>Ga0102831_1000014_pt1 | contig 85545 bp, 80 predicted proteins | sample ColrivemetaGS747_FD_84508 | JGI IMG/M metagenome (GOLD analysis project Ga0102831, IMG submission 84508) | Estuarine microbial communities from the Columbia River estuary - Freshwater metaG S.747 | ecosystem: Environmental > Aquatic > Marine > Intertidal zone > Estuary | place: USA: Columbia...
ACCTGAATAAGCACCATAGTGCATGTTATTCTTGCCTTTTAAAGGACTTTCTCCACCAACGTATATCTGAAGGAATGGCTGATTGGTTGAGAAATTTAGCTCAAATCCATCATTGGCTCTTAATGATGCCTGATTTTTTAATTTGGCCGCGCGATAGGCATTGTCCAAGCCTTTGAATTTTAAGTGGAGTGCTAGAGGAGAGTTTTGAGTTTTAAGAATTTCACCTGTTGGTGTTTTGTCTGGATTTAAAGCCAATTCTCCAGATGCATCAATGAGCGCAGTGCAATCAAGTATACTTGTTGGATGCCCTCGTGGATTGAAATAGGAATGTTGTGTAGGGTTACTGAGCGTATCCTCAATGGCGAAACTTTCAATTTTGATCTCAAGTTGTGCTTCTTTTAAGGTATACGTAACCTCACAATAAAGCTCTCCGGGTAATTCGATCTGTTCATGCTTTGTATTGATTCCAAAGCAAACACTCGGGAAGGGTACATCAGTAGAGGAAACCAGCTCCCAATTTACATTGGAGAAATTTCGTTTACCTCCATGAAGTAAATTAGGCCCTTCATTGGCTTCGAACTTAAAAAATTCATTTTTCCAAGGAATACTTGCTTTGGAAATTCTTCCTGCAATAGGCCCAACTATCGCACCAAAAAAGGCACTTTTCCCATCATCAAACAACTTTTTATAATCTTCCCAATTATCATAGCCCAATACGATATCACGCTTTGGAAAGCCCGGATGGTTGATGATAAATTCTTGAAGTGTACACCCAAAAGAAGAGATTTTAATCTTAGCTATAGCGTTCGACAAAAGGCATTCATGTACAGGCTTTGAATCCACTTGTCGATTCAAATCTAGAATCTTAGTTTGTGCAATCATTTTGATAACCACTTGCTAAACATTTTTTGCCATTTGGGTAAAAATAGCCCCATAAGTGGCACTAAGATTACAGTTAGTGTGAGTGTCTTCAATAGCTGATGCCAATCCTTCATGAGTGGGAATAACAAAAAGAATAGGATATTGATAAGTGGGTAAATAAAAAGCCATGTCAATAACATGAGCTTCCATTTGGGAGCTTGCTTAGAGTTCATGAACAAATTTATCAAAATCTATCATTCAATTTCATTAGGATACTTTCTCGTATGTAACATAAGTTACAATCTGTTTACATTATTAACTTTTATTTTATATTCATCATAAATTAAATTTATTAACCGACTATTTATGAAAGAAAAACACCAAATTGTCATTATAGGAGGGGGGAATGCAGGGCTCTCTGTTGCCTCACAATTGTTAAGAAAGGATAAGTCCTTAGATATAGCAATCGTTGATCCTGCAGAGAAACACTATTATCAACCGGCTTGGACGCTTGTTGGAGGCGGTACATTTGATATCAGCACTACCGAAAGAAATGAGAAAGACGTCATTCCTAAAGGCACAACGTGGATACAAAAGGGCGTGGTGAGTTTTCAGCCTGAAGCGAACAAAATTACCTTGACGGATGGTGCCCAATTGGCTTATGACGCACTAATTGTAGCCCCAGGAATTCAACTCAACTGGGATGAAGTCAAAGGCTTGAAAGAAAATCTAGGTAAAAATGGCGTATGTTCAAACTATAGCTTTGAAACTGCACCTTACACCTTTGAGTCTATAAAAAACCTAAAGGGTGGTAAAGCTATTTTTCATAACCCTCATACGCCAGTTAAATGCGGCGGCGCACCACACAAAATTATGTATTTGGCTGCTGATTATTTTCGCAAGCACGGTGTATTGAACAACATCCAAATAGAATATTGGAGTGGTGCTGGCAGATTATTTGCTGTCGAAAAATATGAAAAAACCTTGCTTAAAGTATGTGAGCGAGCAAGTATTGGCTTGAATTTTATGCAGAAATTAGTTGAAATAGACGGAGAAAACAAAAGAGCGAAATTCGTTGGCTTTGGAGAAAATAACAAGGATGTTGAAACTTGGGTTGAATTTGATATGATCCATGTCACGCCTCCACAATCAGCGCCAAATTTTATCAAAGAAAGCCCACTGGCAAATGCTGCCGGATGGGTTGATGTGGACAAACACACCCTGCAGCATGTGAAGTTCGCTAATGTATTCTCTTTGGGAGATGCTTCTGGCTTACCTACTAGTAAGACCGGGGCAGCTATTAGAAAACAAGCCCCCGTATGTGTTGCCAATGTCATTAGCTTCTTGGGTGGTGTGGATATGGCCGGCAACTACAATGGGTACACAAGTTGCCCGCTTGTTACTGGTTATGGAAAATTAGTGTTGGCTGAATTTGATTACAACAATAAGCCGCAAGAAACCTTCCCATTTGATCAAAGCAAGGAACGTTGGAGCATGTTCGTACTTAAAAAATATATCTTACCTTGGATGTACTGGGCGAAAATTCTTCCCGGAAAAGCATAAGTTTTCTCAGTTAAGAATAATATTAAAAAAGGAGCCCCGGCTCTTTTTTTAATGCATTCTTATTGAAGTGCCTGACTAATATCTGATATCAAATCTTTTGGGTCTTCCACGCCAATGCTCAAACGAATTAATTTTTCAGTGATATTCATCTTTATTTTATCCGCTGGCGGAATGTCAACGTGAGTCATGGTAGCGGGGTGTTCAGCAAGGCTTTCTGTCGAACCCAAGCTCACAGCTAATTTGAAAAGTTTTAAATTATTTAGAAACTTAAAAGCAGTTTGCTCATTGCCTTGTATATCAAAACTGATCATGGCACCTGGACCCAAGCATTGAGCTTTAAAAATCTCCTGAGACTGCTGTGAGGATGAGCCTCCCTCGCCTAAAAAATAAACCTTTTCAACCTTTGGATGACTACTCAAGAATTTGGCCACTTCAATGGCATTGGCTTGTTGACGTTCCATGCGAATTTGTAACGTTTCCAATGAGCGCAGAAGCATCCATGCCGTATGGGGTGAAATCATATTGCCTAAAAAAGTACGCAAGGTTTTTACACGTCCGATCACTTCACTAGTGCCCATTACTGCACCTGCTATCAAATCAGAATGCCCACCTAGGTATTTGGTAGCAGAATAGACTGCAATATCAGCACCTAAAGAAAGTGGTTTTTGCCACAAGGGGCCAAGGTAGGTATTGTCTACAGCCACGTAAACTTTTTGCTTATTTTTTTCGGAATATTCATTGCCCAAGGAGACCATATCAAGAATCGAAAATAAATCATTGGTAGGGTTCGCAGGAGTTTCTATATAAATAAGCGCTAAATCCTTGGATTTGCCACTCGCTTCTATTTTGTCAATGATGTTTTGCTTCGTTTCATTGACTCCAAATTCAAGAAAATCAATCCCAAATTTTGTAAGTACATGATGAATGAAATGATGCGTACCACCATAAACTGGTGCCGAATAGAGTAACAGTGCACCTGGCTTAAGAAATTCAAGCAGCACCGTAGAAATGGCACTCATTCCTGATTCAAAAACCGCCGAACCTGCCGCTGCATCCCACAAAGAGAGTCGGTCTTCTAATATTTCAAGGTTTGGATTGTTAATGCGACTGTAAATAAGGCCCAATTCTTCATTGGGTTTGCTTTGTCGATGCCCGTAGGCCAATTCGAAAAAATCTTTACCTTCTTCGGCAGATTCAAAAACAAAAGTGGAGGTTAGAAAAATGGGGCACTTAACAGCACCTTGACTGAGCTCAGGTTTGTATCCATGGCTCATCATTAGACTTTCTGGTTTCATTGTAGCGTTGTTGATGAGCCGTAAATTTAGTGCTTCTTTTTTTAATAGTTTTGAGTTTAACTTTTATTCACACATGATACCGACATTTGCATCATGAAATTTTCGATACTATTTTTTATCTGCCTTATTGTAAATCCGTCTAGCCATTCACAAGTTTTGAACGGCCCTATGATAGGTCATGTCACCTTTAATGAAGTGAATTTATGGGTGCAAACTGCTAAAAGTCAGAAAGTTGGATTTGCTTACAAAATTGCAAGCCCTAGTGTAAAGCAGTGGAATTTTACAGCAACAGAAATAACAAACTCAGCCAATGCCTTTGTTTATAAAACAACCCTTGCCAATCTTGTTCAAGGCGCTACTTACACGTACCGCGTGGTGATTGATGGTAAAATACAAGAATCCAGGGGCGTCCAACAATTCACTACCCAACAGCAATGGGCCTACCGTACCAATCCGAAAGATTTCTCATTTGCTTTGGGGTCTTGCACCTATGTCAATGAAGAGCAAACCGATAGACTCAATCAAGTCTACGGTGGCGATTATCAAATTTTTAATCAAATCGCCCCTCACACCCCATCCTTTATGCTTTGGTTAGGCGACAATATTTACCTGAGAGAATCTGATTGGTCCTCCAAAAGCGGGCTCCAATATCGATACACCCACACCAGAAACATCGCAGAAATGCAAACACTTTTAGCCAATGTGCCGCAATATGCCATCTGGGATGACCACGACTTTGGGCCCAATAATTCAGATGGAAGTTTTATCAATAAAAAACTCAGCAAGGAAGCCTTTGATTTGTTCTGGGCCAATCCTACAACTCAACCAGAGGGTGTTTCTGGAATCACCAATCTTTTTGATTGGGAAGATTGTCAGTTTTTTCTCCTAGATAATCGTTATAACAGAACGCCCAATGAACGAAAAGATGGACAACGCACTATTTTGGGCCGAGAACAATTAGATTGGTTCAAAAATGCTTTACTCAATAGTTCGGCAAGCTTCAAGTTTGTGGCATTGGGTGGTCAATTCCTAAATACTGCTCCTGTATTTGAAAATTACAGCGCCAATGGATTTGCCCAAGAACGGCAAGAAATCATAGATTTTATATACTTACATCAAATTAAAAATGTAGTCTTTCTTACCGGTGATAGGCACCACAGTGAATTGAGTGTATTACAACAAGAAGGCCAACCTACTATTTATGATCTCACTGTATCACCCCTCACTTCTGGAGTACATGACGCAAGCATAGAGGCAAACACCTTGCGCGTGAAAGGTAGTCATATTGCCAAACGAAATTACGGCGTAATTCATATCAAAGGAATGCATAAAAGTAGAGAACTTCAAATCAATCTCCATGATTCTAATGGTGAACTACTTTGGAGTCAGTCTGTTTTTGAAGAATAAAATATTAAAAAAATAAAAAAATGCAAGTTTGTGTTTATTGCGCTTCAAGTGGGCGCATTCATTCGGATTATTTTGAGGCCACTTCGAAGCTTGCTCATTTATTAGTGGAGAAAAATATCAAGGTAGTATTTGGCGGAGGTTCTTCTGGTTTAATGGGTCAACTTGCCGATAGCGTATTGGCTGCCGGGGGGCAAATAAAAGGCATCATGCCTCAATTTATGAATGAAGTAGAGTGGGGGCACCGCGGGGTTTCGGATTTTGTATACACTGAAAGTATGCATGAGCGAAAAGCAAAATTTTTAGAAGGAACTGATGCGCTGATCACCCTACCGGGAGGCCCGGGTACCTTTGAAGAATTGCTAGAATCTATTACACTCAAGAAATTGGCGCAGTTCACTAAACCAATCGTAATTTTAAACACACGCGGCTATTTTGATGCGTTTAACAACATGATGCAACAGGCTGTTAAAGAAAATTTTATGATTGATGATTTAAAGTATTTATATACAATTGTTAATACTCCTGAAGAAGTAATTCCTGCTATTGAAAATGCACATCTTTGGCATAAAGGATTGCGAGATGCAGGCAGTTTGAGATAAAAAATAACAAATGAAAAATAAACGCCTCAATTTCGTTGACCGCTACCTAACGCTATGGATCTTTTTGGCCATGGGCATAGGAATTACGCTTGGTAATGCATACCCGTCGATAAATCTATTAATTGATCAATATTCCCTTGGCACCACCAATATTCCATTGGCTCTTGGTCTGATCATTATGATGATTCCGCCCTTGGTCAAAGTAGATTTTAAAAACATCCCCGTTGTATTTAAAAACAGAAAACTACTTTTCATTTCTCTTTTCATCACCTGGATTGTTGGTCCGTTTTTAATGTTTCTCTTAGCTACCACGATGCTCAAAGACCAACCCGAATACCTCACGGGCTTAATTATCATTGGGCTTGCTCCTTGTATAGCGATGGTTATTGTATGGAATGAACTAGCGGGTGGCCATAGAGAATTTGCCGCTGGTTTGGTAGGCATCAATAGCTTATTACAGGTCTTTTTCTTTTCGGCCTATGCATACTTTTATCTTGAAATCATGCTGCCGCTATTTGGATTGGATTCCATTGAAATTAATTTAAGCTTTTTGGAAGTAGCCAAAACAGTGGGCATCTATTTAGGTCTTCCCTTTGGTATTGCTGTCTGCTTAAGATTCTGGATATTAAAGAAAAAGGGCGAGACTTACTTGAACACCAAATTCATTCCGAGAATTTCCCCCTTTACTCTTTATGCTTTACTTTTCACGATCATTATCATGTTTAGCCTCAAAGGACAGCTCATTACAGAATTGCCCATGGACGTAATAAAGGTGGCACTTCCCTTAGTGATCTTCTTTTTGGTCATGTTCTTTTTAATGTTTTTTGTTGCTAAATGGTCGAAGGCAAATTATGCAGAAACGGCAACAGTTGCTTTTACGGCCTCTGGCAACAACTTTGAACTGGCTATTGCTGTGGCTATCGGTGTTTTTGGTTTGAATTCAGGGCAAGCATTCGCGGGTGTAATTGGCCCATTAGTAGAGGTACCAGCGCTTATTCTTTTGGTAAAAGCAAGTTTGTATTTGAAAAAGTATTTTTTATGAAGAAAAACATTTTGGTGCTTTGTACAGGCAATAGTTGCAGAAGTCAAATCGCAGAGGGGTACCTCCGTTATTTCCATGGTGATTCAGCTCATGTATATAGCGCAGGCATAGAAACTCACGGCCTCAATCCAATAGCCATTTCCACTATGAAAGAAGATGGCATTGATATAAGCACCCACACCTCAAATCATATTGACGAATACCTTCATATTCCTTTTGATTTGATATTGACCGTTTGCGACCACGCGAGCGAAGGCTGCCCAATTTTTCCGGGAAATGCACGACGCGTTCATCATAATTTTAATGACCCAGCAAAAGCCATTGGAACTCAAGAAGAGATAATGGCTGAATTTAAGAGGGTGAGAGAGGAAATCAAGGAATTTTGCCGCTTGCTTGAAATTTAACTCCCCATTCTAAAAGCACCTATTTTAATTCAAAAGAAAACCCCGCAATAGCGGGGTTTTTAGTTGTAAAAATAAATAATGAGAAAACGCTATTGGATGTCAAAACGATCTGCCATCATTACTTTAGTCCAAGCAGCAATAAAGTCTTTTACAAACTTTTCTTTGGCATCTGCACTTGCGTATACCTCTGCAATTGCGCGGAGCTCTGAATGAGACCCAAAAATTAAATCTGAGCGTGTAGCTGTATAAACGACTGCGCCAGTTTGACGATCGCGACCTTCAAACAACTCTTTATTTTCATCGATTGGCTTCCATTCATAATTCATATCCAATAGGTTGACAAAAAAGTCATTCGTTAATGCGCCTACCTTTGAAGTAAAGACACCTTTATTTGAGTCGTCAAAGTTGGTACCTAGAACCCGCATACCCCCTAAGAGTACCGTCATCTCAGGTGCAGTTAGATTTAAAAGTTGGGCTTTATCAACCATTAATTCTTCGGTAGAAAGAGTATATTGAGCTTTTTTGTAATTACGAAAAGCATCAGCCATGGGCTCAAGCACAGCAAATGAATTGACATCAGTTTGTGCTTGAAGAGCATCCGTTCTGCCGGGAACAAATGGAACCGAGGCATTAATACCTGCAGCTAAGGAAGCCTGTTCAATGCCCAAGGCACCACCTAAAACAATAAGATCGGCTAAAGAAACTTTCTTATTCTTGCTCTTGGCGTTAAAATCATTTTTTATTTGAGTATAAACACTCAATACCTTGGTTAATTGAGAAGGATTATTCACGGCCCAACTACGCTGCGGTTCAAGAGCTATACGAGCGCCATTGGCACCGCCACGACGGTCAGAATCACGGTAGGTTGATGCCGAAGCCCAAGCCGTTTCAACAAGTTCACCAACAGTCAATCCTGATTTTTGGATTTGAGCCTTGAGATTAGCTATATCAGTAGCATCGATAATTGCATGATTCATTGTAGGGATTGGATCTTGCCAAAGGAGGTCTTCAGTGGGAGCCTCCGGGCCAATGTACCTTGTTCGCGGACCCATATCACGGTGGGTGAGTTTAAACCAAGCTTTAGCAAAGGCCTCTTCAAATGCTTTGGGGTCGTCCATAAATCTTTTGGAGATCTCACCATAAACTGGATCGAAACGTAGAGCTAAGTCTGTGGTAAGCATAGTTGGTTTATGCTTGACATTAGCATCAAAAGCATCGGGAATAAATGCATCTGCATCCTTGGCAACCCATTGTTTTGCCCCTGCGGGGCTCGTCGTGAGTTCCCATTCGTAACCAAATAATATCTGAAAATAAGCGTGGGTCCATCGCGTTGGTTGAGAGGTCCAAATAACCTCAAGCCCCGATGTAATGGCATCTTTGCCTTTTCCGGACTTGTAACTTGAAGTCCAACCAAAACCCTGTTCTTCAATCGATGCGGCCTCTGGCTCTTTTCCAACATGATTTGCAGGCCCAGCTCCATGGGTTTTTCCAAAAGTATGGCCACCAGCAATGAGGGCAACTGTTTCTTCATCGTTCATTCCCATTCGGCCAAAAGTTTCTCGGATATCCTTGGCAGAAAGCAGTGGGTCTGGGTTTCCGTTTGGCCCTTCTGGATTGACATAGATCAGTCCCATTTGCACCGCTGCAAGCGGATTTTCTAATTGACGACCTTGGGCATAGCGTTGGTCGTCAAGCCATTTGGTTTCTTTACCCCAATAAACATCTAACTCAGGTTCCCAAACATCTTGGCGGCCTGCAGAGAAGCCATATGTTTTAAAGCCCATTTCTTCCAAAGCCACATTTCCTGCCAAGACCATAAGATCGGCCCATGAAATTTTATTCCCATATTTTTGTTTAACAGGCCAAAGTAATCGGCGGGCCTTATCTAGGTTGCCATTATCAGGCCAACTGTTTAAAGGCGCAAATCTTTGCTGACCTGCAGATGATCCGCCACGGCCATCACCGGTGCGATAGGTTCCTGCACTGTGCCAAGCCATACGAATGAATAATGGTCCATAATTACCAAAGTCGGCGGGCCACCAATCTTGAGATTCTGTGAGCACCTTTTTAATATCTGCTTTGAGCGCGAAGTAGTCTAGTGTCGAGAAAGACTTCTTGTAGTCAAAATCAAGACCCATCGGGTTTGATAATTCAGAATGTTGGCGTAAAATTGATAAATCAAGCTGATTGGGCCACCAATCTCTATTTGTTGTGCCATGAGGGTTTACCATAAGATTGACATGCGCTGCCTGATCGGGTGGAATTGGTGCGTTTGCTCCATGCATTACCGGACATTGCCCAGAAGGTGCAGGGGGTGGTGGAGGTGGTACCCACTTTTTATTTTTTTGAGCTAAAAAATTAAATGCAAGACCAATACTGAATAGTAAAAAATATTTTTTCATGGGATACTGATTATCGTTCGATTCAAATATAAAACGATTTAACCATCGAATACATCAATAGTTTTTATATCACCATAGATAATATCTATTTGATGATCAGTTTATGAAAATCTGAAGATTGATCTATATTTACTAAATAGATTCCACTACCCAAAGCACAATCGATTTTGTTCTTTCCGGGCGCTAAAATACCATGCTGAAGCTCTTTGCCTTCTAAATTGATCATATGATATTCAATTGGGAGAGCTAGGGGGTTTACGACATTAAAAAAGTCTGCTGTCGGATTGGGCCAAATACGAAAGCCTTTATGAGCATTTTCAGTAATGGCTACATCACCAATCTTTAATGGGACGGTATTGGTGCCAATTAAATTCATGTTTCTCAAATCGTAATAAGTGGCCGTTAGAAAGCTGTCAATAACGATATTTCCATTCAACAGTAAATCATAGCGCTCTCCTGGATACAAACTCACTTCACTTACATTGGGCATTGTTGGCACTGGCCTTCCATCAGATAAAATCAATTGCGCATCAATAGAATTTGGCCATGAAAATGTAGTTTTACCATAACCAATATTGGCCAATCTAAGTGCAAATTTTTCTCCAACATTAGATACAATATCTTGATCACCATCGTGTAGTTGAGCACCAGATTTACCATTTAACATGAAATAATTGGCCTCAAATAGATTAAATGGCCCAGGCGAGATAGGATTATTATTCCAGTCCAAGTCGAATTCTGAACTTAAAAAAGCATACTCTTGCTGATAGACTGGTGTATTGGTGTGCAGTGTTCCGGGTCCTGTGCTCGGATCAATAATGACTAGGCCATACATTCCCATGGCCACATGTAGGGGCGTGAGCACATGACAGTGATAAATAAAGGTTCCTGCATGCGTACATTTAAATTTATAATCATAAGTCAAATTTGGACCAATTTCTAAAGAAGTATGAGGCACCCCATCATTGGCCTGATTGGCATCTAAGCCATGAAAATGAATCGTATGCATCTCCGGCGAATTGTTTTGAAAGTGAACAATGGCACTATCCCCTTGAGTGAATCGAAGCACGGGCCCTGGAACAAATACTTTATTTCCGGGGTTAGGAGGGGTGTTGTCGCCGAAACCCCAAAATTGCACATCGTTACCATTATCCAAAGTTACAACCCCGTTCATTCTAGCCTGCAACCAATACTCTGTAATGGGTTGAGCAAAAAACGCACTGCTTTGAAAAAAGAAATATAAAAATAAAACACTTAAATACTTCATTGTTATGGAGTTACATTTAACATTGACATCATACCTCCACTGTAGCCACCTGTTGTTGTTACAGCCGTAAGATTGTGGTCATGAACAGGGTAGGTACCCATTTTATCCGGAATCAGTAAGAGCAACATACCATCTTGAGGAAAAACGGGTGCAGAATCTTTTTTCCAAGCTACTTGGCTAGGGTTTTTTGTACTACTTAAAATTTCAAAATGGTAGCCATGAAAATGCAAAGTATGTACCATATTTCCAGAATTCAACACAGCGATATAAACACTATCTCCAACATGAGCATTGACTATACCAAGCGTGTCATTCATATTCAGCGGATAGTCATATCCATTGATACTAAACAAATTGGGTCTGTAGGGGCTCGGGAAGCTCTGTTGAGATAAATTTGCTACCGCTCCGCTAAGTGCTGTTTGCATTTCATACAAATTCCAAAAATAGCGCTGTGCTGCTGGTACTCCGGCAATGACTGCAAAACTTCCTCCAAGCGTTTTGGCTGAAAAATCTGTAGCTACCAGTGCATACACTTTTTGCTGATCGAAAGTTCGTGTAAGGGTAATGGAGCCAAGAGGTGACAGCACCACCCCAGATGCAAAATCATTCCATTGCAACTCATGTGCAATGGTGTCTAGATTGATGATCTCAATGTTCAGGCTTGTATTGAGATCCACATAGTAAGGAGCCGCTTGAAGGTTCATTGCGGGCTCGAGACTTAGGATACATCTGTAGGTATTGACTGTGCCTATCTGATAGTTATCAGTTTTCATGTATATTGTCAACGCTAAGAAATGTGATACAAAACCTAGTTGCAAGAATGAAAAAATAAACAAGCGCATAATTGGTAAAATTAATCTTTATCTTAAAATTTGAAAGGTTATGAGCAATGGGAAGTGATCAGATGGAAAACTCAAACCGAATGTTTGTTTGTCTACAACACTTGAGCGCGTCAAAATGTTTGAAGATCCAAATAGGTAATCAATGCGCTTGTCATCTAAGGGGCTTGAAGTAAAAGCATTGAAGGTATTTTCAGAACATAGCTCTGGATGTCTTAAACTACAAGACAGATCTCTAAGTTGGGATTGAATCAACTGAATTCCTTGGTCCGTTGGTTCCATATTGAAATCACCTAGAAGTAATACAGGGGCATCTTTTTCTTGGAGATTTGCGGCAATTTGATCCAAAATCAATTCTGAAGATTGAAAGCGCGCCTCAATGCCGACATGATCAAAATGAGTATTGAAAACCCAAGTCAGTTCACTATTCAACTTATTTTCAAATAGTGCGTAGGTGCAAATTCTATTTAAAGCCGCATCCCAACCTTTAGAGGGTATATTGGGAGTAGGTGAGAGCCAAAAAGTGCCACTGCGCAGCAAATCAAATTTTGTGGTGTCATAAAAAATAGGAGAGAACTCACCTTTGTCTATGCCATCATCTCTTCCAACTCCAACATCCTTGTATGAGGGCAATAAGGAGCTTAGATCATCTAATTGATTGATAAGCACTTCTTGAAAACCAATAATGTCAATTTCGTTTTTTAAGACATATTGTGAAATAGGTACTTTCCTTTCTGACCAATCATTGGCCAAGTCTGTATGGCCGTCATAGCGAATGTTGTAGGTGGCTACTGTTGTTGATTGCGAAAACAACGGATTTGAAATCCAACACGCAACAAGACAAAAGACCCAAAACTTTAGGATGCAAATCATTACATAAAGGTAATGATATCTAGATTATTTTAAGGTTTTACAACACCCAATTCCTTTTCAATGATTTCTTTCAAAGTACCTTTTGGCAAGGCACCAGCCTGCATCATTGGTTGTTTATTTAAAGGAATGAACAACATGCTCGGGATACTTCGAATCTGAAATACAGCAGACAATTCTTGCTCCACCTCAGTATCTACTTTGTATATTACAAGGTTATCATATTCATTACTCAATTCTTCGAGAATAGGAGCAACCATTTTGCAGGGCCCGCACCAGTCTGCGTAAAAATCAATGATTGCAGGTTTATCCCCTTTAAATTTCCATTCTTTTTGAGTGGTATAATCAAATACTTCATCTAAAAACATTTGATTGGTAAGTTGAATTGTAGGCATATCTCTTATTTTAAAGCAAAGTTACAAATGCCATACTCGTTGAAATGTAACTTGGGTTGCAACTATAGATTAGCCATGGCATTGATTTGCTTATTGTGCAATATAGCCACGCCGGGTACTGGCTCTTTGAGGCCATTGATCATTGCACTGCCAATACGACTTGTAGTGGTTACGGACTTCATTTTTTTGAAAAGCGGAAACAAGGGCCGCATGATTCGGTAAATTGTATTGTACCAATTGGTTGCCGATTGAATGCCATCTTCAGGAAGTATCATACCTGGACGAAAGAGCAACACTTGATAGAATCCTTTATTTCGGATATAATTTTCTGTTTTTCCCTTCACTCTTGCCCACATTTGACGTCCTTGCTCCGTTTCATCGGTCCCTGTTCCAGATACATAACAAAAAGTGCTCTTCGGATTCAACTCATAACAGATATCAGCTAATAGCTTGGTATATAAATAAGTTTTTTCGGTGAATTCTTCCTCAGACATCCCAAGTGAGGATACACCCATGCAATGGTAACATGCATTAATTTCTCCAATTTGATTCTCTATAGATAATAAGTTAGAGAAATCTTCTAGAATAATTTCTTGAATTTTAGGATTTGAGATTCCTACGGCTCTTCTGCTAATGAGGATTATTTTCTCAATGGAGGCATCTTTCAAACAACTGAGCAGCACTCCTTTTCCCACCATGCCGGTGGCACCAGTGATGATTACTTTTGACATAGTACAAAGATATCAAAACGAATGCGAATGAAAACTACCTACTTCAGCAATCATGCTGTGGTAATATTTGTACCATTTGCTCTGCCCAAGTGCTTTGGCTTTTTGGTGTATAGGGTGCTTTGCCCATTCTTTAATGGCCTCTTTATTTTGCCAATAGCTTATAAAAGTACCACGCCCGTCGTGCTTCATGCTTTCGTAGCCCAAAAATCCAGGTATTTGCTTCACTAAGTCTAGGGTAAGCTCATCATATTCCAAATACCCATCAAGGTCATCCGACAAAAAATAATTAAAAATGGATGCAAAAAACGGTGCCTGGGGCGGGGTGGAGGTGTGCCAATTGATCATAGATTTTTTTTGAATACAAACATAATCTTTAGCTTTGAATCATATTTATAAAAAGACAAAGATGTCTACCACATTTTCAATTTGCCTCTGGCACCAAAACGCCAAAGAAATGGCCGCCTATTACCAAGAGATTTTCAAGGATTTCAAACTATTATCTGAAAACCCAATGGCATCAGTCTTTGAAATGAATGGCATTCGCATGATGTGCTTAAACAATGCTGTGCCAAACGTTTCTTTCAATGAGAAAATTTCATTCGTACTAACCGTTGATACACAAGAAGAAATTGATTACTACTGGAATCGTTTTTTAAAAGAAGGCAAAGAAGGGCAATGCGGTTGGATAGAAGATAAATATGGTGTGTCATGGCAGGTTGTGCCTAGCATCTTGGGTAAACTAATGACCAACCCCGAAACCGCCCCAAAAGCCACCTATGCTTTTATGCAAATGACTAAGTTTGATATTGCTAAGTTAGAAGAGGTAGTGCGGTAAGCAATTAATCTTAACTTTAAACCAAACCCTAAATGTCAAACGATGGATTGGTACATGAAAAATAGATGGTGGATTTGGACGGTTACAGGTGTATACCTAGCTTACAGGATATTTGTGAGCATTTATTACATGCCGGAGTAGACTACGCTACAAAACAAATTCCCTTTGGAATAACTTTTCCCTTGGTCCCTTTTGAATTTCTTCACGGTACTCATCGAAAGAATGACGAGGTCAACTCATTTTGATTACTTCAGAAGGTATTGAAATTGTCGTTTAGAAAAATATAAAACAAAAAAATAGCCTCACGTTTCCGCAAGGCTTTTCGCTTCCCCTGTTATTCAAAGTTGCAGCACAACCAAGTCTTTTAATGAAAGAGTTAATGAATTAAATTAATATTTATTAAGATAGGATTTAATTGATTTTGCTGTATCCAAAACAGTCTTTTCAAAAGGTATGGGCTGCCAATCAAATGTTTTCATTGTGAAAGACACATCACCATTATATGTTTTACCAATAAAAGGCCGCATACTTTTTGCTTCTCTATTAAAATTTCCAATTAAATTCAGTAAGAAGTTTGGCGCCAATCGAGTACTTACTTTATCATGACCATTGGATTTAAGTATTTTGGCTAGTTCCTGAAAAGCATAAGGCTCTTCAGTGGTGACAATAAATCTATTCCCCGCTGCTTTTTCATTTTCAAGAGCCAGCACATGAATTTTGGCAATATCTCGAACATCAGACATGTTAATTGCTGCTTGAGGAACCATAGGCATTTTTCCCGTAAGCATTTGCCTAAACATACCCATCGAAGCTCCTGATAAATCACCCGAAAGAGTTGGTCCAAAAACAGGCCCAGGATTCACAACCGAGAGTTCCATTGGTTTATCATCCGTTTGGGCATTGATAAAGTCCCAAGCAGCCAGTTCTGCTAAGGTTTTACTTTTTGCATATGCGGAAATATTTTTTGCCTTTACATTGGTCCAAGATTTCGAATTAACTTGGATAGATTTGTCCGCATCCTCTAACATAGAAACCATAGAGGAAGTTAAAACAACCCTTTTAACACCGCCTCGTTTAGCGGCCTTCAAAGCCCTCATTGTTCCGTCGACCGCAGGTCGTATCAATTCATTTTCATCCTTAGGTTCGATATTGATATATGGAGAGGCTAGGTGCATTACAAAATCGCATCCCTTCATAGCATCATCCCACCCATCATCACTGAGTAAGTCCAGTGCGCAGAATTCTAAATTATCTTTAGGATCGATTTCATTTTTGATGGTGTCAAAAATCTTTTGAGATTTTGACAAACTTCTAACCGATCCGCGGACTGAATATCCATTTTTCAAGAGTTCCACAGCACAGTGATTTCCTATATAGCCTGAAATACCAGTTAACAATACCTTTTTGTTCATCCTATTTATTACTTTTGATTTGATAGTAAAGATAATTAAAATTACTACCATTTTAATAGTAATAATCGTTTTTGTGATTATGTTGTTTGGAGATAAGTTTTTTCGGTGTAATTGTCCTGTAACGACAGCATTAGATATTGTTGGAGACAAATGGACGCTTGTTGTTATAAAATTGATGCTGATTGAACATAAAAAAACATTTAAGGAATTCTCTGAAAGCACTGAATCAATTGCGCCTAGTATTTTGTCAAACAGACTGAAATCACTCGAGAAGATGGGGTTCATTGTCAAACAAAAACTACCTGACAATCAAAAAACGAATCACTATTTTCTAACTGAAAAAGGACTTTCGTTAACTCCGGTAATAATTGAGTTGGCCTTGTGGAGCCATCACAATATTAAACCTGTCGATAATCAAGACATAGCAAATGTGAAAGATAAAAATGAATTAGGCCTTGTACTCATAGAAAGATATAAATCAAAAACGGCTACACTTTGAATAGTATAACCGTTTTATCATTATCAGTTGCTCCCCCTGCTGGACTTGAACCAGCGACCCTCTGATTAACAGTCAGATGCTCTAACCAACTGAGCTAAGGAGGAATGTTCTCTTTCGAGGATGCAAATATATATAATTTTTAGAATTTGAAAACTCAAAAACCGAAAAAAAACAGGACTTTTTTTGGGGAATTTTATAAGTTATTCAAAATCATCACTATTCATGGCTAAATCATCTAAAGTATTATCAAAATCATCCGCATCTTCTTGATCGTAGTAGGATGTTAAAGCGTCGTCTTCTCTATTTGCGGGTCGCAAAATATTAGTTTTAGAAACGTTGAGTCTGATTTCGGTGCGCATTTGTCCATCCTCTAACTGGACACTTTTGGCAAAAGGGGTGCCGAGTATTTCAACTAGTGTTCCTCTTGTTAGAAAATCTAGGATGCGCATGTTTGCACCCTCACGTTTCCAAATGGTGCAATTGACCCATGTGGTTTTGGTGCGCATTTGGCCAGATTTTTTGTCTTTCCAATTTTTATTGTGTGCAACTGGAAAGTTGACCGCGACAATTCCGCGTTCCATTGTTTTAACATGGGCATCTTTACCTATATTGCCAATGAGTCTTGTTTCAAATACTGTAGCCATGTGTTGTTGTTAAAAAAAACGTGCAGGGAAAATACCCTACACGTTTGATAACAACTTAATTATGAAAATGTTGAAATTAATGCTGATGCCCATGTGGGCCATGTGCATGGCCGTGAGCCAATTCTTCAGCTTCGGCGTCGCGTACTTCTAATATGGTACCTGAAAAATGAAGGTCTGTGCCCGCAAGCGGGTGATTGAAATCCATTTGAACAGTCTCATCTGCTATTTCTAAAATGCGACCTCTCAATTGATTTCCTTCGCTATCAGACATCGGTACAATACTGCCCACTTTAAACATTTGATCATCAAATTTGCCATCCTCATTATGAAAAATGTTGGCAGGAAGCATTACTATGTGCTGTGGATCTTGCTCACCATAGGCATTGGCAGCAAGAATATGAAAGTCAAAATGCTCTCCTGCAGTTTTGCCAGCCAATTTTTCTTCAAATTCTGGAATCATACCACCCACACCATATAAAAAGGTAAGGGCATTTTCAGGAGTTGTTTCTTCGATTTGCTCGCCAGTCGTATGATCAGAGAGTTTGTAGGTCAAGGTAACGACCTTTTGGTGTGCGATTTGCATGTTATTTTTGTATTAGTTGCTTTACAAAATTTGGTAAAGCGAAGGTTGAAAAATGAATTTCCTCGTTGTAATAACGAAGATGATTGTCGGCAACAAAAGCTTTGATTGCCTCTAGGTTAGTAACCTTACGTGGGTCAGCTGAGCCTTTAATGCCATATTGGAAGCTCCACATTCCGGTAGGGTAGGTAGGCACAAAGAATAGTCCTACAGGAGCATTGTCTTGGCCAAAAATTTGTTGTAAGGTTGAATTGAGTTCTGCAAAAGCTTTTTCATTAAATTTAGGAGACTCACCTTGTGCTACCAAAATTCCATCTGCCTTGAGTGTGCGGTAGCAATTTTGATAAAAATCTACACTGAACAATCCTTCAGCAGGGCCCACAGGGTCTGATCCGTCTACGATTAATAAATCGTAAACAGCGTCCGGAGCATTTTTGACAAAGGCAATACCATCATCTACAATGAGCTCTAATCTCGGATCATCGAATGAAGCGGCTATTTCTGGCAAATGCTCTTTACAAGCCTTGATCACCTCGCCATCGATTTCAACCATAGTTACTTTTTCAATGTTGCTATGGCGCAATACCTCACGGACTGTGCCGCCATCGCCACCACCAATAACCAATACATTCTTGGCATGCGGCAAAGCAAACAAACCAGGGTGTGAAATCATTTCATGGTAATGAAATTCATCCTTAATGGTGGTCATTACCATATCATCTAGGGCGAGCATTTTGCCATACTTGGTTGATTCCAAAATGCGCACACGTTGATACGGAGATTGCACATCGAAGAAAACATCGCCGGTAAAACGCAATGAAAGCGCTTGATCTTCATCTTTATCAGTAAACCAAACATTTCGAGTGTAGAAATCAGGATTACGCCACTCAGCTGCTTTTTCACGAGCCGTGGTTAAATCAAAATCATTCCGCGTAAGAAGGTTTACAGAGCCGCGTTTCATCTCAATAGCAGAATATGATTTCGCCCCAAAACATTCTTTGAGGTGATCAAAAGCAATCCAAGCATTCATGTCGCCACAGGTAAATACATCAACTGCTGCATAACCATATTCGGGCCAGGTATGGATAGCCAAATGACTTTCTTGTATCACAACAACCCCTGAAACACCATAGGGAGAAAAATGATGAAAGGTTGAGTTAATAACGGTTGCTTCCGCCTTGCGGGCAGCCCCAACCATGTCACGTTCAATCGCCGCTACGTCATTCATGACATGCGGATCACAATTCATAAACTCCACTAAAATGTGGTTTCCAAGTGCTGTGTTACTCATTTTTTGTTTAAAAAATTAAAAATAGGACGCAAAGTTACGGAATTCCAAGGGATTGATATGTAACTCATGTTAAATTTCAATCCGTTAGATAACGCAGTTTATCTAAACTCACTTTCAAACGAGCTTGCCCAAAAATAACGGTAAGCTGTTTGCCTTTGATTTCTTCAACAATGCCAATCCTATTTGTTTGAATTAATTGCACCTTACTTCCTAGTTTAATCTTGTCTTGTTCATACTTTTGGGCGCGCTGCACTTCTTTTTTTGTTGGCTTGAGCGAAGGGGCGGGTAGAGGTGCTTTTTTCTTGATGGTTTGCTTTGATTTTTCTAGGCGTAAATATTGTGTCAACTCTTGAAAAAGAGCTGAATTGATGTCTTTTTTTCGTGAGGAGGTATTGAAGCGCTCTATAAAGCCGAGCATCTTTTTACCTGCTTGCAATTGCCGCTGGCTCGTTTCTTGAACCAGACTTACTTGCGATTGTTTGTGCTGCAATTTTTCAATCTCTTGCTGATACTTTAAGTTAGTCTTTTCTGCATTGTTGGCTGCTTCTTCAAGGCGCTTATTTTGAGACAGGAGTTGATTTCGCTCTTTTTGCAGGCTACTTAATAATTTGTCAAGCCGAACTTTTTGTTGATTCAAGCGATTTTTTGCGTCAGTAATGAGTGCCTTAGAAATACCATTTAATTGCGCCACTTCAAAGGTAAATGAGCTACCTGGTTGCCCTAAAGAGAATTGATAAAGTGGGGTAAGGTCTTTTTCATTAAAGAGCATGCAGCCATTTCTAGCCGCTGAGAGCTCATCGGCCTTAAGTTTAATATTGGAATAGTGCGTTGTAATGACAGCAAAGGCATGGAGTTGATACATTTGCTCAAAGAATACTTCGGCCAATGCAGCTCCCAGCTCGGGATCTGAGCCAGTGCCAAATTCATCGAGTAACAACAAAGTATTCGCATTAGCACGAGCTAAAAAATACTTCATTCTTTGCAAACGGTAAGAATATGTACTTAACTCATTTTCAATAGATTGATTATCTCCAATGTCGGAATAAATTTGTTTAAAAAAGCACATCGTGCTGTCTGGCGCCACGGGCACCAATAAACCAGATTGAAGCATCAGTTGCAAGAGTCCAACTGTTTTTAAGGTAATGCTTTTTCCTCCGGCATTTGGACCCGAAATAACCAACATTCGGGCATCTAGTTTAAGGCTAATATCTTGCGGTAGAGTGGGTTTGGATAAAGCTTGATTTGCTCGTCTAAGCAAAGGATGGAAGGCACCCTTGAGATGCATATGGGCGTGCTTAGAAATTGCGGGCAGCACCGCTTGCATTTCAAGGGCCAATTTGCATTTGGCATTTAGAAAATCAATACGCGTTAATAACACCTGATAAGCCCCAATAAGCGTTGCATATTGCACCATGAGACCTGTAAGCGCTTGTAAAATTCGGTGTATTTCTTTGCGCTCATCATCAAAAAGAAACTCGAGCTCATTATTGAGTGGAACATTCACTAAAGGCTCAATAAAGGTAAGGCTGCCCGTCTTGCTTGAGCCATGAATATTGCCTGGAACCTTGCGCTTAAAAGTAGAAAGTACAGTCAAGACACGGCGTTCGTTGACAAAGGTTTCAAGGGTTTCGCCAAGCACCTTATCTTTGTTGTAGCGTCTTAATTCCTTGTCAAAGTTTTTGTTGATTTGATTGCGCAACACCCGAATTCTTGATCGAATTTCCATCAGGTTGCTAGAGGCATCATCTTTGATTTGCCCATTGCGATCAAAAACCTGATCAATCTCGTTGGTAATCTCTTTGGTGTAATAAACCTCCTGGGTGAGCTCTTTGAGCAGGGGGTACTTGAAAAGCGAATTTTCAAAAAACAATACGATTGCATTGACCAATTCGGAGGCTATATAGATACGCCTAAAACCTTCAAGCGATATGACAGCCTTTTGAATTCCCAATAATTTGATTTCTTTTTGAAGCTCTTCAAATTCTAAGACCGGAAATTTTTCACCATGCACACGCACTTGTCTGAGTTCATCAAGTGCGCTCAATTCTTGTCGCAATAATTGGAACTGATTGCAAGGCTGCAAGAGCTGCACTTTTTTTGTAGCCGTAGGGCCAATGCAAAAGGTTTCTAACCAGCTCTTTATGGCGGAAAATTCTAAATCCTGCAGGGTTTGGTGATCAGTGCTATACACAATAACAAAGATAGAATAACAAAATTATACGTACCTTGTTTAAAATATGATTAATGAAGAGTAAAGAAGAAATCGTCGAAAATTGGCTCCCTAGATACACCGGTGTCGCTTTAGAACAATTTGGGTCCTATATTTTATTGACCAATTTCTCTAATTACGTACAGATATTCGCTGAAAAATTTGGTGTTGAAATCATTGGCGCCAATCGGCCGATGCAGGTGGCTACGGCCAATGACATGTCGATCATCAATTTTGGAATGGGTAGCCCGGGAGCAGCAACTATTATGGATTTACTCACCGCTATACAACCCAAGGCGGTCTTGTTTTTGGGTAAATGTGGCGGCTTAAAAAAAAGAAACAAAATCGGGGATCTAATTTTACCGATTGCGGCCATTCGTGGCGAGGGAACCTCCAATGATTATCTGCCAGCAGAAGTTCCAGCATTACCTTCATTTGCTTTGCAGAAAGCCATCTCAACAACTATTCGCGATGCCAATCTTGATTACTGGACTGGAACAGTGTATACTACCAATCGGCGCGTTTGGGAACACGATGATGAATTCAAGAGCTATCTACAGAAAATTCGCGCATATGCCATTGATATGGAGACCGCAACAATTTTTACTGTAGGGTTTGCCAACAAGACACCAACTGGTGCTTTGCTGCTAGTGAGTGATTCTCCGATGATTCCCGAAGGGGTCAAAACCGAAGCGAGCGATACCACCGTTACGCAACAATTTGTACAACAGCACATACAGGTAGGTATAGACGCTTTGTTGCAATTAAAGAATAACGGTTTAACTATCAGACACTTACAATTTTAATAATTGTTATATAATTAATATTATGTTAAATAGAAACTATTGACCAATGGCCATCTATTCGTTTAAGGGCTTTGTCCCAGTAATTAAACCTTCTAGCTTTGTGCACCCCCAGGCAAACGTTACCGGGAATGTAATCATAGGTGAAAACGTTTACATTGGCCCAGGAGCTGTATTGCGCGGCGACTGGGGTCAAATTATAATTGAAGACGGCTGTAATGTCCAAGAAAATTGTGTAATTCATATGTTTCCGGGAACAACCGTACATTTAAAAGCTGGTGCACATGTTGGGCATGGCGCCATCATACACGGCGGGATTCTAGAAGAAAACTGTTTGGTAGGAATGAACGCCGTTGTGATGGACGATGTTATTATTGGCAAAGAATCAATTGTCGGTGCTTTGTGTTTCGTTCCTTCAAAAATGCAGATACCTAAAAGAAGCTTAGTTGTGGGTAATCCGGCTAAAATCATCAAAGAAGTTTCCGACGACATGATTTCTTGGAAAACCGACGGAACCGCCCTATACCAACAATTACCTTCAGATTGTCATTCAAGTCTGATTCCTTGCGAACCTTTGACTGAGGTAGAAACGAATCGACCCACGCAACAAAAGACCTATTTTAAGTGGCAAGAAAGGAAATAATGTATTACCTTTGTTTCCCGTAGTTACAAACGTTATATGTCCAATTCAACCAAGTATGTTTTTGTAACCGGGGGTGTGACCTCTTCTCTAGGGAAAGGTATCATATCTGCGTCGTTAGCAAAACTTTTACAAGCACGTGGTTATACCACCACTATTCAAAAATTAGATCCCTACATCAACATTGATCCAGGCACGCTCAATCCTTATGAACACGGCGAATGCTACGTTACTGATGATGGTGCTGAGACGGATCTTGATTTAGGACACTATGAAAGATTCTTGAATGTGCCCACCTCTCAGGCCAATAATGTGACCACTGGGCGCATCTATCAGTCAGTAATTGAGAAAGAACGCCGTGGAGATTATCTTGGAAAAACGGTTCAAGTGATTCCGCACATTACCGATGAAATTAAAGACCGCATTCAAGCCGTAGCTAAAAATGGCAAATTTGACATCGTTATTACGGAAATTGGTGGTACCGTCGGCGATATTGAATCCCTACCTTATGTGGAAGCTGTTCGTCAGATGCTCTGGGAATACGATTCAGATTGCATCGTTGTGCACCTCACCCTTGTACCCTACCTTTCTGCTGCTGGCGAACTCAAAACCAAGCCTACACAGCATTCCGTCAAGCAATTGCTTGAATTAGGTGTTCAGCCCGATGTTTTGTGTTGTCGTACCGAACATGAACTTGACCTTGGCTTGAGAAAGAAAATTGCCAAATTCTGTAATGTTTCTGTCAATTCAGTGATTGAAGCACGTGATGCAGCCTCTATTTATGATGTTCCATTATTGATGCAAGCCGAGGAACTCGACACAGTAGTACTTGAAAAACTAGGTCTCTCTAAAAAGCAAAGCCCGAAACTCGATAATTGGAGAGCCTTCTTGGAGCGTCTTAAAAACCCAAAACACACCATTCATATTGGTTTGGTTGGAAAGTACGTTGAATTAAAAGATGCCTACAAATCAATCTCTGAAGCCTTTATTCATGCGGGGGTTACCAATGAAACAAAAGTAAAAGTCGATTGGATTCACTCCGAAACGCTTGATCCAGAAAACATATCCACTGCTCTAAGTGGCCTTGATGGCATATTGGTAGCACCTGGTTTTGGCTCAAGGGGTATAGATGGTAAAATTGCCGCAGTACAATTTGCCAGAGAAAACCACATTCCATTTTTAGGCATCTGCTTAGGTATGCAAATTGCCGTAATTGAATTTGCAAGAAATGTCATGGGACTTACCGACGCCCACTCCACAGAAATGTCTGAAAACACAAGCGCTGCTGTCATCTCAATGATGGAGGAGCAAAAACGTATTTCAAACATGGGTGGCTCCATGCGTTTGGGCGCCTATAAATGCGAACTAAAACCTAATTCTAATACGGCCAAAGCCTATCAGAACAATAACATTTCAGAAAGGCACCGACACCGCTACGAATTCAATAACGCTTTTTTAGCAGACTTTGAAGCCAAAGGCATGATTGCCACAGGTAAAAATCCGGATACAGGGCTTGTAGAAGTGGTTGAAATTCCAACACACCCCTGGTTTGTTGGTGTCCAATTTCATCCCGAATACAAAAGTACTGTTGACGCCCCTCACCCACTCTTCGTTGCGTTTGTAAAAGCAGCACTTACTAACAAGAAAAAATAAACATTATGGATCGCAATTCCACTATTGGCCTCGTACTCATTGGTCTGATCATCACGGTATTTTCCGTAATGAATCAGCCGTCAAAAGATGAGTTAAAAGCAGCTCAAAAGAAAGAAGCCCAGGCCAAAGAAAAAAATAAAGAGCAAGAAGTAAAAAAGACCAAAAAAGGTAAGCAAGCTTCTTTGAATCAGGCAGCAACGCGCCCCACTCCAATCAAGGAAGAAGTCCTAACTACGCTTGAAAATGAAGACCTCCGCGTAGAATTGAATTCAAAAGGAGGAATGATTGCCGGAGTTTACCTCAAAAAATACCATAGCTATAAAGATTTTGCAGCCAAAAAAGACAACGCACTTTGTTTGTTTGAAAACGGCGATGCACACAATCAGTTGATCCTTGCAACAAATAAGGGCAAGCGCTATACCAAGGATGTTTATTTTGATTTGATAACAGCCTCGAAAAACAAAGTCATATACGAAGCGCAATTCCCAGAGGGTACCATCAGACAAGTTTATACCCTAAAGGAGGGTCATGACCTTTCTTACAAGATTGATGTACTAGATAACAAGGGGTTTATCCTCGACAATACGATGCTTAATTGGGCAGCTGATTTCAAAAAGACTGAACGACTATTTTCTGAACAACGCCGTGTTTCTACCATTTGTTTCAACCAAACAGAAAGTGGTTTGGACTATCTTTCAGAAACAGCTACTGAATCTGGCACTCCAGAAGAGGACCTTGAATGGGTAGCATTTAAGCAAAGTTATTTCTCGGCTATCCTACACCCTACGAATCCTTTTCCAAAAAAAGGAACTAAATTCTTCATTAAAAATTTCAAAGAAGGACACCCCCAAGCTTGGACGCACTTAAAAGGCTACCATGCAACGATGGCACTCAATTTCCAGAACAATTCGGCTAGTTTCAATTGGTTTTTTGGGCCCAATGATTACGAGGTTCTTAAAAGCTACGACAGCAACTATGACGATATTCTCAATTTTGGATGGGGCCTTTTTAGATGGATCAATATTTATGCCGTTCAGCCCATTTTTAATTTGCTCGTAGACAACGGTATTGCCATTGGTTGGGCCATACTCATCTTGACGCTCATACTTAAAACCATTTTGATGCCCGTCCAATGGAAAATGTTTGTATCGTCTGTCAAAATGCGCATTCTTAAACCTGAAATTGATTCACTCAATGCCAAATACCCGAAGCAGGAAGATGCAATGAAAAAGCAAATGGAAATGATGACGCTCTATCGCGAGTCTGGTGCAAGCCCATTGGCCGGTTGTTTGCCGATGCTCATTCAGATGCCTATTTTACTTGCCGTATTTAGATTTTTCCCTGCTGCTTTTGAACTGCGCCAAAAAGGATTTTTATGGGCTGAGGATTTAAGTTCATTCGATTCTATTCTTGATTTTGGCTTTCATCTTCCAATCTACGGAGACCACGTCTCCTTATTCACCCTACTGATGGCCGGAACTACCCTAGCCTACACCTACATGAATAGTGGCAATATGCAAACGCCACAGCAACCAGGAATGCCAGATATGCGGATTATTATGTATATTTTCCCTTTTATGATGATATTCTTCTTCAATAATTACTCCGCTGGTTTGTCTTATTATTATTTTGTTTCTACGCTCTTATCTATCGTAATGATGGTTTTGATCAAGCGCTTTTTTGTAAATGAAGAAAATCTGAAGTTAAAAATGGCAGAAAGAAAAGCCAATAGCGCTTCCAATCCAAAAGCCAAAAAGAAATCGCGTTTCCAAGAAAAGCTAGAAGAAATGCAACGTCAACAACAAGAAATGCTTAAAAACCGAAAAAAATAACCCCATGAAATTTTTTATAGACACCGCTAACCTCAAAGAAATTGCCGAAGCCCATGACATGGGTATCCTAGATGGCGTTACAACAAATCCATCGCTGATGGCCAAAGAAGGCATTACAGGACAAGAAAATATCTTAAACCACTACATTGCCATTTGTAATATCGTTGATGGTCCGGTAAGTGCAGAGGTTATTTCCACAGACTTTGAAGGCATGGTGCGCGAAGGTGAACAATTGGCTGCTCTGCATAAGAACATTGTTGTTAAGATTCCAATGATCGCCGAAGGACTCAAGGCAATCAAGTATTTTGCTGCCAAAGGAATTCGTACCAATTGCACCTTGATCTTTTCAGCTGGTCAGGCATTGATTGCCGCCAAAGCAGGAGCTACGTATATTTCACCTTTCTTAGGTCGTCTTGACGACGTATCTACCGATGGGCTTTCATTAATTGAACAAATCCGAGTGATTTATGATAATTATGCTTTTGATACTGAAATATTAGCCGCTTCCGTTCGACACCCTATGCATATCATTAACTGTGCAACGATTGGTGCCGATGTCATGACAGGGCCATTATCCGCGATCAAAGCCTTGGTTAAGCACCCACTTACAGACATCGGACTGCAACAATTTTTAGCCGACCACGCCAAGGGCAATCAATAAAAAATGTTATCTAAAGAAGCGCGCAAGGCTTTCAATGAAGCTTTTTGGTCAGGTTTCAAACAACACATGCGCGCTTGTATGTCCGCTTCCGGGCGTAGAGTCAATTGGGCCAACTACCCTACTCAGGTCAAAAACACCTATTTACGAATGGTTTGTGATGGGCAAAGGACTGCCCTTTGTTACGACATACAATTCAAAGACCCGGGCATTCAAGCTATTTTCTGGGAACAGCTCATTGAACTCAAAGTGGTGTTAGAAAGCAATATGTCTGTTGCCACTCAATGGGAAGAAAACTATTTGAACAAGGAAGGACAAACAATAGGTAGAATTTACTGGGAATTGAAGAGCGTAAATTTTTATAAAAAAGAAGATTGGCCTGAAATCTATGCATTTTTCAAGAAACATTTAAAAGAGTTTGACGTCTTTTACCAAGAATTCAATGACATACTTATCACATTGGTTGACTAATTAGAATAACTATCTTTACCCCATGAAACTTCTTGCATCCCTCCTCTTTACCTTTATTTTGTTTGTCATCGATGCGCAGACTAATATTCTAATGACTGATTTTCAAGGAGGCATTCCAAACAACTACACCTTATTAAATATCGATGGTGCCCAGCCCAATGCACAAGTATTGGATTTTGCCAGCGGTTGGATTGCCACACCAGACCCCGAAAACCCAACAGATACTGTGGCGGGTGCGAGCTCTTATTTCATTAGTGCCGATACGTCCAATCGATGGCTCATCACGCCTGCGCTGCAGCTTGGTAGTTTTGGCAACTTCATATCTTGGGAAGCCAAATCACATGACCCCTCCTACCCTGATGATTACCTTGTTTTGGTATCGAAAACAAGCAATGACCCTACCTCATTTACGGATACTATCGGCTCAGTGCAAGAGGAGAACTTTGAGTGGACCTTTAGGGAAGTGGATTTGAGTGCAGCGGGCTATAACGATTCCACTATTTACGTAGCTTTTGTGTTGCGTACTTTCGATGGTTTTAAATTGTATCTAGACGATATTCAAGTACGTAAAGACGACCCCGTTGGAATGAATGAAAATATACTCAACTTGGTTCTGTACCCTAATCCCGCATCTCAATTTTTATCAGTACAGCTTGAAGGGTTCCTAAAGGCTACTGTTTATAATTTGGACGGTCAAGTTTTGATCCATTCTACCACTGAGCATATTGACCTCTCTACTTTACATGCTGGATCTTACTACATTCAATGTCAATCAGAGTTTGGCACCCTTACCAAAAGATTTGTAAAGCTGTAATGAGGGCACTCATCGAACTTATTGAAATTCGAATTAAAGAAAAATTCTCCAATCAGGAAGGAAGCCATGACTATTTCCATATTGATCGGGTGAGAAAAACCGCCCTACTGTTGCAACAAACTGAAGGTGGAAATGCTGAACTTATAGAACTAGCCGCATTGCTTCATGATTATTCTGACCACAAATACAACGGGGGTGATTTCCAGTTAGGGCAAAAAGAAGTTTATGAGTTGTTAATTTCCTTAGGGGCAAGCAATCAAATAGCTCAAGAGGTGGCCAATATTGTAGCTGTTGTATCCTTTAAAGGAGCGCTCGTTGCAGACCTCTCTACCTCTTTAGAAGGGCGAATTGTAAGAGATGCAGATCGCTTGGATGCCATCGGTGCAATTGGCATTGCACGTGCTTTTTCCTATGGCGGAAGCAGAGGGCGGGCACTTTACGACCCAAGCATTCCCCCGACAATGCATCAAAGCAAAGAAGCATATGCCCAAGACAAGGGGCACACAGTGAATCATTTTTATGAAAAACTCTTGCTTTTAAAAGACCGCATGGAAACCATTACAGCTAAAAAACTTGCCGCTCAACGTCACGATTTCATGCTGGCATTTTTAGAAACCTTCAAGAAAGAGTGGGAAGCAGAAATGCCGGATACATTTTGATAAATTCCTCCTCTTTTTGGATGATATTTTCTTGGAGTCTTTTTGCGCTCATACTTTCTGGATACAGTATTTCATGAGCTTTAAGCCGCTGAATCTCATTCCACTTTTCAATTATTTGTATACTTTCTACTGATATTAATTCCTGCTTTACTAAGTTCCAAACTTCATTTATCGCCTCCTCATTGGGGTGTGCTTTGTCTACTTTGAAAAATTTGTAATCTCTCAATTCATCAAGCACCAACTCATAAGACGCCAAATAACTGCAGTTTTGTAGCGCCGTAATGTGTTCAATTAGTAAATGCAAGCGGGCTTTGCTTCTGTTATTTTCAATAAGACCTTCTTTAAGGTGCCTTACCGGGCTAATGGTAAATATAAGCTCGAGTGCTGGATTGAATTGTCTGATCTTTTTGATCAGTTCCTCCCAAGAAGCGGTCATCATCGATACATCTGCCATCTTTTTTTCAAACATAGTTTGAGGCGCCTTGTGGCAGTTAGCAACTAGCCATCCGTCGGTGCAAAGTTCATATCCCCAACTTGTTCCAAAGGTAAGAAAAAGGAATTTTGAAGTTTTCAATTCCTCGTGTAGCTCTTGATGCAATACCGCTGACTTTTGATGCAATTCACTTTCTGACATGGCATAAAAGGTCCCCGATAAATCCCAGGAAAAATAAATATCCTGATGCTGATAAACCCGAAGTGGTTTAAAGTTAGGATCCATTGCCCATTGAATCAAATGCAATATCGCCAAAGGGTGAAAAATAGTCCCTCCAGGGTTTACTAAGGACCGAAAACCATTTGCAGCAAATTTTGATCCGATTTGATCCGAAAAACAGCTACCAAGCAGTACAATCTTATCGTGATGGGAGATGCCTTTCATTTGATTGCCAAAAGCGACTTAGCATTTTCAATGGCTGCCGGGGTAATGCTTTCTCCACTCAGCAAGCGGGCTAATTCAGTAATTCTATTTGCTTGGCTCAGAGACGTAACTTTTGTTTGCATGCGCTCATCGACCACGTATTTTTCTACCAAGAAATGGTGCTTGGCCTTAGCTGCAACTTGAGGTAAATGTGAAATTGCCATGCATTGACCTTTTTGTGCCATTTCATGAAGCAATTTCCCAATTTTGAGTGCCACATCACCAGAAACACCAGTATCAATTTCATCAAAAATAATTGTAGGAAGGGCTTTCTTCTGTGAGATCATTTTTTGTAAAGCCAACATCAGTCTTGATAACTCTCCACCGCTTGCCGCCTTCTCCACCTCAATAGGCTGATGGCCCAAATTGGCAGAAAATAATAAAGAAAGAGCAGTACAACCTGATGAATTGAGCTCTGTATTTTCCTTGAGTTGAAATGTTAATGTTGTATGCGGCAATTTAAGTTCGGTTAATATAATTTGCAATGCCGATGCGAGCTCGTTTGCTCCTTCTAACCGTTGCTTATGTAATTGTTTTGCCGCAGTCCATAGGCTCGTATTTAACTGCTCATACGTTTTCTTTAAACGAGCAATGGTTTCTATCTGTTCGGAGATTTGTACGGTTTGTGACTTGAGTTGCTCTTCAATAAGAATCAATTCTTCGATCGTGTTTACGCGATGTTTTAGAAACGCAGCGTTGAGTTGGTCTTGCAATCTTTCTAAGGCGGGCAGTTCGGATGGATCTAATTCTGGGCCACTTCCAAAAGCTGCATCTCGCGCCAACTCTTTGATCTCTATGAGAATTTGATCCAAGCGTTGAGAATAATCATTTAGAGTTGAATCAAGATCTTTGACTTTATCTAAAATGGATTTACGTTGATGTAAGGCACTGTACGGCCCTTCATCATCGAGAATAGACTGAAGGGCTTGACGAGCTTCTGAAATGTGAGCAGCATAGGCAAAACGATCAAGCTCACTTTGTAAACCTTTCACTTTTGGTGAATTCAATTGCAAATCTTCGAGCTCATGGAGTAAAAAGGTATTGTAGTCTTGTAAGGCTTGGGCGTCCAACAAGGCTTGTTCACGCGTTAGCAAGTCTTTTTTTACATCCAACATCCTTTGATACGATTTTGCAAAATCTTTTTGTTTCGTATCGAGGCCTAGCAATAAATCTAACAAATACAATTGAAACTGTTTGGATTTGAGCTCAAGGGTATTGTATTGTGAATGAATTTGCAATAAAGAGCTGGTGAGTTCCTTGAGAATTTGCAAAGACACAGGGGTATCATTGATAAATGCCCTTGATTTTCCTTCTGCTGCTACCTCTCGTCTGATTAGCGTTTGCTTCTCAAAATCTAGGTCATGTTGCTCAAAGAAATACTTATGATTTTCATCGAGTTCAAAAACAGCCTCCACAATAGCTTTTTTAGCGTTTGGGGCCAATACTTTTGCATCGGCTCGTTCTCCTAAAATGAGTTGTGTAGCCGCAAGCAATATTGACTTACCGGAACCTGTTTCACCAGTAAAAACAGTAAAACCCTTTTGAAAATCGAGCTCTATGGCATCGATCAATGCAAATTGTTCAATACGTAAAGACCGAAGCATTAGTCTAGTATGGTGGCGTAGCGTGTAGAATTGGCCGGATCCAATCTTTTCAATAGATTGACTAAATCTTGTTTGTCTTTGAGCTCAGAATCCGAGAAGATATTTTTTAGCTCTGTAGTTTTACCGAAAAGAAAGCTAACGATATTGACCGTATTTGGTCGAGTGGCCATGATTGGGCTCAAAACATTGAGCGCCCCATAAATGGCTTTCTTACCCTCCTCTTTTTTATCATACAATTGGTCTAAGCCCAAACGATGGTATTGATATAGGCAGGTTCTATACGGATCAAATACGGGCTGAAGCATATTGTCGGCAAGGTAAAATCTATTGCGTTTACTGCTTTCAGAAGATTTCCAACCTGGCGCACCACCCGTTTGGGCGAGCGTAACTATTTGTAAGGCTTCTTGAAAATATGGCGTGCCCCCTTTCAAAGAAAAAGAATCGTAATCCATCCCTATGATAAAATAGGCATAGAATGCCAAAATCGAAGTAAGGTTATCACGGTATTGGTTGGGAACATAATTCAAGACTGCTCCCCTTGAAAAACTTGCTTGAAAATTTTCATCCTGAAAATTAAACAAAGTAGAATTGTAATTGCTATTGAACGCCGGACGCACACAAGAAACTTGAATATCTCCTTTGTAGGCTCCTGTGGCGGGAATTTCTCGGATTTGTATTTGTAAGTTGCAATTGATGCGCTCTTCGATCTTGAATTTATCTTTGGTCCAGACGGTGTTATTCATGATCTCAATGATGCTTTGTTTCATCTGTGCAATGATCTCTTGCTCAGTAGAATTCACCTCTACTTTATTGTCAACGACGATATTCACCTGGCAATTTAGCTCTTGGGCACGTAAAGCAAAGGTGCCGCTCAAAAATAAAAACAAGATGATTGATTTGTTCATAGGGTCGTTTCTAAGTATTGAATTATGGCCTTTGCCAAAGAATCTTTGCTTTGAAGAGTAAAATCTGTACGCTGCTCATCTTTGTCGAAGATAGTAATTTTATTGGTCGTTGCCCCAAAGCCACTCACACCATTTTGTTGCTCATTGAGAACGATGTAGTCTAAATTTTTGGCATGCAACTTCATTAACGCATTTTGCTCAGAATTATTTGTTTCGAGTGCAAATCCCATCACAACTTTTTCAGCCTTGTGAGCAGCAGCCCAAGCCAATACATCAGGATTCTTGACTAATTCAAGCAGCAAATCAGGGGCTTGCTTTTTAATTTTTTCAGTTGCAGCATTTTTTGGCCTATAATCAGCAACTGCCGCACTGAAAACTCCATGACTAGCCCAACTCCAATGTTTTTGTACAGCTAGTAGCAATTCCTCGGCAGTTTCAATATCAACGCGCCTTAGATTTGGGTGTGTAATACTTAATTGCGTTGGCCCGCTGATCAATACCACCTCGTGACCAAAAGCTAGGGCTGCCCGAGCAATAGCATAGCCCATTTGACCTGTAGAATGATTTGATAAATAGCGCACCGGATCTAGGGGCTCACGCGTGGGGCCAGCAGTGATTAAATACTTTTTCTTTTCAATCGTTTCAGGTCTTGTGGTTTGAAAATAAGCAGCAATGAAATCAGCGATTTTTTCAGGCTCCTCCATTCTTCCCTGTCCTTCTAGACCACTGGCTAATGCACCAAAAGTTGCAGGAATGATGTGTACATTATCCTTTTGTAGTTGAGCTAAATTACGTAGTACACTCGGATGTTTATACATATCAAGATCCATGGCAGGCGCAACCACACAAGGGCATTTTAAAGATAGATAGGTGGCCATTAGCAGATTGTCACAAGCGCCATTGGCCATTTTGGATAAGGTATTGGCCGTGGCAGGAGCCAAAAGCATGAGATCTGCCCAAAGAGCCAGCTCCACATGATTGGTCCAAACACCCGTTTTTTGATCCCAAAATTCAATGTAAACTTCTTGTTCTGAAAGTGTTGAAAGCACTAGAGGGCTTACGAAATCCACAGCCGAAGGTGTTAAAATGCAACGCACCTCTGCACCCTGCTTTTTGAGTGCACGAACAAGAATAGGAATTTTATAGGCAGCAATACCTCCTGAAATACCAAGAAGGATCCGCTTGCCAAGCATGCTTACTGTAATTCCTCAGGTTTGCGGAGGTAAATTTTCTCTTCCAATAGCTCTTGAGTTGCAATAGCCGTTGGCTTAGGCATTTTTTCGTAATGCTTAGAGATTTCAATTTGCTCACGGTTCTCGAAAATTTCTTCGAGGTTGTCAGTATGCGTGGCAAACTCTTGAAGTTTTTGAGTCAATTCTTCTTTGAGTTCTGTAGAAATTTGATTTGCTCTTTTGGAAATCGCAACCAATGATTCGTATATATTACCAGTTTTCTCCTCAACTAGGATGGTATCGCGGGTAACGGTTGTTTTTTCTGCAGCGTTGTTTTTAAAACTCATGATGTAGACTTTATTTTATTTTTTCAAGTGCCTCTATGTAAGCTGTCAGTTCTTTCATATATGACGAACTTGCATAGCGAAGCGCAAAGTTACGGAATCTTTCATTAGTTTGGGCGCTACGCTCACTTTTTTTGCTTTCAATGCTATTGATAGTCATGAAATATGAATTCTTCACAAGTATATAATGTGCTTTTTCTACAAACTGAGACCTGCTATAGTTTTCTAAAAAACCTTCAGCAGAGGATACAGCTGCTTTGTAGTTTTCAGTTTTGTCATAAAGCTCCACAGCATCAAAGGCCTTGCGTTCAAGCTTGAAATGTAGCTTATCAATGATCAAATTACAGGTATCCACCAAATAAGAATCTGGATAACGGTCGACAAATTGTTGCACATTGCTGATGGCCAGTTCGGTTTCAGTTTGGTCTAGGGAGTGCTCCGGTGAATTTTTTACCGAGCACATCGCGATCATAAAAAGTACATCCTCAGCCTTATTACTGTATGGAAAACGCTGCATATAAGCACTGTAGTAGTATTGCGCCATGTAGTAATCGCCAATTTCGAAATACGATTGTGCTAATCTATAGTAGGATACTTCTCCTTCCCCTGATTTTGGAGCATGTTGATAAATTTGCTCATAAAGTACAATTGCTTTATTGAACTCTTTGTTGTCGTACAATTGATTTGCACTCACAAATTTCTGACTGTAATCCGCACCCTTGACAATTTTTGAATACTCGGAGCACCCTACAAAAAGCCAAACACTAACAACTAAAAATAGAACCTGTTTCATTTTATTTAATTCTTAAACTTCTGCCTACCTGTAATACAGAAGTTGGCTTTATCCCATTGAGCTGACACAACTTTGACACGGTAGTAGCATTTCTGTCAGCAATTTTTGTAAGCGTATCACCAGGGCGCACTTTATAATACTTGACTTGGGGTGTTCTAATAACAACGGGAGTTTGCGCCACTGTGCCTTCTTTTTCTTGGTTCAGAGCATTGGTATTGGCACCCGGTGCAAAGAAACTTGATACTAAAAAGAGCTCTTCACTTTTCACTTCCTTTTTGTCAAAATCTATTAATATTTCAGGATTCATTGGAACATCATAAAATCTGGTTTCAAAATGTAAATGCGAACCAAATGAGTGGCCCGTATTCCCTCCCAACCCAATGGGCTCACCAGCCACAATATCTTGGTCAGGATAGACGAGGTGTTTGCTAAGGTGCGCATATAGTGTTTCTAGGCCGTTTGGATGTCTAATGATCACTAGGTTACCATAACCGCCATCGTTGTATTTGGCATACCTTACTTTGCCAGTCCAAGCCGCATAAACCGTATCGCCTGTTTCCAAATCAATGTCAATGCCATAATGTTTACCTCCATGACGCACACCATACCGAGAAGTTACTATTCCATTACGGGGCATGAAAAATTGAGCATCATAGGCTTCATTCTCCTTAAGCCAAAGGGTATCTTTTAGTTTCGAGAGATCATTACGGCTCACAAAGCAAACTTCATTATTCCATGGATGTGAAAATGATGGGTCTTGTTGTCTCATGAATGAATCAATTCTTGGATTCATGACCCCATCAAAGTTTGACTCCTGTAAAAAAGACCAGGATTTATTGCTGTACAAAACTACTTTACCAAGATCAGTTTGAATTGTATCTAGTGCTTTTTGGGCGTATACACCATGATGAACACAACAACTCAACAAAAGAAAAAGACCGAATAAGCGACAAACCATGAGGATGTAAATTTAGTGATTTCCTAAGATATGGACCTCACCCCAACGATATCAATTAAAAAGAATACAGGTTCATCTGGGGCAATGGAATTGGCATATCCCTTCTTACCGTATGCCTGTTCTGGTTGTAAAACCAAATAATAACGCTCTCCCTGAAGCGCATTTTTCAATATTTTTCGCAGTCCGGGAACGGCTGATTTTTGACCTGCAACATAACGTTGTGGAAATTTCCTAGCCACAATAGCATTGGCCCTATTTGGCGTTGAAGCCACAAATTCGTAGGCAATTTCTTTAGAGGCTCCAGCCTCCAATTCAAAGGGTTGGCCATCGGCAAGTTTCCATGCCCGTATCCCATTGGCATCAATACTTGGTTTGATTTTAGAAATCACTTTGACATAAAGCCAATTGGGAGTATTAGGCGCCAAGACATCCTTGATTCCTCGGGCCCCATAGGCCAAGGAGGCAGGTATTTCAACTTTGACAAAATCACCCACTTTAAGGTATTCAAAAGCGATATCCCAACCTTGGGTTTGCATACTAAAACCAGTTACAAAAGGAATAAAAGGCATGTCAATACGGTTGTTCCCATCGATAATTCTACCATCTGGCGTTCCTAAACGATAGTCTATGATCGCCATTTCACCCTTCTTGAAACCTGGGCCATTTCCTTTCTCAATCCATTTAAGTACCACACCACTCGCTAACTTTTTAACTCGATTGACTTTGCCTTTTTCAAAATTAATCAAGTTCTTTTTAGCACCATTGGCCGTGGTGTCCAAAGCATTCAAATCAAGATCTGTAGCTTTGGTGATTTTTTTATGCTTTGCACCGGTATCTTTTTTGGTATTGTTTTCACATGCCACATGTAATAACACCAAGGTGATCACTAAAATATATTTCATTGTAGATCGATTAGTTGAATGTCTATATATAAAATGCTTTGAGGGGGTATTTTCATGCGGTCACCAAGCAAGCCATGTCCGAGGTAGCTAGGTAATATCAATTTGGCCTTATCCCCTCTTCCTAAAAGCATTAATGCTTCATGAATCCCGGATTCTTTTTCAGAATGTGCAATCACAATTCTCTCAACCTCAAATTCAGGGGTTTGATAGCACGTTGTGCCGTCTAGTAAACCAATTTTCAATTTTACTATGGCTTGTTGCCCTTCTTTGGCTCGTTGCGAATTTGGTTGATCTTGGTGATATATAAAATAGCGCAATCCAGAAGCGCTTTGAGTCATTTTTAAATCGGTATAATGCGCAAGAAAAGTTTCGATTTTTATATTTTCTCTAATACTCAATTCCTGATTGAAATCTACAGAACTTGCATTGTTCCATTTTTTCTTGGGCTCAGTGGTTGGCCCCTCACGCCTACAAGCGTACAGTGCAAAAATCAATACAAATAAAGCCCTAAAATAAGAAATCATCAAATTACAAATTATCGAGAAGTTCCTCTAGCTGATTGATCACACTTTGGAGATCCCCCACAGCAAAACCGCCTGCTGCATATTTGTGCCCACCCCCATTAAAATAAGTGCGTGCAAATTCATTGACATATCGCGTTCCTTTTGATCTAAACGATAGCTTGACCCCCTCGTCTGTTTCCATTAAAAACACCCCTACCTGATAGCCTTCAATCGATAAGATGACATTAACTAGCCCTTCTGTATCTCCTTTTTGGTAATCAAAGCGTGCCAATTCTTCTTTACTCAGGCTCATTAATCCGATACCTTTTTGAGGAAATAATTTTAGCTTCTCAGCTACGGCATAACCACGCAACTGCAATCTTGTGACGCTATTGACATCGTAAATGGCCTCGTGAATTAAATGATGTTGCATGCCCGTTGAAAATAATAGGGCAATCATTTGATGCGTTGCCGCAGATACTGAAGGAAAACGAAAAGAACCTGTATCTGTTACAAGCCCAAGATACAAGCCCTTGGCCATCGCCTCATTGATAAACTCTGTTTGGCCAATAGATTGTAAGGTTTGGTAAATGACCTCTGTTGTGGAACAGGCCTGAATATTGGATACCATGATGTCACAAAAGGGATCAGGATCAGGATGATGATCAAGCATCACCTTAAAAGCACTTGAATTTATTATCAAATGAGCCATCGCATCGCCAACCCTACTGGGTGCGTTGTAATCGAGTGCAAAGAGTATATCGTGATGATAATTAGCTTGGGTATCAAAGACGCTCCAATTCAATTCATCAAGAAAAGGGCATAAAAAAGCTGCCGGTTGATCTGCAAATAAAATCTGATAAGATTTATTGTTTTGTTTGGCTAGCTCTGCCCAAGCCACTACACTACCAACGGCATCTCCATCGGGTCCTTTATGGGTGGTAATGAGCCAATGATTGTGCTGAAGTAAGGCAGTTTTTAAGTCTGGTTGAGTCATTTAGTCTTTTTGCATGTGCTCATCCTCTTCAGGATCAGGTGGGAATAACTTGGGTGCGTCCGCTTTATTTTGAAGCTTATCAAGCATGTCTTCTAATTGCGATACAGATAAATTCTTGGCAATGATCTTCTTGTCTTTGTCTAGTACAAATACCTTAGGCGTCGAATAGATATCATAGGTTTGCTGGTAATTTAGACTTTGAAGCGTTGTTGGCTTTCCTTTTTCGCCGGGATACATAGGCACCAACTTTTCTGGAGTCGCCTTGGCAATTTCGTAGATGGAATTCGTTACAGCAACATTGATAAAGCTTAATTTGTTGTCGTGGATATACTTTTTCCACGCTTCAAAATCTTTGCCTACACCCTTTCCGATGGCATAAACCTCGATATTGCGATTTTTCCATTTTTCGGCATAGAGGGTCTGAATTTTTGGAGTAACCTTTTTGCAATGTCCACATTCTGGATCCCAGAAATAGAGTATCGTATATTCCGAGTTCAGACTGTAAAAATCCAACCATTTGGTGTCCGTTGTATCTCTCATGATGAGGTTTGGTGGCTTGATCCCCATCACTGTATTCATTTTGTTATCTAGGTTTTCACACAAATCTTCAAATTTATCTTCAGCCACCCAAAACGCCGGTGATTTACCACTTGCGTCCTTGGTACAGAAGTATCGCTTAAGCATGTAATAGTAGACCTTGTCCATTCCCATGATCTCACTTTTGCCAAAGGTTGACGCTATCCAACCCACAGAATACTCATACATTCTTGACTTTGGATCTAATGCATCGCAAAACGCAAAGGCATATTTGATGATCGTATCCCAGTGCTGGATCATCATCTGCTTGCCAAAGTAAAATTCCAATTTATTGGCAAAAATTGGATTATTGACAAGGGCATCTGATTTCAAATCGGTATTGTCCCAGAAGTGACTAAAATAGTATTTATAGCGAAAATTTGAATCCAAGATGTTTCCTTTATCATCCTTGGGTGGTTCTGGAACTTTTACTTCTGTAGACATCTTTACGATTTTACCCACGAGCATGCTTGGGTGAGTGGCTACAATATTTGCTTGATAGGCATCTACTTCGGCATTCAGGGCATCAATTTGCTCAGAGAGTGTTTTGTAAAGGGCATCTTCGGGCTTTAATTTTGCGCGCTCTTCGGCCAGCTTGGCAACATCGCCTTTCTTGCTAGAAATGAATTTGACATAGGGAACAAAAATTTTGTTCTCTTCAGACTTTTTAACAATCATGTTGCCCATGAAATCAGGACCTTTTGTCTCTAGATGAATTTCTTCGTTATTGTATACGAATTCAAAATATCGCTGTCCGGGTAAGAACAACCCTATAATTCCTGGTTTTTGCTTGGCCCCTTCAAATACGACCTCTCCATTTTTCATCTCTGCAGTGTCTGCATAGAAAAGTTTTGATCCAAAGTACTTGATTAAATAAACAGTTGTATCTTTTTGACCTTCAACTTTTAAGCGAATTTTTTGAGCGCTCAAATGCTGCACAAACATGATAGATAAAAGGAGCAATGTTAGTTTCATATGGAGTTGTTTTGTCACGAAAATGCTCGAAATTAAGGTTCGAACGAGGTTTTTAACATTTCTTTAACCATTTATTTTTTGGATCCAATCTTTCACCGCATTTTTATCTAAAGGATCCAGAGCAGTAATCTTTGGGTATTTTTTCAACCACGTAAGCTGTCTTTTGGCATAATTGCGCGTATGTTGCTTTATTTTATCAATGGCTAATTCTCTTGATATCTCAGCACTAAAAAAAGCGAACAATTCTTGATATCCAACGGTCTGCAAAGCTTTATTTTCTATGAAATTTGGATAAAAACGTTGAGCTTCATCCTCAAGGCCCTCGCTCATCATTTGATCAACCCTTAAATTGATTCTTTGATACAACATTTCTCTGGGCCAATCCATAAATACGCGATAGATTTTATCGTGATCATCCTTGAAGCCTTGACGCAACTCCGTATTTGATTTATTTGTCAACTCATTCACCTCCAATGCACGGATCAAGCGTACAGGGTTATTAATGTCTACAACATTATAAAATAGAGGGTCCTTTACCAATAATTTTTCTTGTAAAGCAGCAATTCCATTGGAATGATAAAATTCTTGCCATTTTATATTCACATTTTGATCATGTGGCAAGGCATCGAGCCCTAACAACAATGCATCTGCAAACATAGCCGATCCGCCAACCAAAACAACCGCGCCCTTATTTTGCAATAAATTGTCGAGAATTGGTTTGGCTAGTTGAGCATATGAAAACGCATTGATAGGACTTTCTATAGACTGTGAAGCAATAAAATGATGCTTCACAGCACTGAGCTCTTCTTGGTTCGGCCGAGCTACACCAATGGCCAATTCTTCATAGAATTGTCTTGAATCAAAGGATATAACTTCAGTCTGAAGATGCTGCGCTAACCTTATCGCTAATTTTGTTTTACCTGAGGCTGTTGGGCCTTGCACCACATAGATAGAATGTCTCATTTACTTCCAGCGATCATATAATGATAGCACCGCAGTAGCATACCCAGTAGCATTGCCTCGGTAAGCTCCACAACGGACAACATCTGAACGATAAAATTCTGGATCACTCAGTTTCTTCACCATTAATTTTACGTTACCTTCCCATAAATTTGGATCCAAACCAGCAGCTTTTGCCAAGCGTTGGGCGTCTTCAATGTGCCCCATACCAGCATTGTAAGAGGCAAAAACAAAACACATGCGAGTGCGTTCGTCTTCAATGGCGCTCCAACGTCTATTTACCGATGCCAAATAGCGCATGCCACCATTGATTTGCACCTCAGGACTGGAGTCTGGATACACACCAAATCTAGGTCCCGTATTCGGCATAAATTGCATAAGCCCGTAGGCACCACCAAAGCCACGCGCATTAGGATTGAACCTCGATTCAATAAAAGCAACGGCCGCTAGCATTTTCCAATCCCAATTGTATTTTTTTGCAGCTGCTTTAAAAATGGCATCAAACGGAGAAAGGGCACCTCGGGGTGTCAAACGAATTTCAGCATTATCAGTCTGAATATAATCAAAGTACTTTTTCTTGAGCTGAGCAAAAGCATCAGAAGTGATATATTGCTTTAAAAAAGCATCCATTTTTTCTTTGAGCACTTTGCTTCTCGGTCTCATGGCAAAGGCAATGCGCTGCTCAAAAGAAATACGCGTATCGATATCTAAATTTGCATGCTTATCTTTGGCAACTCTTGCCTGGTTTTCATGAGCAAGCGTAAAATTAATTCGTCCATTGGCCACCTCCTCAATCAAATCTTCTGCCAAGGGCAAATTCCGTTGGTATCTGACATTAATTTCTTCTCCAACCTCTTGCTCTAATGCTTGGAGTCTTTTCTCATAGGCCGAATGCTTGCGCACATAAACTGTCTCTTTGGATAGATAAGCAGGTTCACGCAACAAGGAATCTGATTTTCTTTGTACCAAAACCTGATAAGTTTGGTAATAAGGAAGAGAGTACGAAAAATGATCGCCCTGATTGATTTCCACAGGTAGGTTTGCTGCTACGATATCACCCTCCCCTTTTTTAAGTAAAGTTTCGTAATCCTCTATCTTTTCAAGCACTTTGACTTCAAGTTTCAAGCCGTGGGCCCTACAGAACGTATCTAATATCTCATACTCAAAGCCCATGCGCTTTCCTTTGAATTCAAAAAATGACAAAGTAGAGTTTTCAGTAAGCACCGTCAGTTTACCCGCTTGGGTAATGTGCAACCAATCTTTTGCTTGGATCTTGCGCTCAGTCTTTTCTGAACAGGATGCAATAAAGCCTCCTAAAAGCACCCAGATAAGGATATATCTTATTGAATTAAATCGCATAATTATTGTTTTACGATGCGGAAATTTAAAAGTTTCAACAAGCAACAAATTGAAAAAGAACTACATGTGAAAATAAACACAAAAAAAAACGCTATTTTTTTCACTATAACGAATAATTACATATCTTTGCATTCGTTAATTCGAAAGGGGGTTTAGCTCAGCTGGTTCAGAGCATCTGCCTTACAAGCAGAGGGTCGGCGGTTCGAACCCGTCAACCCCCACTACAGAAACCCAGTAGCTTTGGTTACTGGGTTTTTTGTTTCACTATAAGCAAGTTTTCAACATCGCGCCTTTTCTCGGAATTTCTTAATGCAGCTTACAATTACAGGATACTAGTTTAACTTTCATTCTTAAATTGTTTATAAAAAAATAACACAGTTTTGATGCAAGTCTGTCCAATCATTAACATCTTTGTTATAATCAATAAACTACTTTTATGATGAAGAAAAAATTACTTTGGGGTTCTTTGCTCACCTTAGCAGCAAGCCCAAGTTTTGCTCAAGTCGGAATGGATGAAGATACCACCCGCGAGCAAAACGTAAGAGAAGTACGTGTCATTTCCAGTTTTGGAAAAGAACGTAAAACCCCTGTAGCAATGTCTACGGTTAATGCACGTCAAATTTCAGAAGTATACGGAGGTTCGGCAGAATTACCCGAGGTGCTAAAAGTAACACCGGGGGTATACGCCACCAAAACAGGTGGTGGAGTTGGTGACTCGCGAATCAATATTCGTGGTTTTGACCAACGCAACGTAGCTGTTACAATCAATGGTATTCCTGTAAATGATATGGAAAACGGTTGGGTTTACTGGTCTAACTGGGCTGGTTTGGGTGATGCTGTATCAACTATTCAGGTACAACGCGGTTTGGGTGCATCCAAATTGGCGATTAACTCTGTTGGTGGTACCATGAACATCATCACAAAGTCTACAGATGCCAAGCCAGGAGCCTCTGTCATGACATCTTTAACTGACTACGGTCAATACAAAATCATGGGTTACGCCTCAACAGGCTTGATGGACAATGGTTTTGCACTCACCACAGTGTTGTCTAAAACAGCTGGTAATTCTTATATTGATGGCACATGGATCAATGGTTATTCCTATTTTATGACCTTGGCTAAAAAAATCAACGAGCGCCACAAACTGGTGTTGACTGGCATCGGTGCGCCACAATCTCATGGTCAGCGCAGTTCTGGTTTGACACCAGGTCAGTACGATACATTGGATCGTCGTTTCAATGGTGACATTGGTTACTACAACGACGGGACACTTTTTAATGACCGCGTAAACTACTACCACAAACCACAATTCTCATTGAACCACTACTGGAATGTATCAGAGAAAACTTCTGTAAACAGTTCATTGTATTATTCAATTGGCCACGGTGGTGGATCAGGTCGTTTGGGGTCTTCTTATTCAAGAACAGCTGAAGGTTTATTAGACATCCAAGCAGCATATGACTACAATGTCGCCAATCCGGATGTGACTAACGGAGGTGTAAAATATGCACAACGCAACTCTGTAAATAACCACTACTGGACAGGTTTGATCACTACAGTGAACCACAAAATCAATGCAAACATGGACCTTACTTTAGGTCTTGATGCACGCTCTTACCGTGGTGAACACTTCCGAGAAGTACGTGACCTAATAGGTGGTACGGCTCGTTACGATGCAGTAAACGGACTAGTTGGCGTAAATGAATACGCTTCAAACTATGGCAATGTATTGCATGTCACTCCAGTAGACCAACGCGTTTCTTATGACAACGATGGTTTGGTAAAATATGCAGGTTTGTTCGGGCAATTGGAGTATAGCAAAGACAACTTATCTGCCTTTGTGACTGGTGCTATTAACCAAACTTCTAACCAACGCGTAGACCGCATGCTTTACATCAATGATACGACAGGTCGTGGAGAATTGTCTGAGAAAGTAAACATCATGGGCTACTCTTTCAAAGGTGGTGCCAACTACAACATCAACGAAAACCACAACGTTTACTTCAACGCTGGTAAATTCTCTCGTGCGCCGTTCTTCTCTTTTGTATTTGTGAACAACTCTAACGATGTGGTTCAAAACCTACTGAACGAAAAAGCTGAGTCTTTTGAATTAGGTTATGGTTTCCGTGCCAACAAAGTTTCAATCAAAGTAAATGCCTACATGACTAACTGGAGAGACAAATCTTTACTTTCTGGAAACATCACTGGCCCTAACGGAACTATTACGCGTGCACTCATGACAGGTGCAAATGCACAACACAAAGGTATCGAGGTTGAGTTCAATACCCGCCCAATGAAAGGTCTTGAACTAGGAGGTATTGTATCTATCGGTGACTGGCGTTGGATTGGAGATGTTAACGCAACTGTTTACTCTGAAATTGACCCAACCCAATCAGTAACCGTAACATCTTATGTTGATGGTGTTCACGTAGGTGATGCTCCACAATCTCAGTATGGTATCCAAGCACGTTACCAAATTGCAAAAGGATTCTATGTGGGGGCTACATGGGTATACAACGATCGTTTCTACTCAAACTTCGATCCATCAAAGAAAACATCTGAAGCAGACCGCATTGACTCTTACCAAATCCCATCTTACTATAACTTAGACGCACGTTTAGGTTATGAATTAAAATTGGGTGACCGCACACTTAACCTAGGCATCCAAGGCTTCAACCTTACAGATGTAAAATTCTTGTCAGACGCAACGTCAACTGCTGATGGCACTAATTTTGCATATGGTTTCCCTGGTTTTGGCCGCAACTTTAACTTCATGGCTAAATTCACATTCTAGTCATAAGAAGATAACTAAGCTTTAATATCGAAATCCTTGCCGATTCATTTGGCAAGGATTTCTTTGTATAATGAAATTTATAAATCGTGAACTCAGTTGGTTGTCCTTTAATGAGCGCGTATTGCAAGAAGCATTAGACTATTCAGTTCCCATCACCGAGAGAATGCGTTTTTTGGGAATTTACTCAAATAACATGGATGAATTTTTTCGTGTTAGAGTGGCTCATCTTAAAAGAATTATTGCCAATAAAAACAACAAGATACAAGGTTACAAGGGTACAGCAGAAGATTTGTTTACAGAAATAAGAAAAGTGGTATTAAAACAACAAACACTTTTTGAACATGCCTTTGATCTTATTAAATCAGATTTTGAGAAAGAAAGTATTTATTTGATTGACGAAAAACAAATTACTTCTCTTGACATACTATCTCTCGATGCCTTTTTTCATGAAAAACTTAAGCATGTTATTTTCCCAATCATGCTTGATAAAAAACGTCCTCTCCCAAAACTAAGAGATGATGCCATTTATTTAGGAATCAAACTCCATATAGAAAATAAGTCTAAATATGCTTTGATTCAAATTCCGAACGAATATGGTCGTTTTTTCATCCTAGAGAAAAATCTTCAAAAAAAGGTTATCTTGATTGATGATATAATTAGACTTTATTTAAATGAAATATTTTCGGTTGTCAGTACCTATAAAACAGAGGCCTATACCTTCAAATTTACGCGTGATGCTGAATTGGATCTTGATGACGATGTAGCCATTTCCTTTTTTGATAAAATAGAACGAAGTGTTAAGAATAGAAAATTTGGACTGCCTGTACGATTCGTTTACGATCAAAAAATTCCAAAAGATTTACTCGAATTTTTATTAGCTAAATTAGATTTAAAAAAAGGCGAAAACACCATACCAGGAGGGCGTTACCATAATTTTAAGGACTTCATGAAATTCCCTGATTTCAATGTGCCTAAATTTCGTTTTGAAGAATCTAATCCTTCTCCCCATCCCTATTTAAACAACTCGACGAAAATTATCGAAATCGTCGATGAAAAAGATGTATTACTTCACTTTCCTTATCAAAAATTCGATCACGTCATTGATCTTCTAAGAGAGGCAAGTTTGAATAGCCAGGTAAAAGAAATAAAAATTAATATCTATCGCGTTGCTAAAAATTCAAAAGTAATGAATGCCTTACTTGCTTGCCTTTATAATGGAAAAAAAGTAACGGTGATTTTTGAATTACAAGCCCGCTTTGATGAAGAAAATAATTTATGGTGGAGTAATAAACTTAAAGAATTTGGCGCTCGAATAATTTATGGCTTACCAGGCCTTAAAGTCCATTCTAAACTTTTGCAAATTCAACGAAATGTACAAGGAAGGACATGCTATACAACTTATGTAGGCACGGGAAACTTTAATGAGCGTACAGCGAATATTTATACAGACCTTGGATTGCTCACCTCAGATAAAGAAATTTCTCTAGAAGTCATGCGTGTATTCAGCATGCTAGAAAACAACATTGAGCGACATACCTTTCGAAGGCTCATGGTGTCTCCATTCAATACAAGAAGAAAAATATTGAGTTTGATCGACAGAGAAATAAAATTTGCAAAAGCAAAGAAACAGGCTGAAATTAACATTAAGCTCAATAACCTTACTGACATTAAGCTCATTGACAAACTGTATGCCGCAAGTAAGGCTGGCGTTAAAATTAAGTTAATCATCCGTGGTATTTGCGCTCTGATACCAGGACAAAAAGGATTGAGTGAAAATATTGAGGCCATTAGTATTGTAGACCAATTTTTAGAACATGCACGCTTTTTCTCATTTACAAATAACGGACAAAAAGAATACTACCTTTCTAGTGCAGATTGGATGGAGCGAAATTTAGATCAAAGGATTGAAGTAGGCGTTGTTATAAAATCGCTTGAGGTTCAAAAAGAGTTGGATTTGATTTTTGAATATCAATTAAAAGGAAGCGTAAAGGCAAGGAACCTTTCGGCCAACTACAAAAATACGTATGTCAAAAGAAATTTACCTATTTTTCATGCCCAGCAACAACTAAGTGCGCACTACAAGGCGATTTCAAAAGAAATAACGCAATAAACGGAGTTTTTGCGACAAGGTGTCAAAAGATTCTTGGGCCTGGTAAGCAGCTTTTCCATCTCTTTCAAAACGCGTTAGTAATTTGATTAAAACCTCTTCGGTTTGATCAGGGAAATAAACAGGATTTTGATTTTCTTGACTAAGCCAATAATTGATCTGCCTATGATATAATAGGTCGAGCTCCGCAATTGAACTAGCTCCAGCTTGTACTGCACCAAGTGCATTACAGGTTTGTTCGTAGTGTCCTTTCATTGGGATTACCATTGTTTTTTTACCCAAGAAAAGTGCTTCTGATGGCAATTCAAAGCCAGCGCCACAAAATACCCCAGTGGAATGTATCAAACTTTCTTGAAAACGCACCTGGCTTATTGGTTCAATATGTACATTATCAACACGATACTTAAATTGGGCATACTTTGAAAAAACCTCCCATTTGACCGGGAATTGACGCAAGAAATGCATCAGCACATCGTCGTGGTAGCCTGGTAAGTAAACAGTGTAATGGCCATGGTCAGTGGCCTGTGCAATGCGAATTTCTTTTCGGATTACCGGCGTAAATACGCGTTCATCATAGGCCTTGAAATGAAAACCATACTTTTGTTTTGATGGCACATAATGTTGAAGTACATATCGTCCAAAGGCTGCTCTTTTTTCTGGCTTTGGCGCCAAAGGATGTATAACCGCTGCTTGATGGCTCAATTCTATGCAAGGTATACGATTGAGTAGCGCTGACCACGCCGAAACAGGTTCAAAATCTGTGATTACAAGATCATACTCCTTGATTGGAAAAGACCTTATTTCATTTACTAAATCTATTGGGTGCGTATTTTTTAAGGATTTAAAAAAACTAATGTCGCCATTTTTGCCGCTCAAAAAGGTGAGACCTGTGCGTTGGTACTGCAATTCAAAATCTGCTTTGATTTGCGCTTGATTGCCGCTAATTAAGGTTTCTACTTGGGCATATTTTTGCAAGAGTGGCACCACCTCATGCGCCCTACTCAAATGCCCATTGCCTGTTCCTTGTATGGCATAAAGTATTTTCATTTCAATTAGGTTGCAGACCAGAAATCACTTCCTGTAACAATTGCTCATAATTGAGGGCTACTTTATTTTCGGCTTTCAACTCTTCCTGATCTACAACTTTACTTCGGTCATGTCGGTAGAGTGTCCACTTTTCTTCGTGATACTCTAAAGCCGTGGAGTTTTCTACCCAATCCCCTGAATTTAAGTACAGCACCTCGCCCCCATCTTTGCCTCTCATCTTTTTGATTTGAGGCTGATGAATGTGTCCACAAACTACAAACTGATAATCCGAACAAAGCGCAATTTCGGCAGCTGTTTCTTCAAAATTATTAACATACTTCACCACGCCTTTAACGCTATCCTTTACTTTTTGAGATAGCGAAATTCTTCCTCTACCAAGTTTTTCAGAAACCCAGTTCATAAAAGTGTTTAATATAATAAGTAGGTCATAGCCTTTCCCACCAAGTTTTGCCACCCACTTAGAATGCTTCATAGTTGTATCGAACACATCGCCATGAAAAATCCAGGCTTTACCTGTCGGAAGCTCCAACAAGAGTTTATTTTGAATTTCAAGCCCACCCATTTTAAAACCCTTGAATTTTCGAAGCATTTCATCGTGATTTCCTGTGATATAAACTACTTTTGTACCATTGGTCAGCATCGATGCAATTGTCTTGATGACCTCCATATGGGCTGCCGGAAAATACCTCTTATTGAATTGCCAAATATCAATAATATCTCCATTCATGACTAGAAGCTTCGGGTCTATGCTTTTTAAGTAGGTCACCAATTCGGCTGCTCTGGAGCCATAGGTTCCTAAATGAACATCTGAAATTATTACAAGGTCTAGTTGGCGCTTCATGTTTTTTTATGGTAAAGATCGTTGCACTTTGTAACCATGATTTTAAGTCAAGGTTATCTTTCGACTCATCTTTCAAAACCAAATTGTTCAAAAACAAAAAAAAAGGAGCACCTGGGGTGCTCCTAAAAATCAATATTACAGTACATTTATAAGCTCTTTCGCGCAATAATTTGATCCACAATACCAGGATCCAAAAGCGTACTGGTATCTCCTAAGTTACTTGTATCGCCTTCGGCAATTTTTCTTAAGATACGGCGCATGATTTTGCCACTGCGTGTTTTAGGAAGGCCAGGCACAATCATAAGTTTATCAGGTTTGGCTATTGGGCCAATCATTTGATTTACTTTTTGGATAATTTCTTTATTGAGGGGGGCTGAATCATTTTCTTCACCTTCAATAATCACATATGCAAAGATGCCCTGCCCTTTGATATCGTGCGGATAACCAACCACTGCACTTTCTATAACTCTTGGGTGCATATTGATGGCATTCTCTACTTCTGCGGTCCCAATGCGGTGCCCACTGACATTCAGAACGTCATCTACCCTACCCGTTATGCGGTACATGCCATCGGCATCGCGCAAGCAACCGTCACCCGTAAAATATAAATGCTCATAAGTAGAGAAATAGGTCTGATGGCAACGTTCGTGGTCTTTGTAGGTGGTTCGGATCATGCCGGGCCAAGGAAATTTGATACACAAATTGCCACTCACCCCATTGCCATGAATTTCTTTACCGTTTTCATCTACCAAACAGGGCTGAATGCCCGGCAAAGGCAAGGTAGCAAAAGAAGGTTTAGACGGAGTAATGCCCGCCAAGTTTGATATCATTACCCCACCTGTTTCAGTTTGCCACCAAGTATCAACGATGGGGCAATTTTTATGCCCGATGTGTTCATTGTACCAATGCCATGCTTCTTCATTAATGGGCTCGCCTACAGTACCCAAGACTTTCAAGGAACTCAAATCTTTGCCATACAAGGGTTCAAGACCACAGCCCATCAGACTACGAATGGCCGTTGGGGCGGTATAGAGAATATCAACTTTGTATTTATCTACAATATCCCAAAAACGGCCAGCATCTGGCCAAGTAGGAATACCTTCAAACATCAAAGTGGTGGCACCAGCGCTCAAGGGACCATAAATGATATAGCTATGACCGGTTATCCAACCAATATCTGCCGTACAAAAATGGATCTGACTTGGTTTGTATTGAAAAACATTCACAAAGGTATAATTTGCCCATACCAGATATCCAGCCGTGGTATGCACCACTCCTTTGGGCTTACCGGTTGAGCCTGAGGTATACAAAATGAATAAAACATCTTCCGAATCCATAGCCACAGGAGCAACTGCAGGATTGCCCACTGCAGCTACCTTATTGATTTCATCTTCCCACCACACATCGCGACCACTGATCATCTGGACTGTTGCTGAGGTTCTTTGATAAACAATAACGCGCTGAATGGTTTGATTACCAACTAATGCCTCATCAATCACACTTTTTAAGGGAATTTCTTTGGCACCTCTAAAGGCGCCATCACAAGTAATGACAAATTGGGCTTGGGCATCTTCAATGCGATCTGCAATAGCCTGCGCAGAGAAACCACCGAAAATAACCGAATGAATGGCACCAATACGCGCACAAGCCAAGGTAGCTATGGCTAATTCAGGCACCATGCCCATGTAGATACAAACCCTATCGCCTTTCTGCACCCCATTGTTGAGCAGCACATTGGCAAATTGCTGCACTTTAAAATGCAGCTCATTATAGGTGATTTGACGATTTTCTTCTAAAGGATTGTTTGGTTCCCAGATAATAGCTATTTCATTGCCCTGGCTTGCCAAATGTCGATCTAAGCAATTTTCAGTAATATTCAATTGCCCACCCTTGAACCACTCTACCTTGGGTTCTTTAAAATTCCAATCTAGGACTTGATTCCATTTTTTCTGCCAAGTAAAATTCTCGGCAATATCAGCCCAAAAGGCTTCGGGGTTTTCAATACTTCTTTGATAAGCGCTATGGTATTCTTCTATAGAACTTATTTGATAGGGGTATTTCATTCTAGCATGTTTATGCTAAAATTAAGGAATTATCACTGCAACTCAAATGCCACCTCATTTCTGCGTCCTATGAAATCCCAAGGCGCATTGTAGCCCATGTAAATCAATTTATCATCAAACGCAATACCTTCGGCATCCAGAACTGCCTTTAGTTCCTTGGCTTTTTTTTCAATTTTTTGATCGTCTGAATACCCCCCAAAACGCAATACAGCCAAAGTTCTAGCTTCTTTTTGCATGAGGTGAACTTGCTGATTCATGGGCTTAGGCAGAGACTCTATGACATACTGTTTAGGCATTACAAAGGAAAGTTCGGTCTGTTCGCCCATTTCCATGATGACCGGAGCCGTCATTGCAATTTTCTGCTCTTGCTCATTGCCCCCAAAGATATAAGAGGCAACCCTTCTGAAACCTTTACTACTACTTTCTTTATAAGTAGCAGCCTGCATTTGTGTTTGTGCAAGTACCAAAGACGGATACCTTCTGACCTCTACTTTTCTATTGATTGTTTGCAAAACTTCATAGCTTGGAGTTTCAATAGATGAACCCATAAATGATACGGTTAAAATGAATAATACAACCAGTATTGACAATCCAATGATAACTTTTTTCATGCTGATTTATTAGCTATAACATTGCAATTCTAAAAAAGTTCTTATCTTTGCAGTCGAAATCGGCCTCGTAGCTCAACTGAATAGAGCATCAGATTACGGCTCTGAAGGTTTCAGGTTTGAATCCTGACGAGGTCACAAGCGAAAAACCCAGCACGAATGTGCCGGGTTTTTTGTTTTTACAGCGTTCAAAGCTCGTTTTGATAAGCAAGTAAAAAGAAAAAACCCGAGAACTGCGCAGCAAGGCTAGGGTTTCTATGCTTGGATTGAACAAATACGAGAGGATCTGAAATCCTGACGAGGTCACAAGCAAAAAACCCAGCACGAAAGTGTTGGGTTTTTTGGTTTTATATTGTTAAAATTGTTTTGGCGGGAAATATAAATCATATTGTTAAGACTTGAATTCGAGGATAAATAAATTGGAGTTCAAACAAAAATTAAGAGATCTCCTTCAATAATTTCTTAGGATCTTGACGATTATCCCAGAATGCCATAACGATTATTTGAGTTTCAGTGATTTTATAATACAAACTAAAATGGCCCATGGCAGATTCTCGCAAGCTATCAAATTCCGTTTCCTTAAATGCTTCAGGATTTTTTAAGATGACTTTTCGATGCTTTGCGGTAACCTCAATTAACTTTTCAGCAAATGCTGTGCTTTGATTTCTCTCTGTCCAATATTTCAATATTTGTCGACGCTGTTTGGCAGCGGTATCTGTCCAGACTATTGTCCTTTTAGCCATTCAAGGTCGTTTTTGTCAAGCTCAGTTTGAGATATAGTTCGACCATTTTGAAGGTCTGCTTCACTCATTTCGAGCATCAACTTTTGCTCTTTAGTCAATTGAATTTTTCCAATTTCAACTGTACTATTATCTACCAAACGAAGCAGAGCCATCAAATAATCTTTATCTGAGATAGCAAGCAGTCTGTCAATAATTCCATTTCTAATTACATCGACTTGGGCCATGACTTTTTTATTTCTACTAAATTAATAATTCAGTTGAGTAAATCCAAATGTCATGATATCCTCCACCCCCTCCAAATCCCCATAAAAGTTAGATTTCTCGACCCCTTAGGTCACAAAGAAAAAACCCATCACAATTGTGTTGGTTTTTTTTATTGAATTGCGAATTACATCTGCTCATTCGCGTCAAAGAATCTTACTCAATAATTGTACGTGGATGAATAGCGCCAAATCTTGCAGCAATTTCCAAAGATCTTGTCTACCTATGATTATCATTATTTCCACTTCATCTTTATCTATTCAAAAGAAGATACTATTAACGCCGCAAATACAGCGGCGATAACTGGGTTTGATAAATTCTACAGACTCGAATTAATATGGATTTTCGGCAATTAATTCAAAGTGCTTAAAGAATGAGTCAAAGTTTTTCTTTTTTTTCTTCACACCTTAAATGTTTTAGCTTCTTCTTTGCACTTTTTTTCTCTCTTTCTGTTTTTGTTATCAGTTTCAGGCATTTAATTTATTTCATTGATGATAAAGAGCATAAGGTTTAATTTATCAACTGATTTGGGTAACATCCTTAATTTCTGCAGTTGAGTCATATACCATTTTGACGGTTTCGAAACTTCCGATCTTTTCATTGTAAACTTCGCATATATCAATTGGGTGCGCATAAACATGAAGCGTCATAGATAAACCGCTGGATACGTTTTCGAGGGTATGGAAACCCATACGGTCATGCATGTATGATATGCTACCTGCCTCTAGAGTCGCGTCGTTAGTTAACTCAAATCCATGATGCTTTTGTTTGAAGCGCTTTTCTGAAATAGTTCCAGATATTAGATAAACCCAACAATTCTGTCCGTCATGCCCATGAATAGGAGTTTTGACACCTGTGTCCCAACAAAGTAAGATTAATTCAAACTTTTCATGTCGCACAATACAATTTCTCGTATAACCTCCTTCTTTCCATGTTGCAAATGCCTCAAATTCTTTCCTTGGAATGTCTATACTTTTTAAAACACCTACCTGTTCAGACGGTTCTACGTTTTCGAAAGTTTCAATCAATTCTATAATGGTTTTGATAGTAGGCATTTAATATAATTTCTATAGAAAATAAATAGTATTAACTTTGTACTGTGCTAATTAATTATTATAAAAATAGTCAAAAAATATTCATAAAATGGGTATTTTTTGAAGCATATTTGAATTTTAGCATTCATTTAATGCAATAACCAATAAATAAATAAAATATTTTGTATGCGAAATACATTGAAAATTTTTGACCGTATTACCAAGAAATTGCTTGACGATGAATTGAATAATCCCATGGCAGAATTTGTTCCCTCGGAAGAATTATATGAACGTATTAATCTCCGTCTTGAACGCAGTGGAATATCGGAAGATGAATTAGAAGAGGTATTAAAAGACCTTTTAATGAAAACACCAAGAACCGCTACAAATAGGTTCTTTAATCAGCTTTTTGGAGGAAGAAATGATAAAGCCGTCTTAGGCGATCTCTTGTCCGTTGTCTTGAATAATAGCATGTATACGTACAAGGCCGCAGGACCTCAAGTTGGGGTTGAGAAAACCGTTATTCGTGAAATTTGCAACATTATTGGATGGGATAAAAATGCCGACGGAACATTTGCTCCAGGAGGTTCTATGACAAATTTCATGTCAATGATATTGGCAAGAGATCATTTCGATAAGGAAATACGTTATAATGGAGCCAATAAAAGTATGACGGTATACACTTCAAAAGAATCTCATTACAGTATTCCAAAAAATGCAGCATTCTCAGGAATTGGTAGAAACAACGTACGTTATGTTCCTTGTGATAAGGAAGGGAAAATAGATCCGGTAGCGTTAGAAGAAATGATTCAAGAGGACGTTGAAAAAGGACACGCACCTATTATGGTCAATCTGACTGCAGGCACGACAGTACTTGGTGCGTTTGATTCAATTCGATCGGTTCGTGAGACTTGCGATAGGCATGGAATGTGGTTACATCTAGATGGCGCGTATTGTGGTTCAGTTATTTTCAGCGAGAAGTATAAACACCTTGTAGATGGATTGGAACTTGTAGATTCGTTCAGTTTTAATGCGCATAAAATGATAGGTACACCACTTTCATGTTCAATAATTGTTGCAAAAAATAAAAAGCATCTCTATAACTCTTTCTCAAATGATGCGAATTATTTATACCAGACTGATCATGATGAATTTAACCTTGGCAAGACTTCCCTTCAGTGCGGTAGAAGAAATGATGCTCTTAAATTCTGGACCTTATGGAAAAGTGTTGGAAGTGAAGGATTGGAAGAAATTGTAGACCATCAGTTTTTTCTCGCAGATGTGGCAAGAAAATATGTTCGACTGAATGGTGATTATACGTTATATAGTTATGATGAATCTATTTCCATCTGTTTCAATTACAAGGGAATACCTGCTAGAAAAATCTGTACGCTGTTGTATGAGCATTCAGAACTTTTGGTAGGTTACGGGTCTTTTGACGGAGTTGAATTCATTCGATTAGTAACAATCAATGCACAAAATGACGAGAAGGATATTTTGAATTTTTTCAAAATGTTGGAAGGATTTGTAGAAAGGCACAGTAGTTTGCTTCTTGAAGAAACGCTAGAAAAATAATTGACCTCGGACATCACAAAATTTTTAGTTCTTGGACTTTTTGTAGCTATTCTTTTCCTCATAGGAATTACAGCATCGCGTCGTGATAAAGTATCGGTGACTTTTTATGTAGGAGGAAGATAACTTGGCTTCAGGACAGTAAGTTTGGTTGTTGATCGGGTTAACAGGAATATGGACTTTATCTAACCTTTAATAATACTGATTATCAAGGCCTTAACCTCAAACTATTTTTCAATAATATTTTCACCTGGCGTAATGATCGGAGAAGCATCAACATCTTCTACTTCCATAAAGCGGATTAAAAGTGTTAGAGAAGATTGAAGCTCGTTTAGATCTTTATCTGATAACAATTTAAGCTTTTTAGTAAGTTTTTCGTGCATCAAATCCGGAATTGACTGTACAATCTTGTCACCAATAGCCGTTAAATAGATGTATGTTGATCTTTTATCGAAAGCATTGGGTAGTTTAGCAAGGTACCCCTTGCTTTCCAGTCTTGAAATTATACCGCTAACTGTGCTGGGGTTTAAATTTAGATGGGCTCCTATCGCTTTTGCTGTTGCTCTGTAGTCCTCGTTGCTACTAAGAAAATTTAGACACAGGTATTGCGGGATACTGATGCCATATCCTTTTTCAATGCGCTTACTTTCCAAATTTATGGAGCGTATAATCTTTCGAATATTTATGAGCACTTCAGAATATTCCATTGTCTATTAAACTACCGTACGAACTTAACAATTTGATTCGTATTCTCCAAAAAGTTTGACATCTGACCATAGAAGGTTTAAAGTAAAGCAACTCATTAAGTAACTCAACATTTGTCGAGTCAATGAAAATATATTCACATTTAATGTATCAATAAAGTATCAAATGTACCGCTCTGGCTCAGTAATTTTGTAATACTAATTTGATCCTATGAGAGTGGTAAGCATGATTTTTATTTCATCATGGATTTGTATTTATGTTGTGCTAAATACAGGAAAAGAAGTCTGTATCAATGAATGCTCCATAGTCAATGGCCGATATAAATATCAAAATCAACTTTTTACTGGAAAAATAATCGTTCCAAAAGGACGCGGTAAAAAAAATCTTGAAATTGAGGTAAGCAATGGGGTCAAGCATGGACGTGTTGTAAGCTACCACAACGACGGAGAAACTATATCTTCAATTTCTCAATACAACCAAGGAAAGCACATTCGAACGACATATTTTGATTCCTCAGGCAACCAACGCTATGATTCAGATTAGACAAGATAAGTTGTTATTTAGTTTTACAGAGTTGTAAAACATTTCGACTAATTTTGCAGTCAAAATGTTATTATGCGCTTTAATCTTTCTGAAATCAATGAACTGATTCGTTCAAGAAGAACAATTTATCCTGAACAATTCTCAGACAGGAAGGTCCATAAGGAACAAATTGAACTCTTGCTCAATAATGCGCAGTGGGCTCCTACACATGGCAACACACAACCTTGGCGTTTTCATGTTTTTATGGACGAAGGTCGCCAAAAGTTGAGCACTTTTCTTGGTGAAACTTATTTGAAATTAACACCTCTAGATCAGCAAGACGATGCCAAACTTGCAAAAATGCTACGCCGGCCCTTGCTTGCATCGGCGGTGGTGGCCGTAAGTATGAAAAGACAAGAAGCTGAGAAAATTATAGAAATTGAAGAGATAGAGGCCGTTGCATGCGCCATTCAAAACTTACATTTGAGTTGCACGGCCTACGGGCTAGGAGGCTTTTGGGCAACGCCAAAACTTATTTATAGCGCTGCAATGAATGAATTTTTAGGTCTTGTTGACAAAGACAAATGCCTAGGACTGTTCTATATTGGCTACCCCGCCATTGATTGGCCCGAAAGCCAACACCGCAGACCATTAGAATACAACTGTACTTGGATCAACGAATAAGCCCACCCCTATTCTATCAAATTTTCGTTTCTTTGTGCATGCGCTTTTTGCTTGTTATTGTTATTTGCATTCCCTTTTTTACTTTCTCGCAGGCCTACAACCAACTAGGCAAGCCCAACTTTTTTGGATTCCATTACCGCCATTTGCTTCCGATGCAACAAATGCAGTCTGGTACACAAAAATTTAGCGATAGTCTGCTTCAAACAAGCATTTCACCCATCGACGGCTATACTTTTGGCGGAATGATACGCTATGGCATTACGGATTTGATATCCATAGAAACAGGCCTCTATTATACGCAGCGCAATTTTGCTATTCAAAGCACCATAACAGACAGTGCCTTAACCGTTAACCAGCGCCTGCGTTTTGTGCAATTTGAAGTTCCTGTGCAGGGCAACATTGGGGTGCAGTTGAGCAAATCATTTTATGCCAATGCCGCACTTGGCGCAGCAATAATATTTAAGCCTACAAGTGTAGCTACGTATATCAATCCTTATGACAAACATGAGTTCAGGCAAATAGGGCTTGTAGACATCAATAAAAAAGTGGGTTTCGATATTAGAATGAGTACCGGATTTGAATACCGCAATAAAAAAGCAGGGGTATTTTATCTAGGCGCCACGGCTTTTGTTCAGCTCCAACCTGCTTTTATTTTTATTTCTAAATATCAATTCGAGAATTTCAAACAAACGGCTTCTGGCCAGGTCAATGCCTCAGGTTTTGGGCTAGATTTGAAATACTTTATACCCTATACCAGACCAGGTCGACTTATTTTTCAACAGGGCCCAATTGAGTAGTGCCAATGTGCGCTAATCGATAGCCCAGGTAGGCCATCGGTAAATAAGCCAAAAGTAAATCTACCAAGCTAAAAGCTAAAGGCGTTTGTGGTAAGGAGAGCACCATCATTACTCCTCCTGCTAAAAAGGCAAATCCAATGGCCATAGATTTGAGCAAGGGTTTGTCTACTTTCATTTTAGTTACAAAATAAGCACCCACAACAGTACCTAGGGCATGCGCCAAAAAGGGAAATACAAAATGTTCAAAACCCATCAAAGGCATCGCTTGTGCTAATCCTTCTTCAGTGGAAAGATCATAAGCGCCAGGAGCTTTGATAAGATAGGTGCCCAATTGAATAATTCCCATATTAACAAAGGCTCCAATGAATAGGCCACCTATGGCAAGTAAAATTGATTTCATATGGTAAAATTAGTGAATTTTAAAAAGGTCTTCTTCGCTTTGAATGACGAGGTACTTGCGCTTGGCTTCTTCCCGACTGCAGGCATTGTAGTGCCACCATTCAGTGGGGAGCTGCCTGAACCCTTGCCCCTGCATGGCGCGGCGCAGTATTTTTCTGTTTTCAAGTTGTTTGCTACTCAATTGCCCACTTGCCAGAAAAGATTGCTCCAAACTCGGATAGGCAATGCGGCGAATGTCATCAAATTCAGCGCCCATATCTAGTGGTATGCCCTTAGGATCAATAATCGTTAAATCAATGGCAGCCCCCAGGTTATGCAAGCTTAAATGCTTAGGGTTGGATACAAATTTTATTCGCGCAGCAACCGGCAAGGTATCTAGGGCCTCCCACATAAGTTCTTGTACAGCTACAGGACGCAATGCGTCGTAGATCAAAAGCCTATGGCCAGGGTAATCTTTTGAAAGTTGGTCTTGAACCTTTGACAAGCGCAGAGCCACCTCTTTTTGAAGGTAAGCGCGGTTGATTTTAAAGTAAAGCTTTTTGTGTAGAAAGTTGTCTGAAGTACAGTACTTTAAATCAACTTGAATTTCTGAATTGAGCGCTTGTATATCCACAATATCAAGACGAGTTGAGAGTATTTGAGGTTTTTCAACTTCCTTTTTGTAAACTTTTGGAACAGTTGATTTTTTTGGTGCAGGGTTTTCATTCTTACAAGCACTCAAGCCAACTAAGCAAATAAAGACAACTAACCTTAGCAAAGAAAAAGTTTATAGTGAGCCTAGCAATCTCTGTGATTCAGTTTGTATGCGCGAGCGCAAATGATCTGAAATTGGATACAAAGGCATGCGCATTGTTTCAGTCATAAGGCCTCGCATGGCTAAGGCTACCTTTACCCCACCGGGGTTACCTTCTTCGAAAAACATCTTCGTAATGGAAAATAGATCGTAATGTGCTTCTTTAGCCAAACGCAAATCACCGGCCATTGAGGCATGCACCATCTGAGAAAATCTTTCTGGAAAAGCATTGGCCACTACCGAAATTACGCCGTCTGCGCCCGCAGCAATAAGCGGCATAGTAAGGTTGTCATCACCAGACAAAACCGCGAAACCCGATGGGCGCAGTCTGATGATATCCATAATTTGATCCATGTTGCCAGAAGCCTCCTTCACCGCTACAATATTTGCTACCTCCGACAATTCAAGAGTGGTTTCAACACTCATGTTTGATCCTGTACGGCCAGGTACATTGTATAATATTATTGGTAGGTCAGTAAATGATGCCACTGCTTTGAAATGGGCTACAATTCCTTTTTGAATAGGTTTGTTGTAGTAAGGAGAAACTGACAAGATACCATCAATACCTTTTGGAAGATGTTTGAATGCAGCTTCGAGAGCGTTGGTATGATTGCCTCCAATACCATAAACTATAGGCAACTTGCCATTATTGACTTCAATGACGGTTTCTAGTACCTTATTTTTCTCTTCTGAACTAAGTGTTGGAGACTCACCAGTAGTGCCCTGTACCACTAAAAAGTCAGTGCCACCCTGGATTTGTAATTCAACTAATTTTTGAAGCCCATCAAAATCAATGGATTGATCGGCATGAAAAGGCGTGACCAAAGCCACCCCAGAACCTTTAAATTTCATCATTGTTCAATTTTTTCTAGCGTGTCGTGTATGTAATTGAGCTGTGCTGCAATTTCTATTTGAGCACAAGCAATTTGAAGGTCAAATTTAGGATGGTCCGCATTGAGTAACAAACGCCGTTTGATTGAGGTTTGATTGAGTAAAGGAAAAAATTTAGAATCCAAATTTCCATTATAAATAAGCAAGTCGTAGGTTTTATGCAATTCCGAATTTAGTTGCACATCCTTGAGCTTACCAAACATGGAATAATCGGCTGGTGAATTGTAGTAGATTAAAAAATGTGGTGGCAAGGATTTTTTGTCAATGTCTTTGGGAACGGATACCACTATGAGCACATGCTTGAATTTCTTGAGCAATAAAAATTGATCAATGGCCTTGACAAATGCATTGATTTGTTCTTGACTCTCATATTCCCAAAAGAGAACAAGGCTATTGGTTTGTTTCCAAATACTGTTTGTACTCACTGTGATATCAATTGAATAAATTCATTTTCAGTTAACAAAGTTACACCTAAGTCCGTAGCTTTTTGCAATTTTGCTGGCCCCATGTTGGCACCAGCAATTAAAAAATGTGTTTTGGCCGAAACCGAAGTACCTAATTTTCCGCCATTGCGCTCAATTAGTTCTTTGAGTTCATCTCTACTAAACGTATCAAAAGTACCGGAAATTACGCAGGTTTTTCCTTCTAGCAGATTAGAATCTTGTTTTTTTTCTTCACTTTGAAATTGCAAGCCTACCTGTTTGAGGCCCTCTATAAGAGCAACATTTTGGGCTTGCTCAAAATAACTTCGAATTGAACTGGCAATTTTTTCACCAATTTCGTCTACAAGAAGTAATTCTTCAGTTGTTGCACTTTGCAATTGATCTATGTTTAAAAAGGCTTGGGCTAATTTTTTAGCAACCGTTTCCCCAACGTAACGAATCCCTAAACCATAAAGCACCCTCTCGAAAGGAACTTGCTTGGCAGCCTCAATTGATTTCAACAAATTATTGGCAGATTTTTCAGCCATGCGCTCCAAAGAAAGTAATTGATCAAAGGTAAGATAAAACAAATCTAAAACATTGTTAATCAATTTTTTAACAAACATCAATTCAACAGTTTCTTCACCTAAGCCATCAATATTTAATGCCTTTCTACTGATAAAATGCAAGATCTTACCCGTGACTTGTGGGGGGCAATTGAGTTCATTGGTACAATAATGTTGCGCCTCACCCTCTTGGCGCGTCAAAGGGGAATGACACTCTGGGCAGTGCTCAATAAATTGGATGCGTTCTTGATGTTTTCTTAATGAGGTATTCACCCCAACAATTTTTGGAATGATCTCCCCGCCTTTCTCCACCTGGATTGTATCTCCTATACACAAATCGAGTTTATTGATTTGGTCTGCATTGTGTAAGGATGCTCTTTTGACAGTTGTACCTCCAAGCTGCACTGGCATAAGATTGGCCACAGGTGTAATGGCACCTGTTCTGCCGACTTGAAAGTTTACGGATTCCAAAATAGTTTCAACACGCTCGGTCTTAAATTTATACGCAATAGCCCAACGCGGAGATTTTGCAGTAAGGCCCAAAAGGATCTGCTGTTCATATGAATTCACCTTGAGCACCACCCCATCAATATCAAAGGGCAATTCATTTCTATGTACATCCCAATAGTGAATGAAATCCATAATACCCTCAATGCTATTGGTTTTCTCAATCATGCGCAGTGCTGGATCAGGCACCTTAAATCCCCATTTTTTGGCCAACAGCACCGCTTCATAATGACCCGCCGCCTCTGATTTTAGGCCATGCACACCATACAAATAACAATCAAGCCCCCTTTTGGAAACTTCTTTGGAGTCAAGTAGTTTGAGCGTACCCGATGCAGTATTTCGAGGATTGGCAAAAAGGGGTTCCCCCATTGCTTCACGTTGCTTATTGAGTATTGCAAACTGTTGATGTGGCATGAAAATTTCGCCACGAATTTCAAAATCTGTAGGGTAAGTTCCACTCAGCACCAAAGGAACCGTGCGAATTGTCCGTACATTGGCAGTCACTACCTCACCTTGCTCACCATCGCCCCTAGTGAGGGCCTGATGCAGATTACCCTCTAGGTAATGCAACCCAATAGCCACTCCATCATACTTCAGCTCGCAAACAAATTCTGAAGTTTCGCCTAGAAGTTTTAAACAACGCTCAGCCCAGTCGATAATTTCTTGCTCAGAATAACTATTCGATAAAGAAAGCATTGGAAACCGATGCTTTTGAGTAAGGAATTTTTTAGTAAGATCTTGCCCCACTCGTTTGGTAGGGCTATTGGTTTGAGCAAATTCGGGGTATTGTTTTTCAAGTGTCTCGAGCTCTTTGAGCATCATATCAAATTCATAATCAGAAATTGATGGTGTGTTCAGCACATAATAGGCATGATTGTGCGCGTGAAGCGCCGTGCTTAGCGCAGCAATTTTAGCTTCAATTGATTGGGTATCCATTAAATAAAATTAAGATTTTTGTGCTAAAATCATGCGTTGTTTGCCTTGTAAATCAACAATAATGTCTCGTTTCTTGAATTGTTTTGAATCGAGCAGTTCTAGTGTTTCTTTGGCCTTGTTTTCATGAATTTCAAGTGCTAAATAACCTTCAGATTTTAAATTGCTAAGCGCCAACTGAACTATGCGTCTGTAGAACAACATAGGGTCATCATCGGGTACAAATAAGGCCATATGAGGTTCAAAATTCAGCACATGACTTGCCATTCCTATAGCTTCATTGTCTGGAATATACGGCGGATTAGACACCAATAAATCGAATAGCTCTGTTGGCTGCCATTCAAAAATATTAGCTTGTTGAAAGTCAACATCTAGGCCAGTACTCGCTGCATTTTGCCTGGCTAAATGAATGGCATCAATCGAATCGTCTATACCTATGGTGCGGGCCCTGTGGTATATATTTTTAAGTGCCAAAGCAATGCAACCTGAACCTGTACATAAATCAAGTATGGACTCAAATTCAATAGGAAGATTGGCTATGCAAGCAACGAGCTCTTCGGTTTCCGGACGGGGTATCAGCGCTCTAGAATCAATCATTAATTCTATGTCGGCAAAGTATACACTACCCATTATGTGCTGAAAAGGTTCATTGCCCTGCAATCGTTTGACTACCGATCGGATGCGCAATAAATCCGATTCAGACAAGCGCTCCTCTGATTTTAATAGTATCTCACTGCCAGACCAGCCAAAGAATTTCAATAGCACACTATACCACATCGATTTGCACTCACTAGGCGTAAATGATGCATTAAGTTCATTATAGAAATAGTTTTTGGCCGTACTGAGTCTATTATCTGCTACAAACATTAGTTCGATCTACGTAATTCAATAAAAGATTGAATTTTCTCGTTTTCAATGAGGACTGTCAAGTTGTAATAAGCAATTTTCCATTGTCCATTCTCCAAAATACAGATGCCACTACCTCTGCAACCTTCCATCCAGGTGGCTAAATCCTCGTCAAAATAAGCTACTGTATGGTTAGCTGCAAATTGCCATTGACGGTTACTTGGCTTAAAATCCCAGGCTTTCCCCTTGTCAAAATAGGGTTTACAAAAGCCCTCGAATTCTTCTTTGTTCCAACGCTCATTTGGGGCCGTACCTAAAAAAATAAATTCAGCTGATGTCGCATTGAAATAAGCTTCGAAGCTCGCATTTGCTGCAGCAACGTGCCAGTCATTGATAAGCAAATCTAATTTTACAACAAGATCTTGAGTTTGCTTTTTTTCTAAATTGCTTTGGTCAATCTGCTGACCAAAAAGATTGAATGAAAGGGTCAATAACAAGAAAATTGAATACTTCATTTTGGTACAATAGATTTAGAGCGCATCCAACTTAAATACGCATTTCCCTTTGATAAATGTACGCCATGCGTAGTTTTGAACTTGCCCTAGCTGTGTATTTATTGGATACTCAAAAATAGCGAGTGTGGCATCTTTTCCCTCTTCGAGGGTGCCGAGTTGTTTTTCTTGAAATGATGCAAATGCAGCGTAGATCGTCATTCCTTTAATGATTTGATCGAATTGAAGATTTTCACCAAATGGATTGTTTGACGCAGCCTGTATCGTAGCAAATGGATTGATTTGCTCCACTGGAAAATCTGTACCCAAGGCGATCATACCGAATTGATTGAAAAGCGTTTGATAGGCATAAGCACCTTTCAAACGATCCTTACCCAAGCGTTTTTCTGCCCAATGGGCATCTGATATGGCGTGGGTGGGTTGAACCGAAGGAAAGACCGCAAACTGAGAAAATTTAATAAAGTCTTTTAGATCTAAAATCTGAGCATGTTCTATACGGAAACGATGATCTGGTTTCGTATTAAATACTTTTTGGTAGATAGACAAGACGAGTGCATTGGCAGAATCACCAATACTATGGGTATTCATTTGATAGCCATGTGCTAAACAAAATTTAGCTAAATTTTGCATTTGCGCCACCTCGGTAAGCAAGAGCCCACGGCTTTCTGGATGGTCGTGATAGGGCCCTTTCAACAGTGCGCCTCTCGACCCTAAGGCCCCATCGGCAAAACATTTAAAACTCCGAATAACTAAGTTTTTGTATCTGTATTTACCATGTTTTTGAACAAACGCACGGTTTTTTGGCGTATCCATCAGCATGGCATAGAGGTTGACATGCAAGCTGTGCTTATCGATCAATTCTTTAAACCAAGAAATGTGCTCAAAATCTATTCCCGCCTCATGCACACTGGTAATGCCATACTGCAAAAGCTCATCTTGCACCATTAAAAGCGCCTCTAGATATGCCTTTTTAGAAAAATCTGGCAAAAAAGGCTGTACCAAAGACATGGCATTGTCTATCAATAAACCGGTTGGTTTATTGTTTTTAATTACAACCTCGCCATCAGAAATAGGCGCTGATTTTTGGATCAAATCACTTTTTTTCAACAAAAAGTCATTGACCAGTGCCGCATGGCCATCTACACGATACAAACAGACGGGTATAGAGGCAAACAAGATATTGAGCTGCTCATTGGTGGGCATTTCTTGATTGGCCCAAAGATTTTGATCCCAACCTTGTCCAACAATGAATTTGAGATTTGGATTTTTAGCCTTGTATTGCTCACAGCGGTGAATCATCTCTTGAAGTGATTTGACACCTCGCAAATCAACACCAAGAAGTTGTTTGGCATACATGAGCATGTGTCCGTGTGCATCGGTGAGCCCAGGATAAACGTCTTTTCCTTGGGCATCAACAGTTTGCTCTGCGCTGTATTTATTCAAGATCTGACGCTCAGCTCCTACTTCAATGATCTTTCCATTGCGTATGGCTATAGCTTGGAGCACACGATCTGAGGCGTCTAAGGTGTGAATTTGGGCGTTGTGAATAATGAGATCTACACTGACGCCTTTCATACACGATGAAAGAAAAAGTACAACTGATATAAACGCTATTGCTTTGTACATACTAAAACGGATAGCCGATTCCAAAATTGAGGTAATTAGGTAGAAATGGTCGAGGCATTAGGGCTTTAACTTGATCGTACGACATATTAAAGAAGCTCATGCCTTCTTGGTAATAGGTCTCACGGGTTTTAAAATCCTGAAAGACCCACCTAGCCCCTTGAGCAAAGGCTGGGTCGTAGATTGGAAAACCGATATCGAGTCTTAGAATAAAATAGTCAAGATCCATGCGCAAACCTAGCCCTGAGGAAATACACAGCTGTGGAAGCATAGTTTGAAATTTGAATTGAGAGCCCACACGAGAAGGATCTTCGCGATAAGTCCAAATGTTGCCAAAATCGGTAAACAATGCTCCTTTGAAGGTGGCGCTCAGTTCAAAGCGATATTCCAGAGAGCCACTAAAGCGAATATCACCAATTTGGGTTGCCAAACGGTTGGTATCAATGTGATATTTGTAGGCACCAGGTCCCAAGGCCCTAGCCCTCCAACCACGATTATCATTGGACCCTCCGCCAAAGAAGCTATAATCATAAGGCATGGCTGTTTGCGAATTGCCATAAGATAATCCAGAACCTGCCAAAAGGCGCATATGTACGGAGGATTTATTTGGCATTTGCTTTGAAACAATGAGTTGATTATCAATGCGAATGAACTGAGAATAGGGCTGTTTGCCAAATAAATATTGCCCATTCTGACTGTCTTGCTTGTCCCTAAAGGCATAGAGCAAATTGCCGGCAGCATCTAAGGAACTATTGAAATACAGTGCACCCGAAAAGCGTTTCTTTTGCCCAGGAAGGATGTCTTTATCCTTGTTTGAGAATTCGTAAGAAAATTTAAAATCTTGCCAGATGAATTGATTGCTGTATGAATTAAATAAGTACAAATCATTGATTTGATTGAGCTGAGCTTCAAATTCGGCAGACTTTTGGATATTGACATATTTAATCACCGAAGCACCCGGTAGTCCCATTTGAAATACTTGGGTTTTACCTACCAAAAATTTCCAAGTGTAATTGAGCTGAAACACTCGGCGATCGAAAATATTGCGTTTTTCAAAATTAAGTGCCGCGCCCAATACCGTGCGAGGCTTCTGACGCTTACCAAGAAGAGTAACGGGAGTAGGAAAAAGTCCAGGCATATCTAGTTTAACACTAGGGCCAAGTTCAAAAGTATTGAAGGTCCTGCCTGCCACAATAAGTTGATCATTGGAACTCGCATCAAAGACAGGCGGTTGAGATTCAAAGCCACCACCAATAGAGAATGTTAGTCTTTGAGCGCCTCCGAATAAATTTTTATTGGTATAGTTCAGCGATGCTGCTGCGCCAAGCAGACCAAAACTAGAGGTGAAACGCGGATCAAAAGCCCATGATTGCTTTTTTGATGGCTCTAAGTAGTAATGCACATTTAACAGATTGGTACCTGGTATTTCTTCTATAAAAGGCTTAACAGAAGAAAACACACCCAGTTGTACCAACGAGCGGTACGTTCGTTCTAAATAGTACTCCTTATAGGTGTTGCCCTGTTCTAGGTAGTTTTGCATTTCCAATACATTTGGATGAATCCATGGCCTTGACCCATTGTAGCGCAGTGTCATCGTGCGCCAATCACTCAGCGTGCCGTAAGGAACTTTCAAAGCTGCGGCTTGTTTTTTAGAATATAACAATTCTCTGTACAATAAGAGTTGAAGTGTTTGAAGGTATTGGGGTTGTAAAGAATCATTGATACTGAGCCCCAAACTATCGATTTGATTGCTAAAAACACCTTCTACCTGCAAGGTATCGGCCAAATGAAAATACACCTTATTCACTTTGGTCTCACGATAAGGAACCACCATCAGGCTATCTGGATTAGCAGGCGAAGCAATCAAGCGATCTTCAAAAATAACTTGTAAAAAAACAGTCATGGTCTGCCGATTGGTATCGGCAGCAAATTGAATGCTGGTACTATTGAATTTGTATATGCTTTCATCGCGCATAAACTTAGCTACCCGCTCTCGGTATGATGCCAAGTAGTCCAAATCAAAAGGTTGGCCGATGAGTGGGTGTATGCCCTGGGGTTGTATTTCTTTTTTGATAAATTTCTGATGCAAATCGCGCAGTAAGCGCGGGCCGCTGTATGCAACAGAATCAATGATGTATTGTGGACCTTCATCGATGTGATAGGTAGTGTGAATGGTGCGTTTTTTTTCATTGATGGTCAGCTGAGAACTCACCTTACCGTAATAATATCCTTTTTTAATCAAATATCGCCTGAGTTGATCCTCGTTTTTTTGGTGCAATAAAGTATCAAATACAACGGGCTTTTGCCCATATTTGTATTTTAGTTTTTCGCGCCAAATTGCTTGTTTAAACACACTATCGGGTAGTGCTTTATATCGATAATCAAGCTTACCTCTCTCTAGTGCTTTTTGATTTCGCCGCACATTAATGGCTTGTACCCGTGTTTTTTTATGCTGCCACTTTTGTTCAAATTTTTGATAACTCGAAGTTTTCTTGTTGGCAACCGCTGTTGAATCGATGGCATTGTACAACCAAAGTTTCCATGGAGCACCAAAAAAGCGAGCGTTTGGTTGCTGTCGCAAAACGCTTGATAAATCATAGCGATCTAATTTGGTGGTCAGCGGATTGTCTAGCGATATATTGGCATTGCGCAAAAGGTAATTTCCTTCTGGAACGCCTTTAGATAAGCGACATGCTGTCAACAGCAAGGTTAACAAGACAAATAATTGTACTTTTGAACTCCGGTACATGACCCTACAAAAGTAAAGAATTATCAAGTTGGAAAAGCTCAGTTTGCAAAAGATCAAAGACCTCAAGAAATTGCAGTTAAAAAAATACCGCGATGAACATGGCCTATTGTATTTAGAGGGAGAAACGCTTATAAGCGACCTTATTTTAGAATTTCCAGCCCTCATTCATACTTTAGTGCTTACTGAAGATAAAGTAGAGAATTTTGCGCATCAAGATTTACCCATGCTTGTGGGATCAGAAAAGGACTTAGAAAAGTTAACCCAACTACGCACTCCAAAAAAAATCAATGCGGTGGTGCACTACCCTACCCAAAAAGAATTTGACCCACTGCAAAGCGCCCTCTTATTAGATCAAATTCAAGACCCGGGTAACCTAGGTACTATTATTCGCACCGCAGACTGGTTTGGCATCAATCAAATCATATGTGCTCCTCAAACCACCGATTACCTGAACCCAAAAGTAATCCATGCATCGATGGCTTCAGTTTTTCGCGTCAATGTACTTTACAAAGATCTTCATGCCATCATTGCCCAAAATCCGGAGCAAACCTATGGAGCCTTCATGGATGGTAAAAATTTTCAAACCATACCTTCCGAAGAAATCAAGTTTTTAGTGATGGGCAATGAAGGTCATGGAATTAGCCCTGAAATTTCTAAAGCCCTTTCCAATCGGATTGGCATTCCCCAAAAAGGACATGCTGAATCTTTGAATGTGGCCGTAGCTACAGGAATTTTACTTCAACACATGAGTAAATCGAATAAAGATTAGCAAGATCGATGAAAAGGATGTAATTTTGCAAGATTCCGATTTTACGATGCTAGACATAGATTTATACGAGGCCAAAAAACTCTATCCCTTTCAAGAAAAAACTGTAAATCAGGTGCTCGACGAGCTCCGTAAAAATGGCAGTAATTTCAATTTACTCTACCAATTGCCCACGGGCGGTGGTAAGACAGTTATTTTTTCGGCTATTGCAAAAAAGTACATTGAAGAGTCTGGAAAAAAAGTCCTGATCCTCACCCACCGAATTGAACTTTCCATACAAACCTCCAAGCAACTTTGTGCTATTCAGGTCCCCAATAAAATCATCAATTCTGAAGTGAAAACTTTAGACGATCAATGCGACTACACTTGTTTCATTGCCATGGTGGAAACGCTCAATAACCGCCTCAATGAAAACGATCAGTTCATTGAAAACATTGGCCTGGTCATTGTAGACGAAGCCCACTACAACAGCTTTAGAAAAATATTCCAATTTTACGAAGACGCAAACATACTAGGCGTAACGGCGACTCCTTTGAGCAGCAACCGCAACCTACCCCTCAAAGATCATTACAACAAATTAATTGTGGGTGAGTCTATATCCAATCTTATCAATGACGGGTACCTTTCAGATGCTGAAACCTATTCCTATGACGTCAATCTGCACGGCTTAAAGATTGGTTCAAACGGCGACTTCACTGTAAGTTCCAGTGATTTGCTCTATTCCAATTACTTCATGCAAGAAAAACTCATTTTTGCATATGAAGAGGTTGCCATTGGCGAAAAAACTTTGATTTTCAATGCCGGAATAGAAACTTCACGGCGTGTGGAGGAATCTTTCAAAAAACTCAAGTACAACATTCGGCACCTCGATTCTACTTTCTCAGACAAAGACCGCAAAGATGTTATCAAATGGTTCAAAGAAACGCCAGGTGCTATCTTAACATCAGTCGGTATTTTAACCACAGGTTTTGACGAACCTTCGGTTCAAACCATCATTATCAATCGGGCTACCCGCTCATTGACCTTGTATCATCAAATGATTGGCCGAGGATCCAGACGTATCAAAGACAAATCACAATTCAAGATCATTGATTTAGGCAACAATGTGAGGCGTTTTGGATATTGGCAAGATTATATCAATTGGCAAGATGCATTTCGCTTCCCTGATCGCTTCTTAGAATCGCGCATTTCGGAGCTCGAAGACATGGAATTTGAAGTAGAATACGAATACCCTAAAGGTTTTGAGCAATTAATTGATACCAAAATTTTAGAATCATTTTCGATCAAAGACTGTTATTTGGAATGCATCGATAGAGGTGCTAAAGGCAAAGAGGCCATCGATCTTTCTATTCACAACCACTATGCCGCAATTGAGGCTTCGGCCCGAAATCTAGACCATGCCTTAGAATTACAGATTTTGCTCCAAGACCACATTGAGCATCGCGTAAAACACTACACAAAGTGCATTTCTAAATGTACCGATAACTATTTCAAATATCTGCTCGAAACCTACAACCGTCAGCTTGGTCAGAAAATCAGGTTGAATATAGTAGATTAGGCACTTTTTTGTAAATTTAGAGACATGAAAAAGGTCCTACTGATACTATTTTTTGTCTTGCCATGGTGTTCATTTAGCCAAACAAAAATCAAGGCCTACCTAGACACCAAATATTTCTATGCCCCTCAAATGGGTCCATATTTAGAAATATATATTGAATTTGTGGGTTATACCACCCAATTCATATCTTGCGATGGCGGGCAAAAAGCTACTGTTTTGGTAGACCTTGCAATTGTTGATTCAAATTCAAATACTCTTTTTAAGGACTACTACGCCCTTGACTCTCCAATTTCTACGGATTCAACACAAAACAATTTTATTGAAGTGATACGTGTCCCACTTCCAAGTGGTGCATACACATTAGCTGTTCAGTTAGAAGATGCCAACAGAGAGAAAAGCTCCATCAAAGGAAGCTTACCCCTTGTGGTACCCACTTTTAAAGATCAGTTTGCCTTCTCAGCTATTGAAATCGTTGATCTCGCCTTTTTTGTTACCGGGGAAGAAAACCGATTTACCAAATCCAATTATTACATTATTCCACTTTTAAAAAACTATTTCAGCGAGGACATGACTGCCCTTCCCTACTATCTAGAATTGTATGGGGCAAAGGATGCGATCTTATTAGAACGAAAAGTAATCAATTCCTCAACAGGACAACAATACCCCGCATTAGCACTAAAGGATACGTTAGAAGCTCAAGAAGTAATAGCCCTACTGCATAAGGTAGACTTAAGTGATTTACAAACAGGCACCTACCAACTTCAAATCAAAGCAACGGATTTATCTAGCAAAGAAACTTGCCTCACGAGCTTTGATTTTGAACGTTTCAATGAAAGTGAAAGTGCCTTTGATATGGCCTCTATGCTATTAGATCCTGCATTTCAAGAATCTATTTCAAATGACAGTGTTGCCTATTACCTAGAAAGCCTCATACCTATTGCCCAAAAAGGAGAAATACGTACAATCATTGCCGTATTGAAAAACAATGACATTGATCAAATGCGCAAGCACCTGCAAGCCTTTTGGTACCAAACGGCTGGCAGCAATGCCTATGCACAGTGGATAAGTTATCAACAACAAGTGCGGTCCGTAGAACGATACTATGCCAACAATTATATGGAGGGTTTTCAAACCGATCGCGGCCGGGTTTATTTGAAGTATGGTCAACCAAATAGCATCGTTGTAAAGGAATCTTCACCTAGTGAATATCCTTATGAAATTTGGGTTTACGATAAGATAGGTATCTATAGCAATAAACGATTCGTTTTTTATAATCCAGACCTAGTAACCAATAACCATCGCCTCTTGCACTCCGACATGATTGGAGAACTCAAAAACCCTGCTTGGCAACAAATTTTAGTGAGGCGCAATACTGTCAACGGTACCGTAGATGACCCAACCATGATGAATGTAAAACACTTTGGGGGTAACTCCAGTGATTTTTACCGTCAATATTAACACCATCATGTCGAGTAAAAACGCGATTGTTATTCTCAACTACAATGGCTTGAGGCACTTACAAACCTACTTGCCTAGTGTTATCGAAAATAGCCCTCAATGGGATATCATCGTTGCAGATAATGGCAGTACTGATGATTCCTTGACTTATTTGAATACACAGGTCAAACAAATTAAAACCATTGTCTTAGCTAAAAATTATGGTTATGCAGGTGGTTATAACGAAGCTTTGAACCAACTTCAAGGCCAATATCAATTTTATTTTTTGCTCAATAGTGACGTACGTTTGACGACACATTGGGATGTGCCGCTTCTTGATTTTTTGAAAAACAACCCCCTTGTCGCCGGCGTACAACCTAAGGTTCTTTCAGACAAAGAGCCCAATAGATTTGAACATGCTGGAGCCTGTGGTGGATACCTGGACTGGTTCTACTACCCTTTTTGCAGGGGGCGGGTCTTTGATGCCATTGAAGAAGATCAAGGGCAATACAACAGCACACAGCAGGTGACTTGGGTTTCTGGAGCCGCCTTTCTCATCAAGTCAGAGGCTTTTCATAAAGTAAATGGATTTGATTCCGCCTTTTTTGCGCATATGGAAGAAATTGATTTGTGCTTGCGCTTAGGATCTATTGGCGATGAATTTTATTGCATCCCCGAATCAAGGGTATATCATTTAGGTGGAGGAACCCTTGATTACAGCAGTCCAAGAAAGGTGTTTTTAAATTTTAGAAATAGCCTCTGGATGATCGTCAAAAACCAAAAGCGTTTTTTACTTCCCTTTCTATTTATTCGAATGGCCCTTGATGGCATCGCAGCAATTCAATTTTTAGTCAAGGGGAAACCAAAGTTGACTTGGCAAATTTTTTTGGCGCACCTGGCACTGTACAGACATTTTATGCATTTCTATAAAAAGCGCCAACCTCAAATTTCAAAGCCTCTCACCTATCATGGGTTTTTGATTTGGGATTATTTTGGCAAGGCCGTCAGACACTTCTTTTCACTTAACAAACGTAAATTTCATCGATGAATAAATTATTAGCCGGCTTGATACTCTGCCTATTATGGCAACAATTCAAGGCTCAAGTACCTGCACTTCAACAGGCCAGTGACAAAGCCCAACAAAAATTTGGTCAAAGCACAGCGCCCCAACAAAAAAAAGACCTCATTATTGCATCGATGCTAGTCAATCCATTGATTGGTACAGGAGGGCACGGACACACCTTTCCTGGAGTTTGTGCGCCCTTTGGCATGATGCAGCTCAGCCCGGACACACGCTATGAAGGATGGGATGGTTGCGGAGGATATCATTATTCAGACTCCATTATCTATGGTTTTAGCCATACCCATTTGAGCGGAACCGGTGTGCCAGATTATGCAGATTTGTTGGTGGTGCCCCAAAGTGGAGAAGCCAAATGGAAAGGCCAATTTGAAGACCCCAATGGTTATGGATCTCGGTTCAGCCACCAAAATGAAGTTGCACGCATTGGATTCTATGAAGTACTCTTGTCGGATGAAAACATCCGTGTCAATTTAACAAGCACCCCTCGTGCGGGCATGCATCAATACACCTTTTTGAATGCCAATGAGAAAAAATACATACTCCTTGACCTCAATTACCGAGACAAACTCTTGGACGCTAAATTTGAAATGCATGACAATCAAAATATAAGCGGCTACCGCATATCTCAGGCCTGGGCCAACGAACAACATTTTTACTTTCATCTCACTTCTTCTATTCCATATATCAGTTATGAAATACAACAAAGCGATGGCCGCGCAAAGTTGCTTTTAGAATTTCCGATGGACACCAAGGAGCTATTGATCAAAGTAGGGATGTCTCATGTAGATGCAGAGGGAGCAAAATTTAATCTTCAAACTGAAATCCCACAATTTTCTTTTGATCAAGTATACAATCAAAATGTTCAGCTTTGGAACGCGGAATTCAATAAAATTAAAGTTCAAGGCGCAATTCAAGATATGATTACCTTCTACAGCGCACTCTACCATTGCATGATTGCTCCGAACCTAATGAGCGATGCCGATGGTCGCTATCGCGGGCGAGATCAACAAATTCATCAATTAGATAACTTAAAAGACCAGCAATACACTGTTTTTTCACTCTGGGATACTTACCGTGCCAACCACCCCTTATTCACACTCATTGATCAAAAGCGCACCAATGCTTATATCCGTACTTTTTTAAGGCAATTTGACCAAGGCGGAGACCTACCAGTTTGGGAACTTGCTGCTTGTGAAACAGAATGCATGATTGGCTATCATAGTGTAAGTGTCATTTCGGATGCCTATATGAAAGGCATCCGAGATTTTGATGTCAAAAAGGCACTCAAGGCTATGGTAAGCACTGCAAATGCCAATGAATTTGGCAAACGCTCCTATATTGAAAAAGGCTTCATCAGCGCGTCCGATGAACCCGAATCTGTTTCGAGAACTTTGGAATATGCCTATGATGATTTTTGTATTTCTACGATGGCTGCTGCCCAAGGCAATAAAAAAATAGCCGATGAATTTCAGAAGCGTAGCTATCATTTTATCAACCTCTACGACCCACAAACAAAGTTCATGCGCGCCCGAAGAGGTGCACAATGGTATGGGCCCTTTGACCCATCAGAAGTGAATTTCAACTATACAGAAGCCAATTCTTGGCAATATTCCTTGTATGCGCCACATCGAATGGACCTACTCACAAGGCTTATTGGCGGGCCTGATTCTTTGGAATTATGGCTAGATAGGCTGTTTACCACGGATATGAAACTCAGCGGCAGAGAGCAGGCAGATATCACAGGATTGATTGGTCAGTACGCACATGGCAATGAACCTTCGCATCACATGGCCTATCTCTATAACTACACCAATGCACCGTACAAAACTCAATTTTATGTCGATCGTATTCTCAAAGAAATGTATCACAACGAGCCAGATGGACTTTCGGGCAATGAGGATTGCGGTCAAATGAGCGCATGGTATGTTTGGAGCGCCTTGGGTTTATACCCTATTGCTCCTGGCAATCCAATGTACCAAATCGGGCGTCCAATTGTTGAAAATGCAACAATCAATTTAGAGAATTCTAAAAAGATTCAAATCATTTGTAAAAATCAATCCAAGGAAAACAATTATGTACAGAACGTTTGGTGGAATAATCAACACCTGACCGATCTTCGAATTTCACACGAAGCCCTGATGCAAGGCGGAATATTGACCATTGAAATGGGTCCGGAACCAAAAGTAATCAAGTCAATTACAGCGGTGGAATCTGATCAATTTTCCCTGCAAAATCTATCCCCTGTACCTTTCATATGCACTGAAGAGCGTGTATTTTTTGATTCCTTGCTTATTGAACTAGGCTGCGTAAATGTAGGCCCGCATACTACCAATGAGCTTTATTTTCAATTGAATAATGGACAATGGCAAAAATACAGCACCCCCTTCTCTATCTATGATCGAAGTGTGATAAACGTTAAAGCCAAGAATAGTTTTGAAAATAATAAGGCCATTTGGAGCCCTGTAGTGACATCAGAATTAATAAAAATAGATACTCAAGTTCAGCTTGAATTGAAATGCTCCTACTCCAATCAATATGCCGCCTCGGGCAAAAATGCACTCATCGACGGATTACGTGGCGGTGGTGAATTTAGAACCGGTGACTACCAAGGATACTACAATCAAGATATAGTTGCTATAGTTACTTTTCAAACACCAAAAACCATATCCAAGGTGGGAATATCCTACATCGAAGATCAAAAATCTTGGATTTTTGCACCTAGCCGTGTCTCAGTAGAGGGCAGTACAGATGGTATTCATTTTTTCCCTTTGACAGACACCCCTCTTCCTTTGACTGAACAAAATAATTCAAATCCTAAGAAAAGAGAAGTGATGCTTCAATTCAATAGTAATAAGCTATTGAAATACAAATCTTTAAGATACACCATTAGCAATCCTGGAAACTTACCCCAATGGCACTTAGGAGCAGGAAATCCGACTTGGTTATTTGTAGATGAATTGTTATTTGAATAAGAGTAGAAAACAACTAAACTATAGGTAGCCTGCCTTTGAGAATGCTATACTTTTGATCTACGGCTCCAAATTTGCGATAAAATGAAGCGATACCCTCTTGATTTGACCCAATAAAATCGAGTACTTCATGACTTGAAGCAAATTTCTCTATAACGCTATCTATCAAGAACACTAATGCACCATTTTTTTTACCCACCTCATTGAGTGTGCCTTTGATGAAATAAAGCATCTTATCCCATTTAAAAAAAAGACCTGCTGCTAAAAGTTGCTCACCGTCAAAGGCTCCTAAGCAAACAACGGCCTCATGATGGCTCGCAGCTGCAACTAAATTTTCAAGTCGGTGCCAGGCTACAGCATTCAGACTTCCAAGATTAGCACCTTTTTGTTGGATAAAAAAACGGTGAAATACAACAAAGTCTAAACCCTTTACAGTCAAGTGCTTGGCTTTCTTTAGGCTTCGTTTGACATTTTCTGAGTAAGTATCTTTTGGATTTTTTGAACTCTTGCCCAGTGTCAAGGATTGGTAAATACCAATCTTTGATTTAGCTGGCATTAAAGGTTTTGAACATAAATTGAGATGTAGCAAGTTTTTTTTACCTAAGAAAGCCACAAGCTCTGATAATGCTGATTGGTTTGGGGGTCCTACATAGGTCAAAGACCTGATGAACAGTGGTTGTAAGTAGGCCTTGATACCAAATTTTTTAGAAACCGGCACCCTGAGCATTATTTGATCCGCAGCATCAAGTACATAAGCCCATTGTGGGTGCAATATATCTTGCACCCATAATAAACTAAAAAAATCCAAATTGGATTTCAAAGCAACTATTTGCTCGTATTGACGTCTTAATTGATGATTTTCGGTGACAATGCGCATCGCCTTACGAAGTTAAATAAAGCAGCATTGCCAACCATCAATCATGTAACTTTTTTATGTACTTTCGTTATAATCAAATGCTAATCAAACTTTAATATATCATGAAAAGTCTTTTTTACCTCGCTACAGCATTGCTCTTAAGCATAAATAGCTTTGCACAAGCGCCAAACCAAAATAATAAGGAGCCCAAAAGCCCAGAAGACCGCGCTAAATTCCAAACTGAAAAAATGGCCAGTGAATTGCAACTTACCGAGGCGCAAAAAGAACAAGTATATACCATCAACCTTGGTATTGCTCAGAAAAACCAAGGGATTCGCAATAGCAATTTCACTGAAGATGAAAAACGCAGTATTATTCAATCCAACCGTGAAGCACAAATAGAAATGTTGAAAAACGTTCTTACAGCTGCTCAGTTTGAAAAAATGAAAGCAAATTTCAAAGAACAGCACCAAGAAGGTGGCAGAGAGCATCACGAAAAACATTGATAAAAAAAGGCCTCAGTTAAGAGGCCTTTTTTTTTGCTTCACATAATCAATATTTAATGATTTTAGATGTTTCTTGGTGCACCCCATCATCAAATGTCAATAGGTAAATGCCACTGGCGTATTTACGCATATCTAGATGAAACTTGCCCGCCGATAGTTCAAATTGATCGAGAATCTGACCGTTAATCCCCAAAATACTCAGCCGCATCTGATCTTTATTGCAGTCAATAAAAAGTTCGTCTTCAAACGGATTGGGGTAAATACTTATTGGGGCTACAGTAAGATCAGCTACCCCGACATTACAATTATTATCGGCAAGCGGTGTTGGAATGATGGTCGCAAAATCTTGACCAGCATCAGGGCAACGCGCATAAGAAATGTTGGTTAGTTGTGGCCCAAAAGCAATTTGATCGTGAACATTCCAACCATGCGATAAATAAACATATTCACCTGAACTATTTAATTTAAAGTTGGCATGCAAGCCCGACTGCAAGGCATCCTTATCAGCCCATACGAGTAAATATCCATTGGCAGGGATGATAGTGCCCGCTGGAATTGGCCAAGCCAATAAATCAAGCGGATCATCAGATAGATAAAATCCAGCAAGGTCAATAGGTGCATTCGTTGTATTGACAAGCTCGATCCAATCATCATCCTCAGCATCTTGGTCAAAGAGTAAGGAATCATTCGAGGCCAACACTTCATTGATCAAAACAGAGCCAATCATTGGGGTAGAAAAATTTACGGCGAGAGAATGAAACTCATGCTCGGCACGCTGAGGTGAAAATAGACCCGCATTGTTGTTATCGGCATAAATATAATAATCAAATGTAAGACCATCTACAGGTAGCTCAACACCATAAACATGATCATTGGCCGCACCATCATTATGCACACCGTCATCATACATCTGGACCCGATTGAATTTTAATTGATGATTGGTGCGGTAACCCAAATAGACCGAAGTTTCATTGGCGCAAGTTGCATTGAGTACAACAGTTGCCCCATAAATTAAGGGGGTGCTAGTTGCACCTTGTGATAGAATTGCTGGTGCTTGCAACAAATAGGCCGCATTGCTAGCGAAGAATTGGGCTCTTGCATCCATAAGCGCCTTGATACCAGGAATACTACCTCCTCCCCCTGGCCCTCCGCCAGTCACTGCTGTAGTGAGGCTATTTAAGAATTGGTTGTAAGTATAAAATTTATAGTTATCGGCCTGAATGGAAGAATCGGCAAGATTCATCAGGCTTTGTGCCCAAGTTTCGTACTGTCCGTTGGCAAAAATTTCTTGTACCATCGTTCTTATGTGGGCCATATACATCCTCTTGTACAAGGGATTGGCTAAAATTTGTTGAATCAATGGATGATTAGCAGAACTTGCATTGGAGTAAGGGTCCAAGCTAGAGGGTGTAATAGTGCCCGTGCCTGTACCACCAGGAAATCCACCAAAACTCATGTTTAAATCCCAAACTGTGGGTACAAAACGCTCATTGTTATCCCAACTCAAGTAATAATTTTGACGAAAAGCACCGCTGTATGAATCCAGATTAACCAATACATTGTTGAAAGCCAGCATCCAGATGGCCCGATCTATATCGAGTACATTTTCAATATTTGTAAAATCATTGTTAAGTACTGTACAAAGCTCAATCAATTTGTCCCAACCAAAATCAGTTTTCAGTTCATAACCAGTCAAATAAGCACTACTATCTGTCCCCAAATATTTTAAATCAGGGCTAATGCCTGTTCCACCTGGCCCTGCACCACCACTAGGATTGCATTTGAAGTAGGTATCATTGGCATAATAATGGTCTTCATTAAATGTACTTTTAATAGATTCATTGTTGGTATACACCCCTCTGTAAACCCCATTGATGTATACCCGTGCAAAATTTGAAGAAGGACAATCCATGTATTGCTCTAAAATTTGATAGGATAGAATTTCTCGTATCATGGATGGGTCTTTATAACAATTCGAGAGTTTGATGTCGGTAATACCCTGATAATCCTGATTTGATTTGATGGTATTGAGCTCGATATGCAAAGGATTTTTCTGATTGTTTGGACTGTAGGAACTATTACCCTTGTAACGAACACCGCACGAATCATAAACTTGACCATTGATTCGAACAGAATCTGCATAAATATAAGTTTCAGTAGCCTCATTGGCATCTAATTGAGCATCCCAATTTGTGAAAGAGAAATACAGTTCAATCACCTGAATGGTATCACGACTGTAAAACGATTGGCAATGCAGTGAGCCATTAAAAAATATAAGGAAAATAAAGGCGATGAATGCTAATTTCATAATTTTCGTTTAATTGAGAACGCAAGCAGCGTATGATTGGATGTAAACTTTTAACTTTAGAGCATGAAATTAGCCATATTTAGTATACTTAACATCGCTTTTCTCTTTAATAGTTGTGCACAAGCACCACAGAAAGAGGCAAAAAAAAAGGAAGTCGTCATCATACAAACCAAATTTGAACTAAAAGATTTTCTTACAGACAACCCTGATCTTGATGAGGCTGTCAATAAAGTTTTTGCAAACCTAGACGATACGGCAATTGTAGCGCAACTCTTAATGCCGGCCGTTGGCCGCTTGGGGCAAGAAAAATCTACCATTGATCAGCATATCAAAGAACGAATCATTGGCGGAGTTTTGATGCTCAATGGCACAAAAGAAGGGTTCAGTGCTTGGATCAAAGATTTTGAAGCCCAAAATAAGACTTGTGGCAATTTACCTTTTTTATACAGTGCTGATGCGGAACCAAGTTTGGTCAATCGTAAAATAATGGGTTCCTCTTTAGTAAAAAAAGCAAATGAATTACAGTCTGTGGAAGAAGTGATGGCCTGTGCCGAGACCATCTCTAAAGATCTAAAACACATAGGTATCAATTACAACTTCGCACCCGTTGTGGATATGTCGCCGAATGCAACCGTCGGTTTTAGGAGCTTTGGCGCTGTACCTGCCAATATCATACCGTGGTCGGGAGCATTTATTACTCAAACTCAAGACAATGGAATTATTGCTACAGCAAAACATTTTCCAGGCCATGGTCTCGTTTCTGGTGACACGCACAAGGCTTTACAAGTCATTGATGGAGAACTCAAAGAAATTCAAAATTACCCACCTCTGATCGGCCAGGGGGTACTCTCAATCATGGTGGCTCATATTGCTGTTGAGAATAACCCAAAATACAACACCCTTGGATTGCCCTCTACTTGTTCGAAAACCATCGTTACGGACTTACTTAAAGATGAATTAGGATTCAAAGGCTTAATTGTAACAGATGCAATGAACATGGGTGGCGTCATTGCGGTGCCCAAGGCAGCCAATAAGGCAGTAGCTGCCGGCTGCCATATCATTTTGATGCCTGTAGATGCGAAGAAAACTCACAGCGAGCTGCTTGCGCAATACCGAACCGATACTGCCTTCAAAAAACAGGTGGACGAGGCAGCAAAAAAAATAATTAGAATGAAAATTGTTTTGGGCTTACTTAGCGCTAATTAGGCAAATACAATTCGATCAATCCCTCAGGAGCTTTGATATAAAGCTCCTTTTTTTTGCGATCAACCTTAGAAATAAGTCCATCAAATATAGGAATGAGGATTTCGGTTCCGTTGTAATCTATTTGCAATAAGGGATTGGCTGTCATATCAATGACATCAACAACCACACCAATATCACCTTTCAATTCATCACTCACCTTGTAGCCAATCACTTCATGATCATAGAACGATGACTGATCAAGTTCCGGTAAGATACTCAGTGGAAGGTAGGCCTTTTTTTTAAGCAGACGTTTGGCGGCTGCTTCTGATTCAATGCCTTCAAATTTGATGGCTGCAAATCCTTTGTTTTTTAGTTTAAATCCTTCGATAAAGAAAGGAGTCAAGGTGCCATCGATATCCAAATAGAGTGCATCAAGTTCTTGATATTCTGCTGGATTCGAAACGTCTAAAAACAACGAAACTTCACCTTTAAATCCGTGAAGTTTCGCAATAAGACCTAAATAATAACAATCTTGGATCAGCATATGCTTATTCAGCAGCTGCTTCTTCCTCTGTAGTTTCAGCAGCAGGAGTTTCAGCAGCAGGAGCTTCTTCGACTGCAGGTGCCTCTTCAGCTACTGGAGCTTCTTCGACTGCAGGAGCTTCTTCGACTACAGGTGCCTCTTCGGCCACTGGAGCTTCTTCAACTGCAGGTGCCTCTTCAGCTACTGGAGCTTCTTCAGCTACTACTTCCTCTGAAGCTGGAGCTTCCTGGGCAATCTCTTCTACTTCTGGAGTATTTTTAGCCATTACTTCAGCGGCTTTTGCTGCATTTGCTGCAGTTTCTGCTGCCATTCGGGCTGCTTTTTCTTTCTCGGCATCTTTAGCCAATCCAGAAATTTTTCCTTCAATTTTCGAAGATTTATCAGCCAACCATTGGTTGAAACGCTCTTCTACTTGTTCAGGTGTGAGGGCGCCTTTTTTAACGCCATTTAACAAGTGGTTCTTGTATAATACACCTTTGTAAGATAGAATTGCTCTTGCTGTTTCTGTCATTTCGGCACCCTTTTGAACCCAAGCAAGTGTTGCATCGAAATTGATGTCAATTACAGCTGGGTTTGCTGTTGGGTTATAAGTTCCGAGTTTTTGGATGAATTTACCATCGCGTTTTGCACGGCTATCAGCGGCTACTAAATGAAAAAATGGTTTGCCTTTTTTACCGTGTCTTTGAAGACGAATGCGTGTTGCCATTGTACTTTACAGTTTAGGGTACGAAACCCTGATTTATAAATTAGTGAATTAAGGGTGCAAAGATAGTGATTTTTTTTACAAAAAATACAAAACATTATTTTCCCTGGGCCTTGAAGACAATAATGACCGTATAGAACATGATTTTAATATCAAGTGCCAAACTTCTATTCTTCATGTAAATGAGATCAAATTTCATGCGCTGCAGCATTTGATCTACATTTTCGGCATAGCCATACTTTACTTGCCCCCAGGAAGTAATACCAGGCCTCACTCTGGTCAAATGCATGTATTGAGGTTCAATCTGCACTATTTGATCAATATAATACTGTCTTTCAGGCCTAGGGCCCACCAAAGACATTTGCCCCATGAGCACATTAAAAAACTGAGGAAATTCATCGAGACGTGTTTTGCGCATGAATCGACCAATGGGGGTTATGCGCGGATCTCCTTCTTTGGAAAGTTGTGGACCTTGTTTTTCAGCATCTAAATACATGGTCCGAAATTTAATAATCTTGAATATTTTACCACCCTTCCCAACACGTTCTTGAAGAAAGAAGATGGGGCCAGGAGAGGACAATTTGACAACAACTGCAGAGAAAATAAAAACTGGAATCAAACAAATGAGTGCTGCCAAAGAAAAAAACACGTCCATGATTCGTTTGAGTGTACGTTGCCAATGAGGCATCACATCCGGATTAATTTCAATAAGCAGCGCACCATAAATATTTGTCATATCTACTGATCCTGCCAATATGCTGTACATATCAGGGAGCACCCTTATTCTAATGCGGCCATTGTCTATTCGTGAAATGATGGATTGTAGCCTGTCGTGATCTGAACTTTCAATCGCTATGATGACTTCTTCTACTTGCAAGTCGCTCATTACTCGTTCTAGATCTAGCACTTTTCCAAGATGCGGTAAGTGTTTAGAAAGCAAATTATCGCGGCCATTTACTTGGATAAAACCAACAAAATGATTGATCATATTGGGCGCCGCTAATAATTCCTTATAAATCTCTATGGCCTTTTGGTTACCGCCAACAATTAGTGTTTTGAACCCATGGCCCGCCGCCTTGATATAATTAATGAGTAAGGTGGTAAAAATCAAACGACCAATAGAGGTAAAAGTCAAATGAATGATAAATAACCATATGGTGAGTTGGTAATAATTTTGATAGCTCCGTACTTGATCATCAATTAAAAGCGTAAAGAATAAAACGAGTGTTCCAAAAAATGTAGCCGCTAAACTTAAATGAAGCACTTTTAACCTAAATAACCTTCTAATTTCAGCGTAGGTGCCTTGTAAAATGTAAAACAAAAGCCAGAAAAGTGGCAATAAGAGAACACCTAACCAGAAGTTTTTGTCCGAATGAAAGGTCTTATTTTCAATGTAAACTTGTCGGATATAAAAAAATAGCCCCCAGGCGCTACTTGCAGTGAGTAGGTCAATGCAAATTAAAAGTGCTATCCAAAAACGATCCCTCATCAGAAATAAACAACTTTAATGTTATCAATAAGGATAAGGTTATTGCTTATTGAAGGATCATAAAAAGACCGAAATGCTTGGATGTAATTCGTGTTGTTCGGACCCGCCGTAATGACCTCATTGAGCAGGATATACATTTTCTTCCAACGCAATGCTGAAAGAGGGCTATTATTCATTGTTACCATTGGATTCTCAGTAGTCCCATTGGAATTCACAAACAACAAATAATGTGTAAAGGGTACTGAATTGCAATAATCAATCTCCAGCATGGCCTGCTTGTTCTTTGGAATACTCAGTTGGTCATTTTCGTTGGTATAGGCCACCCACATAGAATCCTGGGCACTCAATAAGACCTTAGCATAATAATTTCCATTGAACCATTTTAGCGTATCATTGGCAAGTTGTAAATGAGCAGTTGAAGTGTTCGGATCGTCATTGAGCCGTATGTTGATGTCTTCAAAATCTTCAACCCAAAAATTAAGCTCAGATTTATACCTTGTTGTTGGATCAATTGTTAAGACTTGATTTTGGATCAGTTCTGCTTCTATTTCGAATGGTTCTAGATGCTCGTTACGCATTTTAGTTGCAGCAATCCCATTGACACGTATCGTTGGATAGAGTCTAATTTTAGCATTTCCCTTATGGAGAATTGGAATTTTAAAAGGAACTTCAAAAACGCCAATCAGTTGGTCATCGATGTAGACCCAGGCATCTGTAATGTTGTGTGTCAGTTGTCCTTCCTCACCATTCAGTGCAGGATTGGCAAGCAGTGTCCAAGAATTAACCGCTAACCATGATGGATCGGGGTTGTTTTTTACACAACTAAATAACAATGGCAACAAGAGCAGTAGGTAGCGATACACCATGATGGTCAATTAACGTATTTAAGCCTGGATTATTGTTTGAATATTAAACATGTAAATCTCGGTTTGCAAGTTGCTCAATTTCAAGGGCAACTTCAAGAGCCCTCACCCCCGCCCTCAAATCCACTAATGGTGCTTTTCGCATTCTAAAATTGGCAGCAAAATCTTGCCATTGTGCGGCAAGTGCATTGCTTTTTTCTACTAGGATTTGCATTTTGCCCTCTGATAAGAGAGATTGTTTGGTTAAGGAAAAATGAAGTAAATCTAATAGATAGATGCTGTTTTCAGTAACTACCTTGATGCTTCGCTCTTTGTGATTGTCAATGCGGGAAGCATATAAGGTGCATGAGAGCTCCTGATCAAAAAACAAATTTACTTTGACTTGATCTGCAAAGGTGGTTTGCTTTTGACGGGCCTGTACTTCCATGCCTTGTGGCATATCATCTACCAAACTGAGCAAAAGATCAATGTCATGAATCATGAGGTCCAGTATGACCGACACATCCGATCCTCGTTGTTGAAAAGTAGCGCAACGCTTTGATTCGAAATGTGTGATTTTTGAATTCTTGAGCTCATGAACAAAGGCTTGAAAAACAGGATTATACCTTTCAACATGACCAACTTGTAAGAAGGTTTCTTTTTCGGCATGCAAATTTTCAAGCTCCTTGGCTTGTTCTATTTCCTGACAAAGCGGTTTTTCTACAAAAACTGCACAATTTACATCCATAGCAGCTCGAAGCAATTCAAAATGCGCTGATGTAGTTGCCGAAATTCCAACAGCCTCCACACAACTTAAAAGTGCCTCAAAGGAGGCAAACAATTCTAATTTAGGGTACTTCATCCTGAGTTCTTTGATTCGGTCTTGGTTGTGTTCGTAGACACCCACAAGTTCAAAGGCATCGTTTTTCAGTAACAATTCCAAATGAATGCTACCGAGGTATCCAATGCCCACTAATCCGATTCGAATTTTACTCATTTCAATAAAAAAGCCATTAATCGGTGACTAATGGCTTTGAGCTGATATAGGATTCAAACTTATTTTTTAACCGTATCTACAACTGCTTTAAAAGCATCTGGGTGATTCATTGCTAAATCTGCAAGAACTTTGCGATTGAGTTCAATACCACTCTTGTGAACGGCACCCATGAATTGAGAGTAACTCATGCCGTGCTGACGCGCACCTGCATTGATACGAGTAATCCATAGGGAACGGAAATTCCTTTTCTTTTGCTTGCGTCCGGCGTATGCATAAACAAGCCCTTTTTCAATGGCATTTTTAGCAACTGTCCAGACATTTTTACGACGACCAAAGTATCCTTTGGCTAGTTTCATCAAGTTTTTTCTTCTTGCTCTTGATGCAACGTGATTTACTGATCTTGGCATAATTTTTAAATTTTTTGGTAAGGAGTGCTTCTCATCGAAGACTTAGTGACTCAGTACCGGGTTCTACAATTTATTAACCGATTGGTGACTATTTCATGCACAATTGCAATTTGACATTTGAGAGGTCAGCATCGTGAACCAATCCGGCATGTGTAAGATTGCGCTTACGCTTAGTGGCCTTTTTGGTCAAGATGTGGCTCTTGAACGCGTGCTTGCGCTTGATTTTGCCACTTCCAGTG
>Ga0102831_1000026_pt1 | contig 66578 bp, 52 predicted proteins | sample ColrivemetaGS747_FD_84508 | JGI IMG/M metagenome (GOLD analysis project Ga0102831, IMG submission 84508) | Estuarine microbial communities from the Columbia River estuary - Freshwater metaG S.747 | ecosystem: Environmental > Aquatic > Marine > Intertidal zone > Estuary | place: USA: Columbia...
CTCAACCGACATGTGCCACACCAACTGGCTCTGTTGCCCTTAGTGGATTACCTGCCTCAGGATCATGGACAGTAACAGGTTCTCCTTCTGGTTCTTTGACAAGTACTGGAACAACAGGAACTGTAACGGGTCTTGCACCAGGATCATCCTATACCTTCACAGTAACCAATGTTGATGGTTGTACTTCTTCTGGTTCTACAGCAACAGGAACGATCAACGCTGCTCCAACTGCGCCTTCAGTACCAATTGTTGGAACCATCACTCAACCGACATGTGCCACACCAACTGGCTCTGTTGCCCTTAGTGGATTACCTGCCTCAGGATCATGGACAGTAACAGGTTCTCCTTCTGGTTCTTTGACAAGCTCAGGTACTACTGGAACAGTTACAGGACTTACAGCTGGTGCTTCATACACATTCACTGTTACCAACGCTGATGGTTGTACTTCAACAGCTTCAACTTCTGCGAACATCAATACCGTTCCTGGCGCTCCTTCAGCACCAGTAATTGGAACAATCACTCAACCAACATGCACTGTTGCAACTGGTTCGATCGCATTAAGTGGTCTTCCTGCTTCTGGAACTTGGACCATCACAGGATCGCCTTCTGGTTCAGCAACAGGTACCGGAACGACAACAACGATTTCAGGACTTGCTGCCGGAACATCTTATACGTTCACAGTAACCAACGATCTTGGTTGTACTTCTTCTGCATCAACATCAGGAGTGCTGAATACACAGCCAACAACTCCATCTACTCCTGTGGTTGGAACAGTAACTCAACCGGATTGTACAACGCCTACAGGGTCAGTTGATCTAAGTGGACTACCGGCTTCAGAAACCTGGACAGTGACTGGTTCTCCTTCTGGTTCTTTGACAAGTACTGGAACAACAGGAACCGTAACAGGTCTGACTCCAGGTTCTTCATACACGTACACCGTAACAGATAATACTTCGGGCTGTACATCTTCCGCTTCTACGGCAACAGGAACAATCAATGCCGCTCCTACTGTACCAACTTCTCCTATTGTTGGAACCATCACTCAACCGACATGTACCACTCCTACTGGAACTGTTGATCTTGGTGGACTTCCGGCTTCGGGCACCTGGACAATAACAGGCTCACCTTCAGGTTCAGCAACGGGAACAGGAACAATAGGTTCAGTAACTGGATTGGCTCCGGGTGCTTCTTATACATTTACAGTGACTAACGCTTCAGGATGTACTTCTGTTACTTCAACTTCTGCTGTGATCAATTCACTACCTGCCGGGCCAACTGCTCCGTCAGCCGGAACAACAGTTCAACCGACATGTGCTGTTCCGACAGGAACAATAGAAGTGACCGCTCCAATTGGTTCATACTCTTACAGTATTGATGGAACGAACTTCCAGTCATCAACAACATTCACAGGAGTGGCTCCTGGATCATACATGATCACTGTTCAAGATGACAATACAGGTTGTTCAACTCCTTCTACTTCACAGGTGGTAATTGATCCAGTTACGGTTGCACCGATCATTACTGTGGTCAGTACGACAGATGCAAGCTGTAATGGTTTGTCGGATGGAGCCCTTGAGATCTCAGTAAGTGGCGGAGCTTCACCTTATACCTATGCTTGGACACCAAATGCAGGTTCTGGTGCTATTTTAACTTCGTTAGCAGCTGGATCTTACACTGTTGATGTAACCGATAACACCGGTTGTAGTTCTTCTGAAACAATCACGATCAATGAACCAAATGCTGTTGCAATGAATGGAACATCATCAAACGTTGATTGTGTTACTCAATCGGGTGGATCAATTACCACAGCCGCTTCCGGAGGAGATGGAAACTACTCATATACTTGGACTCCGAATGGTGAAACAACGGCATCATTAACGAACGTTCCTGCCGGTTCTTACGGTGTTACTGTAACGGATGGCAACGGATGTTCAGCAACTTCCAATTATTCGATAACAACTACAGGTTCTTTACCCGTTGTGATCGATCCGGATTATTCATTGATCGACCAAGGTACTTCTGTTCAGTTGACTGCGACAGGTGGAACAAATTACAGCTGGACACCAGGTTCTACATTAAGTTGTTCGAATTGTCCTAACCCTATAGCGAGTCCAACAACTACAACCACCTACTACCTGAGTGCTACCGATGATAATGGATGTACAGGAGGTGATACAGCGGTTGTTGAACTAAAGATCGCTTGTGGAGACATTTACGTTCCAAACACCTTCTCTCCGAATGGAACAGGGCCTGCTGCAAACAATACCCTTAAGGTATTTGGTAATCCAGCTTGCGTTGAGCAACTCGTATTCCGTGTCTTTGACCGATGGGGTGAACTTGTATTTGAAACGACCTCAATGTCTGAGGAATGGAACGGGCAATACAAAGGAAAAGACATGAATACAGGCATCTTTGTATACACATTGTATGTGTTAATGATCGATGGAAATGAGATTGATGAATCAGGAAATGTTACTTTAGTAAGATAATAAGCCGAAATGACCATGAAAAATACAATAAAAAATATCTTGATCGCTTTGGGAACAGTGACAGCCATTTCGGCTAATGCACAGGATGTTCACTTTTCTCATATGGAGTTTTCTCCAATGACCTTGAATCCGGGCCTTGCCGGAGCGAATTCCCCAATGCAGGGAATCGTAAACTATCGAAGCCAGTGGAACTCTGTTGCCGTTCCTTATCAAACAATTGCAGCATCCTTTGATGCGCGATTCAATGAAAACAAAAGGAGTAAAAAAGGAATCATTGCAGGAGGAATCAACTTCTTCAATGATCAAGCTGGAGAATTAAAAGTGAACACGAATAATGTTAACTTGAATCTTGCCTATCACTTGATCCTGGATCAAACCTCAACTTTGGGATTAGGTATCTACACCGGTTTCGGTCAAAGATCTATTTCTCCTGATGGTGCAAAGTGGGGAAGCCAATATGACTATTCTACCCTTTCATACAATGCTGGGCTTGCAAGTGGTGAGACCTTCAACTCTCCGAGCTTCAATTTCTTGGATGCAGGAGCAGGAATCGTTTATACCTACAAGGATGGACAAGGATACATGACTCAGAATGCAGGCAAACTATTCAACTGGGGATTCGCTGCTTACCATGTGAACAGACCAAACTATTCTTATCTGGACAATGGAACTGAAAAATTGTATATCCGTTATTCAACATTTGTGAATGCGAACATTGGTATTCAAAATACGAAAGGTTCAATCTTACCTGGTATTTATTACAACAGACAAGGTAAGGCGCAAGAGATCTTCTTTGGGATGAATTACAAATATCTACTCTCTGAAGGATCGAAAGTGACAGGTTTCACCAAGCCTATGGCCATGTACCTTGGACTTTTCAGCAGATGGGGAGATGCGATGATCGGTAAATTTATGTTCGAATACGATCAGTTTACAGCTGGATTTGCATACGATATCAATATCTCTAGTCTGACTGAGGTTTCTCGTACCCGTGGAGGTTTCGAGTTGTTCCTTCGTTTCAACATGCTCGAAAGCAAAGGCGGATTTAAATCAAGGATTTGATCATGAAAAACATTCTCTTATGGTGCACTTTCATGGGGTGCAGTGGGTATTTCTTTACACAAGAGCTGATCATTAAAGAAAACGACAGCGTACGCATCGAGATCCAGAAATTGGGAATAAAGGTGAACAGCGAGTTCAATGACTATGCTCCCGTTGTTACTGCGGATGGCGCTACTCTCTTCTACACGTCGAGAAGACCCCTAACGATGAAAGAGAAAAAAAGAAATAACGAGGCCAGAGAGAATGTTTATCGCTCGGACATGAATGATGACAGCAAAGAATGGAATGAATCAGTTGCACTTCCTGAGACGATCAATAATCCGGAGCGGTACAATTCAAACATTGCCATTTCTAACGATGGTCAACGTTTACTTATTTACAGAGATGACCGATATGGGAATGGAGATATTTACGAATCATTTCTAAAAGGAGAGACCTGGTCAGAACCATTGCCAATGCCGAAGGCCATTAATTCTGATGCCCATGAATCCTCAGCGAGCATTGCTCCCGATGGTAGAACCATCTATTTTGTGAGTGAACGAGAAGGGGGGCAAGGCGCAAGAGACATATGGAAAAGTACCAAAGGTGCTAATGGCGAATGGAGCACTGCTGAAAACCTGGGAAATGTGATCAACACTAAAACGGATGAAGAAAGCGTCTTTATTCACCCGGATGGCAAAACACTTTTCTTCAGCTCAAAAGGTCATAATTCCACAGGTGGATACGACGTGTTCAAGTCAGTCTATGATAATGGGAAATGGTCGCAGCCTGTTGGACTTGGTGAGCCCATTAACACTGCTGGTGATGATCTGTTTTTTGTACTTACAGCCGACGGTTCAATGGGGTATTATGCCTCAAGCAGGGTTGATCAGGTGAAAAACATATATTCAATCCACTTTATTCCCAAACAAACGGAAAAGAAAACAGAACAACCCAATCTGACCGTTCTCAAAGGAGTGATCCGTGATTTTAAAACCAAAACTCCCTTAGAAGCAAAAATCATCATTACGGATAATACCTTGAATACCGCAATTGGCGAATTCAATTCGAACAGCGCCAGCGGTAAGTACTTGATCCCTCTTCCTGGAGGAAAAAACTATGGAATTGCCGTTTCTGCAGAGGGTTATCTGTTCCATTCTGAAAACGTCGATATTGCTGAAGTGGAGGGATACTATGAAGTGGTTCGTGATATTGACCTTAAAAAGCTGGAAACAGGAACCCAGATCGTTTTACGAAACATATTTTTTGACTTGGATAAATATTCTCTTAAATCTGAATCAACTGCCGAGCTTGACCGATTGTATCAATTGATGATCGATAATCCGAAACTGGAGATCGAGCTTTCAGGACACACCGATACACAGGGTTCAGCCGAACATAATCAGCAACTTTCTCAAAACAGAGCCAAGGCGGTAGTAGATTATCTTGTTGTCAAAGGAATCTCTACAAAGCGATTTGAATACAAAGGGTACGGTGAGGAAAGGCCGATCATTTCAGATGCCGAAATCGCAAAGATGTCGACTGAAGCTGAGAAAAAGGCGGCTCATGCGAATAACCGCAGAACGGAGATCAAGGTGATGAAAAACTAAACTCTCATTTCAACGTACTCATTACAAAAGAGCTTTGCACATTAACAATATTGGCAATAGTAGCCAATTTGGTTTTCAAAAAGAGCTGATACGCTTCCATATCCTTCACTCGGATTGACAATAAATAGTCATAGTCTCCAGCTATATGGTAACAATGCGAGACCTCATCCAGGTGGGTGATCGAATCTTCAAATCCATTGATCACATCAATGCTATGGGCCTTCAAGGAAACCTGACACAATACAAGTAAGCTTTTTCCCAACGCTTTTTGGTCCAATTCAGCAATGTATCTTTTGATAACACCTGTTCTTTCCAGACGCTTGATCCTTTCAAATGTAGGAGTTACCGTGAGTCCAATGCGCTCCGCTATTTCTTTGTTGGCCAGCTTCGCATCCTTGGACAGGATCTCTAATATCTTACGGTCGAGATCATCCAATACAATTGCTTCAGAATTTTTTTCCATAACCACTGCTAATATAACCTTTTTATAGATCTTATTTCTAAATTATTTAGATATTCAGTCTATTTTTCTATGGATTACGAAGATAATAGTTTATTCTTTAGGTTTGTAAAAAATAAACGCCATGGATTACAGCCAAATGAAACCTGAAAGCTTGATGATGAGCTACGGATACAAACCTTCGCTTTCTGAAGGAGCGATCAAGTGTCCGATCTTCCAAACCTCCACTTTTGTCTTCAATACGGCAATGGAAGGTAAACGCTTCTTTGAACTAGCCTACGGTCTGCGTGAAAAAGATGCCGGGGAAGAATTAGGTCTGATCTATAGCCGTTTGAACAATCCGGATCTTGAGATCCTTGAAAATCGTTTATGCCTTTGGGATAAAGCCGAAGACTGTGCTGTGTTCGAAAGTGGAATGTCGGCGATTTCAACTGCAATGATGGAATTCATGGCGCCAGGAGATCTATTGTTGTATAGTCGTCCTGTATATGGTGGTACAGACCACTTTATCAATCACTTCTTAAAGAAACTGAACATTGAAGCCGTTGGATTTTACGCTACTGATTCAAAGGAAGAGATCATGGCAAAGATCAATGCTACAGGAAAGGCGGATCGATTGACAATGATCCACATTGAAACACCTGCTAATCCAACGAATGCATTGATCGACATCGAGATGTGTGCGGAAATAAAGAAAGAACTTTCTACAGACAAAAAACCGGTGATCCTTTCTGTTGACAATACCTATATGGGCCCAGTATGGCAGCATCCGTTGAAGCATGGTGCTGACTTGGTGCTTTACTCAGCAACCAAATACATTGGTGGACATTCAGACGTTATTGCCGGAGCATGTCTTGGTTCAAAAGAACTGATGGCCAGAGTAAAGGGATTGCGTACTTTCCTTGGTAACATGGCCGGACCATGGACCGGATGGTTGTTAATGCGTTCACTGGAAACGTTGAAGATCAGAATGGATCAGGCTGCGCATAATGCAAGTCACGTGGCTGAATTCCTGAGAAATCATCCCAAAGTTGAAAAGGTGTACTATCTTGGTTTGATCCCATCACAAGGTAATGAACGTGAAAAAGAGATCTATCGAAACCAGTATTCTTCATCCGGTGCAATGATCTCATTTGATATCAAGGGCGGTGAGGCAGAAGCGTTCAAATTCCTTGACTCTTTGAAGCTGATCAAACTGGCAGTATCCCTAGGTGGTACTGAAAGCTTGGCTGAGCATCCTCAAACGATGACCCATGCAGATGTTCCAATGGAAGACAAGAAAGTAATGCACATTACTGAAAAGTTGATCCGATTGTCGGTTGGAGTTGAGCATCACGCTGATCTTATTGCAGATATTTCGCAGGCACTGGAAATGATATAATAAAAGGGGCTCAACGCCCCTTTCAATATTGATTATTGTTGCCTTATCTGTTAAAATAGATCTGAAATCCGATCTTCGCACCCAAATCATTTCCTGCAAATCCATCATTAAAATACTGGTTATAATACAACGCCGGCTCCAAAGCCACATAGTCGTTTAAGAACATAGCATATCCCAGTTCAAGGTCAAACAAAGACTGACCTACATCTCCTGTTCTAGAATAACCATACCCTGTTTGAATGAAAAAATTCTTCATATAATAGCGTAGGAATGGTGCGACAGACCAAGAAGAAACATTGGTAAAGCTGGAAAAGCTAAACCAGGCCCCAGCAACAAAATTATCAGCAAAAGCTAAACCAAATTGAGGTTGAATCGATAAATAAGTTGATTTAACGTTAAGATCTTTATTGCTGTAATGATTAAATGTTGCGCTTCCTCCTGCCAACATGGTTCCGCCGTCTATTTGTGCTTGCACAGTGCTCAATCCCATAATCAGGACAACTAATAGTAATACTCGTTTCATAAATTATAAATTTTGATTTGAACTAAGATATAATTTTTTCAAATCATGGTCCGAAGGTCCTTCAGATTCAGCTGAATGGTTTCCCTTTCTTGCCACTTATTGGTCTCAATGGTATATAACACCTCGAACGGAATTCCTGAGCCGATCTCTTCGTATTTATCGGTCATATTAAATCCAATCGCTTCCATTCTAACATCATTATCCGGCTGTATCAAACTTAGCTTAAGGTGTTTTTCTTTAAGCACTTTGCAATCCGTCACAAATACATTTTTAGACAGAAATACTGGTTTCATATTTCCAGGTCCATGAGGCTCAAAACGATTGAGGATCCTCTTCAGTCTCGGAACCTTCATGCGGTTTTCCCCTTCCGTGAAGATCTGATCAAAGCTGATCTCCATTTCCACGATCTCTTCTGGACTCTCATCTTCGATCTGCATTAATTCCTGAACAACCTTTTCAAAAGTATCTATGAATTCATCTATTTTATCCAGCTCCATGGTCAAACCGGCGGCATGTGTATGACCTCCATATTGTACCAATAAATGTTCACATCGCGTCAAGGCATGATGAATGTCAAAATCATTCACAGTTCTTGCTGAACCGGTTGCCTTTCCGTTGGATTCTGTCATGACAATAGTTGGCTTGAAATACATTTCCACCAGCCGTGACGCTACAATACCAACCACACCTTTGTGCCAGTCTTCTTTAAAAACAACCGTTGATTTTCTGTTCACGAATTCCTCACGTTCCTCCAACATATCAATGGCTTCCCTGGTGATGAGCTGATCGATCTCCCTTCTTTCTTTGTTATCGGAGTCAATCTCAAAGGCCAGCTTTCGGATCTCTTCTTCGTCATCAGAGATCATTAGCTGAACTGCATATCTACCCGATCTCAATCGTCCGGCAGCATTGATCCTTGGAGCAATGGTAAAGACAACATCTGTCAATGACAACGGAAATTCCCGCTGAGCGATCTCGATCAGCGCCTTAAAAGAATTTCTGGGTTGTTCGTTCAAAAAGGCCAGACCATGATAGGCCAGGATTCGATTTTCTCCTGTGACATCCACAATGTCGGCTCCGATACTAACAGCGACAAGATCCAGGTGTTTCAGCAGTGTGTCTTGCAAACCCGTAAATTTTGTTGAAAGTGCCTGCAGTAACTTGAAGCCAACCCCACACCCCGATAGCTCTTTATAGGGATATCCGCAACCCTCTTGCTTTGGGTCCAGAACAATACAATCGGGCAAAGCATTTCCAGGCTCATGATGATCACATACGATCACCTCAAGACCTTTTTCTTTAGCATAAGCGATCAACTCAACCGAACGGATACCACAATCCAGCGTAATCATCAGATTGCAACCGGTTTCTATCGCATGGTCGATACCTTTCTGACTCAAACCATATCCTTCGGTATACCGGTCCGGAATGTAATAATCTAAATTGCTTATTTGCACTAACACACTATACATCAAGGCGACTGCAGTGGTTCCATCAACATCATAATCACCAAACAACATGATCTTTTCTCCTGCATTCACTGCTGCCTCCAATCGGCTAACAGCTTCATGTACTCCTTTCATTAAAAAAGGATCGTGCAACTCTTCCAGGCTGGGATTGAAAAATTCTTCCGCTTTCTCATAACTATCCACTCCTCTCTTCAACAACAACTCTCCGATCACACGATCTACTTTGATCGTTGAACGAAATTCATCAACAACTGTACTTTCCAGCGGTGTTTTGACAAGCCACCTTTTTTGCATAATTTTCCGTTTTCTATTTAAGTTAGTAAAAAAGGTCAGAATTATAGTACGATTTTTGACAGAAGATGACCATGCGATTAACCATATTTCTTTTTCTTATCAGCCAATGTACTGTTTTCGGACAAGTTTCATTTGATTTCAAATATCCTTTACCTCCCGACGGTAAACAAATCCAACATGTAGATCGCCCTTATTACGGTATTTATTCATCTGACAGCTCGGACATCAGTTTCGAATTCAATGAAAATGGTATCTTCTCCAACACGATCATGGTTCAGTCGATCTCACGAGAAACAGTTCGCGAATCTTCCAAATACAGCACCGGCAACGGATATCTCCACGGGATCGTTCAAAATGATTCGGTAATGTACATTGAGCAGGATGATCAATATTATTTCGGAATCCCACAGCAGTCGTGCATTCTTTGTGAGGATTCTAAAAATGTCCTAATGAAATCCAGCGGCACCTCCTACATTCTTAATTTCAGTGAAAATGGTCGTTTCCTGCCGGCTCTACTTACTTTTGAAGGATCCAAATTCAGCATTCAGTATTTCGATTATGAAACCGATACAAAAGCTTTTAAAAAACTGACCGTTTCAGCAGAAAAAGAAACCGATGATCTTAAAATGATCACCCTGGAACCTGATCCAAAGCAGTACTCAAAGCTGAAACCCGAAGATCTTTTCGGCAAAAAGATGAGTTACAAACGAATTAAAGGAATTTAATCCCCGTCAAGCAGATTTCCTAAACCTCCAAGGATACTTCCTTCTTCTTTTCTCGCTCCTGAACCATAGGAAAGAATGCGTGATGCCAATCGAGAGATCGGCAAAGTCTGTAACCATACTTCTCCTGGACCTGTCAACGTAGCGAAAAACAATCCTTCACCTCCAAAGATGGTATTCTTGATCCCTCCCACAAACTGGATGTCGTAATCGATCGTTTGAGAATACGCAACTATACACCCGGTATCAATTCGTAATCGTTCTCCCGGTTGAAGTGTTCTTTTCATTACATATCCTCCTGCGTGACAAAAGGCCAATCCGTCTCCCTCCAGTTTCTGCATGATGAATCCTTCACCACCGAACAATCCTGTTCCCAATTTACGCTGAAACTCGATTCCTACTGAAACACCTTTCGCAGCACAAAGGAATGAGTCCTTCTGACAGATGATCTTACCATCGTATTCACTTAAGTCGATCGGAATGATCTTACCTGGATACGGGGAGGCAAAAGCAACACGAGCTTTCCCTGAACCCTGGTGGGTAAATGCGGTCATGAACAAACTTTCACCTGTCAGTAAGCGTTTTCCTGCTCCCCACAACTTATTCATGAACCCTCCGGAATTTTGCTTGGAGCCATCTCCAAAAATGGTTTCCATGACGATCCCGTCATCCATATACATAAATGCTCCTGATTCCGCGATGGCTGTTTCATTAGGATCCAGCTCAATTTCTACCATTTGCATTTCTTCACCCTTGATGAAGTAATCGATCTCGTGATTTTGCATTCTTATTTCTTTTTTCAGACTCAAATAAACTAAAAAGGGTGGAACGATCGTCCACCCTTTTCATTAAAAAAATATAAATCTTACAGATCAAACTTGATCCCCTGAGCCAATGGAAGGCTATCAGAGTAATTGATCGTGTTCGTTTGTCTTCTCATGTAGATCTTCCAAGAATCAGAACCTGATTCACGTCCACCTCCGGTTTCTTTTTCACCACCGAAAGCACCACCGATCTCAGCACCTGAAGTACCGATGTTTACATTCGCAATACCACAATCAGAACCTGCATGTGAAAGGAATGCTTCAGATTCCTTCAAGTTGTTGGTCATGATCGCTGATGATAATCCCTGAGGAACACCATTCTGTAATTTGATCGCGTTTTCAATACCTCCTGAATACTTCATGATATAAAGGATCGGAGCGAAAGTTTCGTGTTGAACAATCGCGAAATGATTTTGTGCCTCTACAATTGCAGGCTTTACGTAGCATCCTGATTCGTAACCAGGACCTTCTAACACACCCCCTTCAACGATGATCTTTCCACCTTCTGCAACTGCAGCCTCCACTGCCTTTGTATACATCGCAACAGCATCCTTGTCGATCAGCGGTCCAACATGATTGTTCTGATCCAGTGGATTACCGATCTTCACTTGCTTGTATGCGCTAACCAATGCATCTCTTACTGTATCGTAAACATCCTCATGGATGATCAGACGACGTGTAGAAGTACAACGCTGTCCTGCTGTACCTACTGCACCGAATACCGCTCCGGGAACAACCATTTTAAGATCCGCAGTTGGTGTAATGATGATCGCATTGTTTCCACCCAATTCCAAAAGAGATCTTCCTAATCTAGCTCCTACTGCAGCACCCACAGATTTACCCATGCGTGTAGATCCTGTTGCTGAAACCAAAGGCACGCGCTGATCTTCAGCCATCAATTTACCGATCTCAGCTCCGCCGATGATCAATCCTGAAACTCCTTCCGGAACTCCATTGGCATCAAATACTTCTTTCGTGATCTGCTGACAAGCGATCGCCGTGATCGGAACTTTTTCTGATGGTTTCCATACACAAACGTCACCACAAACCCATGCAAGAGCTGTATTCCAGTTCCAAACCGCAACTGGGAAGTTGAATGCAGAGATGATCCCTACAATCCCAAGTGGGTGATATTGTTCATACATTCTGTGTCCTGGACGCTCAGAATGCATTGTTAAACCGTACAATTGTCTAGAAAGTCCTACTGCAAAATCGCAGATATCGATCATTTCCTGAACTTCTCCTAAACCTTCCTGAAGAGATTTCCCCATTTCATAAGAAACCAGTTTACCCAGAGGCTCTTTGTATTCACGTAATTTCTCTGCCAATTGACGTACCACCTCACCACGCTTTGGTGCAGGCCATGTTCTCCATGTTTTGAACGCCTCTTGTGCCTTAAGAATTACCGCTTCATAATCTGCCTCTGTAGCTGAATTTACAGATGCGATCAAACGACCATCCACCGGAGAAATTGAATCGATACGCTCTCCTCTTGTTTTAAACCATTTTCCTCCTGTCGAGGCACCATTGTTCATGTCCTCGATTCCCAATTTGTCCAGGATCTCTCTGATTTTTGTGTCATTCATTACTTCAGCCATCATATGTGTTCGATTTAGTGCTGCAAATTTACAGCAAAAAATCAGGTTTCCTGCAACCAAAGTTTCATTTATCCTTTGAATTCAAACCATTTGATGAGACCGATGTCCGTATTTTGTATCTTTGGTTCTCTACAAATTGACTATGAGATCAATGAATATTCTTTTTGCTGCACTTTTAATTGGAGGTTGTGCGATCCAGAAAACGGAGAACACCGACCCGAACACCCGATCAGTACAAATCCGTGGAACAGTACATAAGCCCTATTGCGGTGGTGCTAAACCTTCTCCGGATGTTGCCGCAGGATACTATGAATCCATGAAGCACGAGAGGTTCAAGTTGATGAGCGGAACGGAATTATCGTCGGCAAAAGAAGTGCAAGATGTAGAATTGGATGTAGCTGGGAATGTGACCTTACAGCTAGAACCGGGAAATTATCTGTTAATCCAGTCTGACAAGCTTTTATCTACCGATGAATTCATGAAATTGAATGGACCGGTTGTTGAACAGCATTATGAGATCAAGGAAAGAGCATGTTTTGAAAAATGGCAACAAACCATCGATCTGAATTTCACTGTGGTTGGTGACACCATTATTGAAATGCGTAAACAAGCACGTTGTTTTACGGGAACAAATCCTTGTATTCAATACACTGGACCTTATCCTCCTTGATGGATTAAAACAAACTCCACTTTTCTTTCCCCAGAAAGACTTTACCGTCTTCGAATTTCAGCTGGTATTTATCGACATACATGCCCTGACCACGACCGTCAGATAGGTTAAAATGATATTGGTGATAAGGACATACGATCTGCTCATCTTCTAACCAACAACCTTCTAACGATTTATTTTGATGCGGACATTTGTTTTCAAATGCCAGGATCTCATCGTTATTTCTAACAAGAAGTACTTCCCCAAACATGGTTCGGTGCACATGTGAGATTTTTCCCTGCATAAGCTCTTTTAATTCCTTTTCGGAATCAAAGAGCAAGGTCCACCTCCATTTCATGGGCATATCAGCCTACCATTTAACGGTTAATTTTCCAGTGGTTTTTCCACCTTCCAATGCAGCATGGGCCTCTTCTAGGTTCTCAATGGCATAGACTCCTCCAACTTGAGGATCAAGTTTTCCCTGTTGATAGAGGTCTACGACTGCTCTTAGACAAATACGCATTGTATCCGGTCGGTTATCTGCGATCTTGAGCATATTTACTCCCAAAACGTTTTTAGAACGCATCATTAAACCGATCGGAAGGATCAATCCCATTTTTCGAACGAAATTCAACGAAGAAAAGATTCCCCATTTCGCCCTGCCCAGCTCAGAAGCACCGAACAGAACCACTCTTCCTCCAGAACCGATCAATTTCATATCCTTGCGATAAGAAGCTCCTGCTACCGGATTGAAGCTGACATCCATACGATCTCCCTTCAGGATCTTTTTGATCTGGTCGTCGTATTCTCCTTTCCGATAGTTGATCACATGATCCGCTCCCAAAGAGCGCACAAGTTCTTCCTTAGATTCATGTCCGACTTTTGCAAAAACGATCCCTCCCTGCATTTTGGCTAACTGGATCAAAACTGTTCCTACACCGCCTGCTGCAGCATGGATCAAAACCTTCTCTCCTTTTTGTACCGGAGTGAGATAAGAAGCCATATAGTAAGCTGTTACAGCCTGTGTACAAAGCACCATCGCTTGTTCAGAAGGGATATCATCAATCGGTACTACCGCATAATCATGGGTAATAACATGCTTCCCATAGCCGCCAAAACGACAAAAAGCAACTACCCTTTTACCAAGTAGATTTTGATCAGCATCAGGACCAACATGACTTACGGTACCTACCAGCTCGTAACCGATCACACATGGAAGTGGAGGTCGTTCACGATACAATCCCAAACGCGCCATGACATCAGCGTAGTTCAATCCGAATGCTTCACTTTCCACGACTACCTCATCTTTTTGAGGTGCTGGAAGTTCAACAGATCTGCGTTCAAATGCACTATCCGCATTCCCGGCTTTCACCAGGACCATTGCTTCACTCTTTATCTTTTCCATGTTTTCCTTCTATGATCACAACGATCTCGCCTTTCGGAGGATGCTGTGTATAATATGCTTCTACTTCAGTCGCTGTTCCTCGTTTGTATTCTTCAAACATTTTGGAGATCTCTCTGACCACACACACTTTGCGGTCATCACCCATGAATTCACGGATCTGACCCAAGCATTTTACCAAACGATGTGGCGATTCATACAATACGATCGTTCGATCCTCCTCAGCTAATCTCGTCAGTTTCGTTTGTCTGCCTTTCTTATGCGGTAAGAATCCTTCGAATACAAAACGATCACAAGGGAATCCACTTGCCACCAACGCAGGAACAAATGCTGTCGGACCAGGTAAACATTCTACCTCGATCCCTTCTTCAATACATGCCCTTACCAACAAAAATCCAGGATCAGAAATGCCCGGAGTACCTGCGTCTGAAACCAAAACCACCATTTGGCTCGATTCGATCCTGTCAATAGCCGACCTCAGTGCTTTATGCTCATTATGTGCATGAAAAGGGACCACCTGCTTGGAGATCTCTAAGTGCGATAGTAACTTTTTGGTAACGCGAGTATCTTCCGCATAGATCATGTCACATTCTTTCAGGATACGAATGGATCTAAGGGTGATATCTTCCAGATTTCCAATAGGGGTTGGAACGAGTACAAGTTTGGCCACTTCCTTTTGTTTTTCTCAAAAGTACAAATTAACGGGTCAAAACCACGTAATCCTGGAGTAAGGTCTGAAGGAATTCCATGCGCTTAGGAGGAGTCTCCTCTAAACCAATCAATCGGGCTGATTCATCTGCAAGCTCGATGGCAAACTTCTTTGTTTCAGTATTTGGATTCATTTGAACACGCTGGATCGTGTTCTTGATCAACAGCATATCTTCATCTGTAAAACGAGTGACTTGCGGATATGTCGGCTGGTGATTATCAAGGCTTTTAATGGAAAGTACATCATTCAGATTGTACACCAACGACGATTTGTTTCGAATGACCAAAGTTCCCGCCATAATATCACCCATTCGTTGTCTCAACTCAGAAGTTCCAGAAAAAATGAACCCCATGATCCCGATCCCTAGCCAGATCAGTATGAACAGATCGGCGGCGATCCAAACCCAATCTGCCCTGAACACCCAACGGGTAAATACTTCGCGTAATCCAGGTCGCTCACCATTTACGGTAACCACTCGTATCCCCAACAACATTTTGCCGACGCTTTGTCCGCTGGTGGCATATTCAATGATCGGGTTGTAGAAGATCCATGGAAGTTTAATGATCAGCAATTTGAAGAACAATTCTGTTCCATAGGCTGAAAAAATATCACCTAAGCCCATCGCCATGGATACGATCACGAAGTAAATAATAAACATCACCGTATCGATCATGGAAGCGGCCAAACGCTGCATCGGTGAAGCTAACTCATACTCCACTTTTACATGATGTGCCGATTCAAATTCAACGGTGTATTTCATTTTTCGATTGGTTTTCCTTTAAAAAACCTGTTTCCGGGTTAGCTATAAAAATACAAAATCTATTTCCTTAGTGATACATAAAGAACTCACCCGCATCGACAACGGATTTATTTCCGGTAATCGAAACTTCCTTCAGAATTTTTTCTGTCATTTCTCCCGTATTCAGATTTTTGGAAACGACATAAACCTTGTATTCTCCTTTTCTTAAATATGGAAAAATAAAGTCTCCATCCCCTCCTGTTCTCTCCATTTCATGATAGTGATCTCCTTCACCATATATAAGATAGACCTTTTCATCAATTTGTGGAACTGTATTGCCAATGGTCTCATTTTTCCCTTGTTCTGTTACATCCACCAGAAATGACGTGGTCATATCATCAGCGTCAGAAATAGCTCCACTATTCTTTGAGATCAGGGTAATAATATCATTGGAGACCGATAAATCAAAATCATTGGATAGAGCACCATTCATGGCATTGAAAACGGACTGCGCAACCTCAAGATTGCTATCGCTGTAATTAAAGTCTACTTGTACACCTGTTCTTCCTCCCAGATGAGGATCACCGTCACTTACCCAATTCGGATTCTTGAACCAGAAATAATAATTGGCATTACCGGATAATCCATTAATGATGAAATAATCTCCATGTTCAAGGTCGGCCCCAGAAGTAACTATGATCTCAGTGATTTCATTTTTACCTGATGTTACATTGGCCCCTGTGACTTTTCCAATGATGGCCGAAGAACCTCCCGGTCCAGCAGATTTTTTACATGAGAATGAGATAAGAACGACTCCTATCAAAAGGATCAATTTATTCATTGGTTATTCAATTATTAATTTCTTTTTCAACGTTTGTCCATTTGCCAATTTGAGATCCAGAATGTAGATCCCCGGATCCAGTCCCAGAACATCGAGGATCATCGATCGATCGTTGATCTCAGCGCGCACAGTGATATATGCTCCTTTGCTGTCAAACAATCTGACGTCAACGATTTCTGAATCCTCTGACCACTCGATCGTAAGTTTCTCTTTAGTGGGTATTGGGTATACATTTATTCCAATTTGTTGCTCCTCTATTGATAGTCCCTGACAGGAGCCGAACATGTTCGCATCCATCCAGATGAGTCGGTCATTGATCCATGATTTTAAAAAGTCGATCTCTTCCTGATAAGTATTACCAACAAAAGAATTCGGCCAAACGTACACTCCAAGGATCGGCCATTTTTCATAGTGTCGTGTTGCAGGTGAGGCTAAAACATTCGCTAAACTATCGATGTATGCATTTAAACTGCTATTACTCAATACGCCGTTCCTTAATTCCTGCCATCTGCAATTTACTTGAGTGGCATACCATGGATCCTGTAAAAGTCGTTTCCACCAGAATGGATTGTCCCAACCTCCTCCGCAATAGCTATTAAAATCCAACTCCCACCCAGTAGTTAACCAGCCCTGACAATAATCCGCATTTCCATAGGTCAGATTGAAGTCCCATAAAGGCCCGGCTACAATCTTTCCTCCTTCACTTACTCTTTGCTTGTAGAGAAAAGCTGAAAGTCGATAACCATCAACATTCTTGGATAATTCATTGATCAGCATGTAATCAATGAATGATTGTACATCGATGTATGATGCATATCCGGTCACCGGATCGGAAAAATTCGGTCCACTGAGATTAGCTTCCCATTGAGTGATCTTATTGCGGATATAATTGAACTGAACCGTCTGTAGCTCACTTAATTCAGGATCGTGCATTTGGTAGCCAATAGTGGCAGTACTTGGCGCTGAAGCGGTATAAGGCGAATTCCACGCGATCACTCCGCCACCCGTCAATTTGTCGATCTTCACAATATATCCACCCGACAATTCATTGTCTGCGACATCCTCCGGAAGTAGCTCATCAATGTCGACACGCCCCGGGTTTTGCTTGATCCTTTCCATCAGCACATAAACTCCTGCGTATTCTCCGTTGATCAATACTTCACACAATTGAGTTCTAGGTGCCCACCTTCCACTCGCATTACCAATATGATATGTAAGCATGTTTCGGATCATGGATTTATCCGTGTATGGGGCGTAAAGGATCCAGTCATTGTCCGCAGGCCAATCGAACAAGGAAACATTGTAGTTGATTGTTGGGTCTGGTCCCCTGGTTTCAAGACCATATGAACGCTGAGGAAAAGATGCTGACGAAGAACCTCTTTGCTCAATGGCTATCTCCCCAAAGAATTCATTAAACGGATCATTGATATTGTTCAAATTCCCAGGTCCGTTATTGATAATACCCATGATCCCGTCGATCTTTGGTTCATCGGGAATATTCACACCATTGGTATTGATCACAACGATTGGAAGATTTGAGGACGTTACAGTCATGACTGTAGCCGGAGATGAGCCAAAAGTAAGTGACCAGTTCAATAGATTGCCTTCATCCGCTCCATAACTGTCTGTGATTTTCATCGTCCAGTTTCCATTCGGATTCTGACCATTGTTAACCAATCCCATAGAACCTGTGGGTTTATAAGTACCGGTGAATGGAGATGTGCCCACAAGAATACTTTGAGAAGCGCTTGTGTTGAAACAGGTGTTGGTCATAAAATCATCCGAACCCCCAACCCCGGAAGCCAATTGAAAAGTCGTTGCGTCTGGAGCAACCAGCTCAATGGTAAGATCGGCCAGCCAGGTGTGATTTATATTCAAGCAAACCGTTTCCAGGCCGAAATTGGTCATGTCGATCGTGGATTGTGGCAACGAAACATTGATCGTACTTGTAGTCGTCTGAAAATCGAAAATTGATGTTCCTCCTCCTGAAAACGTTTGAAGTCTTGCCGAAATTGGCATCACAATAAGCACTAAGAACAGCAGGGATTTCATTAAAAGTAAATGTATCAGAATTTTCTTTTGAGATGCACAATTTACATTGAAAGTTGCAGATGGCTCAAAAGAAGTTCTAGATCTCCTTCACAAACAAATCTCTGTCAAAACGAATTCTTGGTCCATAGACCCCGTTCTCAGCCCTCTTTCCCACACTGATCGCCATACAAACCTCTGCACCTTTTGGTAGTTCAAGTAATCGAGCAATTCGATATTGATCCAACCCTTCCATTGGACACGTATCATAACCATGAGCTCGTACTGCCATCATAAAATTCTGACATGCCAGCGCAGTGGATTTGTGCGCCCAGGTTTTCATATCGGCATGCGAGGATGGTTTTCTTGGGAACGGAGCCCAGATCCCTTTCCAGTTCATGTAGATCTTTTTTGCCAAACCAAAAAGTCCCAGAAATCCTGGCGTATATGCCAATGGAACGATCTTCTTGTAGTAGTGAATTGCACCTCGGATGGCATGTTGATCCTCTTCTTTGGAAAAACGATCCAGCATCAGCTCACGAGTAACTTTCCATTTGTTTGGATAAGCAACTGCAACAATTATCTCAGCGGCAGTTCTCGCCGCCGGTTGGTCAAGGCAAAAATGATTCAGTTTTTTTCTCTTTTGAGGGTCTCTCACCCAATAAAATTCCCACGCTTGTAGGTTGGATGAGTTTGGAGCAAGCAAAGCCAGGTCCAGGCATTTTCGCATGATCTCTTCAGGTACCGGATCCTTTGTATATACCCTGCAAGATCTTCTGGCCTCAACCAGTTTTTCAAATTCTTCGGGATTACAATAGGATGAGCTCTCTGAGTAATCTAATTCCGGAATATCTCTTAAAATGTCGTTTTCTGCCATTGGCTGGGTTTGCTTTATATGTATCGAACAGTGTGTCGAGATCTTTTGTTCACCGTGAAAAGTAGAATAAAATCGTTTTCAGTCTTTCCAAGTTCAACATCTAGCTTTAGCATTTTACCCTTCGCTTTTGATGTATGAAATGCCGTTGATTCACCCGGACGATAATACTGTATTGTGTACTTTCCTCTTTTCATTCCTGCTAATCTGATCTTTTCTTTTTTCATACTGACGGTTTCAGAAACTCTAGAGTATTTACTTTCGATCTGACTTGCTTCGATCGAATTGCATTCTGCACCTGTAGATAATGCGTTCACCGTTGTATTCGTTATCACACCGATCGCTCCTTCCTGATTTTTCGAACGTAAATAAACAAGATCCGCTTTACCCTTTCCTTCGATGAACATGCGCTCGGCATACTTGTAATTGTATTCCCAATGACCATCCTCTGTCTCTGTTGCCCAACACGGATGAAACTTTCCATTCCTCAAATCTACTTTCGATAAGAACGCGTCTATTTCGCCAAATTCTTTGAATAAATTTGGTTCAAATCGCATATGCCAGCTCAATCCTCCCGCCAATCCACTGAATGGGATCTGCCAATACATTCTTTTCATTTCCACAGTGGGAGTTTCACACACGTATGGATCTGTTTCTGAATAGAATAATGGCTTGGTATTGTATATAGGAAAAGATCCTGATCGATCCACAACATATGAATGATCACTTCCCTTCTCCAACATTTCATTTAAATAATGCTTTGCTAACGGTATCCTGTAAAAAAAGGCCATATCTGGTGCACCGAAATCATAGATGTTACTCGTCATCAGATCCATATTCGGCGAGTAGTAGATATCATCCTTTGGGTGTTTTTCGCCGGCAAAACTTGCCGTTAACAAGTGTTTATTCCCGTAATAATTTGATTTAATGTAATCCGCCATCTCCTTTTGCCAGGCGCTGTGGATTTTATAGTTGTCACCAGTCATGTAAAATTCATTGTTGTCTGCTTTCGGTGAACCCACATTTGAAATCTCACTGAAGAGTTCCCATACAGCAATCGAGGTCGAATATCCCCAACGAGACAGAATATATCGCAAGCGCTGTTTATAGTACATTTTAGCGGTTTCATCTTTAAAAAAATCTATTGGATCATCTGAACCCATAATGGCACGATAGCAGAATGGCTCACCGTCTTTTTCAGTATTCCAGGTCCAAGTTCGATAGTAGGCCCTTTCACTTAATTGAAAAGAGAAGTGGATCTGCATATTCCAGTGAATGTATAACCCAAGATCTTCTGCAAGGAACAGGATACTATCCAGCTCCTGAGCCATATGCAATCGATCTGTGTAGTCACCGATCTTTTCCCATTCGATATCTGTCGTTGACGGATACATGATCATGCGCATGTAGTTTCCACCCCCATTTCGTAGATCGACCATCGAATTTCTATAATTTCTGTATACCCTCGGTAAGGTATAAACGAAACGGTATCCTTCGTTGGAGCGGAAATATCTCCCATTTTCTCTATAACACAAAAGATTGAACAATTCCGGATCAGAAAGCGTATCGGTCTCAGGCCAGGGTAAATTACACCCGAGCGGATAAAATGTTCTGTTATTGAGTTCCATGTATCGCCCGGAAGGCTCTATACTCATGTAACCGCTACTTCTACTGTTGTATGAAACCTTGAAAGAAAGGCTTTCATCCACTTTAATGGGTTGTTTCCTTGAATGGATCGTTACGGACAGGTCCCATTCCCCTTCTTTCGGAGCTGAAAACCTGAATCTGAAGGGATATTCATGTGACTTTGGATGATATCCACCTATCGACCGATATTCCTTAGGGGAATAATTTCCTTTTAATGGTTTGGGAAGCTCCTCAGAATTCCAGGCTTCAAAATCCTTAAAATAAAATGCATCAATAACTATTTTTTCACCCGACGCTTTATGCACAAACTCTCCTTCCACCTTGAGTTCCCACTCCAGATATGGATTCAGTTTCTGTGCATCCGGAACATTCAATCCCTCGACAAAATTCTTGACAAATGCCGTTTCCTTCGAAGGCAATTCCACGCCAATTTCAATCATTTGATAGGTCAGAAAACTTGAGCTTTCTATTGAATTCATCAGCGCTAGCTTAACTTTGGATTGGTCTCCAGTCTGCGCTAAAATTTGTGTCGCGAAGAAAATTAGAATTGGTAAGAGCTTGATTCCGTGATTCATATTTTAAAAATACAGATTACATTCCAAAAAGGATCATTCGAAAATAGCGTGAAATAAGGAATTCCGCTCTATTTAAAACCCTTCTAAATAAAGGTTTTTTGACAATTCCATGACAAAAGATCAGCAGAAGCTTAGCACATTTGCATTCTACTTTTAAGGGAAACGTGCTGGATCATTTTCACATAATAGCATTTACTCACCGAAATCTGGATCTTTCAGATATCGGTAGACTGCATATTGAAGAGTCCAAACAGGAAGAACGATTGCAGCAATTAAAGGCTGCTGTTGGTCTGGAGGAGTTGTTATTCCTTTCCACCTGCAATCGTGTTGAATTCCATTATGTCACGAAAAGAGAATCCGATTTTCATTTTGTAATGGATTTTTTCCGAACACTATACCCAGAATTCACGACTGAAGATATTGGTCATTTTGCTCATCATGGTGATCAGTTCAAAGGAATCAGTGCAGTTGAACATATCCTTTCAGTTGCTTCATCGATCGATTCAATGGTGGTAGGTGAACGAGAGATCATCACTCAGGTCAGAAATTCCTTTGAAGCCTCGAAAAAAATGAATCTGACAGGTGATTTTATTCGCTTGTTAATGAGACACACCATCGAAACGGCAAAGAAAGTGTATACCGATACAAGTATTGCCACCAAACCGGTTTCAGTTGTTTCTCTTGCTTACCACAGATTGCGCGACATCAACATTCCACTGAATGCAAGAGTGATCATTATCGGAGCGGGAGTAACGAATACAAACATGAGTAAGTTTCTTAAGAAGCATGGCTTTAAGAACTTTACTGTCTTCAACAGAACACTTTCCAAGGCAGAGAATTTAGCTTCTGACCTCAATGGTAAGGCGCTCCCGTTAAGTGACCTATCTACATTTAAGGATGGTTTTGATGTCATCATCACGTGTACAGGGGCAGAAGAGCACATTATAACTCCAGAGATTTACACGCAACTTTTGATTGGTGAAACAGACCGAAAAGTCGTGATCGACCTATCGCTACCGCAGGATCTTCATCCAACCATTGAGAAGGAACACAATGTCACTCATATTTCTGTAGAGGTACTTCAGAAGATCTCCAACGAAAACCTGAAAGAAAGATCAAAAGAGATCCAGCATGTAGAGGAAATCATTTCAGAAGCACTTTTCAATTTCAAAAACATCCACAAGCTTAGAGAGGTTGAGATCGCCATGCGAGTAGTGCCTCAGAAAGTAAAAGAAATAAAATCCACTGCCATCAACGAAGTGTTCAAGAATGACCTCGACGAACTCGATGATCATTCGCGCGAGGTGTTGGAGAAGATCATTGGCTACATGGAAAAGAAATACATTAGTATGCCGATGATTATGGCAAAGGAAATCCTATTAAAACATTAATTATGCAGACGATCCGCATCGGTTCAAGAGGAAGTGATCTTGCCCTTTGGCAAGCCAATCATGTTAAACGACAACTGGAAGAACTGGGATGTACTGTAAGTATCACCATCATCAAAACTCAGGGAGATGCGATCCAGCATTTGAGTTTCGATAAACTTGAGGGAAAGGGATTTTTTACCAAGGAGATCGAAAACGCTTTATTGAACAACGAGATCGACCTTGCTGTTCACTCGCACAAAGATCTAGAAACAACTCCTCCCGATGGATTGGTGATCGCGGCAGTTTCTGAACGTGAAGACCCATCTGATCTGTTACTTATCGCCAAGAATGCGTTTGATGAAAATCAGCAATGGGGATTGAAACAAGATGCCATCGTTGGCACCTCTTCTGCAAGAAGAAAATCGCAGGTCATGCGTTTCAGAGGTGATGTTGAGATCAAAGACCTTCGAGGTAATGTGCCAACCCGCATCCAGAAATTACGTGATGGGAATTATGAGGCCATTTTACTTGCAAAGGCTGGAGTGGACCGATTGAACATTGACCTATCTGAATTCATAGTTGTCGTGCTTGATCCTACTGAATTTGTTCCAGCTCCTGCACAAGGAGTACTGGCTCTGCAAATCCGTGAAGGAGACGAACAAACAGCATCAATGGTATCAAAACTGGACCATCCTGAGATCTCAAAACGAATAGCTGTTGAGCGAAAAGTGCTGAATCTAATGCGGGGCGGGTGCCAGCTGCCTCTTGGAGTATATTGTGATGAACAACTGAACGTCTTTGTTTCACACTCTACGAACTGGGAAGAAGGATCTGACCTCTACGAATACGAATGTGAAGATCTAAGTGCATTACCTGAAATGATCGTTGAAGACCTGTTGGAATCTTCAGAAGATGATAACTAAGCTTTTCATATCACGTCCACCACAGGACATCCCTTTACTCGCAAAATTTTGTCAGGATCACCAAATCGAACTGGAGGCTAAGTCACTTATTCGTTTTGAACCACTTGAGTTTGAGCAGCCCGAAAACTATGATGTTATTTTCTTTTCGAGTATTCGATCTGCCATCTTCAGTATGTCTTCCCTAGATAAATCAAAACCAGTCGCTTGTATTGGAAAAGCTACGGCAGAAAAAGTCAGGGCACTTGGGTTTGAAGTTACATTTATTGGTGACAAATCGGGTGACCCTGAAAACGTTGGTGCTGAATTTAAACATTGGCTGGGTGACCGAAAAGTATTCTTTCCTGTCTCAAACCTTTCAGCAGGCACGATTGAACGAATTCTTGAACCTGATCAGGTGATTAAAAGAACCGTATACCAAACCGTCCCTACAGCAGATAAAATCGAAAAGAAAGATCTGTATGTCTTTTCTAGTCCTTCCAATTTTGAATCATTTTCTGAAATCAATAAGCTTCCGGCTTCTGCAAAAACAATAGCCTGGGGAAAAACCACAGCAAAATCCATGTCTGAAAAAGGATTAGCCCCCGATTTCACCTTAGAAACTGGGGATGAATCAGAAGTCATCCAACTACTTACAGAGAAATAAAAAAGCCCTCTTTCGAGGGCTTTCAATTATTGTTTAACGATCTTAAACGTTTGTGAGGCACTGCCCGAACCTATGTTCAAGAAATACGTTCCTTGAGCCAATTTTTCGGTAGCAATATTCACCAGGTTCATTCCTGTATTGGAATGGATCGTGTACGATTCGATCACCTTTCCAGAAATATCCATTACATCAATTGCGATCAACATTGGTTCTGCTAATGCAAACGCAACATTTACTTCCTCATCGGCTGGATTCGGATATACATTGATTCCGCTGATTGTATTTTCTTCATTCAACCCCAAAACAAGATCTTCAGAAGGCGAACCAGCATATATATTGATGTTATCCAGGTAGAAATTATTTCCTCCATCACTTTCAAACTTGAACTTGTACCTGAAATCTTCTACCCAATATGTTGAAGTTACATTGGTCATATGAACTGTCACCCAATCACTCACTCCGGCAGGTGCCCATGAAGTTGAAGAAGTCAAAGGTGAAAGCGTATTTCCGCTGATCGTCTTTCTTTGGATCCATGTTTCTCCACAATCACTGGTAATGAAAACCTTTAACCATTCGTTGTCCGCAGCATTTCTTTTTCTGTATGCGTAACGGAAACTTAGGGTCATCGAAGAAGTAATGGATAAAAGATCAACCGGTGCTGAAATTAATTCATCCACGCTTCCGGCAGGTTGACCGAAGTTGATCAGCTTTGCACATTTCGTTCCTGTCAAACCAAATCCTGTCTCCAAGTCAAAGGTGTTATTATTACTCGGATTTTCAACCTTCCACTCGCTGATTCCAGCCAGGGTTGAGTACGATTCAAAATCTTCAAGGAATGGTAATGCACCGTTATCTGGTAGTACAAGTAGATAGTCATCTTTTGTTTCAGAAACAGATCCTGAACCATCAGTAACTGTCAATGAAATTGTATAATATCCCGATGTAATGAAATTAACGGTGATGTTCTGCGATGTCGAAGAAGTTCCATTGGTGAACACATAGTCTACACCTGCTACACCAGGAGTGATCGACCAGTTCCAACCCGTAGGTCCGTGAAAACTATAATCCGTGAAAGTCAATTCGGTATTCGAACAAATCGTAGTTCTTGGTGCTGAAAAATCTGCTAAACAAAGAACATCTGGATCGTTAATCCCTGTAGCAACAATGTTTACTGGTGTTACCATACCTGCCATAAAGCTGATATCGACAAAGTTGGTTTGCATGATCCCGATCTGATCCATTGAGAACATGTTCTGACAAGAATTGTAGCTCATGTAATTCTCGATCTGATCAACTGCGTCGAATCCGAATGCATCACCAGCAGGTACTTCATCACATGAATTCCATGTTGAATTACAACTCCAGTTTGCCTCTGCTTGTGGAGGAGTATCACAACAATAGTCTCCGTTACTGTTACAATTGTTCGTGTGACAACCTGTTGATCCGTTCCAGCCTGCATCGAATATGTGATTCAGACCTAATAAGTGTCCCATTTCGTGGGTCAACGTTCTTCCATCAGCACTGCTTGCTGTTCCAATTGATCCAAAAGAATCATTTCGGATCAGAATCCCATAATTCGCTCCATTCGGCCAATATGGAAGGTAAGCATACCCTAATGTAATTCCTGCACCATCACTGTTGATCGAATTTACTACCCAAATATTCAAGTATTTATTCATTGGCCATTGATCTGAACCTCCGTTTGAAGTGTATTTACAATCGTCATCCGCATTGTAACTCAAATTCGGGGCATTGACCCGAACAATTCCGTTGGTACAATTCCCTTGAGGATCTTTTTTTGCAAGCTTGAACTCAACATCCATACTACCAGCGACCAGAGAGAAAGGGGCAGTTGCCGTGTTTCGCGTATTAACAGCATCTGTATTTGCTCTGTTGTAATCTTCATTCAAGATCCTGATTGCATCGTGAACTTGATCGTCGGAAATGTTTCCTACTCCGTTGTCATGAATGACATGAACGACCACCGGAACAAACAGAGTTGCCTTTTCATGTAATGTTTTACCATTTGCAGCTTTGCTCATCGCTTCATGCATATGTTGATCAAAACCCGGGTTTTCGGTTCTTAGTCGCTGTAGTACTTTATCCGTACCACACCAGTTTTCCTGAGCAAATCCATTCCCCAGAATCGAAGTTAATATTGTTACAAATAAGATTCTTTTCATTGTCATATTTATAAAATAAAGTAAAGCCTCACGTAGGAGGCTTTACTGATATTTGTTTTATTAGTATTACTGAATAACAAACTTCATGGTCTGAGCGATATCACCATTTGAAATCGTCATAAAGTAAGACCCGGAAGATAATTCATTCGTATCCATCATTACCAGGTTAGTGCCAGCTGCAGCATTCACCAAAACGTCCTTCACATGCTTTCCTGTGATGTCATTTACAATGATCACCATTTGCTGTGCGTTACTCACAGTAAATCTTAGGTTCACTTCCGCATCGACCGGATTTGGATACAAAGCCAAATCAGCAAACTCACCTTCTTCAGCGATACCTACTACAAGGTTATCGGAAGGGGATCCTGGGTATATATTGATGTTATCAAGGTAGAAATTATTTCCTCCATCACTTTCAAAGCGGAACTTGTATCTGAAGTTGTCTACCCAGTAAGTTGAAGTAACGTTAGTCATGTGAACAGTTACCCAGTCACTGATTGACGCAGGAGACCAAGAAGTTGTCGATGTCAATGACGAAAGTGAATTTCCACTTAATGTCTTACGCTGGATCCAGCTGTCTCCGCAGTCTCCCGTTACATATACTTTTAACCATTCGACATCTGAAGATGTCTTCTTACGGTATGCGTATCGGAAACTTAAGGTAACTGCGGATGTAATACTTGAAAGATCAACTGGCGAAGAGATCAATTCATCTGAACTTCCTACTGCTTGTCCATAGTTCATAAGCTTCACACATTTAGTACCTGTATGACCAAAATTAGACTCAAGAGTAAACGCATTGTTATTATTAAAATTCTCAACTTCCCAATTTTCCTGACTTGTTAATGAAGTGTATGACTCGAATCCTTCAAGGAAAGGAATTGACGAAGACTCCGGTAAAACTCTGATGTATGCTGTTTTTACTTCTGAATCACTAGTTGTACCATCGGTTGAAGAAAGATTAACTGTGTAGAGCCCTGGAGAATTGTATGTCACTGAAGGGTTTTGATCTGTTGAAGAAGCAGGAGATCCTCCGGTAAAAGTCCAGTTCCAGCCAGTTACAACATTATATGAGTCGTCATTAAAGTTCACTACATCACCAACACAAATTGTCGTTCTGTCTGCATAGAAATCTGCTTTGCACAAATACAAATTCCCATCTGCTCCTGTTTGCTGAAGATTGTTAGTGGTCCATAAATTATTTCGTCCACCGGAAGAAGAAACGATTGCATTTCTCATTCTAGTTCTTTGACCTTCAGTAAACATTTTAGAACAATATGAATAATCCATGTAATTCTCAACGTTGTCTCTAATATCAAACCCCCAATAGGCATTATCAGTTGTACAAGTATTTGAATTCATCGCACATGACTGAACCCCAATGCATGTTGGAGTATCCTGCACGTTATCATCTGTTCCACAACTAGAAGTATTACCTGGATTATTGTTTCCTCCCCAAGTATGGTCAAGATTTAACCAATGACCAGCTTCATGTGTCAACGTTCGGCTTGTTCCTTCAGATGATGTACCAATTCTACCAACATAGCTGTGCAAAACCCAAATTCCGTTGCTCATTCCTGTACCACCAAAAGCTGGTTTGTAAGTATAGCCCGCTGCACCGCCAATATCACCACACACGAAAATATTCATATATTTATTACCTGGCCACTGCCCATTGTAAACATCATTTCCGGAAACAATAGCATTCACCTGAGCGTTACCATTATCTCCATTATAGGACATTGCTGATAGCGTTCTTGTTATCCCTTTGAAGCACGTTCCATTCGGTGCCTTTGTTGCCAGAACGAATTCGATCTCAATATCAGCTGGCATTCCCTGAAAATCAGCATGGACATTATTCGCATCCGCATTCAGTCTGCGATAGTCTCTATTGATTACTTCCATTGCATCATAGATCTGCTCGTCAGAAATGTTTTCAACGCCACCATTATGAAGTACGTGGAATACAACAGGTATTTTGTACACTGTTGCTTTAGGTGCAACGTCTTTTCCTTTGTTCAATAATTCATTTTGTTGTTCTTGCTCATAAATAGCCAACATTGCAGGATCTTTAAGCAATTCAACCATTTTTTTATGGGTGTGACAGTACTCAATTGATTCACCTTCGCGCATGTTTTGCTTATCCAATTGACGTGCCGGTGCCTGAGCAGAGAGAATTCCGGTAAACATCAAAAAGAGAGTAAAAAGGGTAGTTTTCTTCATGATTTTCTAGTTTCTGTAGTTTTAAAACGCATGAATGTACAAAATGGTTTGCGCAATTTATAAAGATTATAAATAAAAGGTCAAATTGCTGGTTGAATGGTAAAATCAATCGACCAGATCTCGAACGGAGCAAATGATCATTTCCTCGTTGAAGGCTAAGGATAGCATCCGATGAATTTTTCGGGCAACCTCTTTGACATTAGACAATTGGCCCATATTTTTTAAGTCGACAAACTGTTGTTTCTGAGAAAAATTCTCTTCATCCACAGCTCTAATCGTAGTTTGCATCTTGGTATCGACCACTCCAGGTGCAATGGAATACACTTTGGTGTTTCTGCCTCTCTCCTGTTCTTCAAGATAGAAAACTTTGGAAAACATGTCCAATGCGGCCTTTGAAGCGCAATAAGCTCCCCAGGAAGGGATTGGGTTTTTGCCCGCCCCAGAACTGATGTTTACTATGGTCAATTGATTTTCAAGCGCCGCCATTTTTCCAGTCATGATCATGGCGGCGAGAACATTTACTTCAAAAACTTCCTGAAGGGATTCAATGTCCTGGTCAACGGTTCTTCTCACTTTGCCAAGAACACCCGCATTGTTGATCAATAAGATCGGCTCATCTGAAAGATTTAAATCCAGATTTTTAACCTTGTCAAGATCCCTTAAGTCACAGGTTACAAAATGAAAATGATCATGATCGATCGTGTTGTTTCTTCCGATTCCGATCACTTGATTTCCTTTTTCAAGGTAATACTCGGCAAGTGCTTTACCAATTCCCCCCGAAACACCCGTGATCACAACCTGCATTACGAAACATTTATATCCATAAAACGCTGAACGTTTCGTGCCGTTCCGAAGACAACAAGTGTATCTCCTTCTTTAATAACAGTATCAGATTTAGGGACACCAATTACGTGTTGCTCCGTGCATTGGGTACCGTTCTTGTCTACCTCGTAAAGTCGTTTGATCGTTACCAGCGTTAGCTCATAGCGATTTCTGAATTCGATCTGATCCAGATTCCTTCCTATACAGCCTTTAGGGGCAACGATCTCAGCGATCTCATGATCATCTGGCAATTGCAAGAAAGATATGATGCTTGGGTTGATCAACTTTTCGCGAACAACTTGTGCAACCTCCTCTTCCGGTGTAAGGATCTCAGTGATCCCCATTTTTTCAAGGATCAGTTTCTGGTGCGAACCATTTGCCCTGGCAATAATTCTTTTTACACCAAGATCCATTAAATGAACTGAGGTAAGGATCGTGGCCTCGAAATTTTCTCCAATTGCCACTACGACCGCATCCATCTCATCAATATTCTGAGATTGCAAGGCTCTAATATCCGTTGAATCAAGAGTAACAGCAAAAGCGACATCATCCTTGATCGTCTCGATCTTTTCCTCGCTATTGTCAAAGGCGAAAACCTGAGCGCCTTTCTCTGCAAGACGTTTTGCGATTGTCAGACCGTATCGTCCAACTCCAATAACTGCAAATTTACTATGCTTCATGATTCAAATTTAAGCCAATGCCTGTTCAAGATCAGCGATTAGATCCTCGACGTCTTCCACTCCAACACTCAATCTCAAAAGGTTATCTACCACCCCTGATTTTTCTCTTTCTTCCTTTGGAATTGAAGCATGGGTCATTGTTGCCGGGTGATTGATCAATGATTCAACTCCTCCTAACGACTCAGCCAGTGAGAAAACTTTAAAGCTCGACGCAATTTTGAAGGTATTCTCGATCGACTTATCTTTCAAAACAATGGAAATCATTCCACCAAAATCACGCATTTGCTTTTTAGCGATCTCATGATTCGGATGTTCTGGAAAACCAGGCCAGTATACCTTTTCGATCTTTGGATGATTCTTTAAAAATTCAGCGATCTTTCTACCGTTAAAGCAATGTCTTTCCATTCTTAAGTGCAGCGTTTTGATCCCTCGAAGCACAAGGAATGAATCCATTGGACCAGGATTAGCACCTGAACTGTTCAAAATAAAATACAATTGCTCATGGATTTTAGGATCATTGGTGATCAAAGCACCCATTACCACATCAGAGTGTCCTCCAAGATATTTCGTTACAGAATGCATCACTATGTCAGCTCCAAGGTCTAATGGGTTCTGAAGATAAGGTGAGGCAAAAGTGTTATCCGCCACCATGATCAACCCTTTTTCCTTTGCAATCGCTGCGACTGCAGCAATATCAATGATCTGCATGGTCGGATTGGTAGGCGTTTCTGCCCAGATCAACCGTGTATTCTCGTTGATGTAATTTCTTGCGTTTTCTGCATTCGTCAGATCAATGAAGTGAAATTTGATCCCAAACCTCTCATAGATCTTCGTGAAAAGACGATAAGTTCCGCCATAAAGATCGTCTCCGGTGATCACCTCATCACCCGGTTTCAACATTTTTAATACGGCATCTGTGGCAGCAACCCCACTACTGAAACAAACACAATGTTTTCCATTTTCAAGAGCCGCAATATTGTCCTGAAGTGCCTCACGGGTAGGGTTCTTACCACGCGCATAACCATATCCTTTATTTACTCCAGGTGCTTCCTGAACATACGTCGAGGTTTGATAAATTGGGGTCATGATCGCCCCTGTAGACTCATCCGGGTGAACACCGGCATGGATTGCTTTTGTACCAAATTTCATCTTTTCGAACTTTGGCCCTAAAAGTAATCAATTCACCGAAAACAGAAGAAGATTATTCCTTAATGATCTTGATATCTACCCTTCTGTCCTGACGTTTTTGTTCTTCTGTGTAGGAGCCTTTATGAAGCGACTTGGTCTCTCCATAATAGTATACTGTGATCTTATTCTCCGGGAAACCGGCGTCGACCAGTTTTCGCATCACTGTCTCTGCTCTTTTCCTGGAAAGCACAAGGTTATAGTCAAGACTACCATCGCGATCTGTGTAACCAACCACCATGATCGAAACCGACTTGTCTTTCAAATAATCATCTACAAATTTCATTAAAGACTGATGCTCTGTTGTAGAGATGTTGGACTGGTCATGTTCGAAGAATACACTCATGTCTTTGATCACATTCTTTTTCGAGATCATCTTATTGAGTTCCGCTTTTGAAGTAAATAAATTGCGGATGGTGTCATTCTTTCCGATCACTCTGATTTGCTCACCCGTATGATTCGGATCAAGCTCCTCCTTCTTGTCTTGTAAATTGATCTTGTCGATATTCGACTGATCTACCGGACAACCATCGTTGTAGACAGAGCCAGCATGATCCGGACATTTGTCAACGTTATTTGAAACTCCGTCACCATCATTATCCATACAACATCCCGGATTTTCAAACGGACATCCATTGTTCAATTCGATTCCTGGAACATCCGGACACTGATCCGCAGCGTCGATCACACCATCAAAATCTCGGTCAGGACATCCATAATGAACCCCAAGACCAGGTGCATCTGGACACATGTCATTCATATCAATGATCCCATCACCATCTGTATCAGGACAACCTCTTGTTTCAACTGGCCCCGGATCGTATATACAATAATCCTCATTGTCGATGATTCCGTCCCCATCCGTATCAGGACAACCTCTGAACTCCCATGTTCCCTTGTCATCAGGGCAATTATCCATACGATCTGAAACCTTGTCGAGATCTCTGTCAGCTGGCACAGTGTATAGAATGTTGTACGCAAAACCAAAGAAGAAATTTCTGGTCAATGATGCTTTCTTACCAAACATCATCCCCATATTGTTGCTTCCTCCATAAACCGAATACGATTTATAGCTATATCTACCGGCAAGGCCAACATAACAATGCCCGGTTCCATCTTGAGACAGTGGCATCATCACACTGTATTTCTGGCTCTCAATTCTCGGGGTAACCGTGTGAAGAAAAACATAGCTCACTCTTGTTTTATCCCAAGCACCTATCAACGGCATTGACATGTTATAGCTCACATACAGATCTGCTTTTTTAAACGGTTGGATCTCGTCAATCAGGTAGTCCCCACCCAAATGCAAGGTAGTTGGAAGATTCATGCGGAATTTTTCTTCTTGTTCTGCCGACTTTGTTCCACTTTGCTGAATCTGGGTATAGATGATGTTGTATGGATTTTGACCAAAAGCACCAAAATTTGCACCGCTATTTATCAGATTACTTGCATTTACATATGAAGAAGGATTCGTGAAATTCGAATAGATGGTATCGCGCATAAATCGAATCCATCCAAGATCAGTGATTGATGCCGTAAATTTCATTTTGTATTTATTAATGTCATAACGAACCAATCCTTTTTCGCCGTCCATATCATAATATTGTTTATTGTGATCCGGACGAATTTCATACGTCACTCCCAGGTCAAAACCGATACCTCTGTTTTTGTATTTCATCTGAGCATCGTCGTAATTTTCACCAAATCTTGCATCCAGGTCTTTGATCACTGCAAGGTCATAATTGTCGTAGGGAAATTCAATTGTACCTGCATTCGCATAAAAATATCTAGCGCTAAGACCGTTCAAAACTTTAAAGGTCGCTCCTGCTTTCAACAAACGTTCTCCTTGATCATAAATCGTACGTGCATAAGTAAACGCATGTTCAGTGAAATCACATTCTGATAAATTGAATTTGCCGAGGTCTCCTGTTTGAACCGTATCATTTTGAAGGTAATTCAAAGCTGATGCTTCATTCCAGATCTGAGGAATACCCCATTGCCCATTAAAAGAACGGTATCGCATCGAATAACCAACAGCATTGGAATGATCAAACTCGTATTTAAAGTTAATTATATCAATGTCGAAGCTACTTGTTTCAAAACCTTTCTTCCTGCCTTCAATCAGTTTACCTTCCTCTCCAACATAGAGCAAATAGTCCTTTTTATAGTAATTACTATTCGAATTGGTATTTAGGTTGAAAACTAACCCAAGCTCAGTTCTGGAGTCTACAATAGAGGATGGATTAAAGTGCGCCCAATTCGCACTAAAATAATTATCCATTACGATACCGGTATTCACTTGTTGAGAAAAGGTAATCCCTGAAAAGATCAGGAATAGGATCAGAAGGCTCTTTTTCATTTTGTTAATTTCAGCGTTCAAAGATAGAACAGTTTATTCAGTGATCACAAATTAAAATCATTCATGTTGACCTGCTTTTCAGCCGATTACAGAGCAAACTTTTTCTAACTTTATCGCTTATGACGTTTGCCAAGGAAATAGTGTTGAAAATGATCATGGAAGAATCGCAGTTCAATGTGAATGATCCCCTGGTTCATCTATTTTCTGCGAAACATCAATCCTACTCTCCGTCAGACAATTTAGTTGATCTAAAGCTGGAAGGAGAGATCAAAGTAATCATCCGTTCTGCTCTTCAAACACAAAAAGAGGAAGGGATCATGCCTTTATGCCTAGTGAAAAGTGTCTTGCACTGGAAGGCAGCAGACAGAGCGATCACAAGTCCGCTGGAGATTATTCCCTGTGAGCTAAAGATCAATAAGGCGGAACAAACAGTCACCTTTGTTTTACTGGAAGAGGAAGCTTTTATCAATCCCTTTGTACTAAGAAAGGTGGAAAAGGAATATGATCTAACCCTATCTGGGGATGAGGATGTTCAAGCCACTATTGAAAAAGTCACTTCCTTACCGATCGAAGAAGATCACAGCAAATATTACATAGGAAATTTCCATCATTACAGGCATGAGGTGCTGCGTGAGCTTGAACAACTATTGCAACAACCATTTTCGACAGCTGTTGAACGAATCTTAGGAAATGAAGAATTTACAGAGCAGGTTATACATCTCAACGAACATGATCTTTTTCTATCAGACACTGATCAATTAAAGGTGTTTTCAACGGTTGAAAAAGGAAACACGGTCATACAGGGGCCTCCAGGTACTGGAAAGTCTCAGGTGCTGACCAATTTGATCTCAAAGATCATGTTCGGTAACCAAAGTGCGTTAGTGGTTTCAGAAAAAAGGGTCGCGCTCGAAGTCATCAGAAAAAAACTTTCTCAATTCGATCTTGATGATTTCTGCTATATCTCTACAGGTGAAACGGGCACTTTTGATCTGATCAATTCCTTAAAAGATTCATGGGAGAAACTAGAAAGAACAGAGAACAAGAACAGAATACCAGAGTTACTCAATCTTTCATCGCAACTGGAAGATCAACTTCAATTCACCTTGGACTTGATCCGAAACCCACAGATCTTTGGAGGAATCAGTTACGATCAGTTTCGTGAAATGAGTAAGGGAATTGATCTTGATTCTATCCCCTTCGTCAACGATCTGCCCGACTTGAACACATGGACAACTACTGAAGATCAGATCCAGACAATCTATTCAAAAGGTATCCACTCTGCTTTACAATACCTGCATTCATCATTTATCCGTTCAGGTACAATTCAACAAGTTCAACAGCGCTTATCAATCTTCTTGACCCACAAGGAGGTGCTGAAGTCTATGTCGATCCATACTTGGGAAGATCTGCATCGTGCCATGAAAAAAGCAGCGTTTTGTCAGTATTTTGAATCTCCGATCTTTAAAAAATACCAGGGTGTGCTTACACCTGGCTCAAAAGAACAAAAGAAATTCATTTCGTTATATAGCAAGTACATTCGGGTAAAGACCACCCTGAATGGAATGAATTCATTGGCGGACAATTGGATCACACCTCCTGGTTTAGTGGAAACAGAATTACTTGAAAAGTCACTAAGGGATAATTCGATTTTCAAGAGATGGAAAACAGAAAGGCTTTGGAAAAAATACTCTATTCAACCCTTATCTTCCGCCGATGAATTACTGAAACAACGCCGAAAATTATTACAGGAAAAGGGAGTTTTTTCTAAAATACTCGTTGATTTTTGCGGTATTGGAATAGATCAGGAATCGGACATCGATCTCATCCATCATCAGCTTCAGTCACTGAACACTTCAGATTTTGGGGTTTGGTCCCAACTTACGGATGAAGAAAAAAGAGAATATTCGAAAGCAAATAATGTACTTCAAGATCTATATCAAACAGGAAAAAACATTCTTCAGCTCCATTCCAATGATGTTATCAATGAGGTACTGACTTCCGTCGAGAAACATTCTTCAACCTTGGTTGAGGAGAAAGAAAAGTTACAATCAATCCCAGAATCGATCATTAGGAATCTAAGGGCCTTCCCAACCTTCGAATCCTTGCGTTCTGCTGTTTTAAAAAGCAATTATACAAAGACCATTTCCGGCATTCCTCAATTAAAGATTGTCGACCAGAAAGCACTGATCACAAAGGTTCAACAACTTCTGTCTGATCACAAAGCGGAAGCAGAATTATTCGCGGACCACTTAAAACAACGAAGAAAGGAAACTTTTGAATATTATCATCAGCTCCTTAGAATACCGGCTGCGAAACTTTCCGAGGAGCAAAAAGAATTGAAACTGATCATTAAAAAAGGGAAAAGCATCCTGGTAAAACAATTCTCCAAGACTAAAAGCTTTCCAAGTATTCGAGAATTGTATCATTCAGAAGCGAGGATCTGGATCAAGTGTCTTAAACCGATCTGGATGAGTAATCCTTCCAAGATTGCGTCTACTTTTCCTTTAGAGCAACAGCTCTTTGATTTTGTGATCTTCGATGAAGCCAGTCAGATTCCGCTTACCAACTCAATAGGAGCTCTTCAGCGAGGGAACAGAATCATCATTGCCGGAGATTCACAGCAAATGGGGCCAAGTAACTACTTCAAGGTTCAGGAAGAAGAACCTCTCGACCTATTGCATCAGGCAAGCTTCTATTGTCAGAATGTAATGCTGAAACACCACTACCGCAGTGAGCATCCTGAATTGATCAAGTTTTCAAATAAATATTTCTATGCAGATGAGCTGATTGCTTTTCCCTCACCGAATGAAGAAAAAGATCCGGTTCAATTTCACTTTCTATCTGATGGAGTGTACGATAATCGAACGAACAAACGTGAGGCTGAAGAGGTTGCAAAACTAATTTCAGATCTAATTAAAAAAGAAGGATCGTTGGGCATTGTCGCATTTTCTGAGGCTCAACTAGAATGTATCTATCAGCAACTCGATCAAAAGACCAAAGTCCTTCTTGAAGAAAGGATCGATAATAATTCCCTCTTTTTTAAGGCGCTCGAAAATGTTCAAGGAGAGGAATGTGATGTACTTCTTGTTTCATTTGGATATGGATACAATGAAGAAAAAGAATTTCAGATGAGATTCGGGCCAGTGAATCACAAAAATGGTCCGAGACGATTGAACGTTCTTTTTACCAGAGCAAGAAAAAAGATCCATTGGATCACCTCGGTCAAACCAAGCGACTTCAAGATCTCTTCAAATGAAGGTGTTGAGCTTCTGCGATTGTATTACAATCAACCTGCATCTTCAAAGAAAAGAACAGCACATCAGTTTCCATATGGATTGAAACCTACTGTCATTCAAGATAAAATAACGATAGACGGAATTCATCGCTATTTCAGTAATGCTCGTGAATTGTCTACGTTCGTTGCTGTCTGTGAGCTAAGGGGTTGGAAATTGGGTTAATGCGCGTCTAACCAGTTTTCACCGAACTGCAATTCCACTTCCATTGGTACACTCATCTGAACGGCACTTTCCATAGCTTCAGTAACAAGAGCCTTCATTTGATCAACCTCATCCCTGTGAACATCAAAAACTAATTCATCATGCACCTGCAGGATCATTTTGGACTTGATCGTCATCCCTTTCATCTTCTCGTGAACCGCAACCATCGCCAGCTTAATAATATCGGCAGCTGAACCCTGGATTGGAGCATTTACTGCATTTCGTTCAGCAAAACCTCTCACTACGGCATTCGCAGAATTGATATCCGGAAGATACCTTCTTCGCTTCATGATCGTTTCTACATAACCCAGCTCTCTTGCTGAAGCAACGGCATTATCCATGTAGGTTTTAATGGTTCCGTATTGCTCGAAATAACTATCAATGATCTCCTTTGCCTCTGTTCTGGAAATATTCAGGTTTTGAGATAATCCAAAAGCGGACTGTCCATAGATGATCCCGAAATTTACCGCTTTGGCAGCACTTCGCTGATCTCTGGTTACTTCTTCCATCGGCACATGGAATACCTTAGCAGCTGTAGTAGCGTGAATATCTTGTCCTGATCGAAACGCTTCGATCATGTTTTCGTCATTACTAAGCGCGGCAATGATTCGAAGTTCGATCTGTGAATAATCCGCTGCCATCAGCAAAAAGTCCTTGCTCCTCGGAATAAAAGCCTTTCTGATCTCTCTTCCTCTTGCACTTCTGATCGGAATATTCTGAAGGTTCGGATTATTCGAGCTCAATCGACCAGTTGCAGTTACGGTCTGCATGTAATTGGTGTGTATCCTTCCATCAATTCGATCTGTCATTTCCGGAAGCGGATCAACATATGTGCTTTTCAGCTTTTTCAGTTGCCGATAATCCAAGATCATTGGAATGATTGGATGATCCTTCTCGTGCTTTTGCAATATATCTTCAGACGTGGCATACTGACCCGTTTTCGTCTTCTTCGCCTTTGCCGAGATCTTTAAATGATCAAACAGAACTTCACCTAATTGTCTCGGGGAATCTACGTTAAAATCCATTCCGGCAGCCTCTTTGATCTGCGATTCGAGATCAGTTAAAGTAGCTTCCATTTCTTTTGAGTACTGCTTCAATCCATCCACGTCTATAGCTACACCTTCTTGTTCCATCCCCTTCAACACCTCTACTAAGGGCATTTCCATTTCGTAGAACAAATGACGAAGATGATCTTTCTTGATCTCCGGCTCGAACAACTGCTTCAGCTGGAACGTAATATCGGCATCTTCGCAAGCATAATCTGAAACCTCTTCAGGTTTTAAATCGCGCATATTGCCCTGATTCTTTCCCTTTTTACCGATCAATGTCTCTATTGAGATCGGACGATACTTCAAGTAGAATTCCGCCAAAAAATCCATGCTTTGCTTAGATTCCGGATTGATCAGGTAGTGAGCCACCATGGTGTCGAATGTTGGGGCAGCTACCTGAATCCCATAACGGTTCAGCACTTTCAGATCATACTTGATATTGTGTGCGATCTTCTCTATTGCTGTCGATTCAAAAAATGGACGAAATTCCTCTACGATTGATTTTGCATCGTCAAAATTATCCGGCATCGCTACATAAAAAGCTTCTCTCGCTTTATAGGAAAAGGATATTCCAACAAGATCAGCATGTAACGCCTCTATATCAGTAGTTTCCGTGTCAAAGCAAACTTGCGTTTGTTTCAACAAAAGTTCCAGCAGCTCTTTCCTTTCATCTGGTTTCGTGATCAAATGATAGGACGGCTTCTCTGTCGCAATTGTTTTTATATCACTCACCGGACTTGGGTCATTCTCAGCGATCATACTTTGAACACCAAATAGATCCAGCTGACCGCTTCCGTTATCAGCGACGGCAGATGGAGTAGCTGTCACAACGATTTCCTCTCCCAAGACCCTTCTTGCCAAATTCCTGAATTCCAACTCAGTAAAAATCTCTTTCACTTTCTCAGGATCAACATCACACATTTCCAGTGCATGGTCATCGAATTCCACTTCAAGGTCGGTAATGATCGTCGCAAGAGCTTTTGAAATCCTACCCTGCTCAGCAAAATTGATCACATTTTCCTGCTGTTTTCCTTTCAGTTCATGAGCATTTTCAATGATCGCTTCCAACGAACCATACTTCTGGATCAAGGCTTTGGCTGTCTTTTCACCAATTCCAGGAATTCCAGGAATATTATCTGAGGCATCACCCCATAAACCTAAAATATCAATTACCTGAAGCGGATTTTCCACTTCAAATTTCTCACAAACTTCCTTTACACCCATGATCTCCGCCGGAGCGCCACCTCTTCCGGGTTTATACATGAAGATCTTTTCCGACACCAACTGACCATAATCTTTATCAGGCGTCATCATATATGTTGTGTATCCTTTTTTCTCAGCGATCTTCGCAAGCGTACCGATTACGTCGTCTGCTTCGTATCCATTAACTTCCAAGGTCGGAACATTAAATGCCTCAATGATCCTTTTGATAGGCTGGATCATACTTCGAATGTCTTCCGGCATTTCTTCACGATGTGCTTTGTATGCTTCGAAATCCGCCTGGCGTTGAGTTGATCCACCGGGAGGATCAAAAACTACTGCTAAATGCGTTGGTTTTTCTGTTTTGATTACATCGATAAGTACATTCGTAAACCCAAATGCCGCTGATGTGTTTTGTCCTTTTGAATTTACCCTGGGGTTTTTCGCAAACGCAAAGTAAGCACGATAGATCAGTGCATATGCATCCAGCAGAAATAACTTTTTATCGATGTTTTGTGATAGCATTCAGTGTGTTTTTAGCTCCAAGAAGTCCCTTCCTTCGAATCTTTCACTACAATTCCTGCAGCGGCCAATCCATCACGTATCAGGTCTGAGGTTGTCCAGTCTTTATTTTCTCGTGCCTTCTGACGAATATCCAGAATGAGATCCATCACCGGTGCCAGTTTTGAATCACCATTGGAAATTCCAGTTTTTAAACCAAGAACTCCGCCAACGAATCCCATCATTTCATTTGATAACAGATCAAGATCGTTCGCAGTGATCGTATCATTTCCATCGTTCACAAGATTGATCCTTCTCACGGCTTCAAAAAGGTTAGCGATCAACATTGGTGCATTGAAATCATCGTCCATTGCCTGATAGAAACTATCCACAAGTTCATTTACCGCAAATGACGACTCATTTCCTGTTTTCAATTTAGGTAATAACGCAATTGCATCGGACAAACGTGTATACCCTTTCTCAGCAGCATTTAATGAATCTTCGGTCAAATCCAAGGTAGAACGATAATGGGCCTGCATCATACAGAAGCGGATCACATCCGGAGAATAGGGTTTAGAGAACAATTCGGTGGTTCCTTCCACGATCTCCATTGGTAAAAAGTAATTTCCAAAAGACTTGCTCATCTTTTGTCCATTCACATTCAACATATTCGCATGAAGCCAATATTTTGCAGGATTACAACCAAAAGAACCACAACTTTGAGCGATCTCATCCTCGTGATGAGGAAACTTTAAGTCCATACCACCTCCATGGATGTCAAAATGATCTCCCAAATATTTAGTACTCATTGCTGTACATTCAATATGCCAACCCGGATTCCCATCACCCCAGGGTGAACGCCAGATTTGCATGTCATCTGGATTTGCCTTTTTCCAAAGTGCAAAATCAGCAAAGAATCGCTTCTCATCCTGCGCATTCAACGACCTTGTTTCCTCTTCGAGCTCATCGATCTTGCGACCGCTTAATATTCCATAATGGAATTTTTCACTGAATTTCCTTACATCAAAATAAACTGATCCGTTTACCTCATAGGCATATCCATTTTCAATGATCTTCTCGATGATCTCGATCTGTTCCTGAATATGCTGTGTGGCTGTAGGTTCAATGCTCGGAGTAAGCATGTTATAGGTCCTCTGCAAGTCCTGAAATTTCACGTTGTATTTATAAACGATCTCCAATGACTGTACTTGTTCCAATTTAGCTGCTTTACCGATACTATCTACCGCTTCACCAGCACTATTCGTTATATGACCTGCGTCCGTTATGTTTCTGACATATTTTACCTGATACCCAAGATGCACCAGATAACGATAGATCATATCGAAATTGATGAAGGTGCGCATATTCCCCATATGTGGTTCACTATACAGTGTGGGACCACAAACATACATCCCAATTCTACCCTGATGGATGGGTTCAAACTTCTCTTTTTGTCCGCTTATGCTATTGTTAACCTGTAAATTCCCTTTTCGGTCCTTCATTTCCATTCATTTAAAAAAGAAACCTGTTATTACTTTACAAACTTCTTCGATACCGACAATCCTTCGATTTGGAGTTGGTAAATTCCTTTTGCAATTTGAGAGGCATAAATTGTCGTTTCGACTGATGATATCTTTCCTTCGGAAATTAATCTTCCCGATAAGTCAGAAATCGTATAAGCGCTGTTCAACAAATTCTCACTACACTTTATCTTGAATTGATCATTTACCGGGTTTGGAAAAATTGTTATCTCGAAATCCCCAGATTCAATAAGCCCACCGGTATCCTGAGTTTTCAAAACAATAATGGCGTGTGTGTTGGGATTGGTATTCGACCATGAAGCCCCGTTAGTCGCAAGGTAGATCTCTTTTTGAGGACCGACACAAATATCTCTTAGGCGTCCGAAAGTGTTTGTAAGGTAGTGTGTTTCCGAAACCAAAGACGTACCATCTGTACTCAACTCCATAGCTATCAATTTCTTATCCTTGAGAACAGTCATTAAGATTTTTCCATCCAGCTCAGGGATCAAAGGATTTTCATAATAGACCATGTCAGAAGGAGCGATTGTCGGTGTCCAAACCGTAATTGGCTCTATCACATTATTTGCCTGACAAAACGTTTGCTCTCCTGCCAAATCACAAAACCCCTCAACATCAGGCCATCCATAATTCCTATTCACATCCAGAACCTGGAATTCATCATCAGTAGAAGCGCCATGTTCAGATAAATAGATCTTCCCATTTGGGTGACTGGCAATTCCTTGAACATTTCGATGACCGTACGAATAAACGTAGTTCCCAGGTATTGGGTTGTCTGCGGGAATTGAACCGTCCATATTCATTCGAAGTATCTTTCCACTCAAGGAATTCGTGTTCTGAGGCAAAGAGGTATTCTGTGCATCTCCGGTTGAAAAGAGAATCGTATTGTCCGGAAGAAAATGTATTCTACACCCAATATGAGTTGTATTCCCAATAATATCTTCTAATAATACCACAGGGTTTACAAGATTAGTTCCGTTAAAAGTGTATTTCTCAAAACGTTCACGAATATTGCCAAAGCCCCCATACGTATATGCAATAAATACTTCAGGAGAGTTTTCAAAATCAGGATGCAAGGCCATTCCCAATAATCCGGATTCAGAATTCTGATATACTGTCCCAGATAGATTTAAAACAACACTTTTCATTTTTGTAATCGGATCGATACGACTAATCAATCCTTTTCGTTCTGTTACCCATAGATGATCGTCAGGTCCGTACAGTATTTCCCATGGAATATCCATTCCATTATTTCCTGTAAATGCCCCGGTGCTTCCGGTACCATAATAAACGGTGTCCACATCCAAAGTTGTGGAGCCAACTGTTACCGTCATTTGAGCCTTTGTAATTAATGAGAAAGACGATAAGGTCAATAGAAGTATCAATGAATTTTTCATAGTCACCAATTTATGTGCTCAAATATAGTCAATTATCTCACTCCCTTCTTTGATGGAACAAGTGCTAATCCAAAAGAAACAAGGATTAAAAAGATTCCGTCATAAGCGAAAGTGTCTGGATGTTCGTTAAAAAAAACCACTCCAAGAATCACGGGCAGGACATATTCAATACTTTGAAGAATACCTACTTTTTGGGTACTCACGGATCGCATTCCGTCATAGATGAAACCATAGGATAGTACAGTCGCAAACAAACCTAAAATTAGAATTGCCCAAAAAGCATTGATGGTAAAGCTGTTCTGCTCAATAAACAAAATGGGGATCAGCCAAGGAAGTTGAAATACAGACTGATAAAACACCAACGAAAGAGCATTTTTTCCATCGAGATATTTCTTTTTAAAAACAAAATTCAAACTAATGAGCAAGGCTTGATCCCAATTGACAATAGAAAAGTCCATTGGTATTTCCAACTTCGCCATAATGCCCAAAATAAGGATCTCCAAGAATTGATCTGAACTCCATTCCCAGTCCTTAATTCGTTGCTACCGGATCGATGGTTTTCATTTTGTCGAGTTGAACCTGACCGATTATTGCCCAATTCAACAATGAATCCATAAATAAGGTAAGATCATGGGTATTTGAAACGACATCTGCCCACCCTGCATATGTTGTGGCATCAATGATGGTGAGATCCGTCCAGTTTCCCATAATATTCCAGTAACACCCCATATGATCTCCATTGATCTCATCTGTGGTCGGTATTTCAGTACTTGTCATTCCCATTGGAGTGAAGATGGTCTGAGAAATGTAATCACTGTAGGTCATTCCAGTTAGCTCTTGAATGATCATTGCCAAAAGAGTATAATTCGTGTTTGAATAGGTCCAATCAGTTCCTGGAGAAAACAACTCCCCTTGGCTAGAACCACAATACACCGCCTCTTCCAGCGTGTGGCTAGCCGTCAGATTTGACAGGATATTCAGCTGGCAAGAATTATTAGCCGCAGAATTTGCAATTCCACTTGTATGATTCAATAGATTTTTAATCGTGATCGTACTACTCGCATTGATTGTGTCGTTGATCAATGTTGGTCTCAAATACAGATCGATGGGGTCATCAATACTCAACATTCCATCTTCTTCTAACTTGAGAATACACGTCGAAACCATCAATTTTGTGATACTCCCAACCCGATGTAGTGCCCGAGATGGCATTACCGGTTGCACCATACCAAGCCCATTGACCGGGCATAACCACACCTAGCACGGCTCCTGGATTCGAAAAATTGCCAGGCAGAGCATTGTCCAGCAATTGTTGTAATCCATCTGAAATATTCTGGGGAGGTGGCGGAAGTGTCTGTGAATACAATTCAATACTGAACGTTGACACGCTTATCAGTACGAGGAACAGTGTTTTCATGGTCTGAGTTTGGTCAAATATACAGAAAACAAAAAAGGGATGATCACTCACCCCTTTTAACTATTTTGAAAATCAACCTTTTAGTCAAGTTTGATCCCTAGCTCTTTCATTTGTTCAGCATTCAATGGAGAGGGTGCATCGATCATCGTATCCCTTCCGCTGTTGTTCTTAGGGAATGCTATGTAATCACGAATAGATTCAGAACCACCCATAGTAGCTACTAATCGGTCTAACCCAAAAGCCAAACCTCCATGAGGCGGCGCACCGTATTCAAAAGCACTCATCAAGAAGCCAAACTGCGCCTGAGCTTCTTCTTTTGTAAATCCTAACAGATCAAACATTCTAGACTGAAGGTCTCTGTCATGTATTCTTATCGATCCACCTCCTAATTCTACGCCATTCATGGCAAGGTCGTAGGCATTCGCACGAACTTTTCCTGGATCAGTTTCAATCAGATGAAAATCCTCTGGTTTTGGCGATGTGAACGGGTGGTGCATTGCGTGATAACGTCCCGACTCTTCATCCCATTCCAATAGCGGGAAATCAAGTACCCACAGCGGTTTGAATACATTTGGATCTCTCAATCCCAAATCGTTCCCCATATGCAAACGAAGTTCATTCATTTGCTTTCTGGTTTTTTCCAGATCACCACTTAATACAAACAGAAGGTCTCCAGGTTTTGCATTCGCTTTTTGAGCCCATTCTGCAAGATCTTCCTGAGAATAGAATTTATCTACTGACGATTTGTAGGTGCCGTCTGCGTTACATTTTACATACACCATACCTTTGGCACCGATCTGCGGACGCTTCACCCATTCCGTCAGATCATCGAGCTGTTTACGTGTATATTCTGCGCATCCTTCAGCATTGATTGCGATAACAGCCTCTGCACTGTCAAAGATGGAGAACCCTTTTCCTTGAGCGACATCATTCAAGTAAACGAACTCCATTCCGAAACGAATATCTGGCTTGTCTGATCCGTAACGTTCCATTGCCTCCTCAAAGCTCATTCTCGGGAAAGCCTCAGAAAACTCAACACCTCTTACAGTCTTAAACAAATGCTTTACTAATCCCTCGAAGGTATTCAAGATATCATCCTGCTCTACAAAAGCCATTTCACAGTCGATCTGTGTAAACTCAGGTTGACGGTCAGCACGTAAGTCTTCGTCACGGAAACATTTCACGATCTGGTAATATCTGTCAAAACCAGAAACCATCAACAACTGCTTGAAGGTCTGCGGCGATTGAGGAAGGGCATAAAATTGACCTTGATTCATTCTTGAAGGCACGACAAAATCACGGGCTCCTTCAGGAGTAGACTTAATCAATACCGGCGTTTCAACATCAAGGAAATTCTGAGAATTCAGATAAATTCTCGTTTCCAAAGCCACTTTATTTCTCAACATTAATTTCTGCTGAACCGGATTTCTTCTAAGATCCAGATAGCGGTATTGCATACGTAATTCATCACCCCCATCCGTTTCATCTTCAATGGTGAAAGGAGGAGTTTTAGACGCATTCAATAAATTCAGTTCAGTTACTTTGATCTCGATATCTCCGGTTGCTAGGTTTTTATTCTTGCTTGAACGTTCGATCACTTGTCCAGTTACCTGGATCACGAATTCACGTCCAAGCTTTCTAGCCTTCGCACATAGATCTGGATTGTCTTCCATGTTGAAAGCCAACTGAGTTATTCCATAACGGTCGCGAAGATCGATGAAGGTCATTCCTCCAAGGTCTCTGGAGCGCTGCACCCATCCTGCAAGAGTAACTGTAGATCCAATATTTGAAGCACGTAATTCGCCGTTGGTGTGTGATCTGAACATAAGTTGAATTTTGAGTTGACAAATGTAATGAATAGTTAGTCATTACAGCAGTTCAATTCCGCTTCAAAATTTAGACGATCAAGCTTCAATTAAAGACTTAATGTATTCTTTCGTTAATGGTTTATGAATGAAATCATAAACCATTGGATATTTTTTCGACTTCTCCAAATCTTTGGAATCAATTGACGATGATAAGATTATAAACTTCGTCAATGAAAAATAAATCTTTTGATCCTCAGAAAATTGATCCAAAAATTCAAATCCCGTAAGAAAAGGCATATTGATATCCAAAAAAATGAAATCAGGGATTCTCAGGTTACTAATCTGAATTTTCTTTAGTAAATCAAATGCTTCTTCGCTATTCTTGAAAACTTTAATTTCTGCATCTGAATCAGCTTTTTTAATTATTTGTGGATGTATTATTGATATAATATCATCATCGTCTATCAAAAAATACTTCATTCTTTTGAAACTTTATTTTTGGCAGTTTAATAATAAATTCCGATCCTTTTCCCTTTTGAGATTGTAATGTTAACTCACCTTCCAATTTCAAGACAATTTCCTTGCAAAGATATAAGCCTAAACCTGTCCCATTCTTTTTCACTGAGGCTCGATAAAACATGTCAAAGATATTCAAATGATGCTTTTCCTCTATGCCCTCACCATTATCTGAAACCGATATTTGATAAAAGTGTTCATCCTGCATCATTTTCACAAGCACAAACGGATCGGTTTTATTCAAATCACTGTATTTGATCCCATTAGAAATTAGATTATATAGTAATTTTTCTAACCTCTTCTCATCCAAATCAACCATAAAAGTTTCTTCAGGTGAAACTGCCAACTTAACATGCTTATCAGAAAGATGTTCGAGATCCTTGAAAATTCTTCTGACTTGATTTGTAAGATCAAAACGCTTAATATCTAAATCTAATCTGGAATTTCTTGAATATTCTAAAATTTCCAAAATCGTTTGATCAAGGCGATTTACACTTGCTTCAATCAATGTTAAATATTGTTTGTTTTCCTCATCAATTTCTGAATCTTCCATCAATGACACAATACCTTTTACTGATAGAAGAGGGGCCCTAAGGTCGTGAGAAACACTATATACGAATTGATCAAGTTCCTTATTGATTTTGGAGAGCTCCTCATTTTTAAGAATTAAAGTGTTTTCAAAATTCTTAGATTCTGAAATATCTATTGTCGAACCCAGTATTCTTTTTTTCCCTTCTGAGTTGTATTCAATGAACGCAATTGTTTTGACAAATTTTAGCTTTTCCTCAATTAATAATCGATATTCTATGTTCTTTTTGTCAATACTCCCGCTCAACACATTGTCAATAGAAGAAAGTACTCGATCCAGATCATCAGGATGGATAGATTTTTTCGAAATTTCAAATTTGGAGAGCCCACAACTTTTATCCACTTCATATATATCGTACATAACATCATTCCATTCAGTCTCATTGACTTCGGGATTGAATTCCCACATACCAACTTTTGCCCCTCTCGTTATCTCACTAATTCTGTGGTTCATCCGTAACAATTCATTTTTTTGCAGGACCTCTTGGGTTATATCTTTTTGGATTGCGATAAAATTTAATACTTCTCCTTCGTCATCCAGAATTGGGGTAATTTGAACTTCAATCACATACTCCTTACCATATTTATTTCTGTTTATAATTTGGGTTTCAACAAATTCCCCATTTTTCAATTTTTCTTTAAGAAGTTCTCTTGCAGTGAGAGTACGTTCATCAATTACCTGAACAATATCTTTAGGTTTTTTACCCCTCATCTCTTCAATTGAATATCCTGATAACTGAGTAAATGCCTCATTGATCCATTCAACCCTGCCATAGTTATCGCTTATAATAATTGCATTGTGAGTATTTGTTGCAATCAAAGAAAGCTTTTTGAGTTCAATTTCAGATTTTTGAATCAACAGTAAATTTTCCTTGTTTTTCCTCAGCGAGATTAAATTGATAATAATTCCTTCAACTTGTTGAATGAACAATGAAAAAAGAGACTCTTTTGTAGGTTCATTGATTCTATAATTGTCTTTAAAGTTCAGTTCTACAGAAGCACCTATAAGCAATGATAAATCTCCTCCAATGATTAATTTTTTGGACATTAAAGCGAAAGAAATTCGAGGAGCATTCAAAAACAGTTTTATCTCCTCTTCATCAAATCTTTTGATTAAACCGCTGTATATATTTATTTCTGATAAAGATTGAAGGTTTTCTACTACTTCTTCTTTATCTCTTGAAGTTGCACCTTCAATAATGAATTTGGTGTTTTGCTCGACAGAATTAAAGGTGTTAAAGCAAATAAACCCGATTTGATATTCAAAAATATCAACAATTGCTTCCGCTGTCAAAGCCAGAAGTTTATTTAGATTATTCTGTCGAACAGCCTCCGAAAAAAACCTATTCATCCTTTTATACCGAACAAGTTCCTGATCAATAACATCTTTTGTGTTGATCAATTCCTGCTGCAAGGAAGAATATTTCGCTAATTTATTTTGGAGATCCCTGTTTTGCAGAATCAGTGCTTCATATGTAGGGTCTATTTTCAGATAAATGAATTTAATCCTTGTAAATTACATATAGAGCTGTTGTATAATTATGATAGGTATTCTCTCCACCTAATCTCGCAATTTCTCCAAAACCATACATACCAAGCCATGGAGGACACTCATTATTTGTATAAAAAGGATATTGCATTCTGGATACCAGTTCTTCTTTTACAATTCTATTGAACAAGAACCTACCTCTTGCAAGGCAGTCAGCATGGAAAACCGCCACAACCTCTTTATCACCAATCCTGCTTTTCATTTCCTTCACCATCTTATCCATCTCTGAGAAAATCAGTTGCTCATCCCTCTCTGTCAACCACAATTCGGTTCCCTCAGAAATTGTAGTTGCATAGTACATGTCATTCCCATCATGTTTTGTGACAACTCTCAGTAAAAGGTCATTGCCATATTCTTTTGTCAATTCTTTAGATAGTTTCTCTCCAAGGGCACCAATTGGTATGGTGTCTCCACATTCTGCCGTCGAATCCAAACCGAGTCTCTCTGTAAACACTTCCCAAGCTGGTCGGCCATCTAATTCATGAATAATATGTCCCGTTGATTTCGTTACGACCATTGGATCCCCTGTCCTCACAAATCCATGTGTGGCTTGTGTTTCAACCTTTAAATTTGGGTCACAAAAACCAACCATATATGCACCATGTTCAAACACCTCATTATCAACAGCCTGAAAATTAATTACCCCTCTCATATTATCTGCAGAGGTAGCACCGAAAATGGTAACACCCTTACCAAATACTTCTTGAATTGCTCTTATGCATTCATCGTTATCTATGTCAATCCCTGACGCCAGAAAATAAATCATATTAACACCTTCCTTGGATGACTTTATTTCTTTAGCCATATGCAGAGATTTTTCAAAGGAATTATTCCCATAAATTCCATCACAATGACTTACATGAAAATCATTTCCTTTAATTGCCATTAACGCAATATCCTTCATGGATTCACTTACCCCTTCTCTACCAATGACACCGCAACATGACGCTGCTAAAATTTTAGCACCAGGTGATAATCTTGATGCCTCCTGAACTAATTCTTTGAAATCATGACCTATGGAGGCATGGAAAATCAAAAGACTTGATTTGCTATACTCAGAACCCATTGCAGATTCAAGACATTCCTGTACACCTCTACTAGTGCTAACAGAGCGTGTACTTGAGGAAAAAAAATGTAACATACATAAACAATTTAATAATGAAAACAATTAATCGAACAGTTTCATGGGAAACAAAGCAAACTTGAAGTAAGTATGATCTATTGTGGATTAATTTAGAAAAAATATTTTACAAAGGAATATTTCCGTGCTTTTTCTTGGGTAAGACTTCTGCTTTATTTTCAAGCATTTTGAATCCTGCAATTACCTTTTCACGTGTTTCAGAAGGCAGGATTACGTCATCCACTATTCCTCTTTCAGCTGCACGGTATGGATTCGCGAACATTTCAGCATATTCAGCTTCCTTCTCCAACCATTTCGCTTGTGGATCAGCCGCTTCTGCGATTTCTCTTTTGAAAATGATCTCCGCTGCACCTTTTGCTCCCATAACTGCGATCTCAGCGGTTGGCCAGGCAAAGTTGAGGTCAGCTCCAATGCTTTTCGAATTCATCACGTCGAAAGCTCCTCCGTATGCCTTACGCGTAATCACGGTAATTCTTGGAACAGTAGCTTCGGAGAATGCATATAGTAATTTTGCTCCATGCGTAATGATCCCTCTCCATTCCTGATCGGTTCCAGGAAGGAATCCAGGCACATCTTCAAATACCAAAAGCGGAATATTGAATGCGTCACAGAAGCGCACAAAACGGGCCCCTTTGCGCGATGCATCGATATCAAGAACTCCCGCAAGTGCTGCAGGCTGATTGGCCACAATTCCTATGGTCTGTCCTTCCAGTCTTGCAAAACCAACTACTATATTCTTTGCGAAATCTTCATGTACTTCTCTGAAGCTGTTATCGTCAATGACACAATCCACCACCTTTCTGATATCATACGGTACATTAACGTTATCAGGAAGTATATTCCCGATTGATTCCAGCTTGGAGGCAGAGAATGAATATTGAGTTGGACTCGGTGGCTTTTCATTTGCGTTCTGCGGCATATATGTCAGCACATCACGCACTTTTTTCAGACATTCAACGTCATTGGCTGCTGTGAAATGGTTCACCCCAGATTTTTCAGCATGCGCTTTTGCTCCTCCAAGATCTTCTGAGCTAACTTCTTCATGAGTCACCGTTTTTACCACATTGGGTCCGGTAACGAACATGTATGAAGTTTCTTCCACCATGAAAATGAAATCTGTCAAGGCGGGAGAATACACTGCTCCTCCGGCACATGGTCCCATGATCACCGAAAGTTGAGGGATAACTCCTGAAGCCAGCGTATTTCGATAAAAGATATCTGCGTAACCCGCAAGAGATACAACCCCTTCCTGAATTCGGGCGCCCCCTGAGTCATTCAATCCGATTAGGGGTGCTCCGTTCTTCATCGCCATATCCATCACACGACAGATCTTGGCAGCGTGAGTTTCGGAAAGTGAACCTCCTAAAACAGTAAAATCCTGAGAGAACACATAGACCAATCTTCCATGAACCGTTCCATATCCTGTGATCACCCCATCTCCAGGAAATTTTTGTTTCTCCAATCCGAACGACGTTGCGCGGTGTTCAACAAATTGTCCTATTTCATGGAATGAACCTTCATCAAGCAACAAGGTAACTCGCTCTCTTGCAGTCAACTTTCCTTGTTGGTGCTGCTTGTCGATCCTTGCCTGTCCACCTCCTAACCCAGAGGCCTCTCTTCTATTCAAAAGGTCTTCGTTCTTATTCATTGTCTCAATTTTACAGGGAACAAATATACTTTTTTAGGTCGGTAGTCAGGATTTGTTCGATCGATTTCTACCCAAAATACATTAACAAATATTTAAGTAACAATTATTGTATAATCGTGGGGAATTCACGTAATTTTGCAAAAATTAAAAAAACTAACCGTATGAAATCTTTTATCAGAACCGCTGCTTTCCTTTTGTTAGCAGTATCCGCTATCGCTGTTGCTTCTTGTGGTAAATACGAAGAAGGACCAGGATTTTCTCTACTTTCTAAGAAAGCAAGAATTGTTGGTGAGTGGTCACTTAGCAGTATGACTGTTAATGGTCAGTCACAAGACCTTTCAGGAACAACTGTTGCAGTAAACATTAAAAAAGATGACACATACACTGTGACTACATCTTATACTTTTGGTGGAGCAACTTTTACAGACACTGAAAATGGAACTTGGAAGTTCTCTGATGACAAAATGAAGTTGGTTACTACAGATTCTTCTGGTTCTGTTTCAGAAATCGAAATCATCATGTTGAAGAACAAGGAAATGAAGTTAAGAGATGTTGAAGGTAACTCTACAACTATCCAGACTTACATTCAGTAATTCAAAACTTTGAATTTGAAAAGGTCGGCAAATGCCGGCCTTTTTTTATATAGCCCCGCGCGCTTTTAATTCCAGATACTTATTGATGGTATCAATACTCAAGTTATCTGGAGTAGTAAGGATAGTCTGTATTCCGTTTTGTTTCAATTCTCTCGCCATTCTTGATTTGAGCGTGATCACGCGTTCAGCAACCGCTGAAATATATACGTCATTCGTTGTTTCCAATGGCTTGAAGGCATACTCCTGAAGATCGGTGTTTTCAAAGAAAACGATCACCAACAAATGTTTCTGATTGATCCTTCTCAACATTGGTAATGCTCGCCTCATGGCAAACTCGGTCTGGAAATTCGTAAACAAAACGAGAAGTGAACGTGTGCTAATGGTTCTTCGGATCGTTTGGTACAACAACTCGTAATTCGGCTCCCTGAAATGGGTTTTTTGATTGTACAGTTCCTCAAGGATCCTTCTCATCTGACTACCTGTTCGGTTGGCTGGTAATTTAGTCCCGATCTTATCCGAAAAGGTGATCAATCCTGTTTTATCTCCGTTTTTGAGTGCGATATTCGAAAAGACCAAAGTAGAGTTGATCGCATAATCCAGCACGCTCATCTCATTGAATTCTACTTGCATGTTGCGGCTCTTGTCTATCAAGCAGTAAATATGTTGAGACTTTTCTTCCTGATATTGATTTACCATGAGGTCAAACTTTCTACTTGTCGCTTTCCAGTTGATCGTTTTCACCTCATCGCCCTGTACATATGCCTTGATCTGTTCAAATTCACTATTGTTTCCGATTCGTCGAACTTTCTTGATCCCTACTGACGTCTTTTGTTGCTGGAAAACGAGAAGCTCGAATTTCTTTAGCTGTAAAACCGAAGGATACACTTGCGTTACCATTCCCGAAGGAACCACGTATTTACGACTTACAAGATTGAAAATGGATGAAATCCTGAAAAATGCATCTCCAAAGAAATACTCACCCCGTTGTTTCGGGAGAAAGTCATAATGAAACTCTTTCTCACCCTCAGGTGCCAAGATCCCAATGAACACCTTATCTCTTTCCTGCATTTGCTCGGGAAATCCCTCGTAGAGCATGAATGTAACAGGTTGTAAGCCTTTATTTCTGACAACAAGTTTCACAGGATTATTGTCTCCCAGTGAAAGCCTTTCATTGACATGCCGTTCAAAATCCAATGGCTCCTTGTAGAGAAATACTAATAGTGCATCTAGAAGGGTGAGACCAAATAAACTTACCGTACTCACTTTCGCAACAAAATAAAGCTCGCGAACACCAAATGAGGCGGCGAACAATACGATGATCACTCCACAAAGCAGAAAGAACCAGCGAGTCAGGTATATGGATCTCCAGAGATTGTTCATTAACGAGGCACTTCGATCGTTTTAAGAATATCAGCTATTACTTCTTCAGGAGTTATTCCTTCCATTTCAGCTTCCGGGGTAAGTATCAATCTATGATTTAGAACATGTGTAGTCACGAATTGAATGTCCTCCGGAGTTACAAAATCACGACCACGAATCGCCGCAACAGCTTTAGAAGCCTTTAACATGGAAAGTGAGGCTCGAGGAGAACCACCCAGATACACCTTTCCATGATTACGTGTTTTGTGCGTGATGGCTGCAATGTATTTCAATAAATTATCCTCTACGATCACCTTCTCAACGATCTGTTGAACCTTACGGATCTCTTCAGCAGAGAATACTGGCACCACCTCATGAAGATCAGGGGTTTGAATATTGTTTTTGTAGCGATGCAGGATCTCCTCCTCCTGATGTAATTCCGGATAATCGATCTTCACTTTGAAAACGAAACGGTCGAGCTGTGCTTCTGGTAAATTGTATGTTCCTTCCTGCTCGATAGGGTTTTGTGTAGCAATAACCAGAAATGGGAAGCTCATCGGATACTGATTCCCGTCGTAAGTGATCTGTCGTTCTTCCATCACCTCAAAAAGTGCAGCCTGAGTTTTAGCTGGTGCCCTGTTGATCTCATCGATCAGCACGATATTGGAAAAAATTGGACCTTTCTTAAACGAAAAGGTTGAATCTTTCATATTGAACACGCTCGTTCCGATCACATCCGAAGGCATCAAGTCAGGTGTAAACTGAATTCTTGAAAAATCGATCGCCAACGCCTTACTCAAGACCTTTGCAGATAAGGTCTTTGCCACTCCCGGTGCTCCTTCAAGAAGAATGTGTCCGTTGGAAAAGATTCCGGCAAGTAATAGTTCAACCATATGATGTTGACCGATCACAAATTTTCCGATCTCATGACGTACATCATTCACCTTATTTGCCACCCACACCAAGTCTTGATTGTGTCGTTCGAATCCATAAGATCCGGTTGGTTCAGAGGCCGGCTTCGTTTCTTCATTCGAAGCGGAAGATCCTGAAGACTCCCCATCCTTGGGAAGGTATGCTGAAAAATCTTGTTGTTCGTTGTTTTCTTCTGTACTCATTGCTACAACTATTTAAATTAAATCGTGTTCTGTAAAATATCTTTCTAATCGCTGAAGACCTGTACTTCCCAGTTCTCCTACCCTTATCAATAACGACTGTTCATCCAGGAAATGAATCACACAAAGATTCCCTGAGATTTCAACTCGATTGATCTGGTTTGATTTCAAGGTAATCTTTTTTCCAAAAAGCGGAATCATTTGAAGTTCATCTCCTTTGATAATAACATAAGGTCTTCCCATACGAATGAATGCAAGAGCAAGAATACCAGCCCCTAAAGGCCAGAGCAAGATTCCTGCACCGTTTGCTTTTACCAGGAAATACGTCCCGATAAAAATCACTGCTAAACCAACCATTGTGAAAACGAAATTCAGCCAAACTGAACGATAGATCCTGAATTCTTTCTGTTTCAAGCGCTGAACAAGGTCATCTCCGATCAATCCTACCTGTTTGTAAAACTCATTCTTTCGTTTGACAATCTTAGTGAGTTCGTCTTCTGATACAACCGTTTCCTGCTCAAGGTCTTTTAACAGTTTATCAATTTCTGCAGAATCGATCCCAGCTCTTTCGGCCAGGTGGTTGATCTCGCGATGATCTGTTCTTTTTGAAAGATCAATAAAGAAATGTTTGAGCACAGTCTGATAGAAGTTCTTGCGGTGCAATTGCAATACGGCAGACGGATTGTCTCTGTTTCGATAGATCGATGCGATCGTTTCGACAAATACTGCTGATTGGTTCCTCTTTTTTCTATACAATGGTATTTCTGGCCGGATCCTTTTCGCTCTGAACAGGACAAACAAGATCAGCGACAGCAGTATCATCCCCATTGCGGCCAATAGAGGAGGTGACTTGAGAATGAACTGCAAATAACTGTCGTCTTTTTTTCCTCCTTTATTTTGATTAAGCTGCTCAAAGAAATCCATCGGCTCCTGTTTCAATTCACCAATATTCAGGACACGGATCTTCTGATTTTTGAAGATCTTGCTCACTTCCCATGCATATCGGAATCCATCTTTTTGTATTAGGAAAACATTTCTGAAAGTCTCCGGCCCGGAATGGAGATAAACAGACCCTTCACCTACCGGAATGCGAATAAAGTTTGCTCTTCCCCGAATATTCGAGATCACATCGATCCCATGGCCCTGAAGTTTACTGTTTCCAAAACACAACCAATCATGAGGAAGAGTATCTCCCTGATAAATGTTGTACAATTTATACCAGGATGACTTTCTACCAATGACCACTTTAGTCGTATAATCGAACTGATAATTTAGCACAGGATCAAATCGATCAAAAATATTAGAGGTCATTTTTCGCGAAAAGACAATGAGGTTCGACCCCCTCACCACCTGGCTCAGTATGGTATCTATTTCCTGATCATACAACCCAAAGGATTCTCCGACAAACAAATAGGTGGATGTGTCACCGATCTTTAAAACCGAATCGAGTTGTTCCGGAGTGTCGATAAAATCACTCAAGGTTGTATCCGTGCGTGCTTCGATGCGCTCTTTAAACAATGACAATCCACATGGATCCTGACTCTGCCAGTCGTAGGTATCTTCCCAGTTCGTAGAAACGTAAGCGGCAGTTGTATAACCACCTGTCTTTTCGGAGCCAAGGAACCAAACGAGAACAACCATGATCACAACGATCATCAGCATCAGAAGATATTTGAATTGCTGACTCATTTTGTTTCTTTCAGATGATCATAATAATTCTTCAATACCGGTTCGATCTCACTAAAATCTGATCGATCCAGCTCATATTCTCCGTACCAAACCAATTCATAGATCCTCACGCACTCGCGAAACAAGTGTGCTTTAGGTTTTGCCCCAACTTCAGCCAGGTAATCAAAATTCGTCTTTTCTTTTCTCCATCTAATCCAGTTCAAACGGATCATTTCCTTTAATATAAAGGTAAAATAGATCCTTACCCCTTCCCGATAGTTGGCTTTCGCAAGCGCCTCATCCAATCTGAGCTCAAGTTCTGTCTTTGAGATGATCTCGGGATTCCATTCCATATCCACAAAGGTTCCCGCCACCTTTTTATTAGAAGGTTTTCGTGATTTAATCAACCAATAGATCAAAAAGACCACAAGCGCAGCTATGATCAGGATCAAAAGAAACTTCCAAACTTCTGGTGAAATGGACGGTGGATCTACATCCGGAAGATCCACATCTGGTGGATCGATGTCAGGTGGATCAAATTCAGGCAATTTGATGGGATCCGGCATTTTTGTTTTCGGATCGTTGGGCATATCTCCCCCGTTCCCTTTTTGTTTTCCTTTATTCCTGACGTAATCGATCTGAGATGGAGAAGTGTGTCCCTTTGGCTGTTGATCTCTATCATTATCCACCCCTTTCATTCCTGTTGGGCTGGTGCCATAATAATCTTTCGGACCGTTGTAATTCTTACTTTTCTGGTACTCGTATCGCTTTACTGTTTCTTTCCATTTTTTTTCGACCGACTTTTGTTCCTGAGATAAACCGGAAAATGAAAAAGCAAGGATCAATATGGTGAGCAGTCTATTCAAAATCAGCTTGAGATTCGTTTAATCGACTACGTTTTCCAAATCGCTTGAAAGCCTCTCTCAATGAAACAGATTCTTCTTTTTCTCTGGATGAATAATAGCTAACAGCCATAGTAATTCCCATGAAAATGATCACCATAAATGAAAAGAGCAGGTAGACGATCTGTCTCACGATATTACTCCAGAAAATGTGCTCATCTGTATAGATCATGGCAACTCTTTTAACAGTATCTGCCAACATATCCAAAAGATCCCTCACCAGGGGCTGATCATTGAATGGCTCATGAAAACTGAAAATGAACGCAATGGGCTGAGAAATGATGAAGACAATAAACACTGACATAAGGATCACCATCAAAGAAGTTCCATAACGATTGGCCGAATATGACCAGGAACGTATCCATCTGGCCCCAACAGGCCGTTCATCAAGCCCAAAAACGGCAGATTGAATAAAGAACAATGGCGAAATTAAAACGGCCCACATCAAAATAAACCAAGGCAACCCAAAGACAAATAGGTACATGATCAGATTGCCCAGCCAGATCCAGTGAAAATTACTGATCAGGTATTTGAAAAAAGGCATTACTCCCTCTTTTTGATCTTTAAACTTAACAGAATGAAACACAGATGCCAGCACCAATGCAAGGATTACAGACCAAAGAAAGAAAACCACAAGGTCCATTGGATTCGAGAAATTATAACCAAATAGAATCCTTAGCTGAACTACCCAATCATAAAAATGTCTCAACCCCATGTCCTCGGAGTAATTACCTGCCTGTAAATACATGATCAAACCGACCAATGGCGCAACAATGATGAATATCTTTCCGACAATACTCCCGATCAATGATCTGAACAAGGTAAAGCTATCTGACATCACCTCGCCGATCCCTCTCATCTTGTATAAGAGCACTGGAGTCCTTTCGGTCTGATCTCCAAGATCGTCCTCCTCGAGTAGCTCTGGATGCTTCCGTGCCACATAGATCGGGTAAAACACATATACAAACAGGATGACTGCGAATGAAAACAAGATCAATGTCCATTTGGACCAGTCGGGTAACACCTGATAATTGTGTGTCACATAACTCTCAAGGAAACCGGCGGCAATGATAAAGGGCACAAGGCTCATCATGATCTTTAACCCACTTTTTACTGTCCGCTGCATACTTTGTAAGCGAGTATAGGATCCAGGGAAAAGAAAGCCATTTCCAGCAGTTATACCAGCTCCTCCTGCCAGAACGATGGCTGAGATCTCAAAGGCACCATGGATCCAGATCCCCAAAAAACTGGTGATCAACAATCCCTTCAAATGAAAGAAATATTGAAAGGACCCTAACATAACTCCATTGGAAAACAATAAAAGATGGGTTCCCAATGTAAAGAAAAATCCTGCGAAGAAGGTGAGGAATGCTACCTTAAGGTTATTTGTCGTGATCATGATGAACATGGACAGCTGATCCGGAGATTCATACACGGCCAAAGGATTTCCCTTCTGAATGTTCTCCAGTGTCATATTCACATACATGTCGCCCATGACAATTCGAGGGAAATCATGATTATAATGGGTCGTGATAATTCCGATCCCCATGTAGATCAGAAAAGTCACCAATGCGAAAAGCAGACTTTTTCTTGCCTTATAAATCTCAATTGGAAGGGATGTTTTCCAGACGGTGATGAACTTCTTTAATGAAAGACCCTTTTGCTTGTTGACTCCCAGGAAGACTTTTTGAGTCAACTGATTGAGGTATACCCTTACGGTTCTTCGCTTGTAAAAGGTTTGGGCATAGCTCAAGTCATCGGTGATATCCATATACAGATCGCTCAGCTCCTCAGGCTCCTTCGAGCCATCGGCGTAAAGCTTTTCGAAGCGCGACCACTTCTCCTTATTCTGCTGGATAAAACTGGTTTCTTTCATAGCAAGGCAGAACGATAAATATAGTAAATAATGTCTACCCTGATTGATCGATATCGGCTCAATTCAAACTCAATATCAATCTATTGAAATTCAGTGTTTTTTATGAGAAATCTCCAGGCTGCCGATCTTTAAGAAGAATCCACCTGAATTCCTTTTGGTAGGTTTAGCAGATCTGAAATCAATCTCCTTATTGGTCACTTCTGCGATCTTTTTTGTGATCGGCTTGATTGGATTACTCATTTGATCAAATCCAAGTGAGGCATAATCAGATCGCACTTGTTGTACAGGGGGTGACTGAGACGGTTGAGTAATTCGAGAAGGTTCTTCATTGAACATAGCCAAGGTTAGGTTCCCTGCCGTCCTGGTTCTCATGTCATTGATCTTATCCAGTTCCTTTCGAGGTTGAGCATCTTCACCCTTTGATTCTTTATTGTCATCTGGGATTACAATCCCTTTCTCCGGCAACGTTGTTGTTTGATCCTGATCCGCTACAAATTGATCCCGATTGATTGTCGGATCCTCCTCCAATTTACGCTCATCTTTTTTGATTTCGGGCGTATTTTTCTTTGCATAGGAAGGAGCCTCAGTGACATTTGTCCGGACTCCGATCCAAACAAAAAAGGCGATCACTGCCGCTGCGGCCGCAATCGAAAGGTAAGGCCATAGCATGATGGTCTTTTTCTTCTTTAGGTCATCCTTGCCATCGAAGATCATGGTTGGAGCAGGTAGAATTGTCTTCTTGAACAACTCCATTTCTTTTGCCGCCGCTGGTGTTACAGACAGATAGATCTCCAGCTCGATCTGTTTCAGCGAGTTGAGCTGACCCTCGATAGAAGCGATCATGAATTGCTCGACTGTGCTTGCGGTAATGGTATCTGTGGAAAGGTCAACTTGTTTAAGTGTTGACAAGAAATCTTTATCTAAAGAAGACGAAGGCGATTGCAAAACTGGAAGTTCTTCCTCTTCCATTCTGAATTCAGGATGTTTTTTGAGGAACTCCATCAATAAGGCAGTATCCTCTTCGCCCAGGTTACACTCCAGGTAATCCAGGTAAAAAGCCTCATAATTGAAAATACTGATCTTATCCATTATACAACGAGTTCTATTTTCTTTATATACTCCTTCAGCGACTGTCGGGCCCTGAAGATGTAAACTTTAACTTGAGATTCTGTCAGGCCTGTAACTTCAGCAATTTCTGCATAATTGTATCCTTCATAATCCCTTAGCATCACCACCGTCTTTTGGGTCTCAGGCAACCTATCAAGTGCCTCCTCCAAAATATCCTTGAGGTCGAATGCCGCTGAATCTTCAAATCCTCTTTCTTTTCCGGCATACTCTATATCACCACTTTTCCCTTCTTTTTTGATCCAGTCAAGAATCGTGTGGTACGCCGACGTGAACAAATAGGACTTTACTTTTTCGTAGCTGATCTCCTCATGTTTGATCCAAACTTTGGTGAACACCTCCTGTACAATATCCTTTGACGACATCTCATTACGAAGATGCTTCATTGCAAATCGGAAGATCCCGTCAGCATATTCATCAATGGCCAGATTATACTCTTTGGCAGTCATCCTTTTTTGTTCGTTTCGGAGGTAAGACTGGCAAGTTACCGAAAAGTTACAGCGGGCACAAAAAATCGTAATCTCCTTTCATTTTTGTCATGTCAAATTTTCAAAAATTGAAATATGTGTATCTTGCCGGGGCAAAACCCTACACATGCAACAAGACTATCAAAAGGAAATCTTTGAAATCATCAAACGAAAAAACAACGGAAAAGACTCACTTGGAAATATTGTCGGAGACGTACTGAGCTTAAGTCATGACGCTGTGTATAGAAGGTTCAGAGGCGAAACACACCTTACAATTTATGAGCTGGAAAAATTGTGTAAACATTTCGACATCTCTCTGGATTCACTTTTTGAAATCAATAAGAACAAAACCATCTTTGAGTTTCAGCCTGTTAATGAGTATGACTTTAGTATGTATTTGTATCTGCAGAAAATGCGAGACTCACTTCTATATATTAAAGCACAGAAGAATCCTTCCATGGTCGTACTGGTCAACAATATCCCTATCCTTCAGCTTTTAAACTACCCACAACTGGTTCGTTTTAAGCTTTTCTTCTGGGCAAAAACCCACTTGCAAGTCAAAGAATACCAGAATTAAAAATTCAAATACGATAAGATTGCCCCTGAATCTTTCAATACAGGACTTGAGGCCTTGAAGATCTACAATACAATTCCTACCAAAGAGATCCTGGATCCTGATTTTTTAAGGGGATTTGCCAGAGAGATCTATTTTTATTTTCAATCGGGACAGTTTGAGGATCCAAATTATGCATTGTATTTACTGGATGTAGTGGATCGATTTATTGATCACCTGCGTGCTCAGGTGACCGTCGGAAAGAAGTTTGTTTCGACCACCGAGCCACCGGCATCAGGAAATGATTTTGAAGTGTATTACAGTGAGACCCTGAATGGAACAACAAATGTTTTGTTTTCCTCAGATGATTTTCAGGGACTTTACATCGGACATAACATGATGAATTCACTCTTCACAACAGATAAGTTTTACATTGAAGAAAGCCAAAACATTTTAAACAAGCAAATGGCCATTTCAAGCATTATCAGTGTCGTAAATGAGAAGCAAAGGAATATCTATTTCTCTGGCATCAAGAGAATGGTCGATTCTTACAGACAAAAGATCAAAACAGAACTGTTCGTTCAGTAATCCCGTTTTCCGGTTAATTCATTTGATTTAATTTTCCAACCTATACCTATTTGCGAAATTCGCAAGTGGTAAAATTGTACTGGCGTAATTCAGTTGAAGTTCGGCGCATAGGCTCAATAGTTTTGGGCTATACAAAATGCAAAAAACATGAACTTAATTTTAGCCAACCACAAACCTTTAAAATTTGATTCAGCAAGAAGGATCCTTCTGCTTGGAATTTCTTCCCTTCTTTTTTGTAGTGCACTAACCGCACAGGAAAATCCATGGGTCGCAAAACCAAAAGGAGAGAATCCATGGGCCACAGAAGATCCCAAAAAAGAACCATCTACGGAGCCTACAAAAACAATTGAAACCCCTGAGACCCTGCCAAAAGAGGAGGCTCCAATTATTAAGATCGACTCTGCGAAGGTGCTTCCCATAAAAACTGAAAAACCAATAACTCTTAGTGCAACTGAAAGTCAGTTCGTTTTTAATGATCGAACCATCATCGTTGACAAGAGCAACCAATACTATAAGCTTCGACTAAAAGAAGAGGGGAAAAAACTTTATGCTTCAAACGCACCCCTATATGGAGGAATATTGACTGGTGCTGTAATTAATGTCTATTCATTACCCATCAACATTATAGGATCTTTCATCCCAACCCACAGGACAAATTCGTTGATCGAACAATTCGAAAAAGACAATCCCAAGGCCACTGTTCAAGAATCAAGAGCCGTGAAAAGAGGGATCAATCAAAGAAGACTTGGTAAAGCCATGAAAGGAAACCTGATCGGCATTGGAATCAACATTATTGCACTCCTGATCATATTTTCTTAATCCAATTTCAAATCAAAATAATCTTTTAACCGATTTCACTGAAATCACCAATTTAATTTCAAACACATGAAAACACTTGTTTTAACATTAGCTACAATTCTGGGAATCTCAACTTTAGGATATTCTCAAAAAAAATCTTCTATTGCGATTGCTAACCCAGCAGTAACCGGACTTCATGCAACGCCTGAAATCACATCCAAATTGATCCGCCTTGAAATAGTTAAGCTAGATCAGTACTCTGTCTATGATGAATACGACATGCAAGAGGCTTATTCCAGCGACTCTAAATTAAGCACCAATTGCTTAAGCAAAGCTTGTCTTGTAAAATTGGGCACAAAGCTCGGAGTAGATTACATCGTATCGGGTAGCTATGATGCATTGGGAAATAAGATCGTTATTTCTTTAAAGATCATCGACGTTGCCAACGATGCAATTTACAAATCTGCTGTTCGAGAATTCGACAATCAGGAAGTAGAACTGCAGCGAATGACAGAGATCGTGTTGAAGGAAATGCATGGAGTTCCTGTTGAGAAAGAGCTCGTGGAACGATTAAAGTTTAACAATGAGCTGATCACTTCAAACAACGTTGGAAAAGTGAAAAATAACGGGCCAAGAATTGGTTTTGCCGTATTAACTGGTAGCATCAATGAATTTGCCACTCGCTCAGCGAGTCTGGGAGGTCTTGACATAACTCCAGTGGTAAGCACGATCGGTTATCAGCTAGAGCAACAATATGTGGGTACTGAAAAATTCTCTGCGCTCGTTGAGGGGATATTCAACATTTCAGGAATGGAACAAGGTAAGTTTTTACCTTCCCTATCGATCTTGAATGGATTCCGATTTGGAAAAGCTAGTTGGGAATTTGCTTTCGGCCCTGGTTTCAACCTCGCTCCAATATCACAAGGTTTCATTGATACTGAAGGACTTTTTGGAGAAACAAATCGATTTTATAACAGCCAGGACTGGAGAGAATATACAGAGGAAACATACGGGGCAGGTGCAGTAGTGGATATTGAAGATGTGTCAGACTATGAGTTTAAGGATATGTTGGATAAAAGAGGTGACATAAAATTTGGGGCACAATTCATCATTGCAGCCGGAAGAACTTTCAGGGCCGGATCCCTAAACGTACCCGTGAATGTATTCTATTCAAATAAAGGAAAAGGTGGTATGGTTGGATTGAACGTTGGGTTCAATGTAATGCAAACTAAAAAACCGATCAACTCAAGAAACTAATCTATACCAAGAATACAAAAGGGGCTTAACAGCCCCTTTTTTTATTCATTAATAGAATTTATTGCCTTATTGCTTTGATCCCCGGCAATTCAATCCCTTCAAGGTATTCGAGCATTGCTCCTCCACCTGTTGAAACATAAGAAACCTTATCCGCAAGCTTGAATTTGTTGATCGCAGCTACTGAATCTCCTCCACCTATCAGTGAGAAAGCTCCTTTGGAAGTTGCATCAACAATGGCATTGGCAACATCGACTGTCCCTTGCTGGAAGTTTTCCATTTCGAATACTCCCATTGGTCCGTTCCAAAGGATCAATTTAGAATTCAATATGATCTCACGACATGCTTCCGATGTTTCAGCTCCTGTATCTAATCCCATCCATCCATCGGGAATTTCGTCGATCTTTACCGTCTTTCGATTGGCCTCGTTGTCAAATTTATCCGCGATCACCGTATCGGTTGGGATATACAAATTCACTCCTTTTGCTTTTGCATCCGACATGATCTTGCGGGCAACATCCAGGTAATCATCTTCCACCAATGACGAACCAACCTTTCCACCATTCGCTTTCACGAATGTATAGGCCATCCCTCCTCCAACGATCAGATTGTCGACCTTATCCAGTAAACGCTCAATGATCGTGATCTTCGAAGATACTTTTGCTCCCCCAACTATTGCCGTTAATGGCTCTTCAGTTGAATTCAATACTTTATCCACTGCCTTGATCTCCCCTTCGATCAGGTAACCAAACATTTTATCGTTCGGGAAAAACTTTGCGACAATGGTTGTAGAAGCATGTGCTCTATGTGCTGTTCCGAAGGCATCGTTGATGTACACATCACCATATTTTGCCAGCTCTTCCGCAAAACTTTCAGTTCCTGCTGTTTCACGCTTGTGAAAGCGTACATTTTCCAGCATCAATACTTCACCAGGCTTCAATGAAGAGCTCATTTCCAGCGCTTTTTCACCAATACAATCATCCGTAAATTTCACATCTACTCCTAAGACCTTCGATGTATGCGCAACAATGTGGCGAAGGGAGAACTTATCTTCAGGTCCGTCTTTTGGTCGACCCAAATGCGACATTAACACAACGCTTCCGCCTTGCTCCAAGACATGTTTGATCGTTGGAGCGGCAGCTCTGATTCTGGTATCGTCAGTTATCACCATTGTTTCTTTGTCTAATGGAACATTGAAATCAACACGGATCAATGCTCTTTTTCCTGAAAAATCATACGAGTGGATGTCTGCCATTTTGATTGTTTTTTAAAGCGCCACAAAGATAAGAACAAAGCGCAGTGAACAATCAAATTGAGAAACTATCCCGCATCAATACTCGATATTCAAAAAAAAGGGGGCTTATAGCCCCCTCTCCAAAGAATTGATGAATTCTTATTTCTTGATGATTCGAACTGTTCTTCTTCCACTTGCATCATCCATCTTCATTAAATATGTTCCGGATTGAAAATTGCTCATATCGATCGCTTGATTTGAGCTGAACGTGCCATTCAACAATACCTTACCGTTTAGGTCGATTACTGAATAATTACCTTCCCCTATCCCAGAGATAAAAATTTGATCCTCTGTTGGATTCGGATATAAGCTTACCTGATTTGCTGTGCCTTCTTCAATTCCTGCAAAAGAAGGAAGTAATACTTTATCCAGGACATGAACCACTCCGTTATCAGCTGACACGTCTGCTAGTGTTACGTTTGCATCATTGATCACCACACCCGCACCAAGTGAAACAAAAATATTTGTGCCATTCACCGTTGCAACCGGACCGTCAGTCAAATCAGTCGACATTACTGTTCCAGCAACAACATGATATGTAAGAATATCTGCCAGTTCTGGAAGTGCTAAAATTCCATTTAAGTCTGTTCCAAGAGCTGCAGCCAGATCATCGAAAGCTGCATTAGTCGGCGCAAAAACGGTAAACTCAGCAAGTGGATTCGTTAATACTGGTAATAATTCGGCTGTAACTACTGCTGTTACCAAAGTAGAAAATCCATTATCGATCGCTACATCAGCAACTGTTTCAATTGGCAATACTACCGCATCCAGAATGTGAACAACCCCATTGTATGCAGTAACATCAAAACCAGTCACTTCTGCATGGTTTACAAAAACGTCTCCTGCTCCTGTAACAGTCAACTTAAGTGTATTTGTA
>Ga0102831_1000040_pt1 | contig 60583 bp, 57 predicted proteins | sample ColrivemetaGS747_FD_84508 | JGI IMG/M metagenome (GOLD analysis project Ga0102831, IMG submission 84508) | Estuarine microbial communities from the Columbia River estuary - Freshwater metaG S.747 | ecosystem: Environmental > Aquatic > Marine > Intertidal zone > Estuary | place: USA: Columbia...
AAAGAAGAACCCATTACGCAAGAAACAACTTCAATCAACGAGGAAACATCGTCGCAAGAAGAATCCATTACGCAAGAAACAACTTCAATCAACGAGGAAACATCGTCGCAAGAAGAATCCATTACGCAAGAAACAACTTCAATCAACGAGGAAACATCGTCGCAAGAAGTATCCATTCCGCAAGAAACAACATCAATCAACGAGGAAACATCGTCGCAAGAAGAATCAATTTCTCAAAATACAACATCAATAAACCAAGAATCTTCACAAGAAGAATCCATTACGCAAGAAACAACTTCAATCAACGAGGTAACATCTTCACAAGAAGAATCCATTACGCAAGAAACAACTTCAATCAACGAAGAACCTTCACAAGAAGAATCAATTTCTCAAAATACAACATCAATAAACCAAGCACCACAAACCAGGGTAAGCACTTACAAAGCATCGATTGAACAGCTCAAAAACTTATCAGATGAACAAATTTTGGAGCCTGTTGAATTGGATGAATTAGGTTTAACAAAATCAGAACTTGATTTATTGGATGCAGCATTAAAGTTGCCAATGATCGAAGTTACGGCAAACCAAACGCAGCTAGTGCAATTAGAATCAAAATACAATTCAGATGTCAAGTTAATTGAGAATTATGTCGCTTATGTAGTGGCGCGCTCTACTTTTGAACAACAAAAAATACAATTGCAAGCTAATCAAGATGAGCTTCGCAGGCAGAGCGAAGTTTTTGAAGCCCTGGATGAAGAAGTTCTCGTCCAACTCCTTGTAGCACAAGACGCCCTTGTTGTGGCCCTTGAAAAGCAGAAAAACCATCTCCTTGACTTTGACAATCAAGCACAATTGGAGTTATTGATACAAAATAATTTTATTCCGACCTTAAATGATTTTGAGGTAGTTCAAAATGTGCAGCAATCTAATGCTAATTCAAACTCGAATTCAGATTTTAAAATGGTCTCTGATCCACAGATAGAACAATCCTTACCAATTGATTTGCCTTGTCCGGATGGTTTGGTGTTCAGAGTGCAAGTCGGAGCTTTTCGCAAGCCTGTTCCTGCAGACAGATTTCGTGAGTTTACTCCTGTTGATGGTCGTAAATTGGCCAACGGACTCATTGTTTATATGGCTGGTAATTTCCGTACTTCTGCAGAGGCAATGAAGCAACAAAAAGCTATAAGAGCCTTGGGTTATACAGATGCTTTTATTGTGGCTTATGAAAATTGTGAACGCATGACACTTGCCCAAGGACGATTAAAAGAAAATCAACAGCCAAATAAAATCGATCAAACCAACCCCGCCACTCGTCCCTTTGCTGAGCCCGGTCAAGGATTGTATTACAGTGTGCAGGTGGGTGTATATAACAAACCTTTGTCAAGTGCGGATCCTATTGGCTTGCCTGAATTAATAGAAGCGCGCACCCAAAAAGGACAGTACCGCTATGCCAGTGGTAAATTTGATGCCCTAGCTGAGGCTAAAAAGCGACAACAACAAGCCGTCAAAAAGGGAATAACAGATGCCTTTATTGTGGCCTATTACCAGGGTCAACGCATTGATTTAGCCAGAGCCAGAGCCTTATCGGAATCGGGCGTGGCTTTCGAACCCTTTATTGACAATAAAAATCAAAAAACAGTTTCGGTTGCCATCCAAAATCAGGTAGCGCAGCTACAAATACCAAAAACGCAATCAATCATTCCTCCCGATCCATATATTCGCTATGAATTGAAGTGCGAAGAATGCACAGATGATTTAACCAGACTCAATAGAGTTGGTGTGTTTGTTTATAATGAAGAGCGGGGAGCAATACAATCTGCAATTCAAAAACAATCTTCCTTTACTAAATTGCAGCAGCTTTATTTAAAAGATATGCGCAAACGAAGTGCTGCTTTGAAGGGCGATATTCAAGTTGTGGACCTAGCGCAGCCCATTGACGGAGCATTTGCCGATTGGTTCTTGCGTCAACAAAATGCGTATCAATTGGATTTTGCCCAACCACGAATTATCCTTCAATATTTGCCTGAAAGTTTAGAGTAGTTATTGCTGGATTAACTGATGCAGTATTAAATCGATGGTTTGTGTGCGTGCATTTGGCAATGGCCCTAGTGCATTGAGATAGATAACCTTTAAATTGGCATCTAAAAGCACATAGGACGGTGCACTGCTCCAATCAAGCAAGGCCCACAATGGTGACGAAATTTGAACTGCCGCACGGGGCCAATTGGCTCCTTCAAAGGCCTTTTGATCTGCGAGTGTCCATGCTATATCAGTTGGGTACAAACTAATTACTTGTACCTTGTCTTTGTAGCGTTCTGCTAAACGCTTCAGAGCAATCATTTCGGCGATGCATTTTTGATTGCCGGGAATATAATGATGTAAATAAATAAATTGATCATTTTGTACCCTCAGCCCTAAGTCTTCAACAAGTAAAGATTTATCTAAAATTTGCCCTGCGGTCAAACTACTGTTTTGTTCTATAAGTGCTCTAGTGGCTTCTTTTAATTGAAGTTGCTGTGCATTCTCTTTTAAAAAGTATAGCATTTCTAGGGTCTGTAATTTTGAAATGCGTCCATTTTGTTCGTGTTCCAAAATTTGTTGGACGGCAACAAATTCTGCCCATGCCTGATTGTATACAAAGGGATCGCCTAAAAGCGCCTCTATGAGGGCCTTGGTATTGGTGGTTAGAAATGATCTATCAATTTGCTGACGAAGCGCCTGGCTTACCTGACCATCGTAGGCTTGGTAAAATAATTGGGCATACTCTAAGAGCTTGGGGTGCTTGTAATCGATGCTGTCGGTCTGTAAATAGAATTCGAATTTATCCTCTTTTGTAGGTCCTCCAACAACAGAAAAATTGTCAATAGTAAGGCCAATGCTATATTTGATGTAATTCGTTAAGAATGACTCATCTTGCTGGCCATAAATGGCTGCAGCTTGAGCTTTGAATTCTCTTATTTTAATGATGAATTCGTTACTACGGATATCCTTCAATTGATAAATATCCGCCAGATAATTATCCATCCAGGCTTCGAATCCTAAAATTTGGTAATTGATATCTGTACTATCAAGCTTGTAGAATAAAAGCTCTACTTCTTGTTGGTCTTCGATGTAGGTGTTTTCTTGTTCTAATTGTGGAAGTTCAATGAGGTACCTAGTCTTGGGTTGCACGTAAAAAATACCACAGTTATTTTGGTCGCAAATTTGAAGTGTTGTGATTTCATTGATGTCGAGTAAGGCTTTAAAAATCCCCATTGAATCGGGAGTAACCGATCTTAAAGGTTTTTTTTCTTTGCTTAAGTGATTGGGTATTTCATATATATCAAGGGAGGGGCTTTGCCAAAAAGACAGGCCTAGAATTTCAACTTGCGCTAAAAAACTACCAGGTAGAAGAAAAAGAAATGAAAATAAGGCTGATTTCACTGATATTAAACGAGTAAATCTGGATTAGTTACAAAAGAGCTGATATCAGCTCCGTTTTGATACATCTCCCTGATGATGCTTGAATTGAGGGCACTGTGTTCTAAGGCTGTTAAAAAAAATACAGTTTCAATACCGGAAATGGCTCGATTCATGTGGCCGATACTTTTTTCATATTCAAAATCCTTGGTGTCTCTAAGGCCTCTGACTATGTGTGTACATTCCATTTCTTTGCAAAAAGCAACAGTTAGCTTTTGAAAGGTGGTCACTTTGATGCGTGCTTCATGGTTGTAAAGTGCAGAAAGGTGAGCCAATTTTTTATCAATTGTAAACAAACCGGTTTTTTTTGAATTGATTCCAATTCCAATCACCACCTCATCAAATAATTCGAGTGCTTGCACTACGATTGCCTCATGGCCTTTTGTAAAAGGATCAAAACTTCCCGGAAATAGACAACGTTTCATGCTTTGTGCTTAAAAAAACTAAAATACACATTTCCAAAGTTTCGGCAAGAATCGAATTGAGGTAGGGAGGTGAAATCATGTTGCTTGCCATGCTCAATGATCAATAAACCATCAGGACGAAGAAGGGCCTTTGAAAAGATGGTTTCAATAAGTTCTTGATGAAACTTTAGGTGAAATGGGGGGTCGGCAAAAATGAGGTCGTATTGAACTTGCTTGGCATTGCGGCAATAAATCACGCAATCCGATTTATATACTTGCATTTGAGAAGCAATGCCCAGCGTTTGTACATTTTGTTTTAAATATTGTACACATCTTGGGTGGCTATCAATGGCCAGTAAATTTTCTGCACCTCGACTCACAAACTCAAAGGAAATATTACCCGTTCCTGCACATAAGTCCAAAACATGTAGGCCATCGAAGTCGATGAGGTGATCTAAAATATTGAACAAGCCTTCTTTTGCAAAATCTGTAGTGGGTCTTGAAGGAAATCCCGGGGGTGTGGCAAAGCGTTTGCCTTTAAGTACTCCTCTTATAATGCGCACAAGATTTGATTTTGGTATGAGGTGCTCGGTTGAAAATTGATTTGATAATGTTCAAAGTCTTTGAACTGTTGGAGTTGATTTAAAAAAAGTTGGTCGTCAAAATTACCTGTCGCATCAAAGAGATGCAGCGAAACCGGAGCCACAAGCTGTAATTTTTGTTGTTGCGCCAAAAGAAAATACAATATATCTGTCTGCTGCTGATAGGAATTGGCCGAGGCATTTAGCATGCGGCCATCCTGATTGGCAATCATCACAAATTGTTCTTCTTCGATGCATATAGTCACCTGACTGGTATGAATAAGTGCAGTGTTATATTTGATTAAACGAGCCACAGTATGAGTTACTGTTGGATGCTGTAGCTCATATTTTGCGTAGTCATAGAGCCAAACTGGAATGCTGTAAATCAATGCTATTCCTTCTTTTTCGAGCAGTTGATAAGTTAGCCTACGATCATTTGCTGCCGTACCCAAGTTGAGTTGGTAATAGGATGCAATGTGTTGAGCATCAAACAAGGCCATTGGAAAAAGCGTGAAATCCGAACCAAACCACATGATTTCATTAATTGTGTAGTTCGATAACAACTCCTTGATTGCTGAGGAAATATGATCTTTTGCAAAGGGTTTATTCAAATCAATGGGTAAGCGCTGCAGCAGAGGATGATTTGAACCTGTCTCAAAAAGTTGTAATCGAGATTCTGAAAATTGAAGTACAAGTTGCTTCATGGATTGTTTATAAGTCTTGAGGTCTTTGCCTTAGTTACAAAGCTACAATTTTTAATTTTGTTTGGCACTTATACACTCATGTCAGATAAGCCAATTCAATATACCACAGACCAACAAAAAGCCTTTGAACAATTTTTATTGTTTTTAAGGGCCCAAAGTCTACGAAAGTTATGGATTCTTACTGGTTTTGCAGGAACTGGAAAATCTACGCTTATTGCCCATCTAGTGAAGCAAATGCATCAAGAAAAGCTGAATTTCAGATTGCTAGCACCTACTGGAAGAGCGGCCAAAGTCTTATCTAATTATGCCGGTTTTAGTGCAAGCACCATTCATCGTCATATCTACTTCTCTAACGGTGAGCTCAGTACCCAACAACTGAAGTTGGCCAAAAATTTACATAAAAACACGGTGTTTTTTATCGATGAAGCATCAATGCTTTCAAGTGCCAGCGCTTTTGAGGCAAATAACTTATTAGAAGATTTGCTGAACTATGTTTACAATGGGGAGAATTGCCACCTTGTTTTTATTGGTGACCCAGGTCAGTTACCGCCTGTTGGTCAAGAAGATAGCATTGCATTGCATCCAAAAAAAATGCTTCTTGCCTATGATTCCTTGACGATTTGGCACAGCCATCTCAATGAGGTTGTACGTATAAAGGCTGGATCAACCATTCTAGAAACTGTTACTCAATTAAGATGTATGGAGCACTTTATGCTGCCCATATTCAAGAATTTTTCTGTGCAGAAGCAGGGGAATGTCCACCGAATTCATGGAGGAGAATTTCAAGAATTTCTAGAACAATCCATTGCCGAAGTTGGGGCGGATGAGTCTATGCTGCTCACACTTTCGAACAAACGCGCCAATCAATGGAATCTTCAAATTCGAAATCGGCTATTTTACCGAGAGGAAATCTTTGAAAAAGGAGATGTACTAATGGTCGTGAAGAACAATTACCATTGGTTGGATCCTAGTTCAAAAATGGGATTCATAGCCAATGGAGAAATTGCTCGTATTGAGCGCGTGCGAAAGTTTGAGGCTTGCTATGGTTTTGAATTTGCATTGTTAGATTTATCTTTTGTGGATTACCCAGAACAAGGCACCCTGAGTTGTTTGGTACATGTGCAAAGTTTGCTCGAAGAGGGTCCGAATTTACCAAGAGAGGTACTCAAAAAGTTGTTTTACAATATTGAAGCTGAGCACTGGGATATCAAGAACAAGCAAAAGCGCTACCGTGAGGTAATAAAGAGCCCTTATTTCAATGCCCTTCAAGTGAAATATGCACACGCAGTAACGGTCCATAAAGCGCAAGGTGGTCAGTGGGCGCATGTTTATGTTGATTATGGCTACTTGCCACAAGACCGGCGCGATCAATCTTACTTAAGATGGTTATATACAGCGCTTACAAGAGCCAGCGAACAGCTTTACTTACTTAACTTTCCAGAAGAATTTTTTGAAAATTAGCAGGACCAAAGATCCATTGCACGCTTTTGATTTGCAAGGCATTGATCCATTTTTACAACCTTATGGATGACATAAAAATTTCTATCCACCTCAGGTAAAAATCTTTCAAGAAAACGACCATTTCTCTCGATGAGTACGGATTTGTTTTGGTTTTCAAAAAATGACAATAGTTGATCAAGAGAAGGATTGGCAGCTTGCATATTGACCCCTAAAATAAGATCCCCAAGAGCAAGGCCGGCGGTATCTGCCACAGACCCAGGATAAATTGCGTTGATTTGCCAAGTTTTGCCCACTTGTGTTACTTTTGCTCCAATTCTAGCTTCCGTATAACTAGTACTAGGGTTTTGATCAAGTACCAAGCCAAAATAGTCTAAGGCTTCTTGCAGCAGAGATTCGTATGCTTGTGTACCAAAAATATAATCCTTGAATAGTATGTCAAAAGACTCACCACTTATGTTCTCAAGTGCGTTTTGATAGTCCTTCAAGTCATAGCCACTCTCTGAAATTCTGTGGTCAAAATAGAGGGTTTTGATGACATGTTCTAAACCGAATTTGTTATTGGTTGCTCGTCGTATGCGAAAATCAGTATAAAAAGCCAATAAGCAACCTTCTGTATAAATCGACACCTTTCTTCCTGGAGCACCAGCCACATAACCATCGAGCCAAGTATCTAAAGAAGCGGAGGCTACACTCATATTGAAGCGTGCGGGATTGTCAAAATGTTTTTGAATTTGCTTACTGAATTCTCTTAGGTAGGCTTCAAGGCTGAAAACACCACTTTTTAACAGGTATAAATCACCCATATAAGTCGTGATTCCTTCATAGATGAGTCCTGAGGGTGAATAATTTTCTTTTTTGAAATCATAGGGTTGCATCTCTCTTGGACGTAATGATTTGACATTCCAAGCGTGGTAAAGTTCGTGTGAACAAACCCCTAATAATTCAGAATAAAGTCCATTAAAAAGGTCATAAGATGGCCCAAGGGCAATGACCGTACTATCGAGGTGTTCAACGCCATGATAGGCTGCATGGGGTAGAGATTGAATTAAAAATGTGTATTCTTCGCTCGGGAATTCACCAAAGTCTTGAATTTGTCTTTTAGTGAATCGTTCAAAATCAGTCAGGACACGATCCCAAGGGATCATTTGCTGTTGGTTAAAACAAATGTGAAACTTTATTCCATCAACCTCATAGCTTTTACGCTCAATCTCAGCACTACAGATAAAAGGGCTGTCAGCAAGTCGGTCAAAATTTGATACAACACAGCTATTGTCATCGTCAAATTTTAATGCCGAAGCAAGTTCCCAATTTTTAGGGATATGTAGTGTAATGCTGTAGGGTTGATCGATTTGTTGGGCGTCGTAAAAAAAACAGTTCACCGGATTGACATATAACTGAGAAGGGTCAAGGTATGTGGAGCCTGCATTTAATTCGGCAGCATAGTAGCTGTATTGTATGGTAATTTGAGTGTTGCCTTCTGTTAAAATTTGCCAGCTGTCCTTGGAAGTCTTTTCGAAATTCAAAGGTTTGTTGGTTGCGCCAAAAGCCTTAAAACCTTTGATATTTTTAGCAAAATTGCCAATTTCATAGCGTCCGGGTCTCCAACTTGAAAGTTCTAATTGCAAAAAATCAGCGCCTTGTAAAGGCGTAAAGATGGCTTTGAATTGAATGTATCGCTGATGCGCTTGTTCACAAAAGACTTGATAGGCAATCATAGTTTTTAGGCGTAGAGTTCGGCTTGTAATTGCGCAATTTTATCGTCGGCAAGATAGTCATCATAGGGCATCATTTTATCAATGATACCTTTTGGAGTTAATTCTATGATGCGATTAGCCACGGTGCTAACCAATTCGTGGTCATGAGAGGTGAAAAGTAAGGTCCCTTGAAACTCTTGCATGGCATTATTGAGCGCAGTAATAGATTCTAGGTCTAGGTGGTTGGTAGGTTCATCCATGAGCAATAAATTGGCTTTAGCGAGCATCATTTTTGAAAGCATGCAACGTACTTTTTCACCACCTGAAAGAACTGTGGCCATTTTCATGGCCTCTTCACCTGTAAACAACATTCGACCTAAAAAGGTACGTAAATAAACTTCCTCGCGCTCTTCATCAGTTTGTGCATACTGACGTAGCCAATCAATCAAACTCAGTTTAGCTTCAAAGTAATGATGGTTGTCGTTCGGTAAATAGGCAGTGGTGATGGTTGTACCGAAAGTAAAGCTGCCAGTTTCTGGTTTTACTTCACCAGATAGAATTTCAAAGAAATTGGTAAGTGCCACAGAATCTCTGGAAATAAAAGCGATTTTATCTCCTTTATTCACTGTAAGATGGAGGTCTTTGAAAAGCTTTTTACCTTCTTGGCTTTTGCTCAAGTTTTCGATGCTTAAAATTTGATTGCCTGCGTCGCGGTCTTGATGAAAAGTAATGCCCGGATAGCGCCTCGACGAAGGCTTGATTTCTTCTAGATCTAGGTTGTCGAGCATTTTTCTGCGCGATGTAGCTTGTTTAGATTTTGCAGCATTGGCCGAAAAACGAGAAATAAACTCCATGAGTTCTTTTTTCTTTTCTTCAGCTTTTTTGTTTTTATCAGCGCGTTGGCGTGCAGCTAATTGTGAGGACTGGTACCAAAAAGTATAGTTACCGGTAAATAGATTGAGCTTGCTAAAATCAATATCACAGATATGAGTACAGACCGTATCTAGGAAGTGACGGTCGTGCGATACAACAATTACTGTGTTGCGAAAATCGAGTAAGAAATCTTCTAACCAAGCAATGGTCTTTAGATCGAGGTCATTGGTGGGCTCATCAAGTATAAGCACATCCGGATTCCCAAACAGGGCTTGGGCAAGCAAAACACGAACTTTGAGATCATTGGAAAGATCTTCCATCAATAAGTAATGCTTAGACTCATCTATACCTAAATTGCTTAGTAGTGTGGCTGCATCAGTTTCTGCATTCCAACCTTCTAAATCTGCAAATTCACCTTCGAGTTCTGCCGTTTTCATGCCATCCTCATCTGAAAAATCTTCTTTGGCATAAAGGGCGTCTTTTTCAACCATAATTTCATAGAGTCGTTTGTGACCCATGATTACAGTTTGTAAAACCTGTATTTGATCAAACTCAAAGTGGTTTTGCTTCAAGACAGCCATGCGTTTACCTGGCTCAAGTTCAACTCGGCCTGTGGTCGGGTCTTGATCACCGGTAAGAATTTTTAAAAACGTTGATTTCCCGGCTCCGTTGGCACCAATGACACCATAACAATTGCCATTAACAAACTTAACGTTGACTTCGTCGAATAGAATGCGTTTGCCGAATTGAAGGGAAAGGTTGCTTACCGATAACATATTGATTTATTTTTGCGCAAAGATAGGCAAAAGAAATCAGCTATTGGAACAAGTGTATATAAAGGCGGGAGGGAAGTTCATAACCGTATAATCGATACTCACCTTGGGAAAAAATGCACTGTATAATTTTCGTAAACCACGTGAATACTGAAATTGGATCAATTTCCCATCTTCGTTTAAATTTCGCTGAATCTCTGTTAAAATATCATTTCGTAAGTTAACAGGAAAATTTGAAAGGGGCAGCGATGAAAGAATGTAATCTGCTTTAGGCAATTTTAGCTGCTTTAAGGCTAAGCCAATATCAGCTGCTGAGCCGTGAATAATGTGTAGATTGGCAGCAGTTAGTTGATGATTTAAATTTTGATAAAAGGCCTCATTGAGTTCAATGACAACAAGTTGGGTACTTGGGTGCATTTGTTTGATGAGTTCCTTTGTAAATACACCCGTTCCAGGTCCTAATTCAACAATCACTTTAGCTTTATTGAAGGCAATAGGTTGAAGCATTTTTCGACTCAAAAAACGCGAACTCGGCACAATAGACCCAACCATTCGGTTGGATTTAAAAAATTCTTTTAAGAATGAACCTCTTGACATTAGTGTTGTGCTAAAGTCGCATGAGCACCACGTATCACCCCAAGAATCCGACCTTGAAGCTCTTGGTTTTTAAATGGACTAAAGCGCCATTGCTCTGGTCGCATATTTGGTTGATATGCCAAAGTGGTATCAAATATCGTTAATTCGGCCATGTGGCCTATCTCAATGACATTGGACTCAATACCAAGTATTTTGCGAGGCCCTGTATGTAGTAAAGGTAAAAAATGGTTTAAGGCCTCCGGCTTTTGAGTCAATAGTGCGGAAAAAACCGTTTCAAGTTGTGGTGCGCCAAAAGCTGCTAAATCAAATTCGAGCTCTTTTTCTTCTGTGTCTGCTGGTCTGTGATCACTTACAATGGCATCCAATGTACCGTCTAAGATACCTTCCCAAAGCACCTCTCGATCGGTGGCTGTTCTTAACACTGGGAGCACTTTTTTATGTGTGTCAAAGCCGAGCATATCCTCTTCGGTAAAAATCAAATTCATCAGATGAACATCGCAAGTAAGGTCAAGGCCTTCTTGCTTAGCGCGTCGTACTAGATTTAACCCCTCAGCAGTGCTGATTCCAGAGAGGTGCATACTGCCTTTGGTATACGCTAAAAGACGAATGTTGCGTTCAATTTCAATGATTTCTGATAGGTGAGGATCTGCTTTCAATCCAGTTTTGGTTGAGGCCATTCCTTCGTTAACCTGCGCTTTATCCGTAAGCGACGCATTGCGTGAAAGTAGCGCAACACGGCCACCAAAATCTTTGGTATAGAGCAAAGCACGTTGCACCAATCCAGCATTTGAACTGTGGGTGTCATCTGTAAAAAGTCTAGCGCCATGTTCAAAAAGTTCATACATTTCCGCCAGCGCTTTGCCTTCGAGGTTTTTGGATAGTGCGCCATTCACCCCTATGGCTGTGGTATGGTTGTTACCTTGAGATTGGATATAAGTAAGCACCGCCTTGTTATCACAAACTGGTTGTGTATTAGGTTGCACATAAATACGGCTATAACCACCAGCGCTTGCTGCGTCTAATCCGCTGCTAACTGTTTCTTTGTGCTCAAAACCTGGATCGCAAAAATCTGCTTTCAGATCAATGAATCCTGGAGATACGCTGAGTGCTGAGGAGTTGATCACTATGGCATCGGGGGCCGTTTCTAATTTACCAATTGCTGTAATGACGCCATTATCTACGAGGATATCTTGTTGTTGAAGATGCCAACTTGATTGTGGGTCAAGGATTTGAACGTTTTTGAGTTGAATTTTCATTTCCACCATTTTAACAATGCGAGTTCTGCCAATAAAAAGAGCAGTGCAAAGATGAGTAAAATGCGCCAATAGGTGCTGCGAGGGGTAAGTTCTATATTTTGCAAACTTTGACCTTCGTTTACCTGGTTAAAGGTACAATTTTTTATACCGTTGTTTTCAAATCTTTCTAATAAATTGCTTGGTGAAATGGCACTTAAATCTGATTCTGTACGGTTGTAATTGAGTGCTAATTTTGCCAAGAGTGCATCGCCGCGTAAATCGTAGTGATTGGCTTTCAATTTTTCCAATGCAGCAATCCCGCCAATTTGTATGCGCAATAAGTTTTGCATGCTTTGGTGTTGCACGATAAATTCTGTTTGTGGTGATTTTAACATAAGGGGAGTTTCTTGATCGAATGCAGCCCTTACTTTTATTTGAACGTCTTTTCCCAAGATAGCATATTCTGGGAAGTGTTTGCTTGCATATTCTGCGCAGCGTAGCAAAAGCGTTGGAAATAAACTCTGATTGGTCATGCTCCCAAAATCAGCTTGTAGGGCAGCGGTAAATAAAAATGCATTGGCCTGAGTTCTTAAAAAAAGTGCTTGCCCTGAGCGAAGTAAAAGCAATGGGATTGCGCCGCTTTGAATTTGATCAATGACCGAGTAACTCTTCTTGAGTAAAGGAATATTTAATCGGTCTTGCTTTTTTTCAAATACTCCTGAAAAAAAGGGATCCTTGTCGATGATATGTTGCAAGGAAAGCCCTGCATTTTGCACCTGACCTAAGCTCGGTAAAGAAAGCCCGCTCAACAGAGGTTGATAATCATTGTATTGTATTTCATCGCCTGGGATAACCAGCACACTTTTTCCATTTTGGTTTGCTTCAACAATAGATTCGACAAGTCCGCTAGGTGGGGAATTGATCCCATTGAGCACAATCAAATCTGCTTCTTGAATCGCAGATGCATTTACATCGTCAATTGTGGAGCGCAAGATATGATATCTTGATTCAACAGAGTAGGCCTTTGCTACAGCTGGGCTCGAGCTAGATTCTTCAATTAAGAGTATTTCGGTTTTGGATGGTACTTCATAGGTGAAGTACCAAGTGTCATCGAAATGAATTTGATGGTCATTGATCTGAGCGAGCCCCTTCACAAAACCAGAATTGATTTCGGTGTACGGAAAAGAGAGAATTCTATTGTTCCTTGTGCTAGGTTCAACAAACAGGGTGCGTTTGATTTTGCCAATTTCTATTTTGAGTTCCAGACGCTTTTTTGGGGCCTGTTCGAGCTGCTTTATTCGAACCATCAATGTTTGCTCGGTATTGTATTGATGTGTAGGTTTGGCAAACCAAATGCTATCAATATAAGTGTTTTGGAAATTTTGAGTTTTGAGCTGATAGGCATAAAAAGATTGATTTTCTCTTGTTTGCTTTGCCTTCATTAGGCATGCACTTTTTTGAAAATCAGAAATTAGAAAATGTTGTATGGCACCCAGCTTTTCATATTGGGTTTCATGTTGTTTGATGCACTGTTGTTGCCAATCTAGAATGTCATTTAAGGTGCGAGGAAGGGCATACAACTCAAGGGCATCTAGGTAACGCAATGCAGTGGCTTTATCTACAAATCGTTGTTCCTCGTGTTGCAGTTGATTGCTACAAAGCAAGATGCGTGTGTCGGGCGCTAGTTTGGTGATTATTCTCTTGGCCAATTCACGTCCTTCTGAAAACAAACTTCCTTCGGTACCAATGGCACTCATCGAAAAGGAATTATCTAGATAAATGATAGCAGCACGTTTACCGTATTGTGCAGTCGTGCTACTTTTAAGTTCGGGTTGTGCAAAGGCTAAAACTAGCGCAGTTAAAGCTAAGACTCTACTTAGCAATACAAGTAAATGCTTGAGTTTGCGGGTGCTTTGTTGTTCTTTTTCTAAGAATTGAATAAAACGAAGCGAAGAAAAATAGAGCGTTCTTCTTTTTCTAAAATGAAAAAGGTGAATGACAATTGGAATGAGTAACAAGAAAAGGAACCACAAGCGTTCAGGATGTACAAATTCCATATGTAAGCAATTCTAGTCTTTTATAGCATCTAGGCGTGCCTTATATTCTTTGGCTTTTTCGATATTCCCCAACTTCATATTGGTTTTGTAGAGTATATCCAAAATTGCTTTTTCGTCGGCATTTTGAGAGGCATATTTTTCGAGTGGAACCAATGCTTCTTTGAAAAGATCCATTGCTTGGGCTTCTAATTGGGCAGCTTTAGGATCTTTGTAATCGAGCTCTACTGATGCATTACGCTTCTCAACCGCTAAGTTGTAAAGGTGTGCTCCAAGTTGATAAAGGGCTTCGTTGTAGTTAGGGTCAATTTCTAAAGCTTTCTGAAGAGCAGCTGTGGCCTTATCATTTTCTTTTTTATCCATATAACTTGTTCCAAGAACATAATAGAGTTGCTTGTTATTGGGGTCTAAGGCTAGCGCTTTTTTAAGGCATGCTTCGGTAGCTGCTACATCTCCTTTTTGAAGATTGATATTGACCATGCTGATCAAGATGTCAATGTTTTGTGGCATTGCCTCAGCGATGGTGTTCGCAAATGTCAAAGCCTCATCATATTTTTTAACAGCCAGGTAATCTTCAACAGCGTAATTGGCAGCAAGGGAAGTATTGATTTCTGCGTCCTTGAATGTTTCGCCTAGGAAGGTTTTTATTTCATAAGCCGCTAAAAATGCCTTGGCAGCATCTTCGTACTTTTTATTATTGTAGGCCAAAATTCCAATGTTAAAAACAAAGTCTACCTTCGCATTGATGAAATTCTCGGCGTCAGCTTTAAAAGTTTTTTTTGGATCATTGCGCACTTTGTCAAAAGAGGCAATAACCGATTCTTTGTATAATGCCAATGCTGCAAGGTCTGGGCTGCCGTTGTTCTGAGCGGCCTCAAGGGTAGCTGTTTCAATGAGTGCGTAGTAAATTTGTCCTCGATAGAAATGCATTTTGAAATCTTCGGCAGTTTCGGGGTTCGCGGCTGCTAAATCAATGAAGTTTTTTGCCTCGGCAACTGTTTTCTTGTTTGCGGCAAGTTCACCAGTAGGGTCATACTTACGCATCAAAAGAATGGCATCGGTAACGTTTTTTTTCTGACCAATGGCGCTTGTCGCCAAGAAGATGGCTAAACCTGTAATAAAAAAATGCTTATTCATAATTTTAAATTTATTCGCTTTGAGATTCATTGTTTTCAATTTCCGTGCCATTTTCGTTCTCATCAAATTCAGCATCGTCTTCATCTTCCGTTCTTGGTACGCGGGCAATGGCTGCAATTTCAGCGTTTCCTTTTAAATTGATGAGTTTAACCCCTTGAGCTGCACGGCCCATGGTTCGGATGCCATCGATATGCATACGGATAGTCACCCCAGACTTAGTGATGATCATCAGGTCATCCTCATCAAATACATTTTGAATGGAAAGTAATTTACCCGTTTTCTCAGTGATATTTAGTGTTTTAACTCCTTTGCCACCACGATTGGTAATGCGATAAACCGGTTCCTTGTCTTCTGGATCGTTTAGATAGGTGCGTTTGCCAAATCCTTTTTCAGATACTACAAGAATAGTAGAGAAAATATCTTCAACACAAATCATACCAATCACTACATCAGTAGGTGAGGTGAGGCTTACTCCCCGAACCCCAGATGCATTGCGCCCCATAGGCCTAACGGTTGCCTCATTAAATCGGATGGCCCGACCTTCACTTGTTGCCAAAACAATTTCGTTACTTCCGTTGGTTAATTTGGCCTCTAATAGTTCGTCGTTTTCTCGAATTCCTATGGCGTTGATACCATTGCTGCGTGGTCTAGAATAGGCCTCTAAAGAAGTTTTCTTAATAACCCCTTGTTTGGTACACATGACAATGAAATTATTCTCTACATATTCCTTGTCTGTAAGGTCAAGCACCTTGACGTAGGCTTTTACTTTATCGTCTTGTGGTATATTGATGAGGTTTTGGATGGCCCTTCCCTTGGAGGTTTTGTTTCCTTCTGGAATTTCGTAAACGCGCATCCAAAAACAACGGCCTTTCTCTGTAAAAATCAACAAGTAGTTGTGATTGGTCGCAACAAAAAGATGTTCAAGGAAGTCTTGATCACGGGTGGCAGACCCCTTAGATCCCATGCCACCGCGGTTTTGAACTTTGTATTCTGCAAGATTGGTGCGCTTGATGTAGCCGGCATGTGAGATCGTTACCACAACTTCTTCATCTGCAATGAGGTCTTCCATGCGCATTTCACTAGCGCTATATTCAATCGAAGAGCGGCGTTCGTCGCCATATTTCGCACGAACCTCATTGAGCTCATCTTTGATGATTTGCATACGTCTTTCCTCTTTGTCGAGGATGTCTTTGAGATCTGCTATAAGTTTCATTAACTCGTCGTACTCGGCGCGTAATTTATCTTGTTCAAGGCCAGTCAACTGTCGCAAACGCATATCTACGATCGCTCGGGTTTGAATTTCTGAAAGACCAAAACGCGTTGCTAGGCGATCGCGAGCATCGTCGGGGCTTGCTGAAGATTTGATAATCTCAATGACCTCGTCAATGTTATCAGAAGCAATAATAAGACCCTCTAAAATGTGCGCGCGTTCTTCAGCTTTGCGCAATTCAAAGCGCGTACGACGGATCACTACTTCATGACGAAACTCTACAAATTCATGAATGAGGTCGCGGACGTTGAGTAGTCTTGGACGGCCATCCACAAGACAAATATTATTGACCGAAAATGAGGTTTGTAGTTGCGTAAATTTATAAAGCTTATTGAGTACAACGTTGGCAATTGCATCGCGTTTGATTTCAAATACAATGCGCATTCCATTTCGGTCAGACTCATCTCTTAAATCAGAGATTCCCTCAATTTTTTTATCGTTGACAAGCTCAGCGATTTTTTTGATCATTTCGGCCTTATTGACCTGATAAGGAATTTCGGTGACAATAATTTGCTCGCGCCCGTTTTCTTCTTCAATTTCAGCCTTGCCTCTGATGACCACTCTACCACGACCAGTCAAGAAGGCATCTCGTACACCCTCGTATCCATAAATGATACCGCCTGTTGGGAAATCTGGAGCTTTGATGTATTGTAAGAGTTCTTCTGCTGTAATATCTCGGTTTTCAATGTAGGCAATCGTACCGTCAACAACCTCGGTAAGGTTGTGAGGGGCCATGTTTGTGGCCATACCAACGGCAATACCTGCAGCACCATTCACTAATAGATTAGGGATTTTGGTAGGTAAGACACTTGGCTCTTGAAGCGAGTCATCAAAATTGGGACGAAAATCTACAGTCTCCTTTTCTAAGTCGTCGAGCATTTCTTCGGCTATTTTGCGCAAGCGTGCCTCGGTGTATCGCATCGCAGCAGGGCTATCACCATCTACGGATCCAAAATTTCCTTGACCGTCAACTAGTGGGTAGCGCAAGGACCAGGGTTGTGCCATGCGCACCATGGTATCATATACAGAGCTATCGCCGTGTGGGTGGTATTTACCTAGGACTTCACCGACAATTCTAGCGGACTTTTTATAAGGTCTATTGGAGAAAACACCAAGATCCTGCATTCCATAGAGGACACGTCTATGCACCGGTTTGAAGCCATCGCGTACATCGGGGAGTGCTCTTGAGACAATCACAGACATCGAATAATCGATGTATGCAGATTTCATTTCATCTTCAATATTTATTTGAATGATTTTTTCGCCTTCAGCCATAATCTTGTGTTAGTCTTTACGTTATAATTTAAAGTGTTTCAAAGTTAATAAAATGACAACCTTAAGGCCTCTAATGACTTTATTTTTACTAACAAAATTCACCTATAAATTGTGAATAAAACCGAACGTTGTGCAGAGATAAAAGTTATATTTGTCAGAAGCAATATCAATTCATGGAAGCTAAATTTTCACCACGGGTAAAAGACATGATCTCTTACAGTCGAGACGAAGCCGTTCGTTTGTCGAATGAATTTGTTGGTGCTGAGCATTTACTTTTGGGTCTAATTCGACTCAATGAGGGCACGGCAGTACAAATTTTACAAGAATTTAAACTAGACATGTCCCAACTCAAAGAGGAATTAGAGCAAATTCTTTCCAAGACGGCTGTTCGAGAACTCGTGAGTCTGAATTTGCCACTGCTCAAGCAAGCAGAAAACATCATCAAACAATCATATTTGGAGGCCAAAGAATTCAAGCAAAATATCATTGGTACTGAGCACTTACTCCTAACTATTCTGCGCTACGAAGACAGCGTAGCTTGCCAAGTACTTAACAAATATGGCGTCATGTATGAAAACGCCCGAGACGAATACGAACTTATGTTACAAGATAAACAACAACCCAAATCAGAGTTTCCGGGATCCGGGCAAGAAGACAATGAAGAAAACTTAGGTCAATCTCAGAAAAAGAGTACAGATCCAAAGTCCAAGACGCCTGTGCTAGATAATTTTGGCCGAGACCTTACCAAGATGGCAGAGCTAGGCCGTCTTGACCCAATTGTGGGTCGCGAGAAAGAAATAGAGCGCGTAAGTCAGATTTTATCAAGAAGAAAGAAGAATAACCCCATATTGATTGGAGAGCCCGGCGTAGGTAAATCAGCGATTGCAGAAGGTTTGGCCCTGCGCATAGTACAGCGCAAAGTGTCTCGCATTTTATTCAACAAGCGTGTGGTATCTTTAGATCTGGCTTCCTTGGTTGCCGGCACCAAATACCGTGGTCAATTTGAAGAGCGCATGAAAGCTGTCATGCAAGAAATAGAAAAGAATCCAGACATCATTCTTTTTATCGATGAAATTCATACGATCATAGGAGCTGGCGGCGCAAGTGGTTCACTGGATGCATCCAATATGTTTAAACCGGCTTTGGCACGAGGTGAAATGCAGGCGATTGGTGCTACCACTCTTGATGAGTACAGGCAATACATTGAAAAAGATGGGGCCTTAGAACGCCGTTTTCAGAAAGTAATTATCGAGCCAACGAGCATCGATGAAACGATACAAATTCTCAATAACATCAAAGAACGTTACGAAGATCATCACAGCGTCAGATACACCGACGACGCCATTGCTGCCTGTGTGAAGCTCACAGAACGTTATATTACAGACCGCCATTTACCGGATAAAGCCATAGATGCTCTCGATGAGGTGGGTTCTAGAGTCCATATTACAAATCTCCATGTCCCCAAAGAAATAACTGATATTGAATCGCAGATTGAAGCCCTAAAGGGGCAAAAAGCCGAAGTGATTCGATCTCAACAATATGAAAAGGCCGCCGAATTGCGCGATGCCGAACGCAAATTACAAGAAGAGTTAGAAGCTGCCAAAAATAAATGGGAAGAGGAAGCCAAGAACAATAGGGTTGTAGTTACAGAAGAAAATGTGGCCGAAGTTGTTTCTATGATGAGTGGCGTTCCGGTTACTAAAATATCTGAATCTGAGCTTGGTAAATTAGTCAAGATGGCCGAAACAATCAAAGGAAAAGTGATTGGCCAAGATGACGCAGTTGCTAAAGTAGTAAGGGCAATTCAGCGCAATAGAGCCGGGCTCAAAGATCCAAATAAACCCATTGGTTCATTCTTTTTCTTGGGCCCAACTGGGGTTGGAAAAACCCAACTTGCGAAAATTTTGGCAAAGAACCTATTTGATTCCGATGATGCTTTGATTCGGGTAGATATGTCTGAGTACATGGAGAAATTTTCTATCTCTCGTTTGGTGGGGGCCCCTCCCGGATATGTAGGCTACGAAGAAGGTGGCCAGCTTACCGAAAAAGTGCGGCGCAAACCCTACGCCATTGTATTGCTCGATGAAATTGAAAAAGCACATCCTGATGTGTTCAACTTATTATTACAAGTACTCGACGACGGCCATATGACTGACGGTTTAGGAAGGAAAATTGACTTTAAAAACACGATTCTCATCATGACTTCCAATATTGGGGCCCGTCAATTGGCAGACTTCGGTACCGGAGTAGGTTTTGGTACAAAAGCACAGCAAGATGCTCAAGATCAAAATGCATTGTCTGTGGTGCAAAATGCATTGAGAAAAGCATTTTCTCCAGAATTTTTAAATCGCGTAGATGACATGATCATGTTTAAATCTCTCAGACGCGAAGACATTCATTTGATCATTGATATCGAGTTAGAAAAATTATTGTTGAGAATCGGAAATTTAGGTTACCAAGTAAGTTGTACAGATGCAGCCAAGGATTTCATTGCAGAGCGCGGATATGATGAAAAATTTGGTGCCCGCCCGCTCAAAAGGGCAATTCAAAAGTACATAGAAGATCCACTGGCTGAACATATCATTAATTCGCAACTCCAAGAAGGAGATACGATTATACTTGATTTTGAAACTGGTGCTGACGAACTCAAACTAACCATTCAAAAAGCCAAAGCCAACAAGAAAAAAGGAGAATCAAAGGCAGAATAATGCCTTAGCTTTTGAAGACAACCTCTTCATAGGGAACCCTTACACGCTTACCCCAAATTCCTGGTTCGGTTCCAAGACCAACAGCCACGACCATGTTGATTTCTGCGCGTCTAGGCAATTTAAGGTGTTTTTTAAGTCGTTTGGCGTCAAAGCCTTCTAGTGGGCAGCTGTGGAAACCCTCAGCTGCAATGGAAAGCATGAATGTTTGGGCCGCAAGTGCACAAGACTTGTGCGTAACCACCCTAACGGCTGAGGCACCTCCAGTTCGATAAAAAGGCTTGAACAAGCCTCCAAAAAAGCTCACGCTTAAACGCAATGCAGCCAAAATTCGGAGTGGGTCGTTGGCATACAAAAGTGGCATTACTTTTCCATAATATTGTTGCATCATTTTTTGTGCTTTGGTCGGCTCGCCAACAATTTCCTGATTTACCTGATCAAGATGCCAATTTTTGCGTTCTCTCCATTTGTCAGGCCTTGTGACAAACACCACCAATTCCTGAGCGGTGCGTGCGGCAGATTGACCCAAACAAAGCGCAGCAAGTTTTTGCTTTTCAGTATTTGATGATACCCAATGAAAACTCCACAATTGCATATTGCTCGAGTTAGGGGAGAGAATCGCACGTTGTAAGCTGCGCTCGATGACCTCAGCAGGGACCGCTACATCAGGGTTGAATTTGCGGTTACTGCGTCTGAAATCAATGATTTGCTGAAATTGTTCTTGAAGTTGCATATGATGTAAAGAGGAAAATTGAATCAGTCTTGTTTGATGGCCGTTACTTTAAATCCTTGGTCGCGCAGCAATGCAACCACACCTTGTGGACCAGCTAAATGACCGGCGCCGACTGCAAAAAATGTACTTTCTAGGTGCATTTGCTTATCTATAGCTGCAATCCACGTCAGATTGCGATTGTTGAGCATGAGTTCTGTAAATTCAGGATAGGATTCTGTTTCTGCATTCATCAGCACATTGAGTTTTTCAAGGTCTTCGCTGAGGTAGCATTCAACGAGCGTATCAATATTATGAAGGTTGTTCTCTAAATCGGTTTGTAACATGCCTATTTGAGTTGTCATGGGCAATTGGTCGAAGAGGCTGAGTTGAAATTCAATGGTTTCAAGACCCATCACTTTTTTGTGCTTTTTTTTGGCCATTTTATTTAATTCCATTTCATAAGAGGCCATATCCTTTAGGCTTTCTTGAATCATGATACTGGAGAAAAACATCGGTTTGAGTTTGCTGCTTCTTTCAAATTTACTTTCACTCCAACTAAGGGAATCCATACAAAATTGCTTGAGTGCTATAAATTCTTTTTCCGCCATAAAGTCCTTTAGCGTTTTTCCTTCCGGTAAGAGCACTTGTTTGGCAATGGCAATTTTTTCAGCACCAGACATATTGATATCCACTTCCATTGCCAGTGTGCTCGATGCATCAAATGCACGTTTCAAACTATTACTTAATTTAAAATCGTCATTGGGCATCATGTGAATGGTGCCAAATAAATAAGAGGGTTCCTTGAGGCCGTTGCCAGTAATTTGATAGAGTAGCTGCGCATGAAGGCTGCCTCCAAGAAGCAATAAAAGCAAAACTATTTTTTTCATATGACAAAATTACACAATCTTTATGGAGTGCAATTCAACTGCTTTTTTGACACCATTTGTCAGTCATCTACTGACACCTTGTCTCAATTCACCGCTTGGCCTATTATTTGTCTTGACATTGCTTATAAAAAATAAAAAACATGTCAGAAGAAAAAGAATTGCCTTTGGACCATCCTCAAGACGAACAACAAACCTCAGATTTATCATCAAATGAGCAAGCAGCTGATGAACTACCAAAAGAGGTGATTTCAGACACCACTGACGAGCCAGCAACAGATGAATACAAAGAAAAGTTTGTGCGTTTGTATGCAGAATTCGAAAATTACCGCCGCCGTACCAATCAAGAAAGGCTAGATTTAATCGCTTCGGCCAATGCGTCGTTATTAAAAGATTTACTCCCCGTGCTTGATGATTTTGAGAGGGCTATTTTAAATAATGAAACCTTGGAAGACAGTGCCGCACTCAAAGAAGGATTTAAATTGATCCAATCAAAGTTCAAGCAAATACTTTTGTCAAAGGGGCTCAAGGAGATGGAAGCCAAAGGCTTACAATTTGATGCTGATCTGCATGAGGCCATTGCCAATATTCCGGCCCCTGAAGAACAATTGAAAGGAAAAGTAATAGATGATGTGGAAAAGGGTTATTACCTCAATGACAAAGTGTTGCGCTTTGCAAAAGTTGTTGTTGGACAATAAAATAAACTATGAGTAACAAACGCGATTATTACGAAGTACTTGGTGTAGATAAATCTGCAGACGAGTCTCAAATCAAGAAGGCTTATCGCAAACTTGCCATCAAGTACCATCCAGATAAAAATCCGGACGATGCCTCTGCCGAGGATAAATTTAAAGAGGCGGCCGAAGCATATGAAGTACTGAGCAACCCTGAAAAAAAGGCCCAATACGATCGTTTTGGCCATGCAGGAATGGGCGGAGCTGGAGGTTTTGGTGGCGGCGGCATGAACATGGACGACATCTTTTCCCAATTTGGTGATATTTTTGGTGGCGCCTTTGGCGGTTCGTTTGGCGGTAGTCGTGGTGGTTCACGGGTGGTGAAAGGCACAAATTTGCGTGTCAAAATGAAGCTTACTCTCGACGAGATAGCCACTGGAGTCAAGAAAAAAATTAAAGTAAATAAGCTTGTTCAGGCCGAAGGCGTAACTTATAAAAATTGCCCGACTTGTCAAGGAACAGGCAGAATAACTCGTGTTGCTCAAACATTTTTAGGTGCAATGCAAACACAGTCTGCTTGTCATGTGTGTCAAGGTGCAGGAAAAAGCATCGACAAAAAACCTGCAGATGCAGATGCTCAAGGTCTTAAAAGACAAGAAGAAATCATTGAGATTGACATCCCTGCTGGTGTTGAAGACGGTATGCAATTGAGTGTGCGTGGTAAGGGAAATGCCGGCCCTTTCAATGGTGCACCCGGCGATTTAATCGTTGTAATTGAAGAAGTTGCGCACGAGGAGATTCGCAGAGATGCTGAGAATTTGCATTACGATGCATTCTTACATATTTCAGATGCAGCACTTGGAGCCTCTATTGAAGTACCAACAATAGGCGGAAAGGTAAAGATTAAGGTTGATCCTGGGACCCAAAGTGGGAAGGTGCTCCGTTTAAGAGGAAAGGGCTTACCAAGCGTTCAACGTTATGGAACCGGAGACTTTTTTGTTCACTTGCATGTATATACACCTACTACGGTAAGTAAAGAAGAACGCGAAATACTTGAAAAATTAAAACAATCAGATAACTTTGACCCATACAAGGCGCAAAAAGACAAAGGTTTCTTTAGCCGTATGCGCGATATGTTTAATTGATGCAATTTTTAAAACTAGCTCATAGCGGAAACAATTCACTTCGGCTCTATTTAGGTGGTTTCGCACTGATCATATTGTCTTATATCATCGGTAGTTTACCGCTTGTTATAGATGCTATGCGTCTCTATCCAAATTTGAATCCGGATCTTGATGATCCAATTTTCATTGAAAATTATGGATCTACTCGTTTATTGGCCGGAATGTTATACCCGTTTGTATTGGTTTTCATTGCACTAGTACTTTATTTGTACTTTGCCCATCAACGAACCCTGCGCTCTATGTTTTCGGCTGCAGCCACATTTCGATGGAATTATTTCTTTGGATTTGCCTTTGTGCTCTTGCTTTTTATTATTTCCCTAACACTGCTAGAGCTATATATTACTCAAGATTTCAATCGTATCGCTTGGAATTTTGAATCCAAAGACTTCTGGATCCTACTTACTGTTTCAATTTTTTTAGTACCGTTTCAAATTGCTGCTGAAGAACTCGTTTTCAGGGTTTACATATTGCAGGGCTTATACTTACGAACCAAAAATGCATGGTTGAGTATATTCCTTAGTGCACTTATGTTTGCAGTCTTGCACATCGAAAATCCAGAAATAGAAAGTTTGGGCTTTGGATTGCTATTGTACTATTTCATGGCCGGATTTTTTTTGTCAGTTATCTCTATCAAAAGTAGCGGACTTGAATTGGCCTTGGCCTTTCATCTGATCAATAATCTTTTTGGTATTGTACTTTTTAGTAGTGATTGGCAGGTTTTTCACACCGATGCATTATTTTTAGACCACCGACCACCGAGCTCCTTGATACTTACCCTAGGAACGGGTTTGTTTAGCTTTTTATTTCTTTATTTTATTTTGGCCAAAAAATTGGGTTGGAAACTTTTCAATCTGCAAGATTAGCACTTATTTTTCTTAGCTTTAGGGCATGATTCAGATCACCGAAGTGAGTAAGTCGTATCAGCGCAAGATAGTCCTCGATGCAGTTTCAATGCATGTTGATCACGGTCAGATTTTCGGCTTGCTTGGCCCTAATGGAGCGGGTAAAACTACGCTCATACGCATACTCAATCAAATGCTCGAGGCTGATTTTGGCCAAATATTATTTGACGGTCAGTCAATGAATAATGCTCATCTTCAATACATCGGTTATTTGCCAGAGGAAAGAGGATTATATAAAACCATGACCGTTTGGTCTCACTTGCTCTTTTTGGCTCAATTAAGAGGGATGAGTAAGGCAAGCGCTTCAGCCAATGTGCATGAATGGTTGGCTCATTTTCAAATTCAAGACTGGGCTCAAAAGCGCATAGCTACACTTTCTAAGGGAATGGCTCAAAAAGTGCAATTCATTGCAGCGCTCGTTCATAGACCAAAACTCCTAATTTTAGATGAGCCGCTCTCAGGATTTGACCCGCTTAATGTGGAGCTTATACTCAATGAAATCAAGTCACTTAAAGCACAAGGTACAACCATTATCTTATCTACTCACAACATGAAAAGTGTTGATGAAGTTTGTGACCAAGCAGCGCTATTACACAAGGGGCAGATTTTAGTTCAAGACTCTATTCAGAACTTCAAAACCAAACACAGCAAAGGCTATATTTCTGTTCGTTTTAAAGGGAATATGCTCAGTTTTGCTAACGCGCTTTGGACAGACTTTACTTTACTCCACCAAAGTGAGGTGGAGGATGGTGTTTTTGAGTGTACACTTCAAATGAGGGGCCAAAGCAATATCAATGTACTGATGGCAAGCTTGTTGGATAAAGTTGAGGTACAACACCTTTCAGAGGTATTGCCGTCGATGCAGGAAGTTTTTATCGATTTGATCAATCAAAAAGAGCCACAAGATGCATAAATTAATGTTGCTAACTCAAAGAGAAATCATAGAACGCTTCAATCAGAAGGGATTTTGGTATATGCTTTTTTTTGGGCCTTTGGTGGTATTGCTATTGCTTGTAGTACTTTTAAAAGCTGCCGATCAAGGCAAGCAAGAAATCAAAGTGCTGATTGCAGATCCTGGTCAAATAATGGCGCATCGATTAATGGCACAAGAAGAAAAAAACTTACACTATTTTTTCATAGATGATTACCTCGAACTCACTGAATTTCAAATAGGAAAAGCATATCAGGAATTTGACGTATTACTTGAGCTCAATGAGAAAGTCCTTAATAATAAAAAGTGCTTTGTATTTTACCGAGAACAACTTGGTCTAGATGCACGCATGCAATTAAAGTTTCAGGTGGAAAGGCGTCTTGAAGAGTTGATTGCGGCTCAGCATTCGAAATTGACCCAACAAGAGTTCAGTCAAATCAAGCAAGGTATAATTTTTGATTTCAGGGACTTACGAGACCCTAAAAATGAGTCGAAGGAAGCAAATGCCTGGGTGGGTTTTGTCCTCGGCACCTTTGTTCTTTTCTTCGTCGGACTCTACGGCATGACTATATTTCGAGCCACAATCCGTGAAAAAAGCAATCGAATTGTCGAAGTATTGTTGGCAAGCGTTCGTCCTGGGCAGCTGATGCTGAGTAAAATCATTGGTATTGGATTGGTGGCATTGGTTCAAATTATTGGATGGGCTTTGCTTTTGGGAATAGGCTTTACGGTACTGCAACAAACAATTTTTCTTGACATATTTGACCCCAGTAATTGGGGTGGTGGAGGGCCGCAAAGATTGAATCCACTTTCAGCATTGGTTTTTGAGCAATTAAATTTCCCTTTCTTGCTCATTCATTTTATTTTATTCTTTCTGGCTAGCTTCTTATTCTTTGGTGCCCTTTTTTCGGTTTTAGGAGCCCGAAGCAATGCCGATGCCGATGGCCAACAATTTCTATTTCCATTACTTATTTTGGTGGCCTTTGGTGTTTTTTCAGGAGTTTATGGGGTGTACTACCCAGAAACTACCCTTACAGAAGTGCTGAGTTATTTGCCTTTTAGTGCACCAGTTTTAGCCTTTATTTCTTTGGTTAAAGGGGTGGGCATAGCGGGTTACACCACGATCTTGTTGAGTTTATTGATTTTAATAGTGAGTGCATTTATCCTACTGAGCTTGGCTTCAAATTGGTATAGAAAAACTATTTTGAGATTCTAATATGCGCAAGGCCGTTATAGATTTAGGCACCAATACATTTAATCTGCTCATTGCAGATATCCATACTCAACAAATACTTTTTCAAACTAAAGAAGGTGTTGCGCTAGGAATGGGGGGGATCAATAAAGGTATCTTGAGCTCCGAGGCCATGGATCGCGCTTTTGATACTTTGAGCGCATTTTATGACATTTGTCAAGAATGGCAGGTACAAGAAATACACGCCATCGGGACGTCAGCGCTGCGCGACGCCTCAAATGCAGAAATCTTACTACAAAGAGTACAGAAGGCTTTTGGTTTACAAATTCAAATTATTTCTGGTCTTCAAGAAGCACAACTGATTTACGGTGGTGTCAAACAAACGCATCATTTTAATAAAGCGGCTTTAATTATGGACATTGGAGGTGGGTCTACAGAATTTATCGCTGCAGACAATTCGGGGCCTTATATTTCACATTCTTTCAATATTGGTGTGTCGAGATTATTTCAATTATTTGATTTTGAAGATCCATTATCGAGCGCTGATATTTCAAAAGTTGAACATTTTTTGGCAAAAGAGTGTGGTGCATTTTTTAAACAGCAATTGCCTCGGGTTTTAATTGGAGCCTCGGGTAGTTTTGAGACCTTTTTTGAGTTATTGAATCAAAAGCCGTTTGCGAGTTCTCAAATAGCAATTGAAGTATCAAGAATAGATTTTGAGCACATGTTGAATGCCGTGATTGCCTCGACACAACATGAGCGAGATGCCAATCCTCATATCATCAGTATACGTAAAAAAATGGCGCCATTGGCTGCAATTAAAACGCGATGGGTGCTTAGTCAAACTCAAATAGATCAAATTTATATTTCACCATATTCACTTAAAGAAGGAGTTTTGTTTTCATGAAAAGAAGTTTTTTGTTTGCCGCATGTATGCTATTGGCTACTTCAACATTGCTAGCACAAGCTAAGTTTGATGTCATACATTATGGGCTAGCAATGTCCTTCGACTTTAAAAAAGGAAAATTGTATCTAGAAGAGTTGATTACCTTAGAACGTCTAGATAACGGCAAACAGATTGCACTCGATTTAATTACCAAAGACAATGACGGCTATGGAATGGAAGTAATTTCGGTCAAATACATGAAAGATCCCATACCTTGGCATCAAGATTCAAGCCATTTATACATAGATATCTCAACAATTACAGAATACAAAGAAATGAGTTTTCTCATTGAGCTCCGGGGCATACCAAAGGACGGGCTCATCATTGGAAATAATAAATACAATGACCCTACCATTTTTGCAGATAATTGGCCCGATCGCGCAAAAAATTGGTATGCATGCCACGATCATCCTTCAGATAAAGCCATGTATTCTTTTGATGTTTTTGTTCCGAAGGATTTTGAGGTGGTGGCCAACGGCCGACTGTCCTATGACACGCCAATTCAAAAAGGCAAAAACAAATGGTGGAGCTATGTAATTCTTGAACCAATTGCTACGAAGGTGGCCGTAGTTGGAATTGCAGATTTTCTAGTGAAAGAAATTGCAAAAATTGATGATATGACGATCAGCGCAGCTGTCTACCCTCAGGATTCAACAGTTGCCATAGCTTCATTTAGTTGTGCAGCAGATATAGTGACATATTATTCCAATAAAATTGGGCCCTATCCGTATTTAGATTTAATGAATGTGCAATCCACAACCCGATATGGGGGGATGGAAAACGCGGGTTGTATCTTTTATGACGAACAGGCCCTAAACAATGACAAACGCAGCACACATTTAGTAGCACATGAAATTGCACATCAATGGTTTGGAAATTGTGTTACTGAAGCGGATTGGCCACATTTGTGGTTGAGTGAAGGGTTTGCTACTTATTTAACCAATCTTTATATTGAAAAATCAGAGGGTGATTTAGCATTCAAAGCACAATTAGCACAAGACAGAAATAAAGTGCTGCGGTTTTACAAGCAATTTAAAAAACCCCTCGTGGATACCATAACCACAGACCTCAATGCACTTCTCAATCCAAACGCATATCAAAAAGGTGCTTGGATATTGCATATGACACGGCTACAAATGGGCGAGGAGGCATTTTTTAATGGCTTGCAAGCATATTTCAATACCTATCAACATGGCAATGCTAGTACGCAAGATTTTTGTAAAGTGATGTTGGCCCAAGTAGAAGGAGATTTTAAAATAGACCTCCGATTGTTCTTTGATCAATGGCTGTATCAATCAGGGCATCCAATTATAGCTGCAAATTTTCGTGAAAATCAAGGCCAAGTATTTTTTGATGTCGAGCAAGTTCAAGAAGCTTTCTTTGTCTTCCCTTTGTTGGTTTCGATTTATCAAAATGGTCAACTCGTTGTGCAGAAAAATCTGATTATCAATGATCGGAACGCGAGTTTTTTGTTGCCAGAACTTTCTTCAATTGAGAATTGCACCTATGTTTTGGATCCTAAGGTTAGTCTGCTCTTTGAGCAGTATCATTGATGTCCTTAGCGCTATTTGCTACCATAGATTGAATGACCAACACCTCGTCAGCGTTCAAATAGCGCCATTGGCCAACTGGCACATCTAACTTTATGTTCATGATACGGATGCGCTTGAGCTTGCTGACGCGATAATCTAAGAATTCACACATGCGGCGAATTTGTCGATTGAGCCCTTGTGTCAGGATGATGCTGAAGGTATGGCTTCCCATTTGTTTAACGACACATTTTCTGGTGCGTGTACCCAGTATTGGGATCCCGTTGCTCATTTTTTGAATAAAGTCTCGGGTGATAGGTTTATTGACCGTGACAACATATTCTTTTTCGTGGTGATTTCGCGCGCGTAGAATCTTATTGACAATGTCACCATCGTTGGTCAAGAAAATGAGCCCTTCGCTTGGTTTATCTAAACGCCCAATCGGGAATATGCGTTTGGGATGATTGATATAATCGATGATGTTGTCCTTCTCACGGATATGGTCAGTGGTACAAACAATGCCGATAGGTTTATTAAAAGCTATATAAATAAATTCTTCCTGTGGTGTGCCTATGGGGTCATCGTCTACGGTAACGACATCGGTGGGTAGAACCTTCGTGCCCATTTCTGGAATCTGCCCATTGATGCGCACGCGCCCTTGCTCGATTAGCTTATCGGCAGCCCTGCGAGAGCAAAACCCAACCTCACTTAAGTATTTATTAATACGTATACCGTCGTTTGCTTCCATTAGGTGCAAAAGTAGCTAATTTATGTCAAGGTCATTAATTCCTGAAAACCGAAGCTGGCTCTAATTTGGTGATCCTGCGGATGGCAAACAAAGTACCTGAAATACTTATCACCGCAGTAATGACGAAAAATCCAAATTTGATGGCTGGCGAGAAGCTAAATAAAGTGCCTGCATTGGCGATACCATTCCTAAAACCTTCAATTAGTGCATATCCGATTAAGAACCCTACGATGGCATAGAGTGTGGCCTGCATTAAAATGAGTTTTCTAATATAGCCATTTGTTGCCCCGATAGCTTTGAGTGTGCCATAATCCTTGATGCGGTCAATGGCTGCAGAATAGAGTGTGAGCCCAATGATGATGAAACCTGAGATCAGAGCAAAGATGATAAGTGTTCCAAATGAGAAGGCAATGCCACTAGATTTGAGCACAGTGATAATGGTTTGATTTTTGAAATCCTGAGGCATCCAAGCCTTTACACCTGGTATGTTTGCATTGATAGAATGCACCACATCTTGCATTTTATTGACATCATCCACTTCTACTAAAAAAGCAGAGGTTTTTGATTTAGAAATATTCCCTAAAAATCTGGCTCGATCAATGGTGGTGTAGGAAATGAGCCCACCTCCAAAGGATCGTGCTCCTTTGGTAAGTGCGGCGATGTGTACTTGTTTGTTATTGATTTCGAAATAATCTCCTTTTTTTGGATTACCTAAAGCCTTGGCATCAAAAAAGTCTACTGATATGGCACCATCTTGGATTAAATCCTCGGGCTTACCATCGGTAAAAATTCCTTGCTGTATGCCGTTGAATTCCGGTAATTCGACACCTACAATGCTCATCCCTGCTGCGGTGCCATCATCAAAGCGGGCTGCTCCACTTGCCAAGACAAACTGGTGTGCCTTAACGATATGTGGTAAACTTTCCATCTCATACCCCAGCCGCACGTCTATTTGAGCCAGTGCATTGACATTTTCCGTTTTATTGTCAGTAACCCAAATATAACCATCATTGACACGTACAAAATAGCACATCGCGTTGGTTAAAAAAGTAAAAATGCCGGTTTGTTGCCCCACAAGAAATATTGAAATAATCACCCCAAAAAGAGCCCCAATACTTTTGGGTTTGTCAAATTTGATAAACTTTAAGGCGGTGCGCAGCATAGGTGTGGGTTAAAGGCTAATGATACATTCCACTCGGCTGCCAATCAAAACCGCCTTTGGTTGGTCAATTCGAACGTGAACTTCGCGCACGCGACGATCTTCTAGGTTGTCTGCACGGTCGTTAAAAATGGATTTTTTTGACAAAAATGGAGAGCAAAAAACAACAGTTCCTGTACTCAAGGTGTTGGAAGTGCCTTGCATGTTGATTTTTACTTTTTGTCCATTTTTAACTTGCATGGCAAATAGTTCATCGACCTCAGTAATCGCAATAAGATCCCCAGCGGGAGCATAATCTGCTAATTTGCTGCCCACTGTGATTGTTTGACCAACTTTGATATCCCAATTAAGTACCATTCCGTCTGAGGGGGCATAAATATTTTTATTGTCGCAGAGCTTTTTTGCATAATTGATTTCAGATTTGGTTTCACCCAAGAGAGCTTTTGCTTCTGCGAGATCGGCTAAGGCAATCGCTAATTCAGCATTCAAATTTTTGTAAGCATTTTCAGCATCGAAGGCAGCCTTTTGGGTTCCAGCTTGTGCTTTTGCAAGTTGTTGGTCTCTTTTTTGCTCCGTATCAGCAATGTTCACTTTGAGGCGAATGGCGGCCACTTTGGCTTCTAAGGCATGAATGCGTTCTTGTTTTGTCAAGAGCTTGGCTTCGCTTTGTGAAATTTGTGCTTGATCTAAGGCTTGATCAAGACTAACAAGCAAGGTGCCTTTTTTTACAAAAACTCCTGCCTTGACATGAATCTCTACTACTTGCCCTGCGCTTTGGCCACCAAGCGGGCTGATTTTTGCGGCCGGTTCTATGCGTGCAACTCCTCTGATTTGATCAATTTGCCCCACTTTGTATTTTTCTAGTTTTACAGGAGTATCTTTTTTACCACCACAGGATATGAGTAAAAGCGTGCTTAAAGCGAAAATGAAATATTTTATTTGCATGTCAATGGATTGCTAATTTTTGAGAAATATCTGACTTTGAAATCTCTTTGGCCCGACCGGCTTCAACTTCTATGATTCTGTCGGCATATTGTAATAACCTTGGGTCGTGAGTTACTACGCATACCGCTTTACCATTTTTGGCAAGGTTAACCAATTCTTGCATCACTGTTGTGATGGAGTTGGCATCTAAAGAGGCCGTTGGTTCATCGCAGAGCACAAGTTTAGGATCGGTAACCAAGGCTCTAGCAATGGCAACGCGTTGTTGTTGCCCTCCGGAGAGTTGTTTAGGCAGGTTGTTCTTTCGGTCCATCATGCCAACAAGTTCTAGCGCCGCAAGTGCTTTTTGTTTGGCAATATTTCTTGGTAACTTTTTAAGTTGCAAAGGCATCATGACGTTGTCAAGGGCATTGAGCGGAGCAATCAAATTAAAACTTTGAAATACAAAACCAATGGTATTGAGTCGTAAATGAGCCAGTTCTTTTTCAGAAAGGTCGTTAATAAGTTTGTCTTCTACCCATAGTTTGCCATGGGTGGGGTAAATCACACAGCCCAGCAAGGACAGCAATGTTGTCTTTCCAGAGCCTGAGGGGCCAATGATCAAGAGTAATTCTCCAGCATTGACTTTGAGATCCACAGGGTGGAGCGCAATGATGGTTTGATCACCAACCTGGTATTCTTTTGAAGCGCCTGAAAGTTGGGCAATATCTCTCATGAGAAGCGAAGTATGCGTTTGATCCAAGCCATTTTTTTAGTTGTGTAGGGTGGATACTTCAAAGGTACTTCAAAAAGTGGTTTTTTAAAAATAGATTTATTGTGTGAAAATGTATCAAAACCCGCCTTGCCGTGGTAACTACCCATGCCGCTCTGCCCAACGCCTCCAAAGGGAAGATTCGGATTGGTGATGTGCATAATTGCGTCATTGATACAACCACCACCAAAGCTAAGTTGAGCGAGCCACTCTTTTTTTTCAATCTTATTCTCTGTAAATAAATAGGCTGAAAGTGGTTTTTCTTTGTTAGAAATTATAGCTATTGCTTCTTGAAAAGTGGAATAGGGAATCAGTGGTAACAAAGGACCAAAAATCTCTTCTTGCATCAAAGCACTCTCTAGATCAACGTTGGTAATTAGTGTCGGAGCGATAGTGCGGTTTCCATAGTTAATCTGCCCGCCATAGGCTATATGATTGTCGTTAATTAACTTCGCAAGCCTTGTAAGGTGTCTTTCATTGATGATTTGCACGTAGTTATTTTGCTCTAACGTATAACAATTACGTGCTATTTCATTTTTCATCAGCTCCAACACTTTTGAGTAAATAGACTCATGTATTAAGATAAAATCCGGTGCAATGCACGTTTGCCCAGCGTTGAGAAATTTAGCCCAAATGATTCTTCGCACTGCCATATCAATAGAGGCGTGTTGCGTTATGATTGCAGGGCTTTTTCCTCCCAATTCAAGCGTAACTGGCGTGAGGTGCTTGGCAGCTGCTTCATAAACAATTCGTCCTACTGCAGGGCTACCAGTGAAAAATATTTTATCGAATCGTTCTTTTAGAAGTTCCCCGGTCTCCTCAGGACCTCCTTGAATAACTGCTAATAATGTTGGATCAAAATATTCGGCAATTATCTCAGCGATGCATTGGGCAGAATTGGGTGCCAATTCTGAGGGTTTTACAACAACTGTATTGCCCGCAGCAAGTGCAGAAATTACTGGTGCTAGTGAGAGTTGAATAGGATAGTTCCAAGCACCTATAACCAAACATAGGCCAAAGGGTTCTGCCAAAACAAAAGATTTAGCAGGCCAATTGACTAAATTGGTTCTGACACTTTTGGCTTTGCTCCATTTTTGAACAGATCGCAAAGCCTGATCAATATCTTTGATCAATAAGATATATTCAGTGAGGAAAACTTCATGTGCTGATTTTCCAAAATCTGCAAAGACAGCTTGTTCAATCTTTATGCGATTGGCAATGAGCATTTTTTTAAACGTACTCAAGGCCAGTTTTCGCGCACTCAATTTTTTGGTGTGTTGTTCGTTGAAATATTTCCTTTGAAGGGCAAGAATTGTTTTGGATTCCATTAAGCGAAAAACACTCGATAGGTCCAAATTGTTCTTGTCATAACTATTAAAAAAATGCTTAAGTTTGATCACGCAGGTCCTTTAAACATCTGGTGATGAAACTATTTTACTCAACTCTAATTTGCTTATTTGTCTCAACATTAAATGCCCAAGTTGGTCTTCATTTCGATGATGCCGACGACATGAGCTCCGCTACAGCAGGTCAAGTAATGTTGTTGGATTTATTAGGTAAAATGATTTTTTTATGACTTTAGTGAAGGTATAATCAATATCAATGTAAAAGATTTAAATGTGGGAACTTATTTATTGATTTTTGAATCTGAATCTTATCAATTCAGTGAATTGGTAAAGGTACAACGCTAATTATTGTTTTAATCTCCAATAGATGCAAAAGCAAAATTGACAAGAATAATTATCTTTGATTTAGATCAATACATATGAAAAAAACAAAAGTCATTTATTGGATAAGTACTACACTTATCTTTTTGTTTCAAGGACTCATGCCTGCTTTAACTTCACAGACTGAAATGGCCAAAGAAGGAATCGCACATTTAGGTTATCCTGCATATTTTGGAGTTGCACTGACCTTCTTTAAAGTTCTTGGATCGCTTATTCTCATTATTCCTCAAGTACCAAAAACACTCAAGGAGTGGGCTTATGCAGGTTTTGTTTTTGATTTTATTTTTGCTGCACTCAGCCTTTATGCTGTAGATGGTATGAATCCGGAAGTGTTTTTCCCTTTTGTAGTTATGGCTGTATTATTTATTTCTTATCGCAGCTTTCATCAACTGCAAAAACAATAAGGGTGTCGCAGCTCGAAAGTCAACCCAACAACCCGCTGCATGGGATCAAACTTGCTCAAATAGTAGAAGAACTCGTTGATTACTATGGTTGGGAGCATATGGCTTTTAAAGTCAACATAAATTGTTTTAAAATTGACCCCAGCATCAAATCAAGTTTGGTATTTTTGCGTCGTACTCCATGGGCCCGCAATAAGGTTGAGACACTTTACCTAGAAATGATTCAGAAAAAAATAAAATAACGATGGAACTCACACTCACCACACCCGCCTTGCTTTTCTCTTCAATTTCTCTGATCATGTTGGCCTATACGAATAGATTTTTAGCTTATGCTAACATCATTCGCAATTTACATAGTGCTTATAAAACAAATCCAAATCAGGTCATCAAAGCACAGATTAAAAATATTAGAAAACGTCTTTATTTGACACGGTCTATGCAGATTTTTGGAATCAGCAGTTTGTTGCTGTGCGTATTGTCAATGTTTTTAATTTATATCCAACTTGATCAATTGGGAATCTGGACCTTCGGACTGGCGCTAGTTTTGTTAATCATCTCACTGGCGCTGCTCATTTGGGAAATCCAAATTTCGGTCAAAGCTCTCGAGCTGCATTTGATGGATATTGAGGCTTAGTTCAAAACTTTAAGGTAAATTGTTATATAGTCTTCTTATACCCAAGAATCTTCTTGGATAGGCAGAGTTATAATAATCCGTGATCACTACCCCCCAATGGCTTTTAGAACTTGAACAGTGAATGAATTTTAGTCCATCCGCATCATTTTGAACCACAATACCAACGTGACCAACAGTTTTACTACTTGGAGAAGTGCCAGAAAATAAAATACAATCTCCAGGTTGAGCAGCTGTTAATTCAATAGGTAAGCCCAGATTGGAATACGCATTAGAAACTCTACAATTAGTTATACCAAAACTTCCATATACATAGGAGGTAAATCCTGAGCAGTCGAAAGAAACTCCGGGTCGGGAAGTGCCATATTTGTAGGGTGTTCCTAACTGTGCTTTGGCAAGAGTCAATAGGCTATCTGTATTTAGTGTTTTTCCAATTTGCGCATTGAGAAAAACACAAATAAACATAGTGTAATAAATAAAAATAACCTTCATGGTTTTTATAACATTCAGTAAATCAGCAGTAAAGTTCCGGATTTGCAAAGAAAATTGCAAAATTAATAATTGGGAAAATAGGGTTTCGCTTAATTTAAAATCGATTCAGTTACAAATTTTGTAAATTTCAATTGGATAAGAATGTTTAAAAATCATGAAACTAAGATTATTTTATTGTCTAGTTGCTGTTTTTCTATCGTACAGTCTAGTTGCCCAAAAAAATGGTCAGCTCACTGCTAGGATATATACATATCTTGGCGAGCAAAACGAGTCTCAATTGCCTGGATATCTATTTAAGGATTGGGCAACCGATGAAGAGGTTTTATTTGGTTACAATGATTTTTTAGATTTACCGGGTGCAAACCACGGCTTTGACTTGGGAGGTTTATCTAAATATAAAAACAAGGAATTAATTATCGATTTTGTTTATTTGAAGCGACTTTGTTCTGAAGGAGCAGAGTCTTATATTAGTTCTGGATGGGTCGCATATGGCATTAAAAGTTGTAATGAGTGCTCTCAAAGTATTACCTCGCATCAGAACAACAAGCAGGTAAAATTCCCAAGAATAGGATATTTTGAAGATCCAGATGGCTATGTAAATGTTCGATCTCAGATGGATGTACAATCACCGGTAGTATCAACCCAAGAGTTCTATGAAGGTGAATATTTTTATTTTTTTGAATGCCCGGATAAAAATTGGTATTTGTATTATGGATATAATTACAAGGGCTATGTGCATGCGTCTCGTGTGCGATTAATAAACTGAATATATTATGAAGGTCAAACTGCTTTTTTTATTTCTTACTATCTGCAATGTGGCGTTTTTGCAGTCTAAGAAAACTCAAATTGAAATGATGACTGCTCAAATTGATAGTCTGAGTCTTGTCATTTATCAGGCTCGGCTACAAGATTCAATAAAAACGCAGAATCATCAAACTATTGTACACAATTTTGAAGATTCTCTTGAAAGAAACTATAAAAGCATATTGCAATTACAATTGGATATTCAGTCTATAACATTGCAAAAGCAAAATTCAGAACGTGAGTTAAATGCTAAACTAAATAATTTGGACTTAGAATTTCGAAAAGTGCAAGCTGAATTTAATGATCAAATTGAGAAACAACAAAAAGCATTGTCGGCATCAGGTAAAATAATTCAAGACCTTAAAAATGACCTGTCTAAATTGAATGTTGTAGGTGTTTATGACTTGCCCGCTGATATGAATACTTGTAATATGCAATATGAATTGATTATCAGATCAGATATGCGTGTTCAATTGATTTCCTCTTGCTTTCATCCTTTTGAGTCTATTTCCATTGAAGATATGGGGGTTTTAACTTTAAATACACCATTAAAATTTGAATGGAACATGTCTGCGGGATTTCTTTTTAAAGAAAATGGGTTTTATCTCATCGATAACACCGGTAACAATATTTATTTCAACGGTTGCTGTGATGAAAGTCAACAAGTGTATGGAACAGAATGTGAATGTTTTATTCCATATTCAGCTAAAAAATAATAGTTAACAATAAACTCTAAAACTAATCTATGAAAACTACTGCTCATGCTTTAATCATTTTTTTGGGGATCATCATTTTGGGTGCCTGTAGTAATCCCGAACCACCAAAAACTGAGTTGCCACAAACTCCTGAAATACAAGATTTTACTGAATCTTTTGATGGAACTATTAGTTCGTATCCAGTTATCATGACGCTTTCAAAAAAGGGTAATGAACTCACTGGTACGTATACCTATAAAAAAAAGGGACTGACCTTCAGTGTGAATGGGGAAATAGATTCATTAGGGAATTTAATGATAAATGAATTCAGTGATAAAGGGAGTATTACTGGCGTTTTCAAAGGGCAATATAGTGAAGATCGGATAATTGGAAATTGGCAACGGCCAGATGGGAGCGGAATTATTCCATTTTCGTTAGTGAAGAGCGCGCTCAATGAGGCTGATTTCATGAAGCCACAACTTGATTTAACCAAGTTAGCTGGCAACTACTTTATTGGCTCCAAATCTTTGATGATCAGGGGGAATGTAAGTGATGGCTTTATTCGCTTCGAGTTATCAGTTGGCACGGAAAATTGTATGGGTGACCTAACCGGAATTGCAAATATTACCCAATCTGGAGAATCAGCGATCTATCAATCAAGTGAAGATGGTTGTATTATTACCTTTTCATTCAAACCTGAAGGAATTGTAGTTGAGGAAATGGCATGTGACTACTGGCACGGCATGACTTGCAACTTCAATGGCAAATACAAGAAAAGATAATTTATAAAATATATTGATTATGAGAAATGTTATTTATCTGTTTTTCATTTTGGCAATTTATTAATGTACAGATTCCACTAAAAAAATGGCGTATTGGAAAAGTTGTACAGAACAATATAGACAAAGGAATTAATTAAATAAAATAACTATTATGAAAACATTTTTTCTAACATTATTCATAGTTTATCTAAGTGCTAATTTGAATGCGCAAACAAATAAACTCAACTATGACGAATTAACTTTTGTTATTGATTATTTTAAACAGTGGGTTGTTAAGTCAGCAAAGGCTCTGGAATCTGAAAATTGGTCAAATGGTTGCCAAGTAGAGACTGCACAGAATGGCCAATTCTCCATTACCTTGAAAGGAGAAGAATATGGGCCTTACGTCCTTCTTTCAAATAATCAAGAAAACATATTCAGTATTGAACTGCAGGAAGAAGGGCATCAACAAAAAATCATAACAAACATTGAATCTGGTGGAGGTTCAGCCGAATGGCAAGGGATTTATGTTTTAGATATTTTACCCAATAAAAATTATCACATAACTGCATTAGAAATTCCATGTCCTTGCAATAATTGTGGAGAAGACCCAACTTTTGAAATTTTGGGAATACAAAAGAATCAACTTACGATATCTGTACCATGTTTTGGCGATTTTGACCCAAATTGTTGCCCATCTTCTAATAAAGAAGTTTTATACGAATTTTCATATGGAAAATTGAAGTTGGTTCGTACTATACGAACTACTTCAAATTAATAAAGGATCAAACCAAACTGGATTTCTAATCCTCAGCCAGAACAATAACAAAGTCATCGTCAGAGAGTGAGAATATTTCTTTTTTACTTGGGTTAATGTAAATTCCGAAGTTTTTATCAAGGTCTCGCGCTTCTGAGCTTCTTCTATAGCCTATTGCAGTTTCACCCCTTTGTGCGGCACTCTCTAAAATGGTGTGAAAGTTGATTTTGGCTTCCGAAATGACATATTGATTTGAAGGTTTGAGATAAATCTCTGAACCTTCAGCTTCAAACAAGACGTCATATACATTTTTTAAGAATTTATTTTCGCTTACTTGGGAAATCATTAAGCTTATCAAATCATCACTTATAATAAAATCATCTGCCTTGGCAACAACTCCTAGCTCTTTGTTTTGTTGATCTCTCATTTCCGAAACTATGGAAAATTCCATACCTAAAGATTCACTAATTGATCTCAAATGTAAAAGGCAAATAAGGGTCTTGGCGTCACTTTGTTGAATATCAAGTTCAAAAGAACTTAAAACAATGATATGGTCATAAGATTCTGGTTTTAAATCAATAATGGTCTGTCTATCGTTGATGTTTCCTTGCTGAAAGCTGATTTGTTGTTGAAGTTCGTCATTGAGAGAAGTAATTTTCTTCTCGAGTGCAATATCATCTGAGATAATTTGTGTAACGGAACCTTTGGCCACATAGTTCTCTAGTTCTTGGATGATGCCAAAACCTTTTTCATTCCAACCTAAAATGAGTGTCTTCTCGCACTGCGCGGCTTGTTGTGGAGCACTTTGAATAGATTCTAAAAAATAGCTCTCAGGTAAAGATGATGATAATATCACTGTATCATCATCTTCAGAAATTGCAATAATTTGATCTCCATCTTGAATAATGTAGTCCATTAGAGGGTTAATCAACACAGAAGTATCTTTTTTAACAATACCTATAACACTAGACGCATTGTATTTGTGAAGCGCCTCCTTGTATGTAAAACCGATTAAATTTGGCTCGGCAGTGAAATATATTTCATCTCCCTCAAACTGCATTAAATTATTATAAACGATACTTAAACCTGATTGCCTGCATGTTTGGGCAATCATCCGTGAAATGAGATCAGCAGATTGAATATAAACAGCCTCGTCATTTGCCACCAAATTGGCAGCCTCTAGGTTTTCATCATTTTTTATTTCCCCGACAATATGATATTTACCATTTTTTCTCTTTTGGTTATTGGTGATAGCTAAAACGGATTTTATTGTATTGGTATCAGCATATTGATCATCGTCAGACAAAATAATAATGGATCTTGCCAAATTTGGATTTACAACCGCGATATCCTTGGTTGAAAGCGGACTTCCACTGCGCGTAATTATTTTTGTTGTTTTTGTATCGGGTACATTCTGACGAATTTCGTCATCGAGTTCTTCTTTATTTCTATCTGCTAAAATGACGATCCGAGCCTTTTTTTGATTTGAATTGGCCTCAATTATTTCATTGATAATAGTAAAAATTTTATCTGACCAACCTAAAATTAATGTGTGGTTTGATTCTAATACTTTTGATTTGCCTTTCTTTAAATCATCAATTTTTGAATCAATACCTGATGAAATTGTACCAATTAAAATCGAGAGCAAGAACAGGGAGGCTAAAGTAGCAATAAACCTTACAGCCCGGAATTCCCAGCCGTAATCGGCAGCCATGGCTCCTTGGTCGAGCGTAGACATCAATATTTGCCAAGCTCCTTCAATAAATCCCAAACCTTCGGAATCGTTTGGTGAGCCTTTGATTCCAAATGAATAAATCACAGCTCCTAATACGATGACAACGGTTAACGATGCAATTCCAAGCCATTTAATCACCCCTTTAGGGCCCTGGGACATGGTATTTTCAAAATAATAACGAAATCTCTGTTTGAATGTTGGTTTAGACATTTTTTACTTTTAAAAGTAAAAATGAGAAAAATAATCTTTAATTCGATAGTTGTATCAACATTGTATCAAATTAAATCGCTAACAGAAAAAACATCTTATTTCGCTCCCTTTTTCTTGGGTTTGCCATACTTTTCTCGCATGGCTTTTTTATGATTGTAGCGCACATTGACTTTTTTATTTTTAGCTAATTTTTCATGAAAAGCCGGGCCAACATCTCGTTTTGGAAGCGCAAGAATTTTACCGCCCACTTCGGTTTTAGGTTTTTCAAATTCTAGTAATTCAGCGCTTATTTCAACATGGTCTGCTAAAGCCTTGATAGGAATGGTCTTTTGCATATAATTCTCAATTTCTTGAATTCCCGCATCATCCTGCATTCCAATAAAAGTAATCGCTATGCCATTTTGATCTGCACGACCAGTTCGCCCAATACGGTGGATATAGTTTTCAGGTTGATCAGGCAAATCAAAATTAATCACATGAGTAATGTCCGTTATGTCAATTCCCCTTGCGATCAAATCCGTTGCTATTAAAATTCGTATTTCGCCATCTTGGAAGGCCCGAACCATTTCAAAACGAAAATTTTGTGCCTTGTTAGAATGAATCAATCCGATGCTCGATCCATATTTAGATTCAATTCTTTCATAGAGCAAATCAGCAAGGGCTCGCGAGGCCACAAAAATGAGAATTTTAGAATTTTCGCCAATTTCGTCCAATACCACATTAAGTAAATTTACTTTAGAAATAAAGTTGGGTATTTGGTAAGCATATTGTTCAATTTTGTCAAGGGGTGATCCAGCTCTTGCTGCCTCAACGCGCACAGGTGCGATGAGATAGTTCTCCAAAAATCCGGCAACCTCATCAGAAAGTGTAGCAGAAAATACCATGAATTGTTTTTTGGACGGTAAGAATTCAAAGATATTGAGCAGTTGGGGCCTAAATCCCAAACTCAGGGTTTCATCCACTTCGTCAATGACGACCTTTTTAATATGCTTTAGTTGTAATGATCCACTTGCCGCCAAATCATGAATTCGCCCAGGTGTCCCAACTAAAATATCCAATCCTTGTAGTACCATAGCTGCTTGAGTATTCATATTGGCACCTCCATACACACCACCAACTGCAACATTCATGTAGGTTGTGAGCTGTTCGGCTTGTTCGACCACCTGCAAAACAAGTTCACGGGTTGGAACAATAATTAATATTTGCGGGTGGGGATCTTTAGAAAATTTCCACATGCACAGACAAGGCAACAGATAGGCCAAGGTTTTTCCTGTTCCGGTTTGAGCGATGTCTATTGTATCCTTTCCAGACATCATGACATTAAATCCTGCAATCTGAATTGTAGTTGGTTGGTGGTAGCCGAGGTCATCAAGGGCGTTCCAAAGGGGTTTTTTCAAATTCAAATCGCGAAAATTCATGTACAAGTATTTGTTACAAAGCTAAGGAGGATTATTTGCTTTGGCAGAAAATAACAAAAAAGAAAACCCCAGTAATGAATACTAGGGTTTTTCTTTGTGACCCCGGAGGGATTCTAACCCCCAACCGCTGGAGCCGAAATCCAGTGCTCTATACAGTTGAGCTACGGAGCCTTAAATCGCTAAAGCGAGTGCATGCAAAAATAGGCATTTTATCCTTTTTATAATTTAAGATGTTGTACAAACTATTGATGTAATCCGTGAATTTCAAGTTTCCCTAATTTTTAAGTCTTTAATGATTAAATATTTTTAATTTCGTTGCAACTAATAATTCAAGAATGAAAAAAATATTTCTAGCTTTAACTATAGCAACTACTACGTTCGCCTTTTCACAGAACTCTAAATTTGGAATCCAATTCAATGCCGGTGGGCACTTTATGAGTGAAGCTGGTACAGGTTTGACTCTTAATTCAGCAGTTACGTATAATTTTGTTTCAAGTTTTGGCTTGAAATTAGATGGCGCAATTGACTTAGTAGGTAACGATAACCTGAACAGACTTGGCCTACAATTAGACCTTAACGTAGTTAAATTGGCAAATGAAGATGCTAAATTTGGATTATCTGTACATGGTGGCGCTGCATTGATTAATAATGGCAATTTTTTGTATAATGACACGTATTTGATGCGAGGTGATGACATGATTGCATTAATGGCAGGAATTGCACCAAGCGTTAGAATCAATGAGCACCTTCGCGTGCAATTGGACGCCACTTATTTGCCAAAAATGTTTAAGGTTGATGGCAACATAACGAAGTATTTGAATACTACAATCGGAATAGCTTATAATTTTTAAGCATTCAATTTTAGTGAGCTAATCAATAAAGGGGCTTCGAGAAGCCCCTTTATTTTTGACTGTAAATAGGTTGCCTCACGCTTCGAAGTCCCTTGAAGTAGAGCAACAAACTGATCAGCAGCAAAACATGTGAAAAATCATTCCGGTCAAACCATGGCGCTAAATTGATCTTTTGGCTTTGTATAAAGGCATTAGGTAAAAGAGTCAATGCTGCAATCCAAAAGAATTTAAATCCTGAATCAATTTTGCGTTGATAAGTGACACCTAAATAGACCAGTGCAAAAATCAGGCCGATGCCACTAATTAAAGTAGGTACAAACAAACCTTTGCTTTGATCTTCACTAAGATCAATGCCTATGAACACGACTATTTCAGACAAAATTCCAATTGCAAGGAGCCATTTACTGAGCAAAGCAAAAAGCTTTTTTTTAGATTCGTTCTCCCATAAATCGATCATGGCTCTAGTTAAAAAATAGGTGGCTAACATCCCTAAAATCCACGATGGGTATTTACCCCAAAGACCTAGGTAATTGTAAAAGAGATGCCCAAAACCGCCAAACAAGAAACTCCATCCAAAAATGAAATAAAAGTTTCGCCAATTGCCAAAAAAGTTATTCTTGATTTTACTGCAGAATGCTGCCATGTACATAGCGACAGCAAACAAGACAATATCTCCGAGCATTGCATTGGGTTCGAGTAGCTCAAGTCCGGCGAAGTTCCATTGAATTTTTTCAAAATCTTGTCCAATCATTTACTTTGGTCTTCAAATTTGTGGAGATTGGCATTCAATATTTTTTCAACGATAAGTGGTGAAAGACCATTGAGCATGCCGTTGAGTTTGCCTATCAAGGTCTGTGTTTTTTTAAATCTCTTTTGTTTCAATAAGGTGAGGCAGTCCTTTGCTACTGCCTCCATAGTTAGGACTTTGCCTTTCTGTCGTTTGACGAGTATTTGCATGCTTCCATCGGCTGAAACTACTTCTTTGTTATGCACAATTTCAGTCATAGCAACTTGTAGTAAACCAACATGAATTTGATATTTTTTTTCCTCAATGCGCAACGATTCTACAAAGGAGGTGAGTGCCATTTTAGAAGCGCTGTAGGGCGCCAAACCTGGTAAACCATGAATGGCCGCCAAACTTGAAATAAAAATAATCTGCCCCTTTGTTTTGCGCAAAAAAGGCAAAGCGTAATGTGTAGGGTGCATGGTTCCAAAAACATTACTTTTGAAAACTTGTTCAATAACACTAGGGTTCAGTGCTGCAATATTACCCCGACTTGAAATCCCAACGTTATTGATTAAAATATCGATTTGCTCAAATTTTTCTATGGCAAAGGCAACTAATGCTGCAGCATTTTGAGCCTCTGCGACATCTCCCTGATAATAGATGGATTCAATTCCACTGGAAAGTAGCTCATTTTGAACTTCCTTGAGCCTGTCTTCGTCTCGACCATTTAAAACAATTTTAGCGCCTTCTTTTCCCAAAGCAAAAGCAATGGCACGTCCAATACCTCGGCTCGAACCTGTAACTATAGCTACTTTGTTTATGAAACGTTTTTTTTCCATTTTTCATAGTGGATTTCAGGATGGTATTTGAGTGCAGTCAGACTATTTGTCCAAGCCATGATGACATGCACCACAAAGGCTATCCAAATATTTCCTGCCATTAGGGTAAGTAGACATAGTAAAAATCCTAAAGGCGCAGCACCCAAGGTTTCTTCAATCCCCTTAGGGATATGCGTAGCAGAATAAAGGGCAACATTGATGGCAATGGCAAGCCATAGCCCGTATGCTTCAACCAAAGGAAAGAGCAACAAACCTCTGAACAGCAATTCGTATCCAAATAAATAAACCGCCCAACCAATTAAATTCAAACGGAATGTTTTAGGATTCCATCGTTTGGCCCTGATTTGAGGATAATTGACTAAATTCTTTGGTTTTTTAGCAGAAAAATTTGCAAGTGGTATTAACATGCTACCTAACAATAAGATCATTAGCAGATTAAAGAGTAAGGTGTCTGTTCTGAAATTTAACCCATAATAGCCAATAGCTCTCTGCCGAACAGTGATCAATAAAAAAAGAAGTGGCAAAAGGCCCATGCTGAAAAAACCTACCCATTTGGTCATGAAAATGAATTTCAGCCAAGCTGTATCATGGTCGTACTTATTAAAATATTGCATTTTAATACGCTCTGACTTGGAAATGAACCAAAATATAACAAAACCTGTCAAAGCCAAATAAATTGGACTGATACCCTCTTTAAGACTAGGTTTAAGATCAAATGGAAGTGTCAAAAAAGTAAACATGGGCATTATTTGGGTAAATAGCCATTTTCTTTATACCAACCAATGCAATCAGCAATGGCAGTTTCAATTGGAGTACTAGGTAAATTGAGCTCCTTTCGCGCCTTATCTGGGTTGTAAAATTGTTTTACACTCGCCATTTTTGCCATAGAATAACTCAATTGAGGAGCTTTGCCAGAGATTCTAGCAATCAGTGAATTGACTGCCCCCACAGCATTGATGGCAAAGCCAGGGAATTGTTTGATTTTAAAAGGTTGATCAAATACATCGGCAGCTTTTTTGAACATTTCGCCAAAGTATAAATTTTCATTGCCAACAATATAGCATTGCCCTAGGCGTCCCATATGTAAGGCATTTACAGTAGCGACAGCAACATCTTTAGAGTACACAAAGTTTTTTCCACCGCTCGCATAGCCGGGCAATTTGTTTTTATACAATTCCAATAACATACGCCCTGAGGTGGGGCCAGAATCAAAAGGGCCTATCATATAGGTTGGATTGAGAATAACAACTGGAAAGTTTTCATTTTTAAAACGATCTAGCAAGTAGCACTGAGCTACGTATTTACTATCCATGTAGTCCATTTTGAACTGACCACCTGTGTAGTTTTGAAGTTCATTTCCAGGATTGTCTTTTGTGCCATGGTTAAATGAATTGGCCGTACCAATTTGAACCATTCGTTGCAAACCATACTTACGTGCGACCGAAGCAATATTCTTTACACCTTGAAGATTAACTTCATAAATGCTTTGAAGCCTTCTTGGCCAGATGGTAGTGAGTGCAGCAATATTAATTACAAATTGACAATTTGATAATTCACGATCTAAAAAATCAGAATCAAGAATGTTACCTTCCGTAATTTCAATATTCAAATCAGCTAAGACATCACGATTTGAACCAGGTAAAATTTGAGCCTTTACCTTAAATCCTTGCGCTAAGGCCTCACGCGTCACACTTGCTCCGAGCATCCCATTTGCGCCGGTAATAAAAACTGTATTGGACATTTATAATATAAAATGAGCCTCAAAGATACTAATTTTTATAGCCTAATTGGTGCAGTTTGGCTTGCTGAGTTATATAAAATATAATGCAGAAAGGCTACCTAAAGTAGTTAGTAATAGTACGGTGCTTTGTTCTATGGATAAGGACTGTTTGGTTTGAACTGTTGGTTTTTTCAATGCCAAAATCAATAAACGAAGGTAGACAAAGACACCTACCACCGAGGCCACAAGTGCCAAAATTGCTGCATAGGGTAGGTGTGGCACTGCGGCTAATAGAAGTGAGAATTTTCCAAAAAATCCAGCTAATGGTGGAATTCCTGCTAGAGAAAAAAGAGCAATCACTAAAGCAACACCAACAAGTGGATTCTTCCATGCAATTCCTTCCCAATTAGCTATAGCATCTTGAGTAGGATTGGCAAGTTGATTGATAACAACCAATGGTATGGTGGCAAAAGAATAAGCAGCAACGAACAATAGAATATTGCTATTGAGTATATCAGAGAGGGCAAAAAGCATCAATCCTGCATTGGCAATAGATGAGTAGGCTAAAAGACGCTTGAACGAAGTTTGTTTCCATGCAGTAATATAGCCGTAGAACATGGATAGGACAATAATTAAGGCAATCAAGTCAATCCAAAAGAAATAGGAGTCACGGAATATTTGTCCAAAAACGTTTAAAACGGCATAAATACCTGCAATTTTTACAATGGTAGACATGTACATGAGCACTGCATTGGATGCTCCCTGGTAAACATCGGGCCCCCAAAAGTGGAATGGAACAGCACCAATTTTAAATACAAATCCAGCAAGTAAGAATAAAGATCCAAGCATTGCCATGGGGCTTTGCCAAATTCCTATGGCTAAATTGGATTGAATCTCAATGATTTGAAAAGATCCCGTGGCACCATAGAGCAGCGCAATTCCAAAAAGAATGATTGCCGATGCAAATGAGCCCGTAAAGAAGTATTTAACAGCGGCCTCTGCTGAAGTAGCGCTGCCTTTTTCAATGCCCACCAAAACATAAATAGGAATCGATAAAATTTCTAACCCAATAAAAAACAACATCATGTCATTTGGTTGGGCTAAAATTATTGCTCCACACAATGAAAAAAGTAACAGAGAAAGGTAATCTCCAGTATGTTCTTCATCTTGTTTATAACGTTGAAAACCACCCAAAACTGCTAATATGGACACAACACAAAGTAAAATAATTACATGGGAAGGTGTTGGAATATACCCACTGTAAGAGGCAAGTGGTGAGATGTAGGTTCCGCGAAAATAGGCTGCGACACCTGCAAATATGAGCCCTAAGATCGATATACTAAGCGATAAGACTGCTTGTCGACGCATGCCAACAAATAAGCCCAAAAGTCCAGTGATAAAAAGAATGACAATGCTATCCATGATTTAAATTAAAGGGTGGGTTGGTTGATGCTAGTTGCTACAAAATCAGTAAGGCATTTGGGAGAGAGCCCCAGGTAAATCGCCGCGATTATCAGAAGTGCAAAAACAAGTATTTCAGACCAAGATAAATCTTCAAATACGCTGTTTTTGGTAGGTCCAAACATGGGTATTTGATAGGCTCGCAGCATATATACTGCTCCAAAAATCAGTGTGGTTGCCGCTATGATGCCACTAAGGGTATGCGCATTGAAAATAGCCTTAATAAGGAAAAATTCACCAATAAAACCAGCAGTAAACGGCACAGATAAGGACACAAATGTAATAGCAGCAAACCAAAACGCAAATCTAGGTGCTACCTTAGCAATACCTCCTAGTTGCGTGATATCTCTTGTTTGTAAACGACTTTCGATGATCCCGGCAGCTAAAAATAATCCTATCGATACAATGCTGTGATTGACAATCTGAACAATAGCAATTTGATTTGTGATCTCATTTTGAAGCATCAGTGCAGCAGCTATTAGACCGAGGTGACTCAGTGATGCATAAGCGAAGATTGTTTTGAGGTCTTGTTGTTTGATTGCAATTAATGCACCATAAACTACACCAATGAGCCCGAGGGTAATAATTGGCCAACGCCAAAATTCAGTAGCAACCCCGTCAAATATGGGCAATACCCATTTGAGTAGACCAAATAATGCCATTTTTAACATAATCGCCGAAAGGAGCATTGTACCAGCTGTAGGAGCTTTGGTGTATGTTTCTGCTTGCCAAGTATGAAAAGGGAAAAGTGGTATTTTCACTGCAAAAGCAAGTAAGAATCCGCCCATTAGCCAAATACTAGTTGCTCCATGCGCATTTAAATCAGCGGCCAACAATGCCTCATAGGTTTGTTGGTTTGTCAGTTGCAATAGACCAATTACCGAAAGTAGCATGGCTAGTGAACCTAATAGCGTGTACAAAAAGAATTGTAGTAGAGCCTTGGGTTTCTCAAATGATCCAAACCAATACAGAATAAGAAAAATAGGCAATAGGGTCAGTTCCCAAAAAATATAAAAGCCAAGAATAGAGTTGGTCGAGAAGACACCAATTAAGCCAAATTGCATTAAAAATGCCAAGGCTGAAAAACGCTTTTTAGCAGTTATTTCTTGCTTGAAATTGCTTAAATAAACCATGAAAAAGACAGCATTCGTGAGAATGATCATCGTATAACTTAAACTATCAAGAGAAAAGTGAACGTAACGCAACCCAAGATCAATGAAAAGTTGATCTTGTGCATCAAACCCATATACAGAAATGAGACTAGCAAACAAGTTGATAGTTGTACCGATCAGACCGAATAATCGCGTTTGTGCGCTTGGTAGCAGCCACGCGATTAAACTAAATACGAGAGGAAGAAGTATTAGTGCCAAACTGAAATTTTTAAAATATAATATGCGACGAAAATAATGAGTCCGAAGACCATCCAAAATAGATAACTACTTAAAAAGCCTGATTGCCATTTGCGGCTGATATTTGCAGAATTCAACACCCCATCGGCCAAGGCATAAACCCCGTTTCGTAGCAGTTTAATATCAATTATTTTACCTGTAAAGTCCGAAATTGCTAATATTGGATTGACAATTAAAACGTTGTAAAGCTCATCCACGAATAATTTCGCCGCTGATAGCCTCTCCCAACCATTCAAATCTTTATCGTCTTTGGCAATGTTGCCTTTTTTAACATAGTTAAGATAGGCCCAAATCAAAACACTTAAAGCAACGATACTAGCAAAAATCATGAGCTGGATGGATGTTGCAAAGTCTAAATGCACCGGATGAATGTGATTGAGCCCAAAAGTACCGGCACTTAAGAAGTGATCAAACCAATGAGCACTATTCTTAAAGAATAATCCTGGTAAGTTCAACAAACCACCAAATATGGAAAGAATAGCAAGAATTATCAATGGTAGCGTCATTGAAGGTCCACTTTCATGTACCTTGCTTTTGAGTTGGTCTCCACCGCGAAATTCACCGTGAAAAGTCAAAAAATAAAGCCTAAACATATAGACGGCTGTCATCGTAACGGCAATCACTAAAACAATGTATGCAAAGGTATTGTGATGAAGGGCCTGAGCCATGATTTCATCTTTTGAGAAGAATCCAGACAGAAAAGGAATTCCCGAAATTGCCATTGTTCCAATTAAAAAGGTAAAATGTGTAATTGGCATGAGCTTGGCTAAACCGCCCATTTTTCGAATGTCTTGTTCTTCATGCATGCCATGTATGACCGATCCTGATCCTAAGAATAAGAGTGCTTTAAAAAAGGCATGGGTGGTGACATGAAAAAGTGCTACTGTGTAGGCCCCAAAACCGAGCGCAACAAACATAAGGCCAAGTTGAGAAACCGTAGAATAAGCCAATACTTTTTTAATGTCATTTTGTCGCAGTGCCATAAAAGCAGCAAAAAGGGTAGTGGCTAATCCAGTATACAAGATGATATTTTGAGTGAAAGGTGCTAATTCAAACAAGAAGTTTGATCTTACGGTTAAATAAATACCTGCCGTAACCATAGTTGCAGCATGAATGAGTGCTGAAACAGGTGTTGGTCCTGCCATGGCATCAGGAAGCCATGTGAACAATGGAATTTGAGCACTTTTACCGGTGGCAGCGATAAACAAAGAAAGTGTAATAAAGAACATTGCGCCTCCTGTGAGTGCCTTGTTTGATTCAATTAAGTGGCCAATTTTAGTGTACTCAAGTGTATTAAATTGCCCTATGATCATAAATAGGGCCACTAATAGCCCCACATCGCCAATGCGATTCATGATGAAAGCCTTACGACCAGCTAAGCTGTTTGCAATACCTTTTTGAGCGTCGTTGTAATGGAAACTTATGAGTAAATAAGAACACATACCAACACCTTCCCATCCAAAAAAGAGGACAAAATAATTGGAGCCCAAAACTAGGATCAGCATAGAAAAGATGAACAAATTCAGGTAGGTAAAGAATTTGTAAAACCCTTCGTCGTGGCTCATATAACCTATTGAAAACAAGTGTATTAATGAACCAACCCCTGTGATGATTAAAGTCATCCAAATCGAAAGTGCATCAATCTGAAAAGAGGCATTGATTTGTAAATTTTCGAAATCAAGGACATTAAAAAGATTGACAATCGTAGTGCCGTCAAGCCTTGAGAAGAGGGAAGTAGCTAATAAGAATGAAGCAAAAACTGCAACTGTAGCAATACTTCCAATTACCATTTTTGGTAATTGCTTTCCAAAAATCCCGTTGATTGCAAAACCAAGCAGTGGGAAAGAAAGTAGCAAAATAAGTGTCAGGTCTTGTGGCATGATCAGTTTTTAAGTTGGTTGTACATATCGATATCAATGGATTTGAGATTACGATAAGCCATAATAATTATAGAAAGTCCGACGGTGGCTTCCGCTGCTGCCACAACCATGGTAAAGAATACAAAAATTTGTGCATCACCATTGCCATAATAGGTTGAAAATGTAACGAGCATAAGATTCACAGCATTGAGCATGAGTTCGATGCACATCAATAATACTATCATGTTTTTACGTGTCATTGCACCAATGGCACCTATTGCAAAGAGGGCAATAGCTACAAAGAGAAAGAAGTCTAGGGAGGTCCCGATGCTCATATTAGCTTGCATGTTATTCAATGATTTGTTTTTCGCGTTTGGCCAATAAAATGGCACCTACCATCGCAGCGATGAATAATATTGATGTTATTTCAAAGGCAACCACATATTTGGTAAAGAGCAAATTGCCTAATTCTTTCACTAGACCAATTTGTTCATTTTTTTGTCGGAATGACTCTCCTAGTATGAGGGTGTCTTTGAGTGCAGTAATCAAAATAAGGAAAAGTGAGCCTCCGGCAATAAGGGCTGTAAATTGAGCCGTTCTGGTATTCACCGGTTCAATTTCTTTGTTGAGATTCAGTAACATCAATACAAACAAGAACAGCACCATAATGGCCCCGGCATAAACAATCATATTGACGATGGCCAAAAATTGTGCATTCATCATGATGTACATTGATGTAATGAGAAAGAAAGTGACCACAAGATAGATAACACTGCGCACAGGGTGTTTACTGAGCACTACGAGAAGTGCAGTGGCTAGGGTTAAACTACCCAAAATAATTGAAATGATTTGCAAACTCATATTGTATTACGTTTACCGGTGTGTTGACGCTTTGTGATGTCTATACGCTCATCTACAGATTCGACAAGTTTGTCTTTTCCGTAAATAAAATTGTCGCGTTCAAAATAGGTTGGCACCAAACGGTCTGTAAGAAAGATGGCCTCTTTGGGGCAAGCTTCTTCGCACAGACCACAGAAGATACATCTCAACATATTGATATCATAGGTTGCTGCGTATTTTTCTTCTCTGTAGAGGTGTTCTTCACCTTTTTTTCTTTCTTCAGCGGTCATGGTTATGGCCTCAGCTGGGCATGCCACAGCACACAGACCGCAAGCGGTGCAATTTTCACGACCCTGTTCATCGCGTTTGAGCACGTGTTGGCCACGGTAAATAGGTGCAAATTCTCTGATTTCTTCAGGGTATTTGATTGTTTTTCTTTTGCGCAGCATGTGGCGCAAAGTAGTCAGCATCCCACTCATTATTGCCGGTAAATAAGCTTTTTCCCATAAAGTCATGGGCTTATCTGAAACTACTTTTTTGCGATTGGTAAGACTTTCCATCGTATTTTATTTAAAACCATCCGTTTTTAAAAGCTATCACCAAACCTGTAATCAATAAATTGATAAGGGATAGTGGAAGCAAGGTTTTCCATCCAAGGTGCATGAGTTGGTCAAAGCGAAATCTTGGTATGGTCCAACGGATCCACATGATGACAAATATGAAAAGGAATATTTTTACGGCGAAAGCTCCTATGCTAAGAATAGCAAGGGTATTTCCACTGAAATAGCTCATTCCTGGAAAATTATATCCGCCAAAGAATAGGATGGCCATAATGGCAGACGAAACAAACATGGAGGTGTACTCTGAAAATAAATACAAGCCCAATTTCATAGAGCTGTATTCCGTATGGTAACCACCGACCAATTCAGATTCACACTCGGGTAAATCAAAAGGCGCACGATTTAATTCAGCAAGTGCACAAACAAAGAATATTAAAAAGGCAAGCGGTTGATAAACGACGTTCCAAACACTGCTTTGTTGCGCCACAATATCGTTTAAACTCAACGATCCCGAAAGCAAAACAATTGTAATGGCCGACACACCCATAGCTAGTTCATAGGAAATCATTTGCGAACTAGCTCGTATGGCACCGTAGAGTGAATATTTATTATTTGAAGCCCAACCACCTATCATAATGCCATATACCCCAACAGACAAGACACCAAATACATAAAGAATGCCAATGTTAATGTCTGCCACCTGCAAGGCAATGTCTCGGCCGAATAGATGGAGTTTTGGCCCCCACGGAACTACTGCGCTAGTAATGAGTGCAGTGAACATGGCAAGACCAGGTCCAATGATAAACAACCATTTGTCTGCTTTTGCCGGAATGAAGTCTTCTTTTAAAAACATTTTTACTCCATCGGCAATTGGCTGTAAAATACCAAATGGCCCCGCACGGTCAGGCCCAACGCGGTCTTGGATCCAGGCGGCAAGTTTGCGTTCAAAATAAGTCATGTAGGCAGCGGCACCCAAAGACACCAAGAACAGCAAAACTACTAATATGGATTTTTCTATAAGTAACGCAGTATCCATTATTGTAATAGTTTAGGATTGTTGTCGTTTTTTGTAGCGTATTTCCCTTGTGAAATCACGGAGTGGCGGTCTATTTTTCTAGGACCAATCAGATTCCATTTGGTTGGATCTTTTTTATCGAATCGGCAGTCGTTACAAATCCATGCCGTTTTGTCTTCAAGGCTTTCTACCTCGCCGTATTTATCTTTACGAGCCGTAACGCGGAATATTTCGTTTCCAAACATCCACACAACAGCCTTTCCACTGCATTTTTCACAATTACATTCAGCCTCGTAAGGTTTCAAAAACCAAACGCGTGATTTAAAACGAAATGTTTTATCGGTAAGTGCACCTACAGGACACACATCGATCATATTACCTGAAAAATCGTTGTCAATTGCGTTTTCAATGTAAGTAGATATTTCTGCATGTTCGCCTCTGTGTAATACGCCATGTACGCGCTTGTCAGTCAGTTGATTGGCAACCGCTACGCAACGGTAACACAGAATACACCTGTTCATGTGTAGTTTGATTTTGTTACCTATATCAATGGGGTTAAAGGTTCTGCGTTCTTCACGGTATCGTGTTTTTGCAGATCCGTGTTCATAACCGAGATCTTGAAGATGACATTCACCTGCTTGGTCGCAGATAGGACAATCTAAAGGATGATTTACAAGTAGAAATTCTACCACCCCTCCGCGATTAGTTTGTACGCGATCAGAGGTCTTATTTTTGACGATCATGCCATCCATGACAGCTGTGGAGCAAGAAGCCACAAGTTTGGGCATAGGGCGTGGGTCAGCACTAGAACCCGCTGCAACTTCCACAAGGCAGGTTCTACATTTGCCACCGGTTCCTGGAAGTTTGCTGTAGTAGCACATAGCGGGCGGAACGATCTCTCCACCAACTTGGCGCGCAGCATTAAGAATAGTAGTACCTGGAGCTACTTCTATTTCTACGTCGTCTATTGTTACTTTTATCATAGTACTAGGCTTCAATGGGAGCTGAGATTAAACCAAAATTTCTTTTTTGTGCTTCTTGCGGAGCTTTGACATGCCATTCAAATTCTTCTCTAAAGTGACGAATTGCAGCAGCAACTGGCCAAGCAGCAGCATCCCCTAAGGGACAAATGGTATTTCCTTCAATCTTTTTATTGATTTCTTCAAGCAAACTGATATCTTCCAAAGTTCCTTGACCATGTTCCAAACGGTACAATACTTTTTCCATCCATCCGGTTCCTTCACGACACGGAGAGCATTGGCCACAAGACTCATGGGCATAAAATCTTGCAAAATTCCATGTGTTTTTCACAATGCATTGATCTTCGTCAAAAACGATAAACCCTCCGGATCCAAGCATAGATCCAGATGCAAAACCGCCATCAGCTAAGCTTTCATAGGTCATCAAACGGTCTGTGCCTGCGGCTGTTTTGGTTACAAGGTAATGGGGTAGGATAGGTACTGAAGACCCTCCAGGAATACAAGCTTTGAGTTGTTTTCCGTTGGCTATCCCTCGGCAATAATCATCACCATAAATGAATTCTTCAACCGACAAGCCAAGTTCAATTTCATAAACACCCGGACGAACAAGATTGCCGCTAGCTGAGATGAGTTTAGTGCCGGTTGATCGTTCAATACCGATTTTCGCATAGGCCTCGCCACCTTCATTGACAATCGGCACTACTGCGGCAATAGATTCTACATTGTTTACAACTGTAGGGTTGCCCCATAATCCTTTGACCGCAGGGAAAGGTGGTTTCATGCGTGGATTACCGCGTTTACCTTCCAATGATTCGAGTAGAGCAGTTTCTTCGCCGCAAATGTAAGCACCACCACCGGGCGTAACCACAAGATCGAGGTCGTAACCAGAACCTAAAATATTTTTTCCGAGCATACCATTGGCGTAGGCTTCGGCAATTGCTTTTTCTAAAATGCGCAGCACATACATAAATTCTCCACGAATGTATATGTATGAACGGCGTGCTCCAAGTGCATAACTCGAGGTAATCATGCCTTCTATGAGTAGATGAGGCAATTTTTCCATTAGGTAGCGGTCTTTGAAAGTACCTGGTTCAGATTCGTCGGCGTTGCAAACTAAATGTCGTTCAACTCCTTCTGGCTTGGCTAAAAAAGACCATTTCATTCCAGTTGGGAAACCTGCTCCGCCTCGCCCTCGAAGGCCAGATTTCTTCACTTCTTCAACTACTTCCTCAGGACTCATGGTCTTGAGTGCTTTTTCTACAGAAGCATATCCTCCATGCATTCTGTATATATCGTATGAGGCAATTTCTGGAACCTCAGCGTGTTCTATGAGTAATTTTCTTGCCATTTTTTATGATTTAGAGGCTTCCCGCATGGCGTCAAGCATTTCGTTCACTTTCTCTTTTGTTAATCGCTCATAGAATTGGTATTTGCACATGAGCATCGGCCCATAACCGCAAGCACCTAAACACTCAACTGTTTTGAGTGTAAATAAACCATCTTTGGTGGTTTCTCCTACCTTGATATCAAGCTTTTCTTCAATGTATGCGATCAGATCATCAGATCCTACCAATTGGCATGGTCCGGTGCGGCATACTTCCAAGACGTTTTTCCCGACGGGGTCTAGGTGAAACATCGTATAGAAAGTGGCCACTTCGTATACTTCAATAGGTTGGATATTCAAGAGCAAGGCAACCTTGTTCATCGCTCCAACACTGACCCATCCAAATTCATCTTGGACCAAGTGCAAGATGCTTAAAATGGCACTTTTCTTTTTCCCTTCTGGGAATAGACCCATGACGCGCTGAATTTCAGTCATGGTTTGGGCACTGAATTCTATTGGTGCCTCGTTCACTGCTTGTGGGTGGTCTACTTTCATATTAGGCGTCTAGTTCTCCGGCAATTACATTGATACTACTGAGCGTTAATACCGCGTCAGAAATAGGCATACCTTTGATCATTTCAGGATAAGCTTGGTAATAAATAAAACAAGGTCTTCTGAATTGTAGGCGGTATGGCGTGCGCCCACCGTCAGAAATCAGGTAATATCCTAGTTCACCGTTTCCTCCTTCAACTGCGTGATATACTTCACCAACAGGAAGTTCTGTCTCACCCATGATGATTTTGAAATGATAAATCAGTGCTTCCATGTTGTTGTATACTTCGGCTTTTGGCGGAAGGTAAAAATCAGGTAAGTCTGCTTTGTAATCTCCTTCTGGCAAATTTTTGTAGGCTTGTTCGATGATTCTCAAACTCTGACGAATTTCTTCTTGACGAACCATGAAGCGGTCATAAGTATCGCCATTCACTCCAACAGGAACAATGAAATCAAAATCTTCATAAGAAGAATAAGGATTCATCAAACGCACGTCATAATCAACTCCAGTTGCCCTCAAATTGGGGCCAGAAAAAGAATAAGACAAGGCGCGCTCAGCAGAGATTGGTCCTGCACCTTTGGTGCGATCCATAAAAATACGATTGCGCGCCAACATGCTATCAAACTCTTCGAAGGCTTTGGGAAAAGTTTTTAAAAAGGATTGAAGTTTTTGGTGAAAGACGGGATTGAAATCTCTTTCAAAACCGCCAATTCTACCCATATTTGTAGTGAGCCTAGCGCCACTCAATTCTTCGTAAAGTTCATAAATTTTTTCACGTTCAGAAAACGGATAAAAGAAGGAAGTAAGTGCTCCGGCGTCTACACCAATAACAGAATTACAAATGAGGTGATCTGCGATGCGAGCTAACTCCATTATAATGACACGCATATATTGTACGCGTTTGGGAATCTCGACTCCTAAAAGCTTTTCAACTGTCATTTCCCAACCTATGTTATTGATTGGTGATGAGCAATAATTGAGACGGTCGGTGATCGGTGTAATTTGATTGTACGGTCTGCGCTCAGCCAATTTCTCAAATGCACGATGTATGTATCCGACAGTTTGCTCCGAAGAAATGATTTTTTCACCGTCCACCTTTAAAATATTTTGAAAAATACCGTGTGTAGATGGGTGTGTCGGACCAAAATTAATCGTGGCAATATTTGCCGGGTCTGGGCTCAAAATAGTCTCTTTAGTTTCTTGGCTCATTGTTCGATGTTATTACGTCCGAAAAATCTATCGTCTTTATCTTCCCTAGTGGCATCTTCCAAAACATATTCCTTGCGCATTGGGAAGTAATCCATGTCATCCATGTTTAAAATTCTGCGCAGATCCGGATGTCCATCGAATTGAATTCCAAAGAAATCATAGGTTTCGCGCTCCATCCAGTTGGCACCATCGAAAAGGTCTGTGATGCTTGCAATATGTAGATTCTCTTTTGGCAGGTAGCCTTTGATGCGCAAACGAATATTGTTTTTCCATGAATGCAGCTGGTATACCACTGCAAATTCACGACCAAGAGCCTCTGGGTAATGCACCCCTGCAATATTGGTTAGGTAATTTACACTCAATTCTTGATCTGCTTGAAGCCATGCAATAGCATCGTGAATTTTACTCGGAGTTAACTCAACATTAAGCATACCAAAAGACTCTTCGTGGGCAAGCACCTCCGAGCCAAAGCGCTCTTGAATGGCACTTAAGTAATCGTGATTATTTTTCTTGTCCATTGTCGATTTCAATTTGGTATGATTCTAGCAAGTGTTTGTATTCCTCTGAATACCTACGTCTGTTAGATTCTTTTTTAACGAGTTCATGGATATTCATGACTCCTTCAATTATTTGTTCAGGTCGAGGCGGACAACCGGGTACATAAACATCCACCGGAATAATTCGGTCAATCCCTTGCAGCACTGAATAAGTATCAAAAATGCCGCCAGATGAGGCACAGGCGCCTACAGAAAGCACCCATTTTGGTTCGGCCATTTGCTCATAAACCCTCTTGAGAACAGGCCCGAGTTTTTTAGAGATTGTACCAGCCACAATCAATAAGTCGGCTTGCCTTGGAGTAAAAGACATGCGCTCCATGCCAAATCGAGAAAGGTCATAGGCACTTCCCATTGTAGCCATGAATTCTATACCACAACACGAGGTTGCAAATGGCAAAGGCCAAACAGAGTTGGCCCGAGCAAGTGCGATTGCTTTGTCAAGGGTAGTGAGCTGATAGCCCTCTCCATTGATGGTTTCGAGGTCTTCTATTTTTCCCATTCTAGTGCTCCTTTTTTATAGATGTAGTAAAAACCTGTCAAGAAAAAGCCAACAAACATAATAACGGCAAGCAGGCCTTCAAGTTTTAAATCGTAAAAATTAACGGCGTAGGGGTAAAAAAAGATTACTTCTACGTCAAATAACACAAACAAAATGGCTGTCATGAAATAGCGAATCGAAACCGGAAAACGGGCATTGCCTTGGGCTTCAATTCCACATTCAAAATTGTCATCTTTTCTTTCTGAATTGATGCGTGGCGTTAGTTTGTGCGTGACAAATAAGGTGAAGATGACAAAACCGGCAGCAACACCAATTTGCATCAAAAGCGGGATATAGTTTGCACTTGAGGCTGTTTCCATTTTGTTTTATTTGAGTAACAATTGTTACTGAACTAAGTTTGTTTTGCGGCACAAATTTACCTTTTTAGTTTCGTACAGACACAAAAAAAGCCGAGAAAATATTCCCGGCTTTTGATTTATTGCACTTATCAATTATTTGAATGCAAAACGCAAGCCCATATTTGAAAAATTTCCGACGCTAAAGTTTGTTTCTAATCCTGAAATTTGATTGACATTGAAGCCAGGGCGTAGTTCTAAGAAAAGGTGCATTGGTTTCCAAAATTCACGATTTTTACCAACTTGGAAATCAATACCTAGAGGCGCATATACGCCTAGGCCGTAACCCCCTTTATGTTCAAAATTTTCTTCGATATGCGTGCCTTCTGAATAGATCCAATAACTATAATTAGAATTGTAGTCTGCCCAAGGGGTTACATAATGTTGGATATTTGTATTGGCCTGGTAGGTGAATCCGAAATTGGCGCCAATCCCTCCAAAAAAGCTCCATCTATTTTTAGCATTGTAACGAAAAATCAAGGATGCGTCCAGTCGAATTTGCTTTTGGCCATAATAAGCATGATATCCATGAGTGCTAAATGAATCGATAAAGAATTGTTCTCCAGTTTGTGAACTAGTCAGTGTATCCATCGGAAAGGATTCCGTGTAGGAGCCCGAGGTCTGCATCAAATTATTTTGATTTGTATGCATCAGTCCAAGGCGAAGTGTTGCGTTGGGTAGTTTACTAAGCCCTAAACCTAAACTAAGTGTTTGTGCTTGGCCTGGTTGATTGAAATAGTACATCGAATTGTTCTTATACATACTCAGGTCTTGGTTGAGAATGCTAGAGTTTGGAGCAAGTTGCTGAAAGTCAGCTAAGGAACCGTTAGAAGTGTTGAAATAGCCGCCAGACTGTAAGTAGATTTCTTTGATATTTACTTGTGCATTGGCACCAGAAATGGCCCCAAAAAATAGGCCTAGAATGAGTTTTTTCATAGTATAAAATTTGTTTAATTTAACGACGTGTGACCTACTTTATTGTTACAAGTTTGACGAAATTATTGTTGGAAGCATCACTGAAGTAACAAATATACTCCCCAGGTGGGTAAGCGCGGACATCAATTGTTTGTCCGGGTTGCAGATTGCCTTGTTCAATAAGTGCTCCACTTGGCGAGTAAATGATATAATTGTATTTCGTTGATTGCTCAGAAATTTGAATAAAATCATTGGTTGGGTTCGGGAATAAAAGGATTCCTTTTTGGTAAGTTGGTAGAGTCTGGCCAGCCGAGAGTGTTGGGTCCATGCTCACCCCAGCAGTTCCATTGACTACCCAATTGAACGGATCAATCGTTATATTGCCGCTGAGTTGGCCAAAATTATTCAGCGTGAATAAATCTGAATTGCCTGTAATTGGAAATCTAACAATGGTGTCAGCAAA
>Ga0102831_1000047_pt1 | contig 57509 bp, 57 predicted proteins | sample ColrivemetaGS747_FD_84508 | JGI IMG/M metagenome (GOLD analysis project Ga0102831, IMG submission 84508) | Estuarine microbial communities from the Columbia River estuary - Freshwater metaG S.747 | ecosystem: Environmental > Aquatic > Marine > Intertidal zone > Estuary | place: USA: Columbia...
CATCTGGTACATCCGGTTCGTCTGGTACTTCTGGCTCATCTGGTACATCCGGTTCGTCTGGTACTTCTGGCTCATCTGGTACATCCGGTTCATCTGGTACTTCTGGCTCATCTGGTACATCCGGTTCATCTGGTACTTCTGGCTCATCTGGTACATCCGGTTCGTCTGGTACTTCTGGCTCATCTGGTACATCCGGTACATCTGGCTCATCCGGAACTGGATTTAATACAATTTCAAATTTTGGAAATAATAGAATATTAACATCTGATGGTACTTCAAATTCAGCAGTTGCAGAAAGTAATTTAACATTTGATGGATCTACTTTAAATATTAATGGTAGTGTTTTTATAAATGGAACTTTTTCTATATCGGGTTCATCATCCACGATCAACACAAGTAGTTTAATTGTCGGTGATACTATAATTGCTTTAGGTCATAGTCAAAGTGGCACTCCTATATTAGACGAAGGTATAATGTTTGTCAGAGGAACTGGTGCAACACAAGCATTTATTTGGGATGAGTCCGCTGACGAGTTTGCATTAATAAGTACAAATGATGATCATACAGTAGTCGGTAATGTTAATATATCAGGATATTCAAATTTACGTGTTGGTGGTTTAACAGTATCACAAATTAAAATAGCTGATGGTACGCAAGGTAATGGTAAATATTTGATATCCGATGCTAATGGAATTGCATCATGGACATCAGCCCCTCCTATGACATCTGGATCATCTGGTACAAGTGGTACTTCTGGTTCATCTGGTACTTCTGGAACAAGAGGGACTAGTGGTACTTCTGGAACATCCGGTTCATCAGGATTATTATCTTTAACAGGAACAACCGATAATGGTTTAATAACGCTAAATGGAACATCACCTAATGCAACAGTAGAGTCTAATCTAACATTTGATGGAACATCTTTATATGTAAGAGGTGAATTGGAAAACGACTTTGTTACTACTTTGAGTGGATCTGTTTCATTATCAAGTTATCCAAATGGTGGTTGGTTCACATTAGGTACAGTTTCATATTCACCGGGAAGAGGTACTGTTCGATTTATAGTTGCTTATACCGGTGGTAATTTCACACCAGTTACTTATGTAATTAACGCTTATAAGGACTGGGGTACTTCACAAACCACACTTTCATTAGAAAAATTTGGAAATTCAAATCATATTAAAGAAGTTAGAATGGTTAAAAATGATACTTCTCAACTCGTTTATTTAGAATTATTTTTATCTGGAGATGATGATATACACGAACCTCGACTTTATGTTCAAAAATTACATGGATATAATTACGATTGGTACTACACACCATCGGTATTATCACCAACTTTATTTCCAAGTTTGGATTCAAATAGTACAGATTGGTTAGCGAGAGCACAATTCCCTGTCAGCACTGGTGGTCCTTCTTTTGAAAGAGTTTATATAAATTCAAATACACAAGGTAAACATTGGAATATTTACGATGGTGGTGGATCAGCTTCATATCAATTACAATTTAGAGATAGTGGTGGGACATTAATGACTCTTGATGGTGATACTAACTATGTCGGTATTGGTAACTTTAGTTCTTCTAGTTTTAAACCATTATCTAGATTACATGTGGATGCCGCTAGTGGTGATTCAATATTATCACTTTCTAGAACTACAGCCGCATCATCTTGGGTATCCGAGATTGGTATGGTACAGGGTTTAAATGCTACTTATGCGGTTGCTGGTATGTCTTTTGTTACTGGTGGTACAACACAATCCGGAACAATAGTATTTAGAACTGCTAACGGAACAGCATCTGGTGATAAAGCCATTGTATCAAATGGCGTTTTAGAGAGAATGAGAATTACACCAGATGGTAATGTAGGTATTGGTGATTTCTCTGGAGTCCCTTCTATAAACCCAACATCATATTTATCAATAAATAGTGGACCATTAGGTACAACATATAACGGTGGTACAAATGCTTTACACGGTTTAATGATAGGTAGTCCATCTACAGGTGGTGACTTATTCATAATGGGTGTTGATCAACAAATGGACTTTGCTTATATGTGGGCGGCAACCAGGGGTGGTTCAGCTAAACCTATAGTTATACAACCAGAAGGTAGTGGTGTTTCAATAGGAACTTATTCAAATTCAGCTAAACTACACGTAAATACTTGGGGATCAACAACTGCTATAATAGCATCTGGATCAACAACTGGTGATATGGTTAGAATTACACAAACAGGTACGGGTAATTCTTTTGTAGTTGAAGATGGTGCAAATCCTGATTCAACACCATTTGTTATAAATAATATAGGTAATGTTGGTATTTCAACAACAACACCATCTTATAATTTACATGTCAATGGAACAGCTTCTGTAAATAGTTTAATTGTTGGACTTACACAATCTTTATATACAAGTATTGGTATGAATATCGGAGTTGGAACAACTAATATTTACTCAATTGCAACTGCTTCTTATACAAGTGTATTTTATGACTATTATATTAAGAATGGATCTAATTTAAGAGCTGGTACAATTACTGCAGTTTGGAGTGGAAATAGTGTTCAATTTACTGATGTTTCAACAATGGATATTGGTAATACGACAACTGGAACAAATGCGTTTACTTTCTCAGTAGCCTTATCATCACCTAATGCTGTTTTACAAGGGATATCATCTATTTCTGGATGGGAGTTCAGATCTATGATAAGAAGTATATAGAAAATTCAAAATAGAAATATAAAATTTAATATATACTATAACTTGCTAAAATAGAATATTAATTTTTAATATATACTATAACTTATTTTGGAAAGTGAAAAAATAAAGTTATTAAATGGGTAATGAATTTTTTGCAAGAAAAGGTCTTGCATTAGGAACAGCATCACGATCTTTTACTGATGGTCAAGTATTGGTTTTAGGTACAGATGGTGTAGTTAAATATAGAACAGATTTAGGATTAAATACTAGTGGAACATCCGGAACTTCTGGTAATAATGGAACATCTGGTTCATCTGGTATTTCTGGTGCTACAGGGTCAACTGGTACATCAGGAACTAGAGGTACAAGTGGGACAAGTGGCTCATCTGGTACATCTGGAACACAAGGTAGATCAAGTGGAGTTCAGTATAATTTTATAACAAGTACATCAAATACAAATCCAGGTGTAACAAACTTAAAATTTTTAGGAAGTGGAACACTATCATCAGTTAACACCATTTTAATAAGTGTAATAGATGTTGATAATATTAATCAAGATCTTTGGTTGTCAACTATGGACAACGGTTACTTGATAATGAGGAGTAATTCAAATACCGGTACTAATTTCGCAGTATTTACAATAACATCATCAACATTTGTAGCAGGTTCTCCTAATAACTATTATTCATTAGCTGTTGATATAAACTTTACTACAGGTACTTGGGCTTTAGCAAGCACAGATTTATTATCTTTAAATTTTTCAAGATCAGGAGCCGGTACTTCTGGTACAAGAGGAACATCTGGGAGCTCAGGAACATCTGGTACTTCTGGTACAAGAGGCACATCTGGTACTTCAGGTAATAATGGAACATCCGGTACATCTGGAAATAATGGAACATCCGGTACATCTGGAAGCTCAGGGTTATTATCATTAACTGGTACAACCAATAACGGTGTTATTACTTTAAATGGAACTGCACCAAATGGAACAGTCGAATCAAATTTAACCTTCGATGGTACGACTTTAACTGTCACTGGTGATATAGTTGCGACTGGTAATTTCACAGTTAGTGGGACAACGTCTACTGTTAATACTACTAATTTATTAGTAGAAGATCCTTTAATTTTATTAGCATCCACACAATCAGGAACACCAACATTGGATTCCGGAATAATGATTAATAGAGGAACTGGTGCGACTCAGGCACTTATCTGGGATGAATCAGCTGATGAGTTTTCTTTTGTATCAACAAATAATTCATCAACTACATATGGTGATATAACAATAACCGGATATTCTAATTTAAGAGCTGGTGGTTTAACAGTATCTCAAATTAAAATATCAGATGGTACACAAGGATCGGGTAAATATCTAATATCAGACGCTAATGGTATTGCTTCATGGACAGCTTCAAACGCATTATATGAAGTACACACCGGACTAAATTCAACTAGAAGAATTGGTGTTGGTAACACAGCATCTGGTGATTATTCGGCAACATTAGCTGGTAGTGGTAATAGATCAATTGGTCAATACTCAGTTATAGTGGGTGGTCAAGATAATTACTTATCTGGTTGGTATAGCTTCATAGGAGGTGGTCAAAACAATAGTAATTTCTCGGTTGATTATTTAGCTATTGTTGGTGGTCAAAATAATAAAGCTCAGGCAGATTATTCATTTATTGGAACCGGATTTAGCAATACTATTTCATTGGGATCGTATAATTCATCTATTATTGCTGGTCAGTATAATACAGCAAGTGCTACAAATGTACATATAATTGGTTCAAATATAATAGGAACTTATAGCGATACTGCTTATGTTAATAAATTAAATATTGGTTCTTTTAGTACCCAGACAACTTCTAATATTTTAGGTATCGACTCTAATGGGAATGTTACAGTTGGAAGTTTATCAGCTGGAACATCAGGAACAAGAGGTACATCGGGTACATCAGGATCAACTCCATTTATGTCAATAACCTATCAATCAACTGGATTTAATTTGAGTGTTGGTACGGTCTCTTTACCAGTAACACAAACTCTACATATTGGATGGCAAAGAGGAACTAGATTAAGACTTTGGAATAGTTCTACATCTTACATGGAGGGTGTTGTTTCAACAACAATGTCTTATCCACAACCATCTGGTCAAAATATAGATGTTTTAATTGATCGTGTTGTTGGTAGTGGAACTCCAACTGTTTGGAGAGTTGGAATTGCTGGTGATGTCGGAAGCTCAGGTGCATCAGCATCACAAACATTAGCTCAAACTTTAGCACTTGGTAATTCAACTGGTCAAAATTGGATAGAGGTTGATATTTCTGGTACTGGTGCAAATGGAATTAGAAATAATAACCCACTTGATAGAGATAAAAAGATTGAGTTTAGTTCCGATGGGATATTAAGTGAGGTTTATGGTAATGTTACAGATAATTTATCCTCAATAAGTATATTACAGAATAACATAAAACTATTATCTAAAAGTGATACTGGTGCTTTTCCAGCTAATGAGGCATTTATACAAATTCAGGAAAATGGCGATATTGTTGTAAACAACTCAAATGCATTAGACATATCCTCTGAGTTTGTAAGTGTGACAGGTCAATCAGGAACATTTAGTGGAATTCAATATGCGATCGACTATTCTACCAACTATACAAACAGATCACTTGTAGATAAAGGATATGTTGATAGTAGAATCGGTACATCCGGAACGTCAGGTACAAGAGGAACGTCAGGTACAAGAGGAACATCCGGAACATCAGGTATATCATTAAAAATGACAGCATCTTCTGGAACCACATATTCAATATCAACTGGAACCAAAACATTCACATTAGGTCAACCTACTAATTTAGGATGGTCAATTGGATCTAGAGTTAGAATACACTATGATTCGTCAAACTATATGGAGGGTATTGTCGCATTTGCTGATCAATTAAGTTTTTTAAATGTTACTAGTGTTGAAATAAATGTCGATTACACTGTCGGATCGGGTGTATATCCCTTTTCTGGTGAGTTGTGGAATATATTATTAATTGGTGAAAGAGGAAGTGTTGGTGCATCTGGAACAAGTGGGACTAGAGGAACATCTGGAACAAGTGGATTATCAGGCGCTACATCATCAGGAGCAAATAATCAAATACAATTGAGTAATGGTACTGGTGGATTTAAACCTTATGGATTCTTCAGCACTGCTTCAAATAATACAGTTATAACAAATACCGCTTCTACATCTTTAATAGGTCTTGATAATACATTTATTGGTATTAATAGTGGTTGGAAAACTACTGGGGATTCTAATACATTTATTGGTAGTGATAGTGGATATAACAATACTGGTGATTTCAATACTTTTTTAGGATGGTGTACTGGTTATAATAATACAACCGGTGTTTCTAATACATTTATAGGACCCGCGGTCGGACGTTTAAACACAACTGGTTCTGGAAACATTTTTATACATGGTGGCAATTCAAACACAACTGGTACCGGTAATGTTTATATTGGTAATAGTTCCGGTGCACTGGGTACAGCTTCTTTAGAAAACGTATTTATTGGTGAAAGAGCTGGTCAATATAATTACGCATCTTATAATACATTTATAGGATCTTGTGCTGGTTATAGTAATTATAGCGGATGTGGAAATACCTATGTTGGACACAAATCGGGTCTTTTAGCTTCTACGTATAGTTTTTATGATTTTTATAATGATTTTTATTTAACCTCTTCCCCTTGTAGAAATATATTTATTGGAAATGGATCTGGTTACAATGGATCAGGTATAAAATTTAATGTATTTTTAGGTTATCAAACCGGATATAATTCAAAAACAACATCACTTTATAATGATCTTACTTCTACATATTATAATATATCAGCATCTTGTAACGTATTTATAGGAACCGATACTGGATACAGTAATCTATATGGAAGTGGAAATACTTATGTAGGTTATTGTTCGGGATATTCCGGAACATCCGTTATTACTTTTGGTATATTTTCTTCTGATGTTGAACAATCAGCATCCTCTAATACATATGTTGGTTACAGAACTGGATTTTCTAATAAAATTGGTACTAATAATACTTACATAGGATTTGATGCTGGTTATTCTGGAACACAAAGTGGTAATAATACATTTATAGGCTCTGATGCTGGTTGTATGAATACTGCTAATTATAATACATTTGTTGGTGCTTTTTCTGGACCAGTTAATACAACTGGTACATATAACTCTTTCTTTGGTGATGGATCAGGTCTTTTCAACACAACCGGTTCTTGTAATACATTTATTGGTATGATATCTGGTTGTATGAATACTACTGGTGGATTTAATACATTCATGGGAGCTCTTTCTGGTTTAAATAATAAAAACGGAAGTAATAATACCTATTTGGGTTATTGTACAGGTGCGGCTGGTACACAATCCACTCAAAATACATTTATAGGTTCAAAATCAGGTAGATCTAACACAACTGCTTCTGGTAATACATTTGTTGGCGCTGTTTCGGGTGAGTTTAATACAACTGGTACTGATAATTCTTTTTTTGGTAATGGTTCTGGAAACGGAAATATAACTGGATACGCAAATACATATATTGGATCCGGATCCGGACAAAACTCTAATAGTGGTTTTTGTAATACATTTGTTGGATTTGCATCCGGTGTTTCTAATAATAGTGGTGATTATAATACATATATTGGTTCAAATTCTGGTAGAGCCGCGACACAAAGTATAAACAATACATTTGTTGGTTCGGATTCTGGATGTTTAACAACTGGAAATGACAATACCTTTATAGGAGCTTGTGCTGGTCTTAATAATACCACTGGAGTCAACAATACTTTTATTGGTGTCAGATCTGGATGTTTAAATACAACTGCTAATGAGAATACATTTGTTGGATTTGCATCCGGTATTAATAATACAACCGGTACAAGAAATACGTTTATAGGTACTTTTGCTGGTCAGTGCACAACAACCGGAACTGCAAATACATTTGTTGGTGATTATAGTGGTAAATTATCTAACGCTACAGCAAATACATTCTATGGTGATTGGAGTGGTTGTACAGTTACGACTGGTGGATATAATACTCTAATTGGACAAGGATCTGGTATTGGCATCACAACTGGTGTTTATAATACTACACTTGGTGGTGATTCTGGACCAACTACTAATTTATCTTGCAGTATATCAATTGGGTATAATGCGACTCCTCAAGTAAATGGTCAAGTTGCTATTGGTTCTTCTACCGCTCCAGTTGCTACTGCTGTTACTGCTGGTGCAGTAGCAGGTTATATATGTACAAATATAAATGGAACAAATTATAAAATACCATATTATAATATATAATAAAAAATAAAAAAAATCATGTTAGTTAATATAGAAAATAAAGATTTCATAACCACTAAAACAATATCAAAAATAGAAATATTAGATGGTAATATCAATTTAAATAGTTCGGTGACATTTCCCGTTAAGTTAATGGATTCTGATAATAATTTAATAAATATTGAAACTATTTCAATTGAAGGTGAAGAATATAATAACTGGGGATCAGACGATAATTATATTGAAACATTAATTCTTACGAAGTTAGGATTTCAAAAACTACAATAAACTTTATCCATTAATTAAAGTATAATATTAAAATTTATTTTAATTAATGGATAAATATATTATCTTTCATGTAGAAGGTGGAGTCGGTAAAAATGTTATAGCAACCGCAGTAATAAGAGCTATAAATAAATTCTATCCAGATAGAAAGATTATAATTATTACCGCCTATCCAGAAATATGGGAATTAAATCCACGAGTTTGGAGAATTTATCAATTTGGACAAACTCAATACTTTTATAAGGATTTTATTGAAGGTAAAGATACTATAGTATTATCACACGACCCATATAGAGAAACAGATGCTATTTATAGAAAAAAACACCTCTCAGAAATTTGGTGTCAAATGTATAATATACCATTTGATGGTGAAAACCCCGAACTTTATTTCACTCAGCTAGAAAGTGACTTTGTTCAACAAATTCTCAATAAAACAAAACCAATATTTTTAATAAATGCCTTTGGTGGCGCACCAAATCAAAAGAATAAATACTCCTGGGCAAGAGATATCCCACCAGCATTAGCACAAGAAATAGTAAATGAAGCCCAAAAAGATTATAGAGTTATTCAGGTTAGAAGAGAAGATCAAATCGCTCTTAATAATTGTGAATATCTTTCCCTATCAACTAGAGAATTAGCCGTTTCACTTTTATACTCTGATAAACGATTATTAATTGACTCATTTTTACAACATGCCGCAGCCGCATTAAACTTAAAATCAACCGTTTTATGGGTTGGTAATTCTCCTAATGTCTTTGGATATGAATTACATGATAATATAAGTAGCGAATTCGAAGAAGCATCTTTAAAAAACTCATTATATGAACCATATGATATTATGGGTAACCCTATTCAATTAGCAACTCCACCAAACTTTTTATTTGATAAAGATCAAATATTAACAAGTCTTGGATTAAAAAATAACAACTTTATTATATGAATAATAAAAAAAGTATTGGACTATCAGGAATTCTTTTCTTAATCTTCCTAACCCTAAAATTAACCAATAATATAGATTGGTCTTGGTGGTGGGTAACTTCACCTATTTGGATACCAATTTCTATTGCATTTGCTACTTTTTTAATAGCATTCTTTGTTTTTTTAATATGGGGCGTAATTCTTTTGTTTATTGGTTATAAACCAGAAGAAGTCAGTACCAAATTTAATAATATGGTCAAAAAAAAGCCTCAATAAATTGAGGCTTTTTTTAAATAACTTCTTTAATAACTTCAGAAACCACTTTTCTATCAACTGGTAAGTTTGAAAATTCTTTCATTATTTGACCAATATTAGTAATTCCACTTTCTTTTAATTCTAAAATCTTTTTAGTTATATCTTCTCTAGATAATTCTTTAGGTAAATAACCTTCTACAATCATTAATTCAAACGTAGCATTACTTAATTCAACTCCTTCTTCTTTATTAGAAATTGACGAAATAGTTTCTTTTAAAGATTTTTGAACCTTTTTTAAAATTTTAATAACATCTTCATCTGATAAATTATCAACACCAGTGTTTTTTTCCAAAGTTTGTATTTCACCTTTTACAACAGATAAAAGAGACTTGGTAACAGCATTCTTTTCTTTAAATGCTTTTAAATAATCTGAATTAATTTTTTCTTTTAACATATAATTTTTAATTTTTTTACAAATATAGTAATTAATTATACTAAAATGAATAAATAAGTTTAATATATAGTATTATGAAATATCTAAAATATAGAAATCAATTCCTAAATGAAGCATTTTCTGCTAAATCTCTTTCCAAAACACTTGGATGGTTATCAAAATCTGGACTAAAACCTACTCCTTTCATAGAGGATCTAAAAGAGTTTTGCGAAAAATATAAGATACAATTATCTAACATAGAAGATAACTTCTTTAAAGTAAATGTTAGAAGAAGTGAAGCCTTAAAACTAAGATCTGATGAGGTAAATAATCCAAGTGGTTTATGGTGTCTTAAATTCTGGTTTTCAGCTAAAGAAGGATATATGGGATATACTGTTACACCTTCTAAAGAGAAAGAGAAGTATGCTATTAAAGCGAAAAAGGCTGGTAGTAATGATCCTTTTAATGAAAATGAAGTTGAAGAATTGTTAAGAACCACTAAACATGATTTTATGAAAACTGGTGAATTAAAACCAGTTGTTGATTATGATAAGTTGAAAACTGGCGATATTATTGCTTTTATAGATGGTAATTATAATACTCGTTGGGGTAAAATATTTTGTTCTTATTATGATGATGGTAACTATTTAGGTAAATATGTTATTAACTCACGCTTAGATGGTAATTCACCAGATGGTTGGTATGATGAAAATGGTAATGATTTAGGACGTAGATTTAAAAATACAGATATTTTTGAAGATTTTGTATCTGAGGATAATTTCGGATCTTGGTATATTTATGGATCAGCACCTGGAAATGATCACCGTAAATTACACTTTTATAAAAAGGGTGATGAACCACTTCATGTTATTGATGATAAAAAAGAAGAAGATACTTCGAAATTTAACTTGAGTATTTCATTATATTATAACGAGTTATATCAAATTAATAGTAATGATAATGATAAAGTATCAATCACTAAGAGTAATTTTGATAACTCTGATTTTGCTATTATATTTTATTTAGATGAATTTTTACCACATCAAGAAGAAGATTTATCAGATGTTAGAAAAAGAAGAAGTGATTCTAAAGAAGGCGCTATCGCTCTAATGGATGATGAAGAGATTAAAAGAATAAATGTTAAAAATAGAATTGAGGAATTGGTTAAAAGATTTAACTTACCACAAGATATAAATAATATGACTAATTTGAACTTAATTTTATTAAATATGTTAATAGATGATTGGTCACTTTTTGCATTATTTAATAGTTATAATAACACTATATTATATAGAATATATAATTTCTTCGAAATTGTAGATAGTCAAGAGAGATATAGTACAGATGAAGAGTTTAAACGGAGATTAGATAGTAGATTAGAAGAGGTTAGAAACGAATATAGATCTTTATTAAATTCAAAATTAGTTAAATCAAAATCATTCAAAGAAGTTTATGATAAACTAACTAAATCTAGTAATGAACTACTTGTCCAATTTTTGAAGAATTTTATGAGATTAAGTATTAAATTAAAAGATAAAATTAGAAGTAAAAATTTATCTAGTTTATATGATGCCCAAATCTTAATGGATAAAATATATTTGATATCAAATCCAACAAATGATACTTTTAGATTACCATATGATATACGTGAAGGTTTAGATTATTTCTCAAATGAAGAGAATGCTACATATTACTTAAATCGAATGGGTAGTGATGAGAAAGTGAGATTAGATAGAGCTATGATGTTTATGGAAAGACAAATAGATCAACTTTAAATAGATTTTAATTCTTCTATTTTAAAGTCAACCTCCATTAAGAGTAATTGACATTCAACTTTTAATTGAATAAATTTGTGTACATCCACATTACCGCTTCTTATTTCTTTATCTATAGAATCAATTTCTTTCAGAATACTATTTCTAATACCATCTAAATCATCTAGAATAGTAGATTGTATATCTTCAAATAGGGATTTAAAATAAGGATTTGAAAATATCATTTCTCTCCAAAGTTCACTACTAAATCTTTTAACAATTTTAGTTATAACGTCTATAATATCCTCTTCTGTATAAGAGTTTTTTAACTCCACTACAAACTCTTCATATTTTTCGTAACTCCGGTCCATTATCTAAAATTCATTTCTCTTTTAGCATCTCTATCAATATCTCTACTCTTAATATCTGCTTTTTTATTCCAAAGCTTTTTACCCTTACATACACCAATTTTTACTTTAATTCTATTGTTTTGTATAAATAAACCTAAGGGAATTAAAGTTGTACCCTTATCACCTAATAACCTATCAATTTTTTGAATTTCTTTTTTATTTAAAAGCAATTTTTTTTCCCTATTTTCATCATGTTTATCTAACTTGTGTGCTTGTTTATAAGGGGCAACTTTTAAATTTTTAATCCAAATTTCACCAGATTTAAAATAAGCAAAAGCATCTACAATAGTTAAACCACCACCACGAATTGATTTAACTTCACTACCAGTTAAGATTATTCCGCAATCATACTCTTCTATTACATCAAATGAATATCTAGCTTTTCTATTATTTATTATCATTATATTTTTTTTATACAAAAATAAAAAAAAGTTTCATAAGGGGCTACATAATTTAATATATAATTAATGAGAAAATGTAAATGGTGTAATTGTGATTTAATTAATAAACGGTCAGATGCTATGTTCTGTAAAAGATCTTGTAAGGGAATGTTTAGTAGAAAGAAAAATAAAAAAAATGATAAAGGAAATAGAAAAGTTTAAGTTAATACATGGTGATACCTATGACTACTCACTTGTTAATTATATTAACAATATAACAAAAATACAGATAATATGTAAGATTCATGGTATTTTTGAACAAACACCACATCATCATAAACGAGGTGGTGGTTGTAGTAGATGTACAATAGGAGCACCATCCTTATCAAAGGATGATTTTATCAAAAAATCAATTAATAAACATGGTGATAAATATGATTACTCGTTAGTAAATTATGTTAACAATCGAAAAAGTGTCATTATAATATGTAAAGATCATGGAGAATTTAGTCAAATAGCTGGTAATCACTTAAATGGTAGAGGTTGTAAAAAGTGCAATATAAAACATATATCAAATGATGAATTGATAAAAAGATTTAACAATAAACATAATAGTTCTTATACTTATCTTCTTTATAAAGAAAGGTATAAATTATCGGACATTATAGATATCAATTGTGAAATTCATGGTGTGTTTACACAAAGAATATCAAACCATCTCGTATCTGGTTGTCAGAAATGTGTAGGTTTTGTATATGATAATGATGACTTTGTAAATAAATCAATTAAAATACATGGTGATAAATATGATTATAGTTTATGTAACTATATTGGTTTCAAAAATGATGTTGATATAATATGTAAAAGGCACGGTGTTTTTCATCAAAAACCATATATACATACCAGTGGTTCAGGTTGTCCTCGATGTAAAGAATCAAAAGGTGAAAAGATTATATCTTGGTTTCTAAACAAAAAAAATATAAAATATGAAACTCAAAAAACCTTTCCTGGTTGTGTCGATGTTAATCAGTTAAGATTTGATTTCTATATACCAGAATATAATACCTGTATAGAATATAATGGTATACAGCATTATGAACAAGTAAAATGTTTTGGTGGAAAATCTTATTTAATAGATCGAAAAAATAAAGATAATATAAAATATAAATATTGTAAAGACAATAATATAAATCTTTTAGTTATAAAATATACAGATGATAAAAATATATCCAATATAATCAACAACTACATATTATCATTATAATCCATTTAAAGAAATTGTTTCGTCAAAATGACCGTGACTAAATCTATTTTTAGATATTTTACAATTATCACCATTTAACATTAGTACTAAATCAGCCACATATATAGGTGAACTACCACCCTTTATAGTATAATCTTCAGATAATCTATAAATTGGTGATGTAAATATAACTTTTATGTTGTTTTCCATTCCAACATATCTCAAGTTTTCAAGAGTTTCTTTCAATCTTAAATATCTAGCCATACTATCTATATTTGGAAATTTAACATTTTCATAATCAATAACAAAATATTCAGGTATAATTAGATCTTTATTATCTAATAATAATTCTAATTTAGAATCTCTAATAAAACTCTTAAAAGAAAAAGATGAATTTATTTCTCCATTTATTACCATATGTGGTAATTTAGAAATAAATTCATCTTTTAAACTTTCATGTTGTGATGTATAACCAATTGTTGTAAAACTAGATTTGTTTACTAAATCATACAAATCTTCAATTGACTTCATAAAAATTAATTTAAGTGATTTTTAATTAACTCTTCAATTTTTTCTTTTGTTACGTTTCCAGTATTTCTTTCAACTATTTCTCCATTTTTATAAAGAAGTAAAGTTGGAATATTTCTAATTCCTAATTCTCTAACTAAATCTTTAGCCTCATCAGCATCTAATTTACCAACACTTAATCCCTTTTCTTTGTATTCTGAAGAGATTTGATCAACTAATGGACCAATAACTTTACAGGGGCCACACCAACTCGTGAACACATCAACTAAAGCTAATCCACTATTAGTGAAGTCATTATAATTTTGTTCATTTAACTCAGTAATATAAGCTATCATATTTTATTTTTATTTTTTATTTATATCATTTCATGAAATTAAAGTTTAGTAAAATAGAGACCTAATTGGTCTCTTTTTCTCCTAATATCCGTCTTACTTTACCCTTTGTATCATTTACAATTTCCTTTCTAACTGATAATTCAAGTAAGAGTTTTGTACTTTCATCAAATTCCTCTGGTATTTTGAAATTACCTTTTTCTAAAAGAGAAATTGCAATAATTGGATCATCACTAAACTCATGAAATAGTGTTTTAGCAATTTCTACTTGTTCAACTAATTTCAATCCATCTAAACTATTCATAGCAGTTGTCCACTTACCTAGATTGAATATAAAATCCCTATCCTCTTTTGTAGCACCATCCATATAATCAACTCTATTGAAATGAAAATCTTTCCAATAATTTTTTAATACTGGGTTATCTTTAACATTTCTAAGATAAAAAAGTAAATCACAAGTATCATGAATTGATGTAATATTGTCATCTCCCCAATAGTTATTTTCTATAAATAAATCATTAAATGAATTAGATTTGGCTACTTTATATTTAATTGGTGATAATTTCCAAAGATTCACATCTTCGCCATGTTTCTGCTTAATATATTCTTTATAGTAATCATCTTTTTCTAATTTAAACATTTCTGATAAATGTGGAACAGATAAGAATTTATCTCTATATCTCTCTTTAAACAGAAGTTTATTAATATCACTATACCCACCATTCATTAGGTGTGATAGAATTGCCCATTCTTCTTCATCAGCCTTAGTACCTAACTCTATTTCTTTTGATCCAATTCTAATTGCTGTATGTGATGGTGTTTGAGCATTGGCAACTTTAATTTTACCACATTTTAAGAAATCTTTAAATGCATCAGTCCAATAAAATTTATCTTCTTCTATTGAGTAACCAACACCAACACAATTTAGATCGAATGACTCTAATATAAATTGTGGTTCAGTTCTGTTTGAATCATATTCTACATAATTAAATATCCCTTCTCTTTCGGAAGTAGCAACTAGATAAAAACTCCGAGTTGATTTTTGAGAGAAGGTTATACCTGAATAATCTTCGTGGTAAGTTTTTTCTTCTTTTTTAAATCTATAAAGAGATTTTCTATCATAAGGATTGAAATCTTTTATAATATCTCTTAGAATAAAAACATCAATATCATTAATAACAGCTTCTTTACCAGAAACTAATTCCCAGATAGTATTTGCTAAAGAACCACCAGCTATAAATCCCTTTTTGGGTAAATCCCATTTAGATTTTAGTTTATTTAGAGCATCTCTGCTTAATTGTTCAATGTTCATTGTAAAAGTTTTATGAGTTTGTTATTTCTAATATCATCTAATTTGGTAAAATATGACCAATCGATTGCCATTTTATCAGCATAATTCCCATATCCATTAAAAATGAGAGTTTCATCAAATATATCTAATATGATAAAACTCTCATTTTTTGAATATCCACATAGTTCTAGTATATTTACACCTTTATTTTTTGGAAGTTTATCCCAACCAGTACAGACAACAATATCTCCTACATTAAATTTCATTATTTTAAAATTTATAATTATTTGCGTGTAAATTATAAATCATATCTGTATCTTCATCATTTAAATCGTAATAAAAATCTCCTATTAATTCTATTAGATTTTCTAATGATAATTCTTCTGAATGAAATTCAATTTCATTCCAAAAATAATCATTATCATAATAGTATAGATACTTGTAATAAGGTAAAACTTCCATTTTTTGTATTTCACCATTAATAATTTTGAAAATACCAGAATTTAATTGAGAATTAACATATTCAATATAAATAGTTTTTTCTAATGATAATTCTTCCCAAAAAGAATCAATTACATCATCACCACATTCACCATAAATAGTTATTGTGTCAGATTTCATTTCAATAGAACTTAGAGTCTGCCAACCTGTTTCATTACTAAATGTTTTGTTATTTAGTAAATATTCATATGTTGTTTCTAAATTTTCTCCTATTATCTGTATTTTTAACTCAGTTACCATTAGTTATGATCTATACAATTTCTCCATTTTCTACCATCATAAGATTCATCAATTTTAGAAAATTCAGATTTTGTTTCATTTATTAAAATTAATCTAGCATTTCTTATTCTTGATTTTATTGTACTTAAATTTTCACCTAAAATATCAGATATTTCTTGATAAGACATTTTTTTAATTTCTCTCATCTCAATAACTCTTCTATAAGGTTCTTTAAGTTTTCCTATATGGTTAATAAGTATATTAGCTTTAATTTCATTAGAGTCATATAACTCATGATTATTATAATCACTGTGATGTTCCGATATAAAGTCTTTCATCGTAGTTCCTTCATCATCATACTCAGTGTCTAGAGATACACTCTTTTTATCATTTTTGATTGCTTGTAGTGCTAAATTTTTAGCAATTGTAAAAAGCCAGGTAGAAAATTGAGCTTTCTCCATTTCGTACTTATTTATTTTTTCAAATGCAGTTAAGAACGAATCTGTTGCGATATCCTCAGTTTTTTGAGGATCATTACACATTTTAGAAGTGTAATAGATTAATTTTGGATAATACTTTTTGTAAAGTTCTGTAAAATCTTTACCAGTTTTTTCAATAAAGAACTTCTCGTGTTCTTTAAAAGATGTTAATTTTTCTCCCATTGCCGTTTAATTGTTTTTTAGTGACTTGCCGCCATTTGCCATTTATTTATTCAAAACTCACTCCTCCCTATACAAAGGACCAAGTAATATTATACTCTTTTATCTATTAAAAGTTTTATTTTATGTAAACTTTTTTTATGAAATTCCTAATTCTTCTAATTTTTTATTTCTTCCCTCTGATATTAAATCAGAAAAGAAGTTATTAAACTCTTTATTAAGAGAGCTTAAGTTAGCCAATACACCATTCTCCTTTAAGAAATCATCTATGTCATTATTCTTTAATATCTTAACCCATTCATCTTTTCCCTCAGTTGGTTTTATCCAATCTTTATCAATAAAATGAGATTTTTTATAATCCGGTAAAGGTCCAATTGGACTATTAACTAACTCTTGAACAATTTTAAGATGTCTATTTTCAGTAAAATTATATGTGTTTTGAAACTCATTTATAATTATAGTAAGTATTGATTTACTTACAAACATCATTTTTAACTCACCTTCGTGCCATGTTAGTATTACATTCTTACTAGAATAATTTATCTTATAATTATTTATTTTAGAATGGTTATATAATCTAATTATATAATTACCTTCATCATAAACTACTTTTTTGAAGTTACTACTATTTTTATGTTCTTCATAATAAAGACAACTTATTGGAATAGTAATAGAATGACTACCATCTTTTCGGATGATAGGAACAATCTTTAACTCCATTCCATCTTCTAATTTTAGAATTTTCATATTATTTTTATTTTAATAAATCTTCTAACTCTTCAACTGTTAAGATATCAACACCAAGTGAGATTGCCTTTGTCTCTTTAGAACTACCAGAACCTTTAGCCTTCATTACTAAGTGAGTTGTGTTTTTAGATACAGAACCACCAATAACACCACCTCTACTAACAATAATCTCTTCTAAGTCTTTTCTACGAACACCAGTAAACACAAATTGTTTACCAACTAAGTCGTCGCCAACAGCAACCACTTCTAATTTCTCAGAGATAGTTATAGGTAGTCCTTCTATAAATGTAAGGAATTTTTCGTAATTTTCAACATAAGTTTTAGCAGAAATCTCAGCAAATCCTTCAATCTCCATAACTTGTTGAATAGTAGGTTTCTCAGTAAAGTGTTCTAATAAAGCCAACTTCTTACTACCCAATCCCGAAAAGATACCAGTGGCGTGTTGCAATTTAGATAATTGAACACCTGTGATTGATTTTTTAATAGAGTCATAAACAATCTTAGCCTTGCGTTTACCAAAACGATCAATACTTTCTAAATCCTTTGTTGTTAAGTTTAAGATTTGTTCGATTGTTTTATATCCAGCATCCCATAATTGAGATACAACACCTTCTCCTACGTTATCAGCTTCTAATATTTCAAAGAAAGCTACAATCTTTTTTAATTGTTGATCTTCAGTTTCGGTTAGTGTCATTAACTCAATACCTGCTTCATTCCACCCAATCTCAACACCTTTGATAGTTGGTTCAGTAAAATCAACACCTTCGATAACATCAATTATTTTAGGAATTACCATCCCACTTCTCTTAATTAAAACTTTAGCACCAACTCCCAATCTCATATCTTTAACAAAACGAGCGTTGTTACCAGTTACATTAGATACAGTAACACCATCTAACTTAATAGGTTCTACATGTAGAGTTGGTTTTAATAAACCTTGTTTAGAGATATTCCAAGTTATACCAGTGATTACACTTTCTGCGGATTGTTCAAAACTTGAGTGTTTAAATGCCCTAGCATAAACCGGGTTACCAGTTGAAGTTTCACGACCAAGAGTTTGTTGAGTTGCTAAATTATTAACTTCTAAAATAATACCATCAATTTCATACTCTTCTGACCATTTTTTAAAAAGAGATATTAATATTTCTTCCGTAAGGTCTACTATACTACAAACATGATAAGGAACTTTTTGTGATTGGCCTTCATTTAATTCATCCAATAATTGTTGTTTTGTTGTGAATGAGTTTCTCACACTTGGAATTGCTCCATATTTTATATATTGACAATCTCCTAAAGCATCTGATGGTGTTTTAGAGTTTATTAACCCTGCGACTAAATTTCTCGGGTTAGCAAAATCATTAGAGTATTTTTCTAAGAATACTGATTTTGGCATAATAACTTCACCATAAGTATATGCGAAATCAGTAACACCTGTTAAGTGATTACCAATTAAATTATAATGTTCTGTAGATTTTTGACCATAAGTACCATCACCTCTAGTTATAGCCTCTGATGTTGTTTCATCAACACATAAAGACAATCCATCATATTTTGGTGTACAAATAATCTCAACCAAATTTGGGAGGAGTTTAAGACGTTGCCAGTCTTTGATTTCTTCCAATGACTTAATTTTATTCATAGAAGCCATAGGAATAGGTAGACGAGTTTTTCTACCTTCGTCTAATATTTCATGCCCTACTTTAGATAGTAATTCATCATCTGGTGACATTTCTGCTAATTCTTCGATAAGAATATCATATTCACTATCAGACATAATTGGTTCGCCAATTCTGTATGCTTCATTAGCAACTCTAATCTTTTCTTTTAATTGTTCTATCATAATACAAATATAGTAAATTATTTTGATTTATTTATTAATTTATTTTATTATCCTATTAAAAATGATCTAGTTTCATTATAAAAATCTTCTGAAACTCCTAATACTTCTAACCAATTCTTAAAGTATTTATCTAATTGTTTACTTCTATAATGAGTTCCTAAATGATAGAGTTCAAAGTCTTTTCTGTTCTGAATTTTATCAGCGATTAACATATCATTCACATCTTTCAGTGGTGACAATCTAACTTCATCTAAAGATTTTATTTCTCTATATGATAAGTATTCGTTAGCAACAGAACGATATTCAATTGAATTGATTATTACACGATAATCAACACCCTTTAATAGGTTTGAGTTTTCTTTAAGAGAATTATCATCTTGTACGATTGGGTGAAGACAATACGCCTTCTTAGCTTCTTCGGAAGCACCAATCTTTTCTAAGATATAGAGACCTTCATCAATATGATTCATTAATCGAACACCACTTCTTTTCGCAATTCCATCACCGTAGAAATCTGATATAATTTTATATTCTTTAAATTTCATGATAAAAAATGTTTAAACACAAATATAGTAAAAAACTTTGAAAGAAAAAACATATTTTAATATATAATAAAAAAATCAAAGAAAATATGATACAATCAAGTTTTCCAAAGGTAGCTGATCAAATATTAAATTTTAATAAAAATATAGTTGATATACTAACTAAAATAAATACATTAACTACTACTACAGATCCAAGTGTAAGTTTACAGATATTTAATGATAATGGTGTTTTAAAAACTTTTAACATGCCAAGTATTAATTCTCTTAAATCTGAAATTGATAGATTAAACAATAATATTAATTCTCTTTATAGTATTGATACTACAGGTTCTATGATTCAAACATCACCTAATACCTTTAAAAAGGTTATTACAGTTGATTTAAATAGAGATCCTAATCCAATTTACGATTTAGGTCAAATAACAACATTTAAGTCTAGACCAAATTGGTTTTTCGATTCTATGCTTAATCCAATGATTAACATTGAATTAGATTTGAGTGGTCAAATAGAGGATAATGTTAGAAAAGTTTTTATTAGAAGATATATTGTTGATTTTGCAAAAGACGCCTCTGGCAATTTGACTAATCTTGGACAGTCAGCTCTTAATAGTTTCAATAGCCAATTTAGAAGTATTTCTTCTATTAATATAGAAGAGTTTGAAAATTGGCACAGAACTACACCTGGTTTAGTTGATCCTCTAAATCCTAGAATTGATGAACAGATATTTGATTTAGAGCCAAATGAAATTTTATACGAAGGTACATATACAGTTTTAAATATAGAGGAAGACAGAGTTAATAGAAAACTTTGGTATGTTTTAAATACATTAAACTATTTAGATATATCGATGAACCAAATGAAAGAGTTAAAAGTTGGAAATGAACTTATAGTTAACTTACCTAACTCATCAACAAGATATAAAATAAATGAAATATCTGTTTCTGGAAATAATCCTAAAGTTTCTTTAGAAAGAATTGAAGGTATGGAACCAATTCCAGTTGGATATGAAACTTTAAAAATATACTCACCAATTTCATATACTAAAAATGTAATGATTAGTGTTGGTTATAATGAAAGAAATGTTCTTTTTGCAAAACCAATAAATACAGATAGTCATTTAGTTTCTAGAAGTTGGTCTTTAGGTACTGGTTATTGGACAAATGATTTAAGATTTAATTCAAATGGACCAGATAATGGTATTACAATGGAACAATTCTATGTTGATTATGTATATGATTATGGAACAGTTTTACAAGATTTAGTTGCGAAGAAAACTCCTAATAAATTATCAGGAACTCCAAATTCACCAATTTTAAATATTGATAATTTTAAAGTAGTTCAAATTAATAAACACTTAACAGATACACCGGATTCTAATTTAATAAAACAAAAACACAATTATCAACAAACATTAAAGTCCGAAATTACACAAATTCAAGAATCTATTATTGATAAAAATAGAAAATCTAAAGTTATAAGATTTGCTACTGATTCCGCTAAAAAACAATATATGATGGATGTTGATGAACTTATTAGAAAAAGAGAAAATATGTCTAAATTGTTATTGTCAACAAATAGAGAAATATTAGACCTTTCAAATAATACAATATCTAAAGTAGATCCTGTTTTTAGAATTAGAGGATTTTGGTCAATGCCAGAAGCAGTCGCGACTAGGAGTACAAAACCTCAGGAAATTGTTCAATTCCGAGTTCAATATAGATATTTAAGTAAAGATGGTAAAGAAACACCAGTTGAAACATTTAAGTTAGACAACTCACAAAAAACAGCAGCTTTTTCAAACTGGAATGAGTTTAAAACAGATGCTAGAAAAAGAGTTTATAATAAATCTAATGGTGGTTACACTTGGGAGATTGAAGATGTTTCAAGTGCTGACACTCCAAATATAAATCAAATTGATATTCCAATTAGATCAAATGAAAAAGTAGAAGTTAGAATTAAATCTATTTCTGAAGTTGGGTGGCCAGAATCACCAGTTGAATCAGAATGGTCCGATGTTTTGACTATTGATTTTCCAGATGATTTAAATAATGTTTTAAATGAGAATCAATTCATTTTACAGGAGGCAACAAAAGAGGATTTAAAATCTAGTGTGTCTAATGAATTAGCATCTAAAGGATTGGATGATCACCTTTCGGATACCTTAACATTAAACAATAAGACATTTCATCACGAAGCTGATAAGATTTTATCTGGATTTAAAGATGAGAATGGAGTTGCATTAGACCTTTTTGAATATTTAAAGAAATTAGAAGATCGTGTTAAAACACTTGAAGAGAAAATTAAAAGATCTAAAGGAGAACTTGAAGTTGTTATTCTTAGAAAAAATCAAGAGTTTGTTATATCAAATGGTAGTGAAATCACATTTAATGTAGAATGTGAGGACTATTTAAAACCATATAAAGCAACTGGTATTCCACAGGGTAGAGTTTATGAAAATGGAATTTATGTTATAAAAGATTTTGTTGTTAAAGTAAGAAATAAATCAATGGATTCTCCATTAGGGTTAGTTTCAAATAAAAAATATTTTTCAAATACTAATATCTATAATCCAAATTCACCACAAGTATTTTGGGTGAATGATCAGGATGAATTAATAACTTCTGATTATACTGGTCAAACTAGAACTCAATTAGATGGTCAATACATATGGATGAGTAATTATGACTCACTCTCTACAAATACTATTAATAAATTGAGTGAGAATATTGGTAACAACTTTAAGAAAGAAGGTACAAATGTATTAACAAATATTTTAAGTTCAACTGAGTATAACATTGGTTATTATGAGAATAGTATATTAAGTTTTGTAGCTAATAATAAATCATTGTTGGATCAAACAAAATGGATTGATAGAACACAAACACAAGCATCAACTGTTAAATTGTTAACTACAATACACCCAGTTGTTCGTAAATTGGAAAACTTAGTTGAAATTAATACAGAAGGAATTAAAAATATTTCACCAGGTGATAAAAACTCTTTATTAGTACCTATAAACATTTACTTTAAAATGAATTCTTTAAATAGTAATCAAAATGGATTAAATTATAATTATATAGATTTAAATAATAGTAAAGATACTGTTAAACATATCAAAAAGGTTAAATTTATGTTAGAGAATGAGGCTACTAATAAACCATTTGTATTTACTATTAAATTTAATATTAATAGAAGTAAAGTAATTGCTTACTCACCACTTGATAGTATCTCTCCATATATACAAGATATAAATGATAATATTAATTATAACCTATTAAATAGCAAATCAATGTAATAAGAAATGAAGAGTTTTTCAATATTAAGAACAAATGTAGGATTAACAACAAATGTTAAAGTTATGGTTGACTCTAACTATAATCTTTTTCTTGAGAGTATTAATTCTGTTTCAAATTTAAATATTGCCAAATATAAGAGATTTTCATTTAATAAAGAAAATTATTATGATGAATTAGTTCCTTATTTTTGGAACAGCATACCAACTCAGCTTTCTTATTTTATAAAAAACGAAGATGATGAAGAAATAATGTCTACCGATTTTAGTAGTCAATTTGATGATCTTTATAGTTTTGGTGGTAGAAATATATCTAATAATAAAAATTACACTGAAGAATATGAATATTTTGCACCGCTATATTTAAATAGTGAATTGCCTAGTAATTTTATTATTTTTAGAGTTGATGGAATAGGATTAGATAAAATTAGCAAAATAAATTTTAAACATAAAATTTTAAGTAGATTCAAAACTGTAAAATTATTTGATTTAAGTAAAAAAACAAATTTGGGATTTTGGTTAGATAGAAACTTTATTAATAATAAATCTAGACCTATATTCCCATTTGAAATGAGTTTTCAAAAATTAGAATTTTCTAGATGGTATGGAATAGATTATAAAAGTGGAGGATATATTCACCGTTCTAGATTTTTAGACGATTTTATTGAAAAGGAAAGAGAGATATTTGATTTTGAAAGAATGGTTTTTGATGGATATAAAAACAATTCAATTATATTTCCAAATATATTAAATTTATCCTTTTTATTTGATGATACACCCGCTGATAAAGAAAGTCTTAGAAAATGGTCAATTAATAGATATTATGGATTTTATTTAAATAGTATGGATTTAGTAAAATCTATTTCACCAATAGTTTTACCTAAATTAAAAGTGGGAGTTAAAATAGAGGCTGGTAATAAATTTTCAGGAACACAATTTGATGAATCTCCTTTTGAAGAAGTTTGGGATGACAATAAAGAATATTATGTTGAATATAATAATGATTATTATAAAGTAGAAAAATATATAGAATCATATCAAAAAGATGTGGTTGTTAAAATGTCATCTGGTAATAATACATCTACCGATGTTTTAACTGATATACCAATGGTTAGATGGAAAATAATTTCAGATCTTAATTTAGATGGTAAAGAAGGTCTATTAAATCAAAATAATGGTAAAATAATTGGTAAAAAATTATATGATCTAAATGATAATTTACTTACTATTGATGATTTTGATTTAGCTGATGTTTATTTAATAGAAATAGATGGTGTTTACCACAATTTAATTAAAAACAATTCAGGTGAATTAGAAATTATAACCGATTGGACTTTTAGCAATATTACAGATTCAAGTAAAACTTATTCTTACTATGTTAATAAGTTAGACTCTAAATGGAAAAAAACTGTTGATTTATCACCTGTTATTGGTCAGAAACCTATTAAATTTAATATATGGAGACTCAATTTCACTGATATAAAAGATTTTGATACTAGAATAGTGGATACTGAATATTCTAAATTTGAATATGATTATTTTGATAAGATTTGTGATACAGATGAGACAAAAATGTATTTTACAAATTTAAATAGTACATCAAATCCTCCTGAGTTTGATACATTTAATTATAAAGATAAAAAAAATGTACATATACCAGTATCATCAGAATATACCGCAAATGGTGAAACTTTTAAAATAGAAGATAATAAGTTGACACCGCTTTGGAAGAAGAATCCGATTTATTGTCGATGGGTTTGGACAAACTCAAATAGTGCAAATGACTACCCATATTTACTGAATAATTCAATATTATTTGAAAAATATAATAGAACAACAAATATACATGAAAAATACGTTAGTAGATATGATAGAAACTTAGATTATTTTTATACAATAAATCCATCTTATAACGAATATGTTCATCACACATTACATGTTCAAGATGAATATAACACACCTTTTAATTTTGACTTTGACTTTGATATTTACAAAGGTGTATATGCAACTCATAATGGTGGTAAATGGAGTGATATTGATTATTTCACATGGTTTTTTAAAAGAAGATCACATTTTGTAGAAGGTGATATTGTTAAAAATTCAAAAAAATATTCTTATTTTAATAAAGCTGATAAAAATACACCTAACTCAACTCTATTTAGAGGTATAAAATTTTTAATATCTGATATAGAAAATGTTAAAACTTTAGATGATGGACAGATTGATATTATTAATACTAAAAATTTAAATAACTATGAAGATTATAAATTAAGTGTTTTAATGACATCATCAGACAATGGGATGAAGTGGACTATTATAGATGAGTGGAAAGTTGGGGTTAGTTATAAAACAGGTGATTTAGTTAGATATGATGATATTATTTTTGAGTGTCTTAACAATACAATTACTAACGAATCTTCAATTTTAACTAAAGATGGATTATATTATATTACAAATTCACCATTTAATAATACCAATGATTGGGGTTATTATTACATTCCTTCTTTTTGGTCTTTGTCTAATAAGATAAGCTATATTAAAGATGATATTGTTTATAAAGATGGTGACTGGTACCTACTTTCTAATCCAAGTTCTAATATTGATTTTTGGACTGAGATTAATTATGATAAACCATATTGTATTTATAAAGGAGAGGTGTGGAAAGGCGCCACATCATCACAGTTTAAACCAGATAGTGGACTCGAATATTATGACAAAGATGAAAAAATATATAAAAAATATTGGACAAAAGTTTATGAATTAAAACAGTATATAGACGATAATGGTAAAGTAATAAGTTTAGATTCTACTTTAAGTCCTAAATGGGTTAAAATACCGATGTGGGATAGTACTATAAATTATAAATTGTTTCAAAAAGTTATACATAAAGGTGTTGTATATCAATGTAATAAAAACTCTATTAAAGATGATATAGAACCAAATAAGTCTAAAGATTGGATCAAATTAGCTAGTTTAATTCCAGATACTAATAGTATTTATGGGAAAAAGAGTACAATATTAATGAATAATACATTATATCTTTTAAATGAAAATAATAATAAATCAACATTAGATAATGGTGTAAAAATTTATGTTAATAAAAAATGGAAAAATGTTTTAGTTAACATTTATATTAACGATAATACTTTACCAAATATTAAAAATACGGATAGAGACATTATTTATAATTCATTATATAATAAATTAGTAGCTAACAATTTTATAAATTATATAAATAAAATATCAAATAATTTTGATTTTTCGGACACTTTAAAATATGTAATAATTGAAAATGATTATTCGATAAAAGAATATGATATTAATAATATTAAAAGTGTGAAAGATTTACCAATAATTTATATTGATACTCCAGATCCCATTTTAATTCAAAATAATTCTCTTATAAAGAGTGGAATTTATGAGAATAGTTTAATACCAAATATTAAATTAAGTGGTAATAATATTTCAGCATTTGATATGATTAACTTCTATAATAATGGACTTATGGGTGTTTCTATTAAAGAGAATAAAGATCAACCATTAATTGTTGATAATTATCACGGTATATCAAATTCAATAGGAAATTATATATTTAGATGGAGCGGTGGATACTCACCACTATTTTATGATATTGATGTTTTTAAATCTAATAATGTAACAGAATATTATGAAATACAAATTTCATTGAAACAAAATGGAAATTTTAGTTATGATAACACTACATATTCAACTTATGATAATTTAATAAAAGACTTAGAAAAATTAAATACTAATGATATAACATATCAGTTTTTAAATAAAAATAATAAATATAGATTTTTTGAATTTTTAACCGAAGAATGGAAGAATAACGAAGTTTTATCTATAAAATTTATGGCTTATAATACCAACTCAACAATTTGGGATAAACTTAATTCGATTTACGAATCTCCAACATCAAAAGTATATAAAAGATTAGTTAATAATACGCCTATATCAAAATCAAAAGTGATTGATGGTAATTATAAATTTGACACATATCTAACGTATTTTGGTATACAAAAAGAAAAGATATTCAGAAAAGTAAATAGAAAAGAAAGTTTATTAAAACTAAAGGATATGATTGGTGCTAAATCAATTTATCCAATGTTAGATGAGTTTGGATACAGTTTTGGTGATTTTTCTATATTTAAATCTTCATGGGATTTTGAATACCATGTGGAGATAAATTCAATTAAGAAAGATGATAAGGTAGTAGAGACTAAAGAGAAGGTTGATAGAATTGATAATCTAATACAAAGAAATAGAATAGACTATGATGAGTTATTATTAGATTTTAATTCATATGGTAAAGTTGAAGATTTTATACCAAATGAATATGGTAAAATTGTTGATACTGCTACACAATCATCATCAGGAGCTTTTCCTATAAAAATAGAGGAGAATAGTGTAGAAGCTAATCCATTTAAACCAAAAAATACAAAATCAGAATAATGAGAAGATCTTACATAAGCCCAGAGTATAAATATAATAATGTTTATGGAACATTTAATATGAAAGAGTCCATAAATTATTATGGTTCTAAAATGTTAGAAATAGAAGACTTTATTTATCTTGATACAATAAATATTGTTTATTATGAAAATGGAAATGGCGAACAGATAAATTTAACGTCTGAAAATATATTAGAACCTCATTTATATTCATCAACCGAATCTAAAGGTAAATATCATACAATAACTAAAGATCCTTCTCAATCAGAATATCAATTAAATAACTCAACCAATTGGATAATCGAAATAGACTTAAAAAATATATTACTAGATTACATTTTTTCACAAATGAAAAAAATGAGAACATTTAATGGAATTAAAAATAATATGGTTACTTATAAAGATGTGAATACCGCACTTAAAAACTATATTATATTAAATACAATAGATCGATATAAATTAACAAAAGTGGATTTTTACGTTTTTTATAATGATTTAAGAAACAACCAAATATTAAAACACCAAGTTAAATTTGATGAGTCTATATATAGTCCACTAAATAAAACTATAAAATTTCAAACTGAAACGGAGTGGGATAATAGTTCTATAAAAGTTATTTATAATCAAGAAAAACCAGCATCACTTTATAATTTTAATTATTATTTTAATTTATTTTTTGAAAAAATATAAACTTTGAATTATTTTAAATATAGAATTTAAACTATGGAAAATGAAGATTTATATAGAAATTTAGTTACACTTTTAAAACTATTTAAAAATAGACCTTACCATTTAACAAAGTATCTTATACAAAATGGTGCATTAAAAGAAGAATTTTTATCAAAAATAGTAAATAGTGATCGCCTTAGAAATTTAAAAGAAGATGATCTAAATGATAAAATATTCACTGATATAAACCAAATGAATGAATTTTTTAATTCATTAACAACCGAAGTTAAAAAACTTACCATGTTTAAGACCGATGATGAAATTCAAATAGACTTGAATAATAAATTATTAGAATTACTTAAAGATGAGAAGTATGAAGAAGCAGCTATATTAAGAGATTATATGTATAATAATAACATAAAAAAGATTAAATAAAATTAAACTTTAAATAAAATCTTAATATAAATTATAATTAGTAACCTTTTAAAATTTACAAATATGACAAACCAAATCGGAAATGAAGAGTTAGCTTATCTCTTCGAAGACAACACGTTTTCACCAAAAAATAAGAACAAAAGAAAAGTTAACAAAACTTTATCAGATCTTTATGACACAGTAGAGATTTCAATTCCAAAAGATGGAACAGTAGTACCAGCTATTTTTGTTGGAAGAACAAGTGACCAATTTCTTTTTGAAGTTACAGGATACAAAGACTTTATCCGAGTAGACATCAAAGGTAACGAAGAAAAATATTTAAGAAATTCGGAATTTGGTGATGTAATTGACGTATTAATTATGAACGTTAATCAACAACAATACAACATTAAGGGATCTATCGCATCTCTTTATGAAACAAGAGCTCATCAAAACTTGAAGACTCTTGAGGAAGGAGAAGCTGTTACAGCACTCATCAAATCTATTAATCCAGCTGGATACGATGTTGATTTATATCACGGTGGAGTTACCCTTCCAGGATTTATGCCAAACACATTAGCGGGTATTAATAAATTATTTGACCCTAATGGAATTGTTGGAGAAACATTCGAAGTTGCTATTGAATCATACGCTGAACAAGAAGGAACTTATATTGTTAGTAGAAGAAAATTCTTACAATCTCTTATTCCAGAAGCTATCAAACAATTAGAGTTTGGAAAAGTTTACACTGGTAATGTAACAGGAACTGCACCATTTGGAGTTTTTGTTGAATTTGAAGAGTGTTTAACTGGTATGATTCACAAAGCAAATGTTCATCCAGAATGGCAAGAGAAATTAGGTGAGATTAAACCTGGATTCCAAATTGATTTCTATATTAAAGAAATCGTTAAAGATCCAAAAGGAAATCCTATGAGAGACAAAATTATCTTAACTCAAATTTTAAGAGAAACTCTTTGGGACACTATTAAAAACGGACAAATTCTAAAAGGTATTGTTAGAGATACAAAACAATTTGGAACACTTGTTAGTTTAGATGATGAAACTATGGGTCTTATTCACACATCCGAAATGGATAAGATTGGTAAAAAATTCACACCAGGACAAGAATTAAATGTTAAAGTTCTAAGTGTTGATAGATCATCAAGAAAAATATTTCTTACAGTTGGATAAGAAATTTATCAAATAAAAACCTCTGATAAAATCAGAGGTTTTTTTGTTTTATACAGTTTTAGGATTTACTTCTACAACATACTGACCAGGATTTGTCTTAAAGTCGGGTTTCTTCATAACAGTAATAACGATTAGTTTAAATTCCCATTCTCCTGGTTGTAAAACACAAACTACATTAAGATTAGTCTCAGTGTTTCTAATAACAAATCTATTTAACTCACCAGTTTCAGTATAAACATCAAATTCATCATGCATTAAATCAATTGTTATTTGCTCAACTGCTAATTCAACACACTCAATAATTTCATCATCGGTTATCTTATCATCTAAACCATGTCTCCATTGTCTATTCATGGTGTGAGCATGTTTTTCAATTTCAATTCTAATCTCAACTGGTTGTTTTATGTAACCAATCTCAACGGGTTTTCTAGAAGCCATAGCTCTTCTGTCTATGTAATTTCTGTTAAATGCTTCAAATAGTTTAATATATCTCATAAAATAAAAAAGTTCTTAATGTATATATTAAGAACTTAATTTACTTTTTAGACTTTTTCATCGAAGAAAACTTCACAATGATCTTTAGAATACCAACCGGTTATACCTTTACCATCACCAGTTATATTAATACCTCTTTCTAAATTATATTTCATTCTACCATATCTTAAACTTGTAGACATTTTAGAAAATGCTTTTGCCCAAATTTTAATATCAGTTTTTATCCAATCACCTTTTCTTTGTAAAATATCTTTATGATTTGTATATTCTTCTAAATGATGCCAGATTTCACCATCCACTTTTCTAAACTCTTTACGAATTTGACGAAGTTTAGTTTTCCAATAATCCTTTTCATCTCCAGACTTACTAAAAATACCAGGTTGTGTAGACTCTAAAGAACCAATAAGGAAGAACTCTTGTGCGATTTTAGGCATTGCATAAAAACCTCTCGGACTTGGTGGACTATGATAAGAATTATCATATTTATTAAATCCTTTTTGATTTTTAAGATCTAAACCACCAAATCTCACAAATGTAAATATGTCTTTTCCTTTTAACATACTACAAATATAAGAAAAATATTTTGCATAAAAAAAACCTCTCAATTTGAGAGGTTTTTTTAATCTACATTTTCAACTCTATATGAAAAATCTTCACCAGATATTTTATCTCTAATCACATCTTTATCCATTAATTCATCAGATAATGAATCATAATACTCACCATTCTGTGGTTTCATATCATATGAGTTACTCCCTAAATAATCTACAATTTCTTCGTTAGTCATTCCTTCTAACTCTGGATAATCATCCAAATCAATTGTAATTGGTTCTCTTACAACATATGTTGTGAAAGACTCTGTTTGATAAATTTTAACTCTTTTTCCCATAACTATATTTATTTATTATTTTCGTCTATGATAGATAGAATATCTTTTAAAGAGAGTTCTAAGATTTCTGAAAAATCGCTAGATTTTATTCCAAGTTTATCACCTACTTTTAAACAACCCCAATCTATTATACTTAATTTATGCCTATTTGGATCTAAAATAGATTTAGAAATGACTTCAAATAATATTTTATTTTTATTATCAATATGGTCAAATTTCCTAGAGATTGGTTTATTGATAACTGGAACAGCTTTATTATATAATAATTCATCTAAGTTAGCATCTCTTAATTCTTGTGTAGACATTTTTCTAAATGACCAACTACAGAATTTTAATATTCTTTTAACACCACTTAACTTAATTCGATTCTCTTTATAATAAGTTGTTCTTTGAACAGAGCTCAAACTTTCAATTTTATAATAACCATCTTTTAAGAGTGTTTTATATCTATCAGTAGTGCAAATTAAAATATCACCAACTTTTAAATCTTCAAATTTTAAAGATTGTATTGTATTTGATACAATACTCCCAATATCTACTTTTGGTATAGGATTTCCACTATTATCAGTAAAAGAATTCACTGAAAAAAATCCACTAACTCCTTTCAGTTTAACTTTACCCTCTAACCATGCTCTATTTTTACCACTATTTAAAAGACATTCAACTTCATATGAATTTCCTTTAATTAATCTTTTACTCTGAGATTTACAAACAATAAACATAATAATTATATTAATTCTGGGTTAATAGTTTCATCACCATAATGCTTTCTAATTATCTCTGTTTGCTCTTCTAAAAGATAATTATCAATTATTTTTTGATCAATTTGATTTATTTGATCACATAAGTCACCATAAATTGGATAAGCCGCTTTATAATTAGATACAGTAAAATTAGATAAAGAGTTTTTAACAATATCTCTCATTTCAGTTGCGATCAATTGTTTTACCCAATAAGTTTCCATTTTCCCATCATCTTTTATCTTCTGTCCATTAAGACATCTAGATATTCTTTCTTCTGATGGTGAATAAACGGTTATATTATAATCCATAACTTTTTGCCATTCTCTTTCATATAAAATAGATGAAAAGAAAATAGTATAAATGGAATTACTATTTTTAATATTAAAAACTTCATAAGCATTTAATAATTCATACTCAATAACATCAATTAAATCATTAAACTCTTTATCATTTTTAAATTTACTTATATCTAATAAGTCTCCCTTTTTAGAAAAAACATCACCAAATGTAGATCTTATCTTATAATTAATCTCATAATTATAATTAAGAATAAACTTTAAAATAATATCCGCATTAAAAACAGGAACTCCAATTTGTTTGAATAGTTTAGCAACTGTTTTTTTTCCCGAAAATCTATTACCACTTAAACCAACTTTTATCATAAATTCATTTTTATAAACAAATATATACATTTTACTAAACAAAAACAAAAAAAATAATAAAATTTTTAAATTTTAAAATATGTACTCTAAAGAAGATTTAAGTTTTATCCTTTTTAACAATCGTTCAGTTAATGGAGTTGTTAAAAATTTCCTCCCAACTAATATAAATGCCTTTAAATTAATTTCTCTGGAAGAGAATTTAAAAAAGATTAAAAGCATGTATAACATCAACAATTTAATAGAAGTTGATTCTAGAGAGTTAGATCTTAACTCAGATGATATTTTAGTTAAAAAAGAAGAAATTCAAAATCTTAAAGATTTAGTAAACCATTTATCCGGAACATTTAACGAATTAGAGTATGAATACCTAATAAACAGAGGAATTGGTGAAGAAACAATTTTAAATCATAAACTATTTGGAGTATCAGCCATCGAAGATATAGAACATCTTAAAATTTTAGGAGCAACAGTGCATCCTATAATGAGTAATTTTTTAGATGATGGTTTAAAATCAGGTGGTATAGTAATACCACTTTTTGAAAATGGTGAACTAGTTAATTGTGCAATAAGAAAAATATCAATCGATAATAAAAAGAACACAAAAACTCTTAAATATTCATTAGCTTGTCCAGATGTTCCAGTTTGGGGATTAGATTCAATAGAAAAGGGTGATGAAATATGGATTACTGAAGGAATATTTGATATGATCGCTATCAATAAAATGGGTAAAAAAGCAGTTTCCTGTTCATCAGCTATGTGGAGTGGAATACAACTTTATAAAGTGTTAGATAAAAAACCGAGTTCAATTAAAATCGTAGCAGATAATGATAAAGTTGGACTAAGAACAGCCTCTATTTTAAAAGATCTTTTTGATTACTACCTTATACCAACAACCGTAATGGTTAGTAAATTTGCCAAAGATGCTGCAGAACACTACTTTCAAAAAATGAGAAACCTAGATGATCTTATAGAAATTGAAGTAGGTGATGACGATCTTAATCTATATGAAGAAGAAACATTTGACTTTATCAATCATTTAAAAACTAGAGAATTTTAAAATAATATATACTTTATGAAAATAAAAAAATATTTACAATTCATAAAGGAAAGTATTGAAGTTCCATCTTCTGATAATCTTATGGAACTACGTCTAAAATTTAGAGAAGTTTTAGATGAATTAGCTGATTTATCATATGATAAAGATGGAATTGGTGGTCACCATTTCCGTGACATGTGTAAAAGAGAAAATGTTGACTTAGAAGCAGATTTCAAAAAACTACAAAATAATGTAGATAAAAAAGGATTTACTTTAGAAGTTATTAAAGGACTTTTTGGACCAGAAGTAGATAAAATATGTAAACAGGATTTTTCAGATTTTGTATCTAATAAAGGATTTCCAGAATATGAATATAGAGAACCATTGGATGAGAAAAGTGGTATGGTTGACTACTATCTTTATAGAATTGCTAAACTAGTTAGTTATCCTGATAATGATTGGACACCACCATTAGGAGGAGATGCTTGGACTGGTGATATAAATCAAATAGATGATGAAGAATTTTTTATCAGATTTGGATATGGACACCACCACACAACTTATGGACAATTATATATTGAACAAACTCTTAATCCTGGACAAACTTTAGAAGATGAAATTAAACATTGGGAAACTAAAGGTTATAAAATGGTTGTTGATTGGTTTAGAGATGAATGGAATGAAAGTTGCCTAATATCAGGTGTTAGAAGTGTATGTGATTGGAAATATAACAGCGATCCAGAATATAAAAGATTTTCAGAGTGGAAACAAAATTTAAAATTTGATGATTATTTTATTGTTGAACCAGAAAGAATTATATTCTATCTACAAGATCTAACTGATGATATTTCTAAAGAATTTGATATAGATTATGATAAACTATTCGATAGTTTATATTCACAATATGTAAAACTACTTGAAAATTTTAAAAAACTAGAATTTTTAAATACCGGAGAAGAAGTTATGATTAGATTAAAAGATAATAATCTTAAACTTAACGACCATATGTAAACTAAATACCCAAAATAGAATTTAATTCATTATAATCCTTATCAATTATAAATATGAAATTATAACCACCTTTTATAGAATATTCTTTTTTGGCTAAATTTTTATCTAAGTCATAATTATATGTATAACTAGACTTCACCTCAATAATTAAATTATATTCTGGTAGATAAAAATCTGGATGATAATAATGACTATTCTCATTTAAAAAATATTGTATAGGATTAATCTTTTCAATCTTTAATCTATCATAATATTTTTCTAAAAAGTCAAGCTCATAGGTGCCTTGGTAAGATAGATTTGACTTTTCGTGAAATCCATTTATTTTATTTCCAAACCAAGACTTTTTAAACTTTAATGGAACGTGTGATGCGTGCTCAACACCATATTTTTTTATTAGTGTATTTTTAACTTTATTTTTAAATTCATCAGTACTTCTATAATCACTAACTCCATAATTTTCTAAATTATGTTTTATTAATTTTTCTTTATATTCATCAGTGGAAGTATACCAACCACCATATTTCTCAAACATACCTTTCTTAGTTTTTATTAGCAATTCTATTTTCTCATCTTCTGTTTTTTCATTATATGAATTTGAAATTTTCTGTGAAAAAATTTTTAACTTAGTTGGATTATCAACTCCGTATTTCTCAAAAAGAGTTTTTTTTATTTGACTTCTCCCACACTCATAACATCTATATTTACCATACTTTTCTTTTTGTTTTGTATAGTTTATATAAATTACTCTATTTTCTATATTACAATCATCACATCTTACATTCAACTCACATTTTGAGTATTTTGGTAAATCTTCAATTTTTATTATTGATAGTTCACCAACTTCACATACATATCCTAAATCTCTATATTTTGATATATGTTTAGAATTCATTTTAATTTTAACCTCTTTATCTATTATCATATTATATATATTAAAACTTACCACTTTCCTACATACTTTTTATAAACTTTTTATAAAAAAAATAATATAAATAATTATGAATAATAGAATACCTGATGAAGACAAAAGGATTAAAATATCAATAAGTATTGATCCTAAACTAAATCAAAGAATAGATGAATTATTAAAATCTAAGTTTTATAAAAAATCTAGGTTTTTTGAACATTTAATAAAAAAATATTTGGAAGAAAATGATAATTAATTTAAAAAGTCAAACAGACTTATCCGGATTTTATGTTGTCTATGAAGGATCAACAAACTTAGAAAAGAAAGGAAATTTCGGAATTTCACATTTACTAGAACATTTATGTTGCAAATCTTTCGATCACCTACAAGAAGATTTTGATAGAGACGGGGTGGACTGGAACGCGTATACATCTGGAAATGAGATAGTTTTCTATTTAACTGGCCTAGATGAAAAAGTAAATAAATGGAAAGATGTGTTCTTAAAACTCCTCGGAGAATTCAAAATAACCAAAGAAGACTTTGAAAATGAGCGTAAAATTGTACTGGAAGAATACCTTGACGCGATGAACGGACAAACTGAAGTACATCAAATAAACCTTTCTAGAAAATTATTTAATGATTATGATCCAATTGGTCTTAAAGAAGATTTAGAGAACTTAAAGTTTATGGACATTATTAATTTCTGGGAACTTCAATATTCAAAACCAACTAAAATAATTAATGTATCTAAGAAGAATCCTTATAAAAATAAGACTATTGATTTTGCACAAAGAGAAATAATTAAAACGGTTTCTTATGGAGATCACAAAGTTCCTTTTGAATTGGGTAATGAATTTAAAGATAAGTCATCTTTAATAATGTTATCGCCTATTATTGAAGAAGATTTTGCTTATGTTCATTATATCAATGCAATGCTTTCATTAGGATTAAAATCACCACTTTATCAGGAAATACGTGAAAAAAGAGGTTTAGTTTATTATGTTCATTGTTATCAAAGTAGAATGAATAAGCAAGGAGTAAATATGATTGCAACTCAAACTTCAAATAAAAACTTTAATGCTGTAGTAGATGCTACTAAATTAGTATTAGAAAATCCTAAAAAATATTTAACTAAAGATAGATTTAAACTTGTAAAAGATTTCTATGAAGTTAGAAGACAAAAGGATGAAATTTTAAGATATAAAAATGTTAATCAATGGATAAACCCAGAGGGTTGGTCTGTGTATGATATCTTAGATGAGGTTAAATTTAAGAAGGTAATGGAGGTTTATGATAAGTATTATCAATTTGATAACTTCTATATTTCAAATGATAAGACCGAATTCAAAAAATAATTAATTATATGAAAAAATTTTTACTATCACTAGTGCTATCACTAGTTACATTATTCTCATTTGCTCAATCTGGATGGCAAGCTGGTCAGTATTATCAATATCAAGGACAGAGAGTTAAAGAGTATGATAACTACTATACATATTATTTTGCAGGTGGTTATCAAAAGAGATATAGAATTTTACAATGGGAACAACAACAATATTCAGGATATATTTATGTTTGGAATGGATATTCTTGGTATACACAATATACTAATTCATATGCTTGGTATTGTTATTGGACTAATTGGTACTATGAGAATTACTACTATCAAAGACAAAATTACAATTATCAATATTACTATTGGAATAGATAGAAAATGATTTGGAAAGAAATTTTATTTTTATTTTTATTTTGGCTTTTACTACATGGTTGTTGTACTCTTATAATAGAGCCTAAAATAACGCAATTTACTACTATTAAAAAGGTAGAAAATGTTGATTTAAGAGATGAAGATGACACTCTATCAGAGGTATTCTATGATGAAATAGAAATAGACTCTGGTAGAGTTCTTTTTTCTAGAAATTGTTCAGCATGTCACTCTTTTGATAAGGATTTTTTAGGACCTAAATTGGATAAGAGTATATCTTTTAAACATATGGAAGAGAGTATCTCCGATATTAGTATTCTAATGAAAGAGTATAAACACACTGGTAATTTGGTAAATAAATGGAATAGAAAGGCGGCTATGATGCCAAAATATATAGATGTTTTAAAACCACAAGAAATCACTTTTATAAAAAAATATATAGTATATAAAATAAAAAATAATTAATGTTAGTACCTTATTTAGGAGAAAAGAGTAGGCTTTCAAATTTTATAGTACCACATATACCAACTAACATTAAGACATATGTAGAGCCATTTGGTGGTGCATATGGTATATTTTTTTCATTAAAGTTTACTAATTTTTTAAATACTAATTTTATTTATAATGATTTAAATCCACTTAATTATAATTTATTTAATCAACTTCGTTGGAATAATGACTTTATTTCTAAAATAAAGAATATTGTGGTTGATAAGCAGTATTATTTAGATTGTTTATGTGATTTAGATAATAGTGATTTATTTATTAGTGCCAAAAACTGGTTAATTACTTTATGTTGTTCAGAGATGAATAAGATTGGAGATGATTCTTGGGTTGGTGATTCTGAGTTTGAGATTTTCAAGTTAAAGTTTAAGGCTTATAAATATTTAATTGATAAAATAGAATCTATTTTAAATTTGGATTATAAAGATGTTTTTGATATTTATGATTCACCAGATACATTTTTTTATTTAGATCCGCCTTATAAGGGGAAAGAGTCTTATTATATAAATCATGATTTTTGTGATAAATCACATTTAGAATTAAAAATGAGATTGGATAAAATAAAGGGTAGATTTTTATTAAGTTATTGGTATTTTGATGGTTTAGAAGATTTATACAGTTCATATAAAATAGAAAAAAAGAAGACTTTTTTAGGAACTGAATATTTGATAAAAAACTACTAAAAAAAGTTAATATATACATTAATAAAAAAAATAAAAAATTATGAAACACATTAAGTTATACGAGAACTTCATCACTGAGAGTGCTGAACCTCAGACCGATGGTCCCTTTTTTCAAGCAGTAGGTAAGGACAAAAAACCATTATTGGTATTTTTCAAATATGATTTGAAAAAACCAGACACAGACAAATATAATATCGGAAGAATAATTCTTACTGATGTTGAAAGAACAGTAACAACGGGAACCGGAAAAGGTAAATACGTTGGTAGTTTAGATCACACTAATAATGCAAAGATAATTGGAGGAAAACCGGAAAAAGTTATTTTGAGAGATATTGATCAAGACACTAAAGTAGGTGATGCTTTTGGGATATCCATGATTAAAGATGGAAAAGAAGTTGAGGTAGAAAAAGGAGTTTTTTTCCTGATGGCGACAAACGACAAAAACGCAGATTACGTACCAAAATAGGCATAGAATATTATAAAAAAACCTCTCAAAATTGAGAGGTTTTTTTATACTTTATAAATACCTGGCTCTTTGACAGAGTCTAACTTATGACCAACTTTAACAACCACATTATATGGGTTTATATTATGTAAAGTAGAAACATCATCAGTTATTCTTTTACCCTGTCTTATTAATTCTTCTGGTTGATCCATTTCTCCAATAGACCAAACTAAAACATAAGAGTTTTCAACTCCTGTTAAATCTTTAATTATTTTATCAAATCCTTCGTATATTAAATTTGCAATTTCTTCAATAACATCAGGCTCACAAACTAAACCTGGTTGTGTTTCATAATCAAGTGGAATTATAATTTTATCAGAATATTTATTATTAATATAGGATACAAATTCTTCTATTTTTTCTGATAAATCTTTTGGCATTTCTTTAATATTTAAAAATGCGTAATTCAACCATTCCAATTTATTTCCTTTTGGAAATTTTGGTTTAGCATATAAAATACCATATTCTTTTGGATTATCAGGAAACTTCCAACTCATTTTTATTAGTTATTTTTTACCCACTCTACTAATTTAAGTAAATTTTCTGTATTGTGTGTATATTTATCTAAAAGAGATTCTAAAAATTTCAATCTCCCTTCTTTATATTCTTCTTTTGGATAAATTGAGTATTCTTCCGATATTCCTCTTTCCCACTCTAATAATTGATCAAAATCTCTTTCTACGATATTCATATCATAGTTATTAAAAGCTTCGGATAAGTTAGTAGTTGAGTCGTGAGTTTTAGTATCTAAAATCATTTGTTTAACATCTAAAATATCTGAATTTTTTTTATCAACTGCACATTCTATTAGAAAGTTAGCAGAATCTTCTTCATTAGTTTGACTAGCAGGATCATAAACTACATCATGGAAAAGAGCAGTTAGAATTAGTTTTTCATATTCTTTTTCAGAGTATTTAGATTTGTTTTCATTTATTTGACTAATTAAATCATTTAAGTGATTTAGATTGTGATATGATCTGTGAGATTCATTCCACATAGAAAGAATAGTGTTAATGTGGCATTTAATTCCCCATTTTTCAAGTAATTGTTGTAAGTTCATATTTAATTATATTTTTTATTAAAGTTATATATTAAATATCTTCTTTAACTTTTGTTTTCTATTGTATACCTAATTCTTTTAGTTTAATTTCTCTAATTAAAACTTTTAATGCGTTTCGAGATTTTACATCTCTTGAACTATATTCTATACCATAATTATCTAATAAGTAATCAGATATAGCAACATCATATGATTTATAATCAAAGACTTCCCAATTTTTATCACGACCTCTTATTTTCTCATAAACCATTCTTTCCAATATTCGTTCTTGGTCTCTAAGATGAGCACCATCTTCAAATCTTTGAGAATAGATAGCAGTCATTTTCTTTTCTTTTACTTCTAAAAGATCGATAAGTAGATTTAACAACTCCATATTTTTGATATTTTTTTAACTCTCTTAAATGCTATTCTACGAGATTTCATTTCACGAAATATAATATCAGTCTCTTCACAGAGTTTTTTAATATCATCACCAACTGATAACTTTCCTAAGTAAGAAATATGATCGATATTTAAATTTGGATTATTCACCTAATATCATATTAATTCTTTTCTCTCTCTTTTCAGCCTTTTCTCTAGCCTCTCGCTCTTCTTCAGACTCTTCAATAGGATCAACCATTTGATAATATTTGTAATCTCTTACAGCATCATCATATGTATATGTTCGATCATCAACTTTATAATACTTTCCGTATCTATTTCCGTATGTAACTATTTTATTCATCTTCTAATAAATTAAACATTTTTAATATCTTCAATTACTTTTTGCATTCCAATAGTTGCAGGTTCTTGAATATGTGTAAAAAAAGGTTTTCTTTGTTTATCTATATAAAAATCAATATCAGATGGATCAATATAATAAATTAAACAATCTTCTTTTGTTAGGAATGGAATTTGATTTGCAGGAAAAACCTGCATTGAAGTTCCAACAATAATACAAATATCACAATCTTCAGCAGCTTTTGCAGATTTATCTAAATCTAAAGGATCTAAATCTTCTCCAAACCAAACTATATCTGGTCTAAGTTGTGATCCTCGTGGACACTTATCACCAATCTTAATATCACCTGGACAAAAATAAGTTTCTGATGATCCTGGAAAAGTAGATTTTGAACGAACTAATTCTCCGTGTAGATGTACTATGTTAGTTGAACCTGCTCTTTCATGCAAATTGTCTACATTTTGCGTTACAATATAAACATCAAAATCTTTTTCTAAATCAGCAATTAACTTATGTGCTAAGTTTGGCTCAACCGTATTTAATTGAGCGCGTCTTTGATTGTAAAAATCCAAAACTAATTCACGATTTTTTCTCCACGCATCTGGAGTTGCAACATCTTCTATCTTATAGTTATTCCACAAACCATTATTCCCTCGAAAAGTTTCAATACCACTTTCTTTTGAGACCCCAGCACCCGTAAATATTAATATTTTTTTCATATACATAATAATATACAAATATAATAAAAATAAGTTTATTAGAAAGTCTATATTAATTAATATATAATAAAAAAATTATAACATATTTATGCCTTCACCAATTTTAATATCCGTTCCGGATTATATTGGAACACCAAATCCCTATATAGTTGAACAGAAAGAGGATTTTGGTATAAAACAGTTTTCTAGTCCTAGACTACTTAATTATGTTGAGCCATATACTTTTAATGGATATGAAAAAACTGCATTTTTCACTGAGGTAAATACCAATTTTAGTGTTGGTGATAGAGTTTGGATTTTAAATAGTTACTATGATAGTGATAATTTATTAAGATCAAACAAATATGCAAATGGTAGTGATGGTTATAGAGTTTTATTTATAGATAAATGTAAAATTGTTTTAGATATTGATTATGTTGGTATAAAACCGGGTGGTGATGACTATGAAGAATTTGTAAATGTTTATAAAATAACAACTCGTGATGAATTTATAAGTGCAAATAGACATATGACTACATATGGTGGTCAAGTTGATTATAAATTTAATGGTGGTAAAAATAATATAGTTTTTATCGATCCAGTTGATACAAAAGAACTAATTAAACCTATTTACTCATATAAAAACGGAGCTACTGATAAAGAAGATATTTATGGTTGGGGTGTTACTCTAGGTATAAAATCAACAGATACATTACCAGGTTTCTATATTAAAAATAACTATGACTATTGGACAGACTTGACTTTTAATTTTAAAAATTATGGAACATTTTCTGTAGCTCTAAAACCAGGATCTACTGCTAGTAAAATAAAAATAATCGGAGATGATTTCACATTTAATGGTGTTGAATTTAAACAAGGTAGAGTATATCAATGGTATACAGGACCAACTAATTCTTATTGGAAAATGGATAAGATTAAAACTGGTGCAGTTATAACAAAATCTAATTTTAGAGGTGGTCGATTCTTAGGTGATTTCAACTGTGGGGTTTATGGAAATGAAGAAACTAAGATAAATTGGGAGGATACTGGTAATTTTAAAGGAGGAACTCTTTATAATATGATTTGGAAAAAGGGCACAATAAATTCAAAAATTGATATTAGTGAAAGTTATAAAGCCACTTTAAAAGCAGATGGTGTTTTACAAAAAGCCAATTCGTTGGATAATGGTGGGTGGGGATGGAATTACATTTTAGATTCTTATTTAGAGGATGCTAACATAGAAAATGGTACTATTATTAACTCTACAGTTGTTCAAAATAGTATAGGTAATACTTCTCTAAGTTCAAAGGTTTATAATGTTGTAGAGAATCATATAAAAAATCCATCAAATACATTGACTTATAATATAAATAAGGCTTATTTTAAAAGAAGTAGTTTTAGTAATTATGTTATAAATAATGCAGTTTTAACAGAAACAAAGTTAAATGATTGTAAAGTAGTTAATAGTAGAATTGTTAATTCACAGATTATAAATTCTGTTGTTAAAGATTCAACTTATATATCAGAAGATACAATTAAAATATTGGCTATTGATGAATGGTTTATAAGTGATTTTAAAAAGAATAAAATAGGTTCTAATTTACTTAATAATAATCCAGGAACATATAGCGTTGATAGCAACAGTGTTAATATAAATTCAAATTCATCAACACATAAAATAATTAAATTTTATATTTATGATTCTGATTATGAAAAGTTAAAAGGTGGTGATTTCTTTTATATAAAAGGAATTAAATTTAAAGAAGGTAATAAGACCTTATTAAACTTTTTTGATAAGAGATTTAAAGTTGGAAATTGGTTTGATTTTATTGATGATTTTAATGATAGTTCTATTGATATAACAAGTACATTAAACCCTGATTATCCAAAACACGAATCTAATAATTTCTATAAAAGGGGATGTGAATATTCAGTTATGTTATCAACACCAGATGAAAACTCATGGAAATTAGATTTCAATACTGATACTAATGGATCGTTCACAAAAATTGGGGATCCTAATAGTTATTCGGATTACTACTCTGTTGATTTAGTAATTTCTTTAAGAGATATGTATGGTTTAACATACTCAACAGATTTTGATATTAATAATTTAGATTTACAAGATGCTTATATAATAAATTCTCATTTTGAAAGTGGTATATTTGAAACATCTGATTGGAATAGTGGATATCATATAAATTATAATAATGATGTTAATATTTCTTCTTTAACTGGTAGTGGAATTTATTCTATCTTTTTAAATAATAATAAAAAATTAGAAGTTGCGTTAAAAAATAGGTATATAAATAATCTATCATCATATAACCATTCTGAAGTTGATTTTAAAACGAATGAAATTATATTTTTAAATAATTTAGAATATATTAGCAATACCGGAACTATTACAAAATTACCAGATACTTATAAAGTAGTTGAAGTTTTAGATAATCTTAAAATTATAAAATTAGAAGAAGTTAACACCAATATTTTAAATAATCTTATAAACGGAACATTTAGTTCTTTTAGTTTAGACAATAGATGGTCTTATATATCAAAGACTAAATTTATAAAGAGTAAAATAAAATCCGGATTATTTAAAAGGAACTATTTTCAAAATTCATTAATAAGAAATGAAAATTATAATTCAAGCGATAAAGATTTTGAAAATGAATTAAATATAAAAAGTCTATTAATATCAGATGTTATATTTAATAACAATTCTAATATATTATCATCAGCAACCTATATGAATTCTTTTTTAATAGGAGGTTCTGATAGATGGCATGACGGAATCATATATAATTCTTATTTAGATTCATTTACTTTTTCAAGTGGTATTATTAAAGAGTCGTATTGGAAGAGTGGTAATTTTTTAAATGGACTTTTCTATAATTCAAGATCTTTTGATAGTATATCTACTGATAAATTTAAATATTTAGATACTAATAGAATCTATTCTCATTTTAGAAGAGGTGTTAAAGATTTAGAAAATAATAGATGGTCTTGGGTTAATGGTAATTTCTATGGTGGTGAGTTTTATAAATCTGATTGGGAAGATGGTCAATTTTATGGTGGAAAATTTAATTATTCTAAATTTTATAGCGGAACATTTAGTGATGGTATAATTGGTGATGTTAAAAATTCCTATGAAGATACATTTATATTTAATGCAAATATTGACTATGTAACTGTTGAAAATGCAACACTTTTTGCAATAAATCCATCTACTTGGAGTACAGTTGATTATAAAATAAATTGGAAAAATGGTCAATTTAATGCTGGATTATTTGGATCAGATAGTTTTGGAAAAGCTATTTGGGAAAATGGAATATTTAATGCTGGTCAATTTAGATCATGGGCTAAATGGAAAGGTGGTGTTTTTAATGGTGGACAATTTACATCCGGATTGGGTTGGACTCAAAGTGGTTTGAGATTTGGAAACTCTACAAAAAAAGACGATTATACCTGGGAGGGTGGTCAATTTAACGGTGGTGAATTTGGAAATGCTAACTGGTTGGGAACAAATTCAACATGGTATGATGGTCAATTCAATGGTGGCGAATTTAAAGGAAGATTATGGAATAATGGTGTTTTTACATATGGTAATTTTAATGGATTTATGGGGTTAACTGCACATGGGGGATTTAACTATGAATCATATACATATTCATATGTTTCACAATTTTCAAATTATTTTACACAAGACTTTTATGGATTATGGGTTGATGGAGTAGTAACAAATAAAGTTGACTATCAAATAGATTCTAAATGGAATTCAACTAACTTTTCTAATATGCTTTGGTTAAATGGAACATTTTCTAGTGATATAGCGACGATGGAAAACTCACTATTTTTAGATGGTAGTTTTTCTAAAGGTAATTTTAGAAATAGTTCATTTAACCCCTTTGTCAATAGAGTAAATAATGATATAAATGATATTGGTAATTATTCATTTTCAGAGAATGTTAAATGGATAAGTGGTAATTTATATAATAGTGACTTTTATTATTCAATATGGGAAGATGGTAATTTTTCATCTGGTGATACTTATGGAATGTGGTTTCAAAATGGTATATCATATTATATGGAAGCATATAATGCAATATTTGGAACAACTTATTCCACACCAATATGGAAAGACGGTGTTTGGCATGGATCTGATTTTAATTATCCAGGATCTATTACAAATAATTTTATCAAAAAAATACTAGATAAAACAAACTTCAGAAACACATTGTTGATCGGAACATCTTCTAATCACATTTGGAATATATTTGATAATGGAAATGATAATGTGTCAAATAAAATATTAGAGACAGGTAAAGATATTTATACACGACAACTATATTATACACCAACTTTTTATGATTGGACATTGACTAAATCAAAAAGTAATATATCATATCCAGACACCGCAAATATTGGAACTAATGTGAAAACTAGCTATACAACAAGCGCTTTTAATGTGAATACTAATAAATCCACACATTTATATTGGGAAGATGATCTTATTGAGGGAACTACTGTTTATGAACTAACATCAACTAAACAGAACCTTCAATCAATACAAATTAAAGATAAATCAAAATCCGAATATTGGATAAATTTCCCCACTCAAGATGTTTGGGCGACTCCTATTGGTAGTAATTACACTTATAAATTAGAGTTATATAAAACCGAACCAAATCCATCTAATGGTCCGATTGGACTTTACTATTCAACTAAGCAAGTTGTTAATACTATTAATAATAATTGGAAATTTACTTTTATAAAATTATATGAAAGTGGAAATCCAGGTAAGGGCACTGCACCAGATACAAATTACACCGGAATACCCAATGTATATGTTTATGAAATTGGGGAAAATATAAATACATCAAGTGTTAAATGGAAATATGATCCAAATGGAAAAATTATCGATAAATCAGTTTCATTAAATGTAACACAAGGAACTTCCGAAGATAATTATAAGGGTTATTATTATGATGCTTTTAATCAACCCATTAATGAGATTAATGATAATCCTCTAAATATTTGGATTTCTATATCTAATTCACAAATAAGTTTTATATCAATAGGTACTAAGAATTGTGTTATAAACAAGATTACTTCGACCGATAATAAACCTATCCCAACTGATTATATATCCAAAAATTCTCTTTGGTTTCCACCATTTGAATTTGAGTAACAAAACAATTTTAATATATACATTATATGAGTCAAGTAAAGTACGATTATTCAACCGGTAATTGGAATATTCCCGATACTGGTGGTGGTGTAGGGCCAATTTGGAATCCTGGTACTAAAACACCTGGAACTAGCGATGGTGATCCTACAAATCCAACACAATATACTAAATGGAAGCCATTACAACTAATCTCCGAGGGAATTACTAGTTATGATACTGAAGGTGTTACTGACTTAGGAACCGTAAATACAACTGGTGAAAAATGGAAAATTGAATTCTGTGCCAATTTTTCTATGGATGAATTGGGATTTTCTGCATATCCAATCACTGGAATTATAATTGAAATGTGTAAAGTTGTTACAGATAATTCTGGTAATCTCATAACAATTAAAGACAATGGAGGTGTTGATTGGAAAGCAAGTGAATATCCAGCTTTAAAAGAAGTAGATTTTGATTTACCAAATGATCACCCATTATATGATAAATTTATAAAATCACAAGGTACTTATAAAAAGATATGCCAATGGGTAATATATATTGATGATATAAATACCTATAACAGCGCAGCTTATACATATAATACTTCGAGTGGTCCAATTAATAGATCTTTTAAATTTACAATACCATATGACAATTTAATAATAAACTATAAAGGAATTGACTACAATCCACAATTTTATCAATCATCAACTGAAAAATTATTAACTATTAACAACACATATTTTATTAGAGTATTGCCAAATAGAACATCATTGGGTAGTATAAGTGAAAATAAATCGGTTGATATTTATTATACTCTTAATAGGCCTATAATAACTAAGGCTATAGAGGGATCGTCTTATTATAGAACTGGTGGTGATGGAATTATCAATTGGAATAATCCAACTCTTGAAACAGATAAAATAAATGGTCAACCTAAATATCCACACATACCAAAAACAAGTATTGTTACTAATACAAAATATCAACCACCAAGTAGAGAAATTCAAATATGGAATGTTGGTATTCCAACTAGCTCTGTTTCACAAACATTATCAATAGTAAAAGTTAATTTTAATATTTCACAAATATGTTGGTTTATAACACCCTCAAAGGTTTTGGTGAATCCTGAACAAACTTTAACAAAAAATAAAATTTTTAACTGGGTAGATCCAACTCCAAATTCAAATGGATATTGGTATCAATTATATGATAGTTGGACAATTAATAATGGTGTTGTATCTATAAGAAATAAAGATGACGATTATGGGGGGTATAATGGAACTACACCATCACCCAATCCAACTTTATATAATACAAAAGGATTTGGTGGACATTTTGATACTAACGGTTATGATTATAATGTTAATAAATATAAAGGAGTGACAATTAGTTATCCTATACATTACTATTTTAATAACATTTTTGAAAAAGAGTATAATTATCAATTTATAATTGAATTACCATTTTTTATAAAAGGTAACGATTTAAAATTAACAACACCATGGCAGGAAAAGATTTCATTAAATACAAACATTGCAAATAATAATAAAATAATATACTATAATGTTTTTTCTAATATAAATTCATTTATAATAACTGGTTTAAAAGATTGTATAACAACAAACAAAACTTTAAATGATGATAATTTAACAAATGAATACAAAATAGCTTTACCAACATCAAAGCCTATAAATAGAGTTGTATCATCATCAAATCCTAAAAATCCACTTACATTTACTGCTAATACTAATTTCAGTTCTGGTATACAAAAGGTTACTATTTATAAAACTAAATGGTTTTTACAAGGATATGCAGCTTATTCAAAATTTAATAATAATGATTTAGATTTAAATAGTGAAAATAGTACTGGGTGGCATTATAAAAACAATATTTTTATTTATTACAATGTCTATGGAAATATTGATAATCCATTTGGTGGAAACTCATTAGATTATTTTTCCGGTAAAACTCAAGACATTAAATACATTAATTATAATTTTATAACAAGATATATAAAAGTGCAAAAGTTTAATATTAGTTTTGACTATACTAATAACGATAATAATCTATTTATAGATATCTATTTAGGAATAGAATTGCCAAATGATGGTAACATTAACACTTTAATCAATAATGGAACTATTAATAAAATAGGCACTATTGGTAAATCAAAATCAAAAGCATCATCACCCACTCCAGATGGTTTAAAACAATATTGTGAATTTATCGGATTAGAAGGAAATCAAAATGTTATAATAGTTGTTGGTGGAATTCAAAATCTATCTAATGGGCACCAAAAGCTTAAAATAGAGAATTTTAAAATAGAAGGTGAATATCACCCACTAAACAATACGATATTTAAAGAATTAAATAATAATTATAAAGATAATATAAATAATTTACAAACAAGTTATTCTATTAAATTAGGATCGGGTAATAATGTAGTTCAAAATGCGCTTAATGATATATATATTGTTAATTCTAAAATTGGAAATTCTAATTTTCTATCTGGGATTTGGGAAACAGGTGTTTGGCAAAGTGGGTGGAGAGACACAACTCAATATTACTTTATAGATGTTGATTTATTTTATTCATATGATAGTGATAGAAGCTGGCGATTTATAATAAGTGGAAATACTTCTACTAATGATTTAAATATTGGAGATAAAATTTCAATATCAAATGTTGCAATTATTGATATAAATGGTGATAGAAGATTAATAAAAAATTATTTCACCATAATAGAAAAAACTGAAAAATCATTAGTTGTTGAATTTAATTATGAATTCCCTATTAGATCAATCCAAAGAGATTCTGATCGACATCTTATAGTAGTTACTAAGAGTATATGGTTAAATGGTATTTTCTTAAATGGTAGATTTAAAGGAAATTGGATTGATGGTGTTGTAAAAGGATTTCCATATATAACAAAAATCGAAGACTCTCATTGGGTCGATGGATTATTTGATGGTGGACATTTTAAATCAAATAATCTTTTATATAATTTTCTTAATTTAGATCAAAATCTGGATGATGTTTATGTTGTAATATATACGGTGGAAGAAAATAATTTTCGATCAGAAGATAATTTTTATTTATTTGATATAAATGGTCAACAACTATATGATAATATAGAGTTCATAGTTCTATCTACAAATAATTCTAAATCATTTTTTACAAATATTAAAAAAGATCAAATAGGAGATGATTTGATCGACTTTACATCAGTAAAATATATTTTAACTGATAAAAATACAGGTTTAATACAAAACATTGAATTTAATTCAAATAACACATCTAATAAAACAATATCAAAAAGTTTTGTAAGTGAATATATATTTTCTTATAATTCATGGTTAGATTTAGTTTATGATAGTTCATCAGCAACAAATATTTTTAAGCCACAGAATATACCAGATAACTATGGAAATTTTTATTCTGAAAATAATTTATATGGATATATAACTAATGATATATTATCAAGTGTTTCTAGATTTAGAGATAGTTTTTCAAACACGATTAGAGAATACAAATTAGGAACAAAATGGAAAATATTTTACGATTATATTGGGGAATCATCTACATTTGACGAGTACTTTCATAGTATTTATACACCTAAGAAAACATCTGAGATGGGTTGGTCTTTTAATGTCTCTAATAATCCTTTACCATCACTGTCAAGATTTATTGGATATAGAACTGATGATAAAAATGAAGATATAACAGGTAAAGAGCTCAAATTAGTAGCTGAGGGTGATGGGGGCTTATTAAATTTAGATAATAGATCAATATATAATATACCATTTAGATACACAGAAAAAATAAAATCAGGTGGGTATTCTTTTATATCATTTGATCTAATTGAAAAAAATGTTCAAAGCACAACATATCAGAAAGCATTAACGACTGATATATTCGTTTCAAACGCAAAAACTTGGTATAATGGAACTTATAGTTATGTTGATACTTATTCAAATTCAGAACCAATATTTAGTTTTTCTAATACAAATATCACTAACATAGTTAGAGATGGTAAATCATACCACACAAAAATGACTTATTTACCAATATATGAAAATATAAATCACTTAGAAACGACAAATAAAACAAAAATTGAATACTTTTTTAACAAGAGAGACTTAATGTTAACGTTAAAAGGATCTGAATTATTGGGATCTGCAACATCATCGGTGACAATTGATAATTTGAAATTTTATGAAACTGATATGATACCATTTTTTCAATATTTTAAATTAGAAAATATAAATAAAGGTGTTCAAATTCCAAATGGTATTAACTATGTTAGATTTAACTATAATACACCAATAGATTATAAATATGTTAGTTATACTAATATAAAAACTTTTGATTATTTTAATATTAATAAGTTTTCTAATATTAATAGTAACATAGAAAATGATAAATATTGGTTAGGTGCTACCGATTCTGTAGTATTGGATATTAATAAAATATTCAGTAAAAATATTTAAATTTTTTTTATAATTAAATCTCCAACTCTACCCTTACCAAAATGACCCATTGATTTAATTCGAGTTTCCACTCCTTCTAGTTTAATGCCTTTAAGTTTCTGTTTACCTAGAATTCTCTTTTCACCATTACAACTATTACAATGTGTTAAACCAACCTTTCCCTGACCATTACAAAAAGGACAATCTTTTCCATTCCACTTTCCAGTACCTTCACAAATATCACACCCATCCTCACCATCAAATGTTTTTAAGACATTTCCATTACTATCTTTAATTAGTATTTTAGAAGAAGTATCTTTACCAGTACCATCACATGTCTTACATTTAACCCATCTCTCAAATTCTATACCACCATCGAAGCCATCACCAACTTCGATATAGATATCGTTAATCTCATTCTTTTTGAAATTTTCACGCTTTGATTTTATATCATCATAATCATAATTGATATTGATATTGAATAATTCAAAATATTCGTTATAGTTATTTCCAAATTTTGACTTTTTATCATAATCTTCTCTTAAACTAGAACATAGAGTATCATATGCTTCTGTAATTTCGGAAAATATATTAGCATCACCACCTCGATCTGGATGATGTGTAAAACTTAATTTATAATAAGCCTTTTTAACTTCTTTTTCAGATGATTTATTTGAAACACCTAAAATAGAATAATAGTTTTTATTTAAATCCATTAATTATCAGATTTGTATTTTTTCTCAATGTAGATAGCTCTTGACTTTTCAGATCTTTTTCTATCAGTTTCTTTAATAAACTCTTTTTTAGATCTTAATTTTTTAGTCATTTTATTTTTATCCCATTTTCTTTTAAGTGTTTTTACAGCTTTTTCAATAGCACCTTTTTCTACTTTTACAATAAACATATTAATCTTCTTTATTTTTTAATATTTGATTTAATTTCCAATTTCTTATAAATGTCTTTTTATCACTATCTGACATTTTAATAAAATCTTCATATTTTAAGTCTATTCCTAAAATTTCTAATGCAAACTCAACAAAATCTCTAGTGTCTCTGTTAGTATCTATCCATGAATAACTAGAACTTAGATTATTACCATTTATTGTTAATCCTCCAGTTGATGTTGAAGTTAAATTTGAACCCACTAATGATCCATAACTTGTTATATTTGTTGCCATAATTTATATATTATTTTTTAGTCCAATAAGTTTACTTCTTCAATCGAAGAAAATACATCTTTATTTATTCTTAAAATTCTATCAAACATTTCTTGATTTAAAACGGCATGGTGTACTACAAATATATTTATGTTATAATCGTTTGCAAATGATTTTAAAAGGCTTAAAATAGAATCTATACCCTCTATATCAATTGAAGAGAAAACTTCATCTAAGAACAAAATATTAATGAATTTTTTAGTTCTAATTAGTTTTAAATAGGCAATTAATATGGCAATATTCACGCGTTTATTCTCACCGGTGCTTAAACTATCAGTTTCAATAGATGTTCCAAATTGTTTAATATCCGCAGAGAATGTTTCATCTAATTTAACCTCAAATGGAATACCCATTTTTTTAATGTTTTCGGATATAAAATGATTGATTGGTTTAATAATTCCAGCTATTATACTTTTTTTAACACCATCTTCACCAAAAATTCTATTTAATTCTTTATAATATAATTCTTTATCTTTACAAACTGAAGCTTTATCATTACTAGTAGATTTTTTTTCTTCTAGTTCTTCTATTGATTTTTTAAATTCATCTACATTTGGGAGTTCAATATTTTCTAGTTCTTTTTTCTTATTTAATTGTTCAATTTGCATTTTACAATTCTTTAGAAAATAAGTCATCTCATTAAAAGACTCATTTGTTTTAGTTGAAATTTCTTTTAACTTTTTTTGTTTCTCCTTTATTGATTTTATATTTTCCTCAATTTCTGATTTTATCTTCTCAAATCCTTCTTTTTTTTCTACTAAAGATTCTCTTAAAGAAGAATAGTAATCAGAATTAAAATCTGTTCTACAAGTGGGACATTTTCCAGAATCATAAAGATCGATTTCTTTTTGTACATTTCTGATATCATTTTGGATATTAATGTGTTGTTTTTTTTCATTATCAATTTCATTTGTTAAAATTTCTTCTTTTTCTTTTATTTTTTCAATTTTTTCTTTAAGAAGTTTATAATCATCTTTTTTAGAATTCATTTCATCCATAAGACGATCTATATCATTTTGAATATTTAATTTCTCTTTTTCAATAGATAATTTAATTGTTTTATCAATTGACTTTTGTATAGATTCTATAGATTCTTCTAAAGCATTTATCTCAGATGATAAAGATGCCAATCTACTTTTATTTGATTTATTGATATCTTTTAATATGGTATTTAATATATTAATAACTTCTAGATTAAATAGTTTATCTAAGAGTAATTGTTTTTCTTCATTAGAAAGAGATATAAAATTTTTGAAATCGTTGATCGACATTGAAATAAATGATTTAAATGTTTCAATATCCATTCCAACATATTTCTCTATCTTCTCATCTAAGTTTGACTTACCCGCTCTATCATTTAAGACGCCATTTTCCCACAATTCTAATTTACTAGGTGATATACCTCTTTTGATTTCAACATCAACTCCATTTGATGTGAAAACAATTCTATTTAATAATTCTCCGTTAATTCTATTTGGGAGTGTTGAAAGAGTAGACCATTTTTTTTGACGACCACCTCTAACTTTACCATAGAGTGTATATTCAAAACTTGAAAGAAATGATGATTTACCATTTCCATTATTACCTACTAGTAAAACTAGTTCACCTTTTTCTGTATTTAATTTAACAACTTGTTCATTATTTCCAAAAGATCTAAAACCTCTAATTCCGATTTCTTTAATCAGCATATAAATATTTTATTTTTTATTTATATGGATATATCTAAATTAAGTTTGATTGGGTTGCAATGATGATCTCATTAGGATCAATTTCTTCGGTTATAAAATTAACCTTATCTTGCTTTTTAGTTAAATATTTATTAATGTCAAATTCTTTTAAAGAATTTAAAATAGTTGTTGGATTCTCTAATTTAGAAAAAATTAATTCTAGTAATAGTTTATAGTTTTCCCATAGTTCTACTGGAGAATTTATTTTTTCTTCAAATTCGTCATTCATGGATAATAGAATGTTATTGTTAGAATAAAATAAAATACCATTATAATATATTTCATCTAATAAAACTCCAATAGAAACAACAACACCTTCATCCATTTTGCCTAAGTAATCTATTACATCAGCTTTAATTTCCATCTAAAATTGAATTAATTTTTCTATCTCTGTTAATTTGATCATTATCTAATAAATAACCAGAATTTATTAATGTCCACATTATAGATTCTGCCATATCTTTTCTCCCATCAGAAAAACAATAGAGCATATCTTTATAATAAGAGTGTATTTGATGTCTTTCTTCTTTATCTTCTAATTTATGTAATTTATCTAAATCTAAAAAATATTTGTTAATATTCATTATTAAAATTAATTTTTAATCTATGATAAATTCGATTTTTTTATATTTATCATTTAGATCTGTAAAAACAATTGATATTTTATCAATGTCTTTAAATTCTTTAGCTTCTCCTGTAAATTCATTAATCATAACATCTTTTTTATATGTTATATCAATTCCAGGAACTTCACCTAAAAATCTTCTCATATCTTCTTCTATTTGAGATACTTTCCAATCATCAGTTTTAAAATTAATTTTAGAGATATAATCTCTAATAGCCATTTCTTTCATTGAATTCATAATCTTTATTCTTTTTTAAAATCTACCACCTCTATCTATGTAGTAAGTGTTTTGATTTTCTATTATTTCAAAGTTGTTGTGTAGTTGTTCACATAAATTTAAATAATTATCTAAATCATTCTTATCTAAATCAAACCACTCACCATTAAGTCTTTTATTTTTAAATTGTTTATGTAAATTAGCTTCAATTTTAGTACCCCACTTTGAGTTAAATACCTCTATTATTGAGAATACTGCAGTATTTCCAGTTTTAAACTCTTTAATTCTCTCTTCTACTTTTCTCCTAGTGTGTCCTATTTTAAATAGTTTTTTACCATTTGTTTCAGCACATATTAAATAAACATTTATCATAAGGTATATATTTACACCTCATGACTCTATCCCCAGATTTTATTTATTTTTTCAATTCTTTTTTTATGTTTAACATTCCATTTTCCAATTGTTATACTGCTATAACCCATAGCTATATTGTTACTACTGGATGTTACAATATTACAAGAACCAACTGGTATGGAATATAATCTTTTATGTTTAGATCCAGTAATATTCCAATGTGTGTAAGTTATATCTCTATTCAATTTATAGATCTTATCTATTTTAATTTTTCTATTAAAAGCTTTAGAACCATCAGGACCATTTGGAAACCAATATTCCTTATGATAATCTAATTTTGGTTTTGATTTATTACTAAAAAGCTTTTTAATTTTTATTATAATATTCTTTAATTTTTTCATAATCTATATTTGAATTAGTTTGAATAGGTAAATCTAATTTATAAATATTATCCATTTTAATCTTTCTAATAACTGAATTAGTATTACTTAATTTATCACTTTTTAGAAATCTTTTAATAGTATTAATTAAATTCATAACTTTTTAATATTCATTTCAGAAGTTGATTTACTTGATTGTGTAGAACCATATACAAAATCCATATAAAATAGATCTCCAGTTGGACCATTATAATCTTCATGTTCCGTTATATCCATTTCTTTATATTCTTCACCTTCAAGTAAATTATCAATTTTTCTTTGACGATTTTCAGCTTTAACTTCAGCTTTAATTCTCCTCATTGTTTCTTCAGAAGTTCCACCTGGTGAATTCATAGGTTTAACAGTTACTAAATCTAAACCAATTGTTTGAGCAGCAATTTTTTTAGCCATTGGAAATATACTTGGAAAGTCATTGTATGTAGTTTCAGTTGAAAGTGTATTTTTCTCAACTTCATTATTAGAGTGCATTTCAACATATTCAGACATCCACTCAGCTTTAGAACCGGTTACACCCATTGAATCTAAAATAGGTGCCCATTTTTTCATTATATCTTCTTTATTTGGTTTTTCCATAAACAAAAAAACTTTTCTTTTTATAGAAAAGTTTTTTTAAATGTTTATAAATTATATTCTTCCCTCAATTGATTTAGAACTGCGTCTTCGTCTTTATCATCTATACGTTTGAAATTTTCTTCAAACCAACAAATCATATCTAATAAATCTTCAATTTTAAACGAAGTAATTCCTGCTTTATCTTTAACCTTTGGATATTTTTCTTTTATTTTAGTTATGATGAAATCAATATTATCCTCACCATTATCAAAGCTCTCTTTATATTTTTTTAAATATCTCATTTCTTTCTTTTTGTTTTTTTCCCCTTAACTACTTTTATAGTTTTATTTTTTGATAAATTATCATAAAGATTTGTATCTGGATTATATTTCAAGTTGATATCATTACCCCCATTAAAAAGGTTATGTATAAGAGTATCATAAGTTTCTATTATATCTTCATTAGTATAATGATATCTATACAAAGCCTCTTTATTTCTTTCAACATACTCATCAATATGATCATCATGGTGTTCTAATATCCAATTTAATTTTTCAGCACCATCAACTGTGTTAGATCCCTCATAATAATAACCAATATCTTTACACATTGGTGCGTTATGTAAAACAGGATAACCCATATATGCAACATCTAAATATAAATAGTTTAGGGGATTTAGTAATTGGTGAGAAATAATAACATC
>Ga0102831_1000055_pt1 | contig 54072 bp, 52 predicted proteins | sample ColrivemetaGS747_FD_84508 | JGI IMG/M metagenome (GOLD analysis project Ga0102831, IMG submission 84508) | Estuarine microbial communities from the Columbia River estuary - Freshwater metaG S.747 | ecosystem: Environmental > Aquatic > Marine > Intertidal zone > Estuary | place: USA: Columbia...
CACCAAGTATATTCTTTTTCAAACTTGCCATTGGTGTATTTTAATACATAGTAGTTCAAACTTATTTCTGTTCCAGTTTCATCGTCCCATTCGGGGTCTTTAATATACCTAATTTCTCTGACGACTACTAAAGCATACGCATCATTATCTTGCCACCAAATTTCGCATTCTGTTAATTCTGAATGCGATTTTTTTATATCTAAATTATCGGTTTTTAATTCTGGATATTTAAAAAGTGTTTTTTTGAAATGATCAATCAGAAAAAGATGAAAATTATTTGTAACTAGAGTAAAAAATTGGATTTCAGTTTTATTCAATTCTTGCTGTTTGATTTTTAAATCTTCAATCTCTTCTTTTAGAAGTAACACTTCTTTTGTTAAATCATTTATTTGAGAGGAAAGATTTTTTGATTGCAGAGTTTTTAATTCTATTTCTTTTTGCTGCTGGTCAATAACTAATTTTTGCTGTGAAATTTTAGTTCGCTCTTTCTCCAAAGAATCACTAAAAGTTATTCTTGAAGTTAATAAAACATTATTCAAACTATCAATACGAAAGTTCAATGCTTCAATCTGCTCTTTTTTATTTTGGGAAAAAGAATAATTTATTCCGCATCCCAAAACAATGTAAATAATTAGTAATACTCTCATTTTTTAAGTTTTTATTAACCCATAACTAGTTTATATGTACCATAAAAAGTACATCTTGTGGTACAATACATCCAAATATAGGCAATATTGTACCACAAAATCATGTCAAATGTTGATGTTTATTTTTTCGATTGGACTCTCGATTTTGCGACTTTCTTCACTCGTAACATGGGTGTAGATCTGTGTCGTTTTTGGACTGCTGTGACCTAATAGATCTTGTATGTACCTCAAATTTACGCCGCCTTCCATCAGATGGGTTGCATAAGAATGACGAAGAGTGTGCAAGGAACATTTCTTTTTTATTCCTGCTTTTTGCGTGGCTTGCCTGAATATGTTCTGTAAACTGGTAGGCGAATACATCCCACCGTTTTCACCATTAAATAAGTACTCCTTGGGACGAAATTCAATGTAGTATTTGCGCAATAATTTTAAGGTAGTTTCAGAGAGTGGTACAAGGCGATCTTTTTGTCCCTTAGAAGCATGGATATGTATGACCATTCGCTCAGAGTCAACATCTCGGATCCTTAGGTTCAATAATTCACTCCTCCTCAGTCCACAGGAATAGACGAGCACCAGCATACATTTATGTTTGATATTAGAGACTTCATTCATTATTTTTTCTACCTCCATCAGACTAAAAACTGTAGGAAGTGAAAATGCATTCTTTGGGCGCTCCAGCTGGTCTATCTCCATCGAATGGTTTCTGATCTTCCTGAAAAACAGACGAATCGCATTCACCATTTGATTCTGGTATGATCTCGATAAACCCTGTGCAAGAATATATTCTGTGTTGAACCGGATAACATCCGCATTGCATAAGGATTCAGTTGGTTTTGCACTGTGAAAACGCAAAAATACCCGCATGGCCTCAGCATACGTTTTTATAGTGTTATCACTATATCTCCTGGATAACATATACCGTACAAATTGATCCAGCTCTTCTTCCTTTTGCTCATCAAGCTGCGGCAATTCAATTCGTTTTTCAACTCGAACTTCAGTTTTTTTATCGGAGGATGCAGGTCCCAGCTCTCGGATATTTATCCAGGCAACTCCTTTAAATACCTGAAACAACAAGGATAGTGTATTCCGCTCTTCCGGAAAATTCCATAGCCTCAATTCAGGGTCGTATCTCGCCCCGGGAATTCGCTTGATCAACGGGATCAATTCTTCATGGTAGTCAAATGCAGCGGTCATTTTTCCTTCCGCCTCGTTTCGTGTAAGTACGATCTCTCTTCTCATGTGCGCACGCGTTTTATTTATAAGTTAAGAAAAAACATCATTTTCCCAACTCATAACTCGTAACCAGAAAAAACGGCCTTGTATTCGTTGCTTTGCAAGCTGAACTGGATTGAGTAATTTAGGAAGAAGCCGAAGGATTACTTCATGAATAGCAATGCAGGAGGTGAATCAAAGATCTTGAATTCAGTTAAAAAGCATTTTTAAAGTTTCCATTCTATCAACATAAAACAAGAAGTGCGAGTAGGAGTGTGAGTGTGAATAAAAAAACCAGAGTTCGTGTCGTCGCTCTCGCCCTCACACTCACTCTGGTTTTTGTACCCGAGGCCGGAATCGAACCGGCACTCCGTTGCCAGAACAGGATTTTGAATCCAGCGCGTCTACCAGTTCCGCCACTCGGGCATCTTCGGTATCGAAGTGGCTGCAAATTTACGCTTTTAATTGAAAAAACAAAGCCTTCAATTATTTTCATTCTTTTCTTATCTTGAACGTAAATTTAAAACCTACAACTATGTTATACGGAGCGATTATCGGTGCGGTGGTAGGATTAGCATACGCACTTTACATGCAGAACAAAAAGAAAAAAGAACAAGACGGATCCGGAAATTGATCTACAGGATATTTTTCAGGGGCTTTACCCCTTTTTTTTGCTTCAGATTCTGATACCTTTGTGCTCGTATGAGTAAGATCCTGATCAAGAATATCAAAGCACTGGTGCAAGTCGGAGAGCATATTCCTACCGTAATCAAAGGAAAGGAAATGGGTGAAATTCCCATGATCGAAAATGCTTTTCTGGCCATTGAAGACGGTGAGGTGATCGCCTACGGATCGATGGAAGACTGGGGTGGGATCGACGACTGGCGCGATCTGGAAGTGATCGATGCCGACGGAAGATTTGTATTGCCTGCTTTTTGTGATGCGCATACCCATACTGTGTTTGCCCGAAGCCGTGAGGAAGAATTTGTAAACCGGATCAAAGGTTTAAGCTATCAGGAGATCGCTGCTAAAGGAGGTGGCATCCTGAACTCTGCCCGCAGATTGCAGGAAATGGACGAGGATGAACTGTTCGAGAAAGTCTTCGCTCGTATTGAATTACTGAAGTCTTATGGTACCGGAGCACTCGAGATCAAATCTGGATACGGACTAACGGTAGATGCTGAGCTGAAAATGCTTCGTGTCATCAAGCGTCTGAAAGCAGCGTGCGGTATTGAGATCAAAGCTACGTTCCTGGGGGCACATGCTTTCCCGGCTGAATACAAAGAAAACCACAGAGCATACATTGAGCTGATCAAGAACGAAATGTTACCGGTCATCGGTAAAGAAGGGCTGGCCGACTTCATCGATGTCTTCTGCGAAACGAATTACTATTCCGTTGAAGAGATGGAAGAGATCCTGCTTGAAGGAAAAAAATACGGGTTGATCCCTAAAGTGCACGTGAATCAGTTTACCGTACTGGGCGGTATTCGAAAGGCGGTTGAGCTGGGTGCTTTGTCTGTGGATCACCTCGAAGAGCTGGCCGATGATGACGTTCTTGCGTTAAAAGGTTCTGCCTGCATGCCTACCTTCCTGCCAAGCTGTTCGCACTTCATCAATATTCCATACGGTAATGCCCGCTTGCTGATCGAGAATGCCATTCCATTTGCATTGGCGAGTGACTTTAATCCGGGAACAACGCCAAGCGGAAACCTTTCTTTTGTGTGGTCCCTGGCGTGTTCAAAAATGAAGCTCACTCCCGAAGAAGCATTCAATGCCTTAACGGTTAATGCGGCTTATGCCATGGGCTTGAGTGATACCCACGGAAAGATCGCTTTGGGTAGAAGATCACCGATCATGATCACCAAACAGATCCCTTCACTCGCCTACATTCCGTATGCTTTTGGAGATCAGCTCATCGAGCGCATGATCTATTGAGAAGGAAACATTAACTTTAACCCATGAATTGGTTTTTTCCACTGATCTTCTCGGTCTTTTTCCTTCAGCTTCCTGTCTTTTCACAGGGAACGACCAATGAATTACTATGGGAAATTTCCGGTAAGGGGATCAAAGCGAAAAGCTACCTCTACGGCTCACTGCATTCCAACGACAAGCGAGTGTTCAGATTCCAGGATTCCCTGTACCAGGCTCTAAACAGTGCACAACAGATGGTTCTGGAAACAGATATCTTTTCGATGTTCACTGAATGGGATACCCGAAAAGAAGAGGTCAAACTGTTGTATGACAGTGATGGTAATCCGTATACAGGAACCGCAAGAGCAACCAAAACAAAATATGGAGACGAGGACGGAATGCCTCAATTCCTCGATGCCTGGTTTCAGCAATATGCTTATAACACCGGAAAACAATTTGTTCCGCTGGAAACGGTGGAGGAGCAGCTCGGTTTGCTGGATGGGTTCAACATCCGTTCTTCGTCCGATCAATTGACGGAGATGGTGAACAATTACGTGCAACAACAGATGCTGGAGATCTACCTGGACGGTGATATCAAATCGCTGGACAAGATCATGCGCACGACGCTGAAAGCCTACCCGGATGCCTATGAAGAATTCATCGTGGCCCGTAATAAAAAAATGGCCGAAGGATTAGACACTCTCCTGGCAAAAGGAAGTCTGTTCTGTGCGGTAGGCGCCGGACATCTCTACGGTGAACAGGGCATCATTCAATTGCTTCGGAAAAAAGGATACAAGTTAAGATGCGTTACAGCCATCTACAGCGAGGATCCTGATCTTAAAAAAGAGGTGAGATCTGCCAATAAGTATACACTTACCGATCCCGCCGGATTTAAAGCGGTCTTCCCGGGAAAACCAATGGAAGAAACACTGGGTTCAGGAAACAGATTACTTGTGTACAGAGAAATGGGACAGGGAAATACGTACTCCATAGAGATCATCCCTTATGATGTAGAATACTCATTGAACGATTACGCCGCGATCTATATTGCCTCTCCTGGAGCGTCACCCGCCAGGTGTTTTTTACAGGATGATGGTACTGAAACGTGTCAGGGAATTTCCGACAGTTACCCTGAGGGATTGCACTGGATACGGATCCTTCGAAACGAAAAATATCTCATTGTTGCCAAAGCTTATGGAGGCAATAAATTCATGAATTCGAACCGCCCGGAGCTCTTCTTCGATCGCATCACTATCGAATAAAATCCGCAATATTTAAAATTATTTAGCGAAACGATTATCTTTGGTGCATGTCATCATTGATCAACAGATCGCGCAAATCAGAGCTGCGGGAGAAGCTCCTGGCGAACAAATTATTGTTGCTAAGAGGACCTCGCGGATCAGGGAAAAGAACCCTTGTCAGAGAGGTACTTCAGGAGCTTGGAAAAGGAACGGTAGAGGTCGATCTCAGCACCCGAAAACTTCGAAAGAAGTTTAAGGCATTAAGCACCGAAGAAAAAGAAGCATTGTTTGCTTCCGGAGAATTCATCCTGTTGAACGAGACGCAATACCTGGAAGATCTTCAGGAGCTGATCGAACAAGTGCTGTCCGGAAAATGGAAGGGTACCTTTGTACTTTCCTGTTCGTTTGATCCTGTGCTGGATGAGGTACTCAAAGAGGTGCTCGTACTGCAAGGACTGGAGATCTACATCGACACGATCTCCTTTTATGAGCTGACCAGCTATTTATCACTTCCTGAGGTGGATAAGAACATGGAGCAGCGCTTGATCTTTGGAAATTATCCGAAGGTAGTGGCAGAAGGCAGCAATGGGGAAGAAGTGATCGAGCTGTTGAACGAAGTGCTCGAAAGCCAGTTCGGAGTAAATACCAGAGTCAATAAACAGGATAAACTAATGAGGGCGCTGGCAGTGATCTCCCATCACGTTGGTGAACCTGTTTCCTACAATGAGATCGCTTCGAAGAGTGGTCTGGACAATGAAACCATCGAACGTTATGTTGATCTGCTGGTAGAAAATGGAATACTGATCCGCATCCCAACCTTATACAGTGGTCACCGCTATGAATTGAAAAAAACGCATGTCATCTTCTTCTCCGATAACGGTATCCGAAACGCCGTGATCCGCAATTTCAATCCGATCGAGTTTCGTCTCGATCTGGATCAGCTGTGGAAGAACTGGTTGATCTCAGAGAGGATCAAATGGAACAGAATGAACGGAAGAAAAGCCAACTATTTCTTCTGGCGAACACATACCAAGCAGATGATCGATTTCATTGAGGTGAATGAGACCGGAAAGTTTGCGTATAAAACCACCTGGGATAAAAAGAAGAAGGTAAAGTTTCCGGCAATGTTTGGCGAGCTCTATCCCGATTATTCTCAGCATACTTTGAACAAATCTACTTACTGGACCTTCCTGAGTAAAAAATGAGAAAGTTCACCGACAAAATAGTAGACTATATCGTTCAGGAGAACCTGGACCTGAAACACCTGTCGATCGTGCTTCCATCGGAGCGTGCCATCAAATATGTTTCGGCTTCCTTGTACCGACACTATCAGAAACCGTTGCTGGCTCCCGAAATGGTAACCATCGACAAATGGGTGAACTCTTTGTCGTCACGAACGATCCTGGATCGTACTCGCTTATTGGTCAAACTATTTTCGATCCAGTTGGAAGATCCGATCGATCCGAAGGATAGCTCCTTTGATGAATTTATCTCCTGGGGGAATACCTTGCTTTCCGATTTTGACGAGATCGATCGCTACCTGCTGGACCCAAAAAAGGTCTTCAGAAACCTTGCGGAGATCAAGGAGATCGAAAACTGGTCGTTCGATTCTAAGGAGATCACGCCTGCCAAGCAGCGCTTTTTGGAATTCTGGGACAAGCTACCCGGGTTCTATTACCGATTGAACGAAGTACTGGATCAGGAACAGAAATGCTACGCAGGAAGCGCATATCGTGAATTGTCGCAGGAGATCGACCGCTGCTTCCGGTCAGACAGCAATAAAGTGTTCCTCTTTGCAGGGTTCAACGCTTTGTCGGGAGCAGAATTAAGCATTATTCGACAGCTACATGCGATGGGGCGTGCCCACGTGCTGATCGATTCCGATACGTATTACCTGAATGATCCGGTGCATGAAGCAGGTTCCTTCCTCCGAAAACTGAAAGAGGAATTGAAGGTGAAACAACTCAATTTTGATGAAGAGGAGCTCTTAACTGCAGAGAAGGAAATCAGGGTCATTGAATGCGTGCAGACCACAGGTCAGGTAAAAGCGGCGGCAGACATTCTCAACTCCATGGCTTCGTCGGATCTGAAAGATACGGTGGTCTTACTGGCAGATGAATCGCTTATTGGGCCATTGCTTAAAAATATTCCTTCCAAAGTAGGAAAGGCAAACATCACGCTTGGTTTACCATTGAAGAACACCTCTATCCGAACATGGGTTGAGCTGCTCTTTCAATTGCAGGAGAACAAAACAAGATTCAATACCGAAGCGATCTACTTTCAGGATCTGATCAAGATCTGGAACCATCCGCTGGTACTAGCGATCACAAGTCCGGATGAACAGCGAAAGATCACCTCGTTGGAGATGGATTCGATCAAGTACAACAAGATCTTCAGAAATGCATCCAGCATCTCGGTTTCAGAAAAGCTGGACGGTTTGTTTGCCCATATACTCACCCCATGGAACAAAGACTGGGAGACTGCCGTGAATTCGATCAGAAGATCCATTCAATACATTATCGAGCACTTATCCGAGAAGGATGAATTCAATAAAGCACTCTGCTACGGATTCGACAATTCAATGATCGAGTTTGAAAATCTGGTAGCGGAAGGCTTACCTGAAATGACCTTGAGAAGCTTTAGACATTTAATGCAGGCACACTGGTCGAATGTGAGTATCGCTTACCATGGGAACCCGATCGAGGGCTTACAGATCATGGGGCTGCTGGAAACACGTTTGCTTGATTTCAAAAACATGATCGTGTTGGGAATGAACGAAGGCAAGATGCCGCCTACCAATCCGATCCAAACGCTGATCCCCATGGACCTCAGAAGATATCTGGGATTACCGACACCACGGGAGAAACAGGGGTTGTTTGCACATCATTTCTATCGTTTGTTGCATTGCAGCGAGAAGGTCTTTATCACGTATAGCTCAGCGAAAGAAAACATTGGAAGCAATGAAGAAAGCCGCTACATTCTGCAGCTGAAACTAGAGCTGAGTAGAGCAAATCCGAACATCAGGATCCACAATGAGATCTACAGTGTTTCTGAATCTGAGGTGATCTCCATGGAAGGACAAACGGTTGAAAAGAGCCAGGAAGTCCTCGAGCGAATGCAGGCCATGATCAGCTCTTCCATTTCAGCATCGGCGATCAATAAATTCCTGACCTGTCCGCTGGACTATTACTTCAGATACATACTTGAATTTGGAGAAGAGGAAGAAATCGAAGAAGACCTGGAGAGCAGAACACTCGGAAGCTTTATTCACGAGGTGCTGGAAACCTTATACAAACCCTTTTGTCGTCACGATAAGGATGGAAATTTGGTTTCACCTTCACCGCCTGCGTTAGCGGAAACCGATGTTCAGAAAATGCTGAAGGACTTTCCGAGTCTTTTACATGAACAATTCCTGAAGCGTTTCAACAATGATAAAAATGCATTCAGCAGCGGAAAGAACCTGTTGAGTTATAAGATGGCGCATGAATTAACCGAGCGCTTTCTGAAGCAGGAGATCCGATATTTGAAGGAACTTTCTGAACCGCTCTTTATCGAATATCTTGAGATCACCCTTAAGAGTGAATTGGAGGTAGACGTGCATGGACAGAAAATGAAAGTGGGCATGAAAGGAGTAGTTGACCGGATTGATTCCATCGGCGACAAATACCGGATCATTGATTACAAAACCGGAAAGGTATCAGAAGCAGATGCTGAGATCAACCTTAAGAAATCGGAAGAAGGTTTTCTTGGTTTTGACAAAGCAAAGCACCTGGTTCAACTTGGGATGTACAGCTACATGTTCTTCAGAAACTTTGGTCACTATCCGGCAGAAGTCGGATTGATCTCACTGGTCAATGTTGGAAAAGGATTGATCCCTTTACAGGATAAAAATGGAGATTCATTAGAAATGATCACAGATACTTTCCCTGGCTTTATGGAGGCTTTGATGAATGAAATGTTTGATCCAACAATTCCATTTACGCATACCCAGAGACAATTCTCTTACTGCAAGTATTGCGAATAAAAAAACCTGAAAAGAACTCTTTGTAAAGACGACCCTGTAGAATCGTAGAGGTAGGAGCTCTTTTCAGGTACCTGCAAGGAAAATAAAACCAGAGTTGAACAATCGTTATTGTGTCAACTTATTCCTATGACGAAAAAAGGTTTGAAAGGGTTGGCTGAAAAAGTAAAAAAAATAAAAAAGCCCGCTGGTGCGGGCTTCGTATCGTGTAAAAAAGGGATTAATACAACTCCATTTTTAATGCGGATCTGTAATCTTTGATCTCTTCACGGTTGATCTTGTGATCTGCAGCCTTCAAAAGGTTCAACAGATAAAGGAAGTTTTCCTTGTCGTCGATCTCGATCGGATATTCATTTCCTTCTTCATCTTCTTCGAACTGAGCCTGAACATCGAAAGCGTTTCTCTCTCCGATAAATTCATAGCTTAAACGAAGTACTTTGGTAACAAGAGGATCTTGTTCTTTCAACGCATATTCTCTTAATTCCTTAAGATCGTCGATCAATTTGGAAGCAGATAGCCCCTTTTTTTCAACTTTCTCAATAATCGCGTCTAACTTTTGGTTTGCTGCTGCAAGTTTCATAAAGTGTCAGAAAATAAATACCCACAACCGTTATCAGTTGTTCGATGCAAAGGTAATCAACTTGAGAAATAATTCACCATTTTACTTAGATTCATTCTGAATTTTTCGTTTTTTTAAACTTGGGATGAAAATCAGCCCCCTATCCTGATTGAAATCTTATTTTTGTAAAAATCCACGGCATGAGTGCTCTTGCATTAAAAGGTATCGTTACCGGATTTATCTTAAGTATAATGATCGGTCCTGTGTTCTTCGTTCTTCTGGAGACCAGTATCCGTCGTGGAGTTAGAGCGGCAATTGCTTTTGATATCGGGGTCTTATTAAGCGACATCATTTATATTCTTATCGCCTTTGTTTTTTACTCTGAAGTTTCTGCCATTGCCGCAGGAAAAAGTCAGGGGATCTTGAAATTGATCGGTGGAGGATTATTCCTGGTGTATGGAGTTGTTTCCTTCTTCAAAAAGCCAAAAGAAGTAAAAGTAGACTCAGTTGGGAATGTGATCCACGGTTATGGAGATTACATGTTACTGGTGTTGAAAGGGTTTTTACTGAACATGGCCAATCCACTGGTGATCTTTTACTGGTTCTCAGTAATGACCTTAGGGGAGAAGGCCACAGGTGGAGAACACGATCCGCATGAAACGTCGATCATGTATTTCCTTGGAGTGATCCTCCTTAGTTTCTTCTCAGTGGATATCCTGAAGATCTTCGGGGCTAAAAAACTGAAACCGCTTGTTACAGACAAGTTATTGCGCGCACTTAATCAGTTGATTGGTATTGTCTTTGCTGTTTTCGGTATCTTCCTGATCATTCAGGGATGGATCAAAATGTAACCGATGGTGGTCTAAATTGTTATCTATTCAAATCAAAATATATGAAGTTCAATCTTCTGTGGATCTCTTTTTTATTGTCAGTTCTAAGTTTTGCTCAGGAAGTAAAAAAGGAGAATTTATCAAAGAAGGTAAATCTGTATTGGGACTATCATAAAACCCAGCCACAAGCCTCCGGCTATTATTATGTGGACGAGTTGGGAGAAACAACGGAGAAACACGGTAGATGGCTTTATTATTCCAAGGATGGTGTGCTGGAAGAAGAGCGGAATTACTACCGCGACTTGTTGCAAGGGAAAGTAGTGAAGTATTTCCCCAATCAGAAATTGCGTCAGGAAGGGTATTTCTACATGGATCGTCAGGACAGCGTGTATCGTGAGTGGCATGAAAACGGAAATCTGGCTGCTGAGGGAATGTATAAAATGAATCAGGCTACAGGAACCTGGAAATACTTTTACTTCGACGGAAGACCAAAGGCAGAAGAAGAAACGAAAGCAGGGGTAGGCTATTTATGGTCTTTCTGGTTGCCGGATCCGGATCATACCCAAACGATCACGAATGGAAACGGAGAGATGACGACCTATTATGCCACAGGCCGTGTGAAGGAATGGTACAATTACAAGGACGGACTCAAGCATGGTCCCTTTGAAGAGATCAGTATCTACGGATACTCTACGCTGAAGGGTAGCTTTAAAGACGGAGAAAAGGACTCCACATGGACGTATTACTATTATACCGGTGACATTGAAAAGGTGTCGAACTATGAGAATGGAGTCCTGAATGGTGACTATGCCTATTATTATGACAATGGTAAACTCAATGTGAGTGGCAAATACCTGGATGGTAAGAAAACAGACAAATGGATCTGGTATACCAATCAGGGAAACAGAGATATGGAAGGTACTTTTAAAGAAGACCTTCAGGATGGCGCCTGGACCTACTGGCATCCAACGGGGGAAGTATCTTATACCGCCCATTATACGATGGGGAAACGCTCAGGTGAGTGGACCTACCTTTATAAGAATGGAAAGGTCTTCAAAAAAGGAAGCTTCGAGAACGACGAAAAATCTGGTCTTTGGGAAACTTGGTATGAGGACGGTACACTCCTTATGAGTGGGAAATACCTGCAGGGAAAAGAAGAGGGTGAATGGTTGAACTATTGGGAAAATGGGGAACTGAAGAACAAAACGACCTTCAAGGCAGGGGTGATGAACGGAGATTGGCATTCCTACTATCCAACAGGCGCTTTGAAGCTGGAAGGGAAGTACAAAGACAACCTGAAGACAGAAAAGTGGGTAGATTACTTTGAAAACGGAAAACCAAAGGACATTGTGACCTATAAGATCTTCAAGGAAAAGACAAAGGTTGATTATGGGATCATGAAAAACCGGGTTCGTCTGGAAAGCAGACAAAATGGTTATGCTGCATCCTACTCTTCCAAAGATTTCAAACTAACGGAAGAAGGAAATTACAAGAACGGCAAGAAAGATGGAGAATGGAAAGCCTATTATCCGGGAGGAAGAATTGCTGCTGTCGTATCTAACTATAAGGAAGGTGAGCTGAATGGGGTAATGAAAAATTATGACCGCAAAGGGGCACTTCTACAGGAAGTAGAATACAAGGACGGATTGAAACACGGAAAGTTCGTGATGTACGACAAAAAAGGGAAACCGATTGTTACCAAAACCTTTGAATACGGAATGGAAGTGATCCGTGGAAATGCGATGGGGAATGGTTCCTTCAGTCCGAAATAGTTGAACTAGATCAACGCTTGCAAATTGGAGGTGAATAGCTTCACCGCCATTGCCAGCAGGATGATCCCAAATACCTTCTTTAAAATAGCAATACCTCCTTCTCCGAGAAGCGCCTCAATCCGTTTTGTCAATCGAAGTACCACATAAACGATCAAAATATTGATAGCGATAGCGATCAGGATATTGACCTGAGCATATTCCGCCTTCAAAGAAACCAGCGTTGTCATGGTTCCGGCTCCTGCAATGATAGGGAATGCCAGAGGAACAATACTCGCAGTTTTTCCCGTTGCCTCATCCCTAAAGAGCTTAACGCCTAAGATCATCTCCAACGCCATTGCAAAGAGGATCAAGGAACCTGCTACCGCAAACGATTCGATGGTTACACCAAACAACTGAAGTATGGATTCTCCAAGTAATAGGAAACAGATCATGATCACTAGTGCCACGATACTGGTTCTGAGCTCGTGAATAGATCCGGAGCTTTCTTTGATCTTGATGATCAACGGTATTGACCCGATTACGTCAATTACTGCGAACAAGACTGTACTCGCTTTGAAGATCTCTTCCCAGCTGAATTCGGTGAAAAAATTCATAGGCTTATTTTAAAGTACCGTTAATAATGGCTTGGACAATAACCGGGAAGAACTCTTTCTCCATGGCCTGAATTTTTGCTTTGATCTCATCAGGATGTGAAACGTTTTCCAGCTTCGTGGAAAATTGGGCAAGGATCCTTCCTTCATCGAAATGCTTATTGACCCAATGGAAAGTGATTCCCGATTGCCGGTCTCCGGCTTCGAATACCGCTCGATGTACGTGGTCACCATACATATTCTTTCCACCGTGTTTTGGCAGAAGTGAAGGATGAACGTTCAAGATCCTTTCTGAATATTTTTCGATCAACTCAACAGGGATCTTACGCAAGTAACCCGCAAGAATGATTAGATCTATCTTACTATCCGTTACCAACTGAGTTAAAAACTCCCCGTCATTGGCCTGTTCATTCGAGATTACCTTAACAGAAGCTCCCAGCGCTCTGGCAGAAGAAACAACCGGAGCATCCTCTTTATTGGAAAGCACAAAGGAAATACTTGCCCCTTCATGATCTTTAAAAGACTGGATGAGGTTTATAGCATTCGAGCCGGTTCCTGAGGCAAATATCGCAACGGATAGTTTCTTCATGGGGTAAAGTTAGAAAAGATAATCCGCTTCTGTTTGGTCTTGTTGCGTATCTTTAAATACAACTTTTTAATTATGGAGAAGGATCACCCTCATACCTTATTTAAAGGAGCACTATTCTGAAGAGGAAATGACCCAGAGAGCAAAAGAGTTCAGGGACTCGGCAGAAACTAGACGCTCAGTCAGACACTTTTCAGATAAGCATGTACTCATTGAAATAAAGGAAGAGCTTATCATGACAGGTTCTTCAGCACCTTCTGGAGCGCGCAAACAACCATGGACGTTCTGCCTGGTCTCCAATAAAGAGCTGAAGGAAAAATTGAGAGAGTTGGCTGAAGAAGAAGGATATCGGTCGTATAATGGCTGAATTAGCGAAGAATGGATCGAGGATCTGGCGCCTTTAGGAACCGATTGGCACAAAGAATTCATCGATATCGCCCCGTGGATCGTAATAATTATGAAAAGAGCCTATGAAGTAGGTGATGAGGACAAGAAACTGAACAACTATTATGTGTCAGAATCGGTGGGTTTGCCAGCTGGATTCTTCTTAATGGCGGTGCATAATGCCGGTTTGGTGGCTCTAACGCACACTCCAAGCCCCATGAATTTCATTTCCAAGGCACTGAACAGACCGGAAAATGAACGTCCGTTTCTCGTGAATCCTGTGGGATTTCCCGCTGATAATGCAGTTGTCCCTGAACTTTCAAGGAAGCTAAAGGACAGTGTTATTGAATATTATCTCTAATTATTTTGTTTTTTAGCCTATTGTTTTTTTCTTTGCAGGCTGAATTAACCCCTTAAAAAGAGAAGAAATGTCTGATGTAAAATCAAAAGTTATCTCAATCATTGTAGATAAACTGGGAGTAGAAGAAAGCGAAGTAACGAACGAAGCGTCTTTCACCAATGATCTGGGAGCAGACTCTCTTGATACAGTAGAGCTTATCATGGAGTTTGAAAAAGAGTTCAATATTGCTATTCCAGACGACCAGGCTGAGAAGATCCAGACTGTAGGTGATGCTGTCGCATACATCGAGGAGAACGCAAACTAATCATCGAACTTATTTAACAAAGAAGCCCTGTATGGAATTAAAGCGTGTAGTTGTAACAGGACTTGGAGCCCTGACCCCGATTGGGAATAATCTTTCTGATTACTGGGAAGGACTGAAGAATGGAACTAGTGGTGCTGCACCAATCCAGCAGTTTGATGCATCTTTGTTTAAAACCCAATTTGCCTGCGAAGTAAAGAACTTCAATATTGAAGACTTTATGGACAAAAAAGAGGCAAGAAAATTAGACCAATTTGCTCAGTATGCTATGGTCACGGCAACGGAGGCCATGGCAGACTCTGAGCTTATGGAGTCAAACCCGAACGTAGATCGCATTGGCGTGATCTGGGGTTCAGGTATCGGAGGGTTAAAAACCTTCCAGGATGAATGCGAAACATTTTTCGCAGGAGATGGAACGCCACGTTTCAATCCGTTCTTCATCCCTAAAATGATCGCTGATATCGCAGCAGGTCATATTTCAATCAAGTACGGTTTAAGAGGACCGAATTACGTTACTGTTTCAGCTTGTGCTTCTTCAACGAATGCGATCATCGATGCGTTCAATTACATCCGTTTGGGTAAAGCTGATGCGATCGTAACAGGTGGTTCTGAAGCCGCAGTGAACTGTGTTGGTGTTGGTGGATTCAACGCGCTAAAGGCACTGTCTACTCGTAATGATTCTCCTGAAACTGCCTCAAGACCATTTGACGTGGACAGAGACGGGTTTGTTTTGGGTGAAGGTTCAGGAGCATTGATCCTTGAAGAATACGAGCACGCAATGCGCAGAGGAGCGAAGATCTATGCGGAAGTGATCGGAGGAGGTATGTCCGGTGACGCTTACCACATTACCGCGCCACATCCGGAAGGATTAGGAGCAAGAAATACAATGGTTGCAGCGTTGGAAGATGCTGAGATCAATATTACCGACGTGGATTATGTGAATGTTCATGGAACATCTACACCACTTGGAGATATCGCTGAGGTGAAAGCAATCCAGCAATTGTTTGGTGAACACGCTTACAACCTGAACATCAGTTCAACAAAATCAATGACGGGTCACCTTTTGGGTGCAGCAGGAGCGATCGAAGCAATAGCTTGTATCATGGCAGTTAAGCATGATATTGTTCCTCCAACGATCAATCACTTCACGGATGATCCTGAATTGGACAACAAACTGAATTTTACGTTTAACAAAGCACAGAACAGGGTTGTAAACGTAGCCCTTTCCAATACTTTTGGTTTCGGAGGACACAACACAACCGTGATCGTGAAGAAATTCAAAGGCTAATTTGAAATTCAATCTTTTCCCGAAAAAACGAACCAATGAAGAACTTGATCTGATCAGGTTCATGGTACTTCATTTTGGGTATCGCCCAAAAGAGATCTCGCATTTCGTGAAAGCCGTAACGCATAAGTCGTATACCAAAACCAGTGATGATTTCAGTAACGAACGCCTTGAATTTCTGGGTGATGCCATTCTGGATGCAGTAATTGCTGAATATTTATTCCAGCGTTTTCCCGAAGATGACGAAGGTCATCTCACGAAAGTGAAATCCAAAGTAGTGAGCCGTAAAAACCTTGCTGACATTGCGGAGAACATAGGAATAAGAAAGGTTTTGCGCTACAACGCAGGACGATCGATCAATATTTCATCGATCGAAGGAAACGCATTCGAAGCGATCATGGGAGCTATTTACCTTGATGGTGGTTATGAAGCAGTAAAGAAAACGATCAATAATTTCATCTTCAGAAAGTATGTTGACCTGAATAGGCTCCTTGAAGAAGAGATCGATTTCAAATCACGATTGTTTATCTGGTGTCAGCGCAAAAAGCTTAGGCTGGACTTTACAGTTCTTTCTGAAGATAATATCAGCGGAACTTGGCAATACACAGTGGTTGCTATCGTTAATGACCGAGAATACGGTAGAGGAATGGGTTCGTCTAAAAAAATGGCAGAACAGGCTGCATCAAAAGAGACGCTTGAGCTGATGGGAGAAATCTAATTTCCTAACAAAAAAGCAGTGATCTCATCCCACAGGACTTTATTTTCATCGTTATTCAAAGGGCAATAGAATCTTGAATATCCACCGTCCAGAATAATTCGTCCTCCTAAATATTCTGAAGAAAGGATCAACGGCTCATCTCCAAGCCAGACTTCAACTTTCAGTCTAACGTCCATTGGAAAGGTGGCAACACTTCTTCCGGGATCGATGTTCTCGGAGGCGATCACTTTATGATCACTGACCTCTCCCGATGATGACAAATTGGATTGATTTTCCCAGAACTCTTTCTGAAAAAGATGCTGCGTAAGGATGCGTGCTTCGGATTGCATGGGCCAGTTTTCAGAACCAATGTAAATTCCTTTTCCACGAGTAAGGAATGTGTCAAGCTCCTGGAGAAAATTAGTAGTCAAGACAGACCTTGCTCCGGAGAAGATATAGATCAGATCATAATCCTCAAGGGGATGGAGTTGAACCGTATCCACCTTTTCATCGATGAAATCCTTACAGATTGCGGTATTATTCCCCAAAAAGAGCGTCTTTTGGCTGAAGCAAATGGTGCTTGAGACAAGAACAAACAGCAAAATTCTGATCATGGTCCTTATTACAGATTGGGTCAAAACCGGTTCACTGGAATCTGTAAATTTTGTTTAACTTAAGGTAAAATTGGGAAGATGCAGAAGGATGAGTTGGGTAAAGAAGGAGAGGAAGTAGCACTTCAGACCTTGTTAAAGAAAGGCTATCAATTAGTAGAAAGAAACTATCGGATCGAACGAGGAGAGATCGACCTGATCTTCAAAGACAAGAATGAAATTGTATTTTGCGAAGTGAAGACCAGATCGAATGAATACCTGGGGGAACCCTGGCGTCAAGTTGGATTTTCAAAACAACGTCAGCTGATAAAAACCGCCAATGCTTATATTCGAAAAATGGATGTATACGAGGAAGCAAGGTTTGATATTGTCTCGATCGTTCTGAATGTGAAAAGATGCAAAGTCGAGCATATAATTGGGGCATTCGCTCCATAACATTGTTTGCAAGCTAATTTGCTCTATCTTTGCACTTTAATTCTGCTCGTGATGAACACAATGAACAACGGGAGAAGAGGGCCAAAGAAAACTTCTTCACCAAAACAAGGAAAACCTGCTACAGGTAAAAAACCGGCTCCAAAGACCGGTGAAAACAAAGGCGTTTCTGCCAGAGACAAACGAAAGTATATTGATTACAAGGATAAACAGAAGAAGGGGGATCCTCTTCCAACTTTTAGTGATGAAGTACGATTGAATAAATACTTGTCGAATGCAGGTATTTGTTCAAGAAGAGAGGCAGACGTCTTGATCGAAACCGGAGTGGTTTCGGTGAACGGAGAGATCATTACTGAACTTGGCTACAAGATCAAGCCGGGTGATGTCGTACGATACGACGGAGAAACGATCAATGCGGAAACAAAGCGATATGTGTTATTGAACAAGCCAAAAGGATTCATAACCACTATGGATGATCCGATGGGGCGTAAGACAGTGATGTCACTTGTAAAGAAGGCTTGTCGCGAAAGAATATACCCGGTAGGTCGTCTTGATAAAGAAACTTCAGGCTTGTTGTTATTCACGAATGACGGAGATCTTGCAAAAAAGCTGACTCACCCGAAGCATAAAGCGTCAAAGATCTATCATACAGAGCTGAACAAGCCGGTGAATCCGGAGGACCTTCATCGCCTAATTAAGGGTGTAGATCTTGAAGATGGTAAAACACAATTTGATGTTGCTGAATTCGTCAAAGATGGAACAAGCAGAGAAGTCGGTGTTGAACTTCACTCTGGCAAGAACAGAATCGTAAGAAGAATGTTTGAAGCAATGGGGTATGAAGTAATTAAGCTTGACAGAGTTCAGTTTGCCGGATTGACAAAAAGGGATTTGCCAAGAGGAATGTTCAGACATCTTACTGAAAAAGAAATAGCGTTTTTAAAAATGTCCAAATGAGAACTTTCGTAGTATTTGTTTCGCTGATAGGGTTATTAATATCATGTGGAGGGAATAAGGAAATGCAATCTGCAAATCCGAACATGGAGTATTTTTATCCGTGGGATACGGTTCCAAAGATCTATTTATACAGAGATGTAGCGAATGGATTGGATGAACAGTTTCATAGAGTCTTTTCCATTACAGATTCGCAAGGAGAACACATTGTCGTAGAAATATATACCTCTGACGGCAGGATCATCGAAGCATTGAACTACAACATAGATTCTCTGGATCTGATCGATCATATGGTGGTGAACCGTAATGGTGAAAAAACCAAAACGGAACTTTTTAAACACAAAATCATTCCAATGGGCGATGAAGAGATTTGGTTCGCAAGTCGTTTCCAGGGATTCCTTGACTCTACATTGATCCTGAAAGAAATATTCAGAAAGGAAAAGAAAGTGGATGCAGATTATCTGGTTATGGATGAAAAACACGAAGCCAAGATCTTTGCCGACCACATTAGAATGACGAATTTCAACCCATTCACTAAAAAAGAAACTGTAACTGAAGGTGATGCGGTGAGTTATTTTGCGAAAGGTCTGGGACTCACAGAATGGCATACAGCCAATAAAAAAGCACATTACAGACTGGAGAAAATTATGACTCAGGAAGAGTGGGTCAAGATTATTTCGAGATAATATGAGATCAGTAGTTCTTCTAATTCTTGCTGTATTGCCCTTGTTTGCAACAAGTCAAACATGGAAAAGAAAACCAAAGCATTCCATGGGAAGAGGAACACTTTCCATATCCTGGGGATACAATACTACAGGATTTTCGAAGAGCACACTGAATATGCAGGGTCCGGGATATGATTTTTCATTGTCTGGAGTGAAGGCCTCGGATGATGATTTTGAATTATTACCCACACAGAATTATGGCGCCCAGTTCAATGCAAGAGTAGGTTATTATATCCGAAATTATTTCGCCTTAAGTCTGGGTTGGGATAGAACACATTATATCTTGAACGATAAGAGTGCGGCCTTGTTGAGTGGTACTGTAAATCCCGGGGTTGATGTCAGTGGAAACTGGACCGGAAGTTACAATAACGAGTCAGTTACAACGGATCAGAGCATTTTTCATTATTCGAATACTTTGAATTTGTTGAACCTGGAGGCCATGAGGACGGATCAATGGTTCAGGATCGGAGAGAACTTCGGACTTTCAACCAATTTTGGACTGGCATTAGGCGCAGTAATGACCCGCAATGACTACTTGTTCTCAGGACAGCAGGATCTTGGTTCTACTTCCTTATCAGGATTCTTAGTTTCTGGTCAGGCTGGTTTACGTTTCGAATTTTTCAGGCATTTGTTTTTGCAACCTACGTTAAGAGCAGGCTTCATTCAGCAAATGAATGTGAATATACGGAACAGTGACCCAAATTCAAAGGCAAAGCAAAACTTTGCTTTTACAATGTTTGATGTGTCTCTTGGATATTTGTTCTATATCCGACCAACAAATGATTGCCAGAGCTGTCCGGTTTGGTAATTACTCCTTTTTCTTCGCTTTAAAATCGATCTTATAATAGAAGATAGGTAAGAACCCTAACTGCTGCTTCTCTGCAATTGGTGTAGCAGTTGGATCAGCAAGATTTGGTGCCCACGCAAGACTCAATAGGTTCTCTGTGTTTAGAATGTTTACCAGGTCAAGCCCGATCTCATGCGTTACCTTATCAGCATTCTTTCTCCAGCTGATCTTAACATCTGCTCTGAAGTAATCCCTGAACTGAAGTTCATTGAACAGAGAATCCTGGAAGATGATCTCATTCATCACGGTAGATGCAGGAATGTCAGCAAGGCCATACCTTTTTCCTCCGGCATACGTCACTTTGAAACCAAACCCAAGAATGTTCTTTTCATTCAATTTGAATTCTTTACCTGCAAGAAGATTTGTAACGAAGGTACCATTGTACGATGTGTTTCGAAGCACACCATCACTACCGTAGTATTTTGAATCGTATAGTGTTCCAGAGAACAGGAAGAAGAAGGATTTGTCAAAATACTTCTGAATGGTTAGTTCTATTCCGTAGTTATATCCTGTTCCAGTATTCTGAAGACTATCTGGGAAGAAACGTGCGAATCCACCACCCATATTGATCAGCGAGAATGCAGAAGGCTGGACCGTTACAGGAATGTCATACAAATACTGATAATAGATTTCTGAACGGATACTCATGCTTTTCTTGAGCATCTTTTCATAACCGAAACCTGAATGTACACTTCTCGTGAAATCCATATTCTTGTTATGAAGCACTCTGTTTCCGTTTGCGTCTGTCTGGAAAAAAGTATAAGTATAAAGTGGTTGTGTTCCACTGTGCATACCGGCACCGGCGAAGATCGACTGATTTCCTTTCATTCTGTACTTCCATCCCAAACGCGGCTCAACAGGAGAGATGCTGTTACTCAATGAGAAATACTGACTATGCAATCCCGCAGTAAAATCCATATTCTCACTCAAACGAACCTTCCATTGAATGAATGGCTGGATCATTACAGCAGATCCCTGAAAATCCCATCGCGTCGTGAAATTTGTATTGTAAACAGGAGACCGCGTAGAATCTATCATGTTAAAGAAGAACATGTCCGCATTGATCCCGGCTTTGATCAAATGTTTACGATTGAATTTGTGATTGATGCTGAAAAATCCTGAAGCCTTAGATGTTGTAAAGGTGTATCCCAGGATTTGGCCAAGTGAATCAAAGACAATTTTAGTCCCCGTCGAATCCAGTGCTCTTCCATATAAATACTCGTGTTGTGCGTTTTGTTGCTCCATTGAATAGGATAGCGTTGCAGCTACATAGGTCTTTTCATTCAAAGGCTTCTTATAGTTCAAGCCGGTCACGAACATCCCTGTATTAAAATGTTGATCTCTGTCTCCTTCCCCATAAAATTCGGTAGAATATTCGGTCTGTTCGGAGATCATGATGTCGATCGTACTTTTACCGCCGATCCCAAACAAAGAAACCGCACCACCATTTTTGAGGGGCCAGTTAAATTTGAATGCACCATCACCATACACTGGCACCGCATCCGTCCCTAATTGTATCCCTATTTTTTGGAACAAGCTTAGTGTTGAATAACGACCCATCACCAGGTAGGAAGACTTTCCTTTTGAAGATAATGGACCTTCTGCCAGAAATTCAGTACCTAAAAATCCAAATTGACCGGTAAACTCATGCTGATTGTTGTTCCCATTTCTTAGCTTAAGATCGAAAACTCCTGAAGTCGAGTTTCCATATTCAGCTGGGAAGGCACTCATGAAGAAATCAGAATTCCCAAGGATCTTGTTGTTAAGGATTGAAACCGGACCACCTGTACTTCCGGAAATTGCAAAATGTGATGGATTAGGAATATCGATCCCTTCCACTTTCCATACGACACCAAGAGGTGAATTTCCTCTGATCACGATATCGTTACGCGAGTCGTCAGCACCTTGCACTCCTGCAAAATTGGAGGCCATCCTTGCCGGGTCCATTCGGGAACCTGGATATCTGTTTGTTTCTTCAACGCTGAATTGTTGTGCGGAGATCGTTGCAAGTTCGTTGATCACTTCTCCTTTCTTACGAGCTGAAACGGTAACTTCTGCTTGTTCTTGATAGGATTCCATCATTGGAATTTCAACCACGGTCTCCTTCCCAGAGATCACTTCGATCGTAATTACTTTCGGATCGTAGGTCATCAAAGTAGCTTCCAGCTGATGTTTACCTGTTGGGACATTTTTGATCTGGAAGTCGCCATCCGGATCTGTGATCGCTCGAAGCCCGGCAATACTGTCAGCTGTAAAAATTTGGATTTTTGCCCCTATCAGAGGATACTTTGTTTCAAAATCGATCACTCTTCCTCTTACAGTTTGAGTAGGTTGAGCATATACTGGTGCAAATGAAATAAAGAATAGGAAAAGACCTAATAGCGTAGTTTTGTAGTTTTTGATCATCTACTGATTTCTTTGATTTGTTTCTGATATTCCTCCTCAGTAAGTGGCTTTTTATATACCTCCCTGAACTGGAATTGATTAAGAGAATTAAAATGAAGATTTCGTACGTCAGAATATACGATCTGAATATCTCCACTATACCATAATGGGATCAACGGCGGATCCTGCATAAGGATCCTTTCTGCTTTGGCATAATACGCCATCGCCTCAGAAAGTTTGGAACTGTTTTTCGCCTGTTCGAACAATTGATCGAACAAAGAATTTTTATAACGAGATTGATTTACTCTTGAAAGTTCATTAACATCTTCAGGAACCCATTTACCATAGAAATTGCTCAAGAATGTCTCAGGATTTGGATAGTCACCTGCCCAGGCGCTTCTGAAGATATCTCCTTTTCCTTTGGATGCGTCAAGATCTTTCTGTTCGAAAGTAGAACCGTCAATATTAACATTGATGTTTAAGACTTGGAAGATTTGCTGGGCAAATTCGTCAGCAACGGCAGAATGAATATCTCCAATGTTGTATCGAAGATTTACTGAACCAAAGCCTTTTCCATTTGGATAGCCGGCTTCGGCAAGTAGTTTTTTCGCCTTTTCTGGATCGAAGTCGTAAGATGCTTCTCGCACTCCATTAAAGTCGTATCCTCTGAACGACGAGCTGATCGGCGGTACGATCCCAAAGTATCCGAGCTCATAATATTGATTTCTCAACACTTCTCTACCTAACTTTTCCTTGTCGATGGCACAATTGAATGCTTGCCTAACTTTCACGTTTTGAAAGCGCGGATCATTCATGTTGAAGAAGTAATAATGAGTTGATAACAACGGATTGTTGTACATGACAAACAGAGGTGGACTCGAATTAAAATCTTTGATCCTTCCTTCCAACATCATTGTAATCCTACTTGGAGGTAAACCAGTGATCAGGTCAGTCTCATGATTCTCAAACATCTCCAGCTGATCCAGTTTTCTACCCTGAAAAATGAAAGTTAACGTGTCAAGATAAGGTAGGGCATTTCCTTCGTCATCCGTAAGATAATAATCCTCATTCTTAACAAGTAATGCTTTTTTAATATCGCCACTAATATATCCTTTGAAGATAAATGGACCGGTTCCGATAAGATCAGCTTCTCTATTTGCAGCAATGAGTTTTGCAGGCGAGATCGCTCCGCAAATATTTGCCATTTTGAAAAGGAAGTTATCATCCTTTTGAAGTAATTCAAAAGTTATTTTATTCTTACCTGAAGTTTTTAATCCTTCAATCGTTTTTGACGTTCCGGAGTAGAACTCATTTGCACCTTTAAGATTATCCTTGAACAGAAAACTGAAAGCATGTGGTGCATCACCATCTTGACCTGGAGAACAGGATTTTTCCACAGACTTCACAATGTCTTCCAAAGTGAGTTTTCTGTCTTTTTCAGAGACTAAAAGCTCATGTGGATGAAAAAGAACATTGTCTCTGATGGTAAAAGTATACATCAGGCCGTCATTGCTGATTTCCCAGCCTTTGGCAATTTGTGGAACTATCTTAAGTGTTTTTGGATCTATGGAAATTAGGCCTTCAACAACCTGGCCCAAAACAGTAGCTGTGTAATAATCCGTTACATCGCGGGCAACATGAGTAGAGGGTTCTATTTCTACGGCCATTTTTAAAGAGCCACCAGCATACTCGAACCGTTTCTTGGAATCAGTAGAACAGGAGAATAGAAAATATGCCAAAAGGATAAAAGCCCCGAAAGTCTTCATTGTTGAATAGCAATTCTTTATAGTTACAAGAATACAAAATAAAAATGGAAAATTGTCACTTTGAAACAGGCATCGAATTCTTACCTATAGAATGTTAGGATAATTCCTGGATTTTTAAGACTGTTTGAGGCTTTTCACAAGGCTTAAAAAAAGCTGCTTTTATTTGCTAAATAGAAAAAATGCAGTTAATATTGCGTAGACATTTTGAACCCACTGTTATACTGTAGTTCATGAAAGAATCTTTTATTGTTCTTATTTCTTCACTGATCACCTTCATGAGTTTCGGCTCTCTCTCTATTGAAGGAACATATCAGGGAAAGAACTTGTACGTTCAGAATCCCATGGATGATGAAGGTTTTGGTTATTGTGCAACGAAGGTAACTGTGAATGGTGATATCATGCCTGGCGGAACCAATACTGGTGCTTTTGAAATCGATTTTTCAATTTTCAACATTGCAATTGGTGAACCTGTTTTTATTGTGATCGAACACAATGATGGTTGTAAACCAAAGATTCTGAATCCGGAGGTTCTTTTACCAAGATCAACTTTCAATGTTGTTACAATTGGTGTTACTCCTGCTGGTAAACTAACCTGGACGACAACTGACGAGCAGGGTAAACTTCCTTATGTTATTGAACAGTACCGATGGAACAAGTGGGTAACAGTTGGAGAAGTTCAAGGAAAAGGCACTCCAGGTAAAAATTCATACGAATTCCAAATTACTCCACACTCAGGAGAAAATACAGTAAGGGTTGTTCAGGTTGACCATTCAGGCACAAAAAGAACGTCGAAAGAAGTTAAATTTACTTCAACCCTTCCAGCGGTGGTTAAGAGCCCTGCAAAAGTGAAAGACATCATTAATTTTACTGCTGACGGTAAGGCCGTTGAAACTCGATACGAGATCTACGATGCCTATGGAAACATTGTCAAAAAAGGTGTAGGTTCATCTGTAAATTGTGAAAACCTGTTGAGAGGGGTTTACTACATCAACTTCGACAACGTCAACGAAAAGTTCATCAAGAACTAAATCTCCCATGCTTAGAAAAATTGAGCACTTGGGAATTGCCGTAAAAAGCATTTCCGAGTCATTGCGTTCATTTGAGACCTTATTGGGCACTTCATGTTATAAGATTGAAGAAGTAGAAAGCGAACATGTTAAAACTGCTTTTCTGCAGATAGGGGAGTCGAAAATAGAATTACTGGAAGCTACTGATCCGAGTTCCCCGATCGCAAAATATCTCGAAAAGAAAGGTCCTGGAATACATCACATAGCATTTGATGTGGAGGATATTGAAGCAGAGATCCAACGACTGATGAATGAAGGATTTGAATTGATCCATCAATCGGCTAAAGATGGAGCAGATAATAAGCTGATCGCCTTTTTACATCCACGTTCGACAGAGGGAGTCTTAGTCGAATTGTGTCAGGAAAAAACACTGTAAAGTTCCGCGGAAGAAGTCAAATGATGTGTGCAAAGTCCAATGGATCTTGCGCCATCGATATGCTGGATAGAATCGTCGATAAAAAGAGTTTTTGAAGGATCCAGATCATGATCAGCGCAAACCTTTTGGAAGATATCTTGATCAGGTTTCCGCATTCCCATTTGATACGACAAATAGATCTGATGGAAACTGGATTCCATGGATTGCGAAGTCGATTTTTTCCACTCTCGTCTTACTTTATCCATGTGGATCTCATTCGTATTGCTCAACAAGAAGATGGGAAGTTGAGATTTAAGGTGATCAAGGAGTTCGATTTTTTGGATGGGAACATCAAGAATCATTTCGTTCCAGGCAGCTACGACCTTATTGGGGGTAGTGCCGGAAGGTAAAAAATCAAGAAGCTTATTAATGAAATGCTGACTAGATATCTTACCGGTTTCGTAATCGTCGAATACGCTTGATTGTGAAGCTTGAGTGTACAGTTGCTGAAAGTCGTCTGCTCCTAATAAATGGAATGCGTGTATTGTTCTTTGATAATCAAGGTTGATGATTACTCCTCCCAGATCAAATATGATTGCTTCGTATTTCATTGAGTGCAAAAAAACAAAAAAGGGATGAATCACTTCATCCCTTTACCAAAGAAATCTATTGAATTACTTTTTCTTCAACGTCAAGTTTAGTTCATAGTTTACTACGGACTGAACGTGATCTTCTGATCCCTCTTCAGGTTGCATTCCCGGGAGTTTCAGGTCGTCAAAATCAATGTCGAATTTTCCTTTGAACGAAACGCTGTTTTCAGTTTTATCCATGCTTACAGGGATATCTCTTTTTAATTCTTTACCAAGAATCTTGATCGTTGTGTTCAGGTTACCATCTGCATACCCTGAAACCATCACCTCAACCTTTGGAAAACCTGATGCATTGAAATAGTCAGCATCTTTAAGATGACTTACCAGTTTCACTTTTTTCTCATCCGGTAAATTCTCATCTTCTACTTTGATTGTAGACATATCGATCTCGAAACTTCCTTCCTTAAGCACATCGTTCTCGATCATAATGTTTCCTGAAGTAATATCCACTGATCCTGTGTGGAAATAATCCGGAGTAATACTTCCTCTCCATTTAAGTGATGACTCATCTTTTGAAAGTTCGTAGGTCTCTTGAGTCGTGCATGACGCCAATAAAATGGCCGCAGTAATAATTGATAAAATTTTCATAGTCTTTAATTGTTTGGTACAAATATAAATATACCATGGTAAATAAAACCATGTTAACTAATATTTTTTTTAATATTTTATCTTAGCTTCAGATTTATGCGATTAATAGTAGAAAATATAGGGGTAATTGATACTGAAAAACCATTGGATATTTCACTGGTTCTTGTAAACAATGATTCGAATCCCAAAGCATGGTACGTGGATAATCCAAGATTTGAGCCTGTAATGGCCAATGGTTTTACCGGTTCGGTGGAGCAAGGAGGTTCAGTGAACTTCAGGAATATCTATTTTAACCCTCACGGACACGGAACCCATACGGAATGTGTTGGTCATATAACGAATGAAGTATATTCCGTAAATAGCACCTTGAAGAACTTCTTTTTTCTAGCTCAGGTGATATCCGTTAAGCCGGAGATCAGAACAAATACTGATGATGGAATAAAGGATTCAGTAATAACTCGAAAGGTCTTAGAAGGAATCCATTTTATGGAGAACGCTGAAGCGATTATTATCCGCACATTACCAAATACTGAAGAAAAGAAGACAAAAAATTACTCTAACACCAATCCTGCTTTTCTCGATCTGGATACCATTGAGATTCTTGCACCTGAAAGGATCAAACATCTACTTATCGATACTCCATCTGTCGATCGTGAAAATGACGGCGGGCTCTTGTTATTTCATCATAAGTTTTGGAATACAAAAGGTGAAATTCGTTTTGACCGAACGATTACTGAGCTGGTATATGTAAATAATGAGATCCTGGATGGACTTTATGTGCTTGAATTGCAGATGGCATCTTTTGAAAATGACGCCGCTCCTTCACGCCCAATACTCTATCGAATTGAATCCAAATAAAAAAGGTTGACTTTCATCAACCTTCGTTTAGTAGTAAGTTAATTTTCACTAGTATTAACAACAAACTTCCTTTAAAGTAGTATTTGGAAGTAATTATCTAATGCATTTTTGTTTTAAAAAACAGGTTACTTCTTATGGGTAACTTCGTTACAATTTTTGAATGTTGAGACCATAGAACTGTTATACTCTTAATCAAACTAGAAAATGAAAACTGCCTCTCCAAGCAGTGGGTCTTTCAACAAATCAAAGTCCATAAGAAGATAACCTGGTTTTTTCTCCTTATTTCTACATCAAACATACGCAACAATTCCGACCAAATATTTGCAAATGAATATTCAGGTCATTCAATTGAACAAAAGCCTGTCATGAATTATTTTCGATTAAAGATTCTCCAGGATTTTGAAGAAAACATCTCGTTTTGCGGGACTTAGAGGAACTTCAGAACCATCTCTCATTACTACAGACCCACCATTTCCTTTGTCATATCTGTCCACATAGTCCAAATTGATCAGGTGAGATTGTTGTACTCTTAAAAAATTGTGTCCGGAAAGAAGCGTTTCATACTCTTTCAAGGTTTTTGAAACCAGGATTTTTTTCCCACCGATAAGGAAGAACGAAGTATAATTTCGATCCGCCTCACAACGGATAATATTATCTAACTCTACTACATGCACACTTTCCTGTGTTTTTAACACAAGTCTTCGCTTCATGATTGGATTGATGTTATTTTGAAGGGCTTCGAACTGGATCTCTTCTTTTTTATCATCAACTGCCCTGATCGCATTTTCAACTGCAGCCTTCAGTTCTGTTTGATCGATCGGCTTAAGGATGTAATCAAGCGCACTGAATTTAATAGCTTTGATCGCGAATTCCTCGTGAGCAGTAATAAATATGAGTTCAAAGTTCTTTTCTTTTAACCCCTTCAAGAGGTCAAAGCCAGTTCCATCCGGCATTTGAATGTCAAGGAAGACAATATCCGGATCGTAAGCTTTAATTGATTCAATGCCCGAAGAGACATTATTTCCTCCAGGGATTGCTTCGATTTCAAGACCAAAAGAATTAATCATTTTAACGATTAGTTCTTTTGTACGGTTCTCATCATCAATTACTAAGGCCTTTTTCATGTGGTCAATTGAGAGATTCAGTTCTGTAAGGTAGCGAAATTAAAACTTTTGTTCCGGTTTGCAAGGATTTGTTATAATCTTCTATTTCCATGCGTCCTTCTGTTTTGTATTTTTTATTGAGATTATCAATACGTTCCTTTGTTATTTTCATTGCCATACTCTTGTGAGCCTTACTCTTCTTGTTTTTCTCGGAACCCTTTCTACCAACACCATTGTCAATGATATTGATGGAAAGCATCTCATCCCTTTTTTCGAAACTCACGTGAATGAAGCCTCCTTCCACATTGTGCAGCTGTCCGTGCTCGATGGCATTTTCAATAAATGGTTGAGTGATCATTGGCGGAATCACGGCATTCTCGAATAATAATTCTTCTGAGCAGTCGATAGAATATTCAAATCGTTCTTCAAATCTTAGCTTCTGTGTTTCAAGGTATTTTTGAAGGATTTCTACTTCTGTTTCTAAGGAGATAAATTCTTTGGAAGAATTTTCAAGGATCAGTCGCATCAATCTGGAAAAGTTCACAAGGAACTTTGAAGAATTCTCGGTATCATTTTCATAAATGTAGCTCTGAATAACCGACATTGCATTGAAGACGAAATGCGGGTTCATTTGTGCGCGTAACAACGTTTGAGACATTTCGGCCTCCCGCTGCTGTTGTTTGATAACAGTCTGATTCCATCTAAAAAAGACAATAACTCCTGCAAGAACTATGATAATTAGAAAGGCAATGATGATGTACATCTGGAAATTGGATCTCAATTGTGCATTTTCAAGTTGCGTTGCAGTAAGTGCCTTTTCCTGCCTTTGTCTTTCAATAGAGTCCGACTGAAGAATAATGAGACGTTCTCTCTGTTCTGAGCGATACAATTCATTCAGCTCGGCAATTTTCGTAGCTGCCTGTAGTGTACTGTTACTATCTGTGTAGTTCGTATACAACTCCAGATATTTCATTGCTTCTTTGGTTTTACCGATATCCTTGTAAACGCTTGACATCACCCTATATGTATTATAGATCTGATTTCTCGAACCAAAGAGCTTACGGATCTCAATGGATCGCTCGAGATAGTTCAATGCGTTTGCATATTTCTTTTGCTTTTGAAATACTGTACCAACATTATGATAGACACCGGCAATCATTTCCTTGTTTCCTGTAGATTCATAATAAACCAGTGCCTGATTCAAATTTATGGAAGCAAGGTTGTAATCCTTTCTTTCTCGATGGATCATCCCGAGTATGTTATGCGCTTCACCCTGACCGTTATAATCATTAATTAGGGAAAGAAGATCAATCGCCTTTTCAGTGGTTGAGATTGCCTTTTTGAAATCTTTTTTCTCAAAATATACGTATCCGAGATTCGACAGGGCAAGTCCCATTTGACGGTTGTCGAAGACCTTAGAGGCAAACAAGTAAGATTGCTCAAAAAAGTCTTTTGCAGCATCGAGATTAAAGATGGCACGTTGCGAAACCCCTAATTCACGATTATATCTGGCCAATCGCACGAGGTCATTTACTTCTCTTGCCAATTGCTCGCTGATCATGTTTTTCGAAACACTTATTTCCAGCTGCCCGAAATACGCATAAATCTGTGCCTGAGTATTAAAACTTTCTGCAAGTATCCCCTTATTTGAAGTCCTTCTTGCATATTGAATAGCCTGATCTGTGTAAAACAGTGCAGAGTCTTTATTATTCTGAAGCATAAAGTTCAGCGCAATATAATTTTCAGCTTCAGCGATCTTTGCATTACTTCTTTTCTTCTTTGCAATCCGCAACGCATATTTCAAATAAAAATCGGCAGTTTCAAACTCCAGTAAACTACTATGGTAATAACCTAAATGACGATAGATCTTAAACGTCACCTGCTCAGAACCAAGTTTATTCAGAAACTGCTGACAACCCAGAATATCTCTGAAATATTCCTCTTGCCTACCCATCAATTCGTTGATCTCAGCGCTAAACATTAAGGAGCTGTATCTGATTGAATCTCCATAGGATCGACTCTTGGTCAATAAAATATCTTTCAGGGAATCCGCTTTGTGAATATTGTGTTGAGCATAATACTCGCCAAGAGAAAGTAATCTTAGGAATTGTTTGGTCTCATCTTTTTCCTTTCGGATCGATTCTAGCAACTGTTTTTCTTTGGCCGGTTGAGCGTACAATGTCCAAGTCATCGACATAAAAAGAATGACGAGAAGACTGATGGATGTTCTTGCCCTGTTTTGCATAGATTTTTTAAAGTTAATCTTTTGAATCATATCTGATATATCACTATAGATTTTGTTCAATTCAGTACCCTGTAAATCACTTTCCAATTGCTATCTTTACACCCTTAATTTCAAAGATTATGGAATACAATTTCAAAGAAATAGAATCGAAGTGGAGAGCGTTTTGGGCAGAAAATAAAACGTACAAAGTGGTGGAGGATCCATCAAAGCCAAAATTCTATGTTCTGGACATGTTTCCATATCCTTCAGGAGCAGGATTACACGTTGGCCATCCACTTGGCTACATTGCTTCTGATATCTTTTCAAGATACAAAAAGCTCAAAGGATTCAATGTTTTGCACCCAATGGGGTACGATTCTTTTGGATTACCTGCAGAACAATACGCGATTCAAACCGGTCAGCATCCAGCTGTTACCACTGAGCAGAACATCAATCGCTACAGAGACCAAATGGATAAAATGGGCTTCTGTTATGATTGGGACAGAGAAGTGCGTACATCCTCTCCGGAATACTATAAATGGACGCAATGGATCTTCAAACAATTATTTGATTGTTACTATGACAAAGACCTCAAAAAGGCGGTTCGAATTTCAGATTTGATCAAAAAGTTTGAAACGAATGGAAATGCTGGAGTAAATGCTGAAACGGATCTTGAAGATGATTTTTCAGCATCCGAATGGCAAGGCTTTGAAAACGAACAAAAAGAAAAAGTTCTTCAGCATTTTCGATTGGCTTATCTTGCCGACAGCTGGGTGAACTGGTGTCCGGCATTAGGAACTGTATTGGCAAATGATGAAGTAGTTAACGGTGTTTCAGAACGAGGAGGTCACCCTGTTGAACAAAAGCGCATGCGTCAATGGTCAATGAGGATCAAAGCCTATGCAGATCGACTTTTGGAAGGACTGGATCGTGTGGATTGGTTTGAATCCATCAAGGAGCAGCAACGCAACTGGATCGGAAAATCAAAAGGAGCCTCTGCTTTCTTTAGTCTTGAAAAAGGAGATGATAAGATCGAGGTATTCACGACTAGACCTGACACAATATACGGAGTGACGTTTATGGTATTGGCACCTGAACATCCATTGGTAGAAAAGATCACTACATCCGAATTCAAGGATAAAGTAGAAGAATATAAAAAGATGGCGTCCCTGAAAACGGAGCGAGATCGCCAGTCAGACGTTAAGAATATTACTGGACAGTTTACAGGGGCCTATGCGCTTCATCCATTCACGGGAGATAAAGTACAGATCTGGATTGGGGATTACGTTCTAGCTTCATATGGTACAGGGGCTGTTATGGCAGTACCTTGTGGGGATCAAAGAGATTTTGATTTTGCGACGCATTTCGGTCTGGAGATCAAGAACATTTTTCAGGACATCGATATTTCGGAAAGGGCATATGCAGAAAAGGATGCGGCGATCGTAAATTCGGACTTTTTGAATGGCTTATCGGCGAAGGAAGCAATTGAAGTGGCCGTTGCGAAGATCGAACAAATGGGGATTGGTAAAGGAAAGGTTAATTTCCGTTTGAGAGATGCGGTTTTTTCCAGACAACGTTATTGGGGTGAACCTTTCCCGGTTTGTTATAAAAACGAGATCCCATATCTGATCGATGACAAAAATCTTCCGGTGGAATTGCCAGAAGTAGATAAATTTTTACCAACGGAGGATGGTGAACCACCTCTTGCAAGAGCGCATAAAGATGCCTGGAATTATTTCGAAGGCGATCGAATGGAATACAATACAATGCCTGGTTGGGCTGGAAGCTCTTGGTATTTTCTGAGATATCTTGATCCAAAGAATGAGAACGAATTTGCAGCGAGGGATAAGATCGACTATTGGGGGAATGTTGATTTGTACGTGGGTGGTTCTGAACATGCGACAGGTCACTTGCTTTATTCTCGTTTCTGGACCAAGTTCCTATTTGATCTGGGGTATATTCCTTTTGATGAGCCATTCAAAAAGATGATCAATCAGGGAATGATTCTGGGGAGAAGTAGTTTTGTATACAGAATTAAAGATTCCAACAAGTTTGTGAGCAGTACCTTAAAAGATCAATATGATGTAACTCCAATTCATGCCGACATTAGCTTGGTTGAAAATGACAAGTTAGATATCGAAGGATTTAAATCCTGGAGGCCTGAATTTAAAAATGCTGACTTTATTACCGAAGCGGATGGATCCTATGTATGTGGACATGAAGTAGAAAAAATGTCTAAATCAAAATTCAATGTTCAGACTCCGGATGAGCTTGTAGAAAAATTTGGCGCAGATACCTTAAGAATGTATGAGATGTTCCTGGGACCGGTTGAACAAAGTAAGCCATGGGATACAAAAGGGATCAATGGAGTACATAACTTCTTGAGAAAATTGTGGCGTTTGTTCCATGATCAAAATGGAGATGTTTGCTTAAGCTCGGATCAGCCTTCAAAAGAAGCCCTCAAAACATTGCATAAAACGATCAAGAAGATCACAGACGATCTTGATCGATTCTCTTTGAATACCGGCGTTTCAAATTTCATGATCTGTGTCAACGAATTAACAGATCAAAAATGCAACAACAAGACTATCCTGGAACAGCTGACCATCTTATTGTCTCCTTATGCACCGCATATTTCAGAAGAGTTATGGATCAAATTGGGTAATGAGGCTGGCACAATGACCTTTGCTAAATTCCCTGAGTTCAATGAGGAGTATATGAAAGAATCTTCATTTGAATATCCTGTTTCATTTAATGGTAAAATGCGTTTTAAAGTGTATTTATCACTTGAATTGAATCCTAAGCAAGTTGAAGAACATGTTCTTGGATTGGAAGAAGCTGGAAAATGGTTGGAAGGAAAAACTCCAAAGAAGGTGATCGTTGTACCGGGTAAAATTGTAAATATCGTTTTGTAATAAGGTGAAATTCATTAATTTGGGTTGCTTATTTGTATAAGCATTTATGGCATGCAGTTTGTTTAGATAAAAATCTAAATCCTAAAATTATGAAACGGGCTTTATTTTTTACAGGACTTCTTGGGCTGGCAATGATGATGACCAGCAGTACGCAGGTAACTTACCCTACAGTTTCAAACAAAGCATTTCAGGTAGGCGAGAAATTACGTTATCGTATTACCTATGGATTCATGGATGCTGGTGAAGCGGTCATGGAAGTAAAGAATACCTCCAAAAAAGGTGCTAATCGTGAATTGATCCATGCAGTTGGTACAGGTAGAACCCTTGGAGGATTCAATGCGTTTTATAAGGTACATGATGTTTACGAAAGCTATCTTGACAAGAAAGGAGTCTTTCCTTGGTTCTTTGTGAGAAGAGTTGATGAGGGCGGGTATAAGATCAATCAGGATTATGCGTTCAAGCACGACAAGTACAAAGTTGATAATGGAAAAGGGAAAGAGTTCAAAATTCCGATTGGAATTCAGGACATGGTTTCTTCTTTCTATTATGCCAGAACGCTCGACTTTAAGGACATGAAAAAAGGAAAGGTTTTCGAGTTCAAATGTTTTATGGACGACGAAATCTATAATCTTAAGATCAAGTATGTTGGTGATGAGCAGATCTCTATTCGTAAAGGAAAATTCAAGTGTCACAAATTCGTTCCTGTGGTTCAAACTGGTAGATATTTTAAAAGTGAGGAAGACTTGAATTTCTGGATTACTTCAGATGCGAACAAGATCCCTGTGCTCGTGAAAGCAAAAATTCCGGTAGGTGTAGTAAAATTGCATCTTGTAGAGTGGAGTGGCTTGAAAAGTGAACTTACCAGCAAGGTAACTAAATAAAACGCTGAGTTTCAACATGACCCGCCTTGTAAAACAGGGCGGTTTTTTTTTGTGGTCATATCACCTGTTTTTTCAATTCTAAAAAATTTCTTCAGTTTTTTGTGAAAATCAGTTTTAGTTCATCTTTTCATTTATTTTTGCTCAAAAATATGCCAATGGAACGTGGATTTGAACTAGTAGAGAAGGAAGATGTGGCAGGGTTAAATTTTCCTGCTGAACATGTGCTATCCAAAGAAAAGGATGTGAAGGCATTGAAAGCAGAATTGGAAAGAGCAAACACTTTGGGTAATTTGGAACATTACAAAGTGAAGATCTATTTCGAAGACGATAAAAAGAAGAGAGTAGTTCACACTACAATATGGGCCGTTACTGAACAGGCTATTCTATTGAAAAAAAATGTAGTTATACCAATTAGAAGAATTCACAAATTAGAAATTTAAGTTGCAATGACTAAGAAGAGAGCCATAATCAGCTACGATAAACTGACAATCGATCAGAAAAAACAGATCCTAAAAGATTTTCCAGATGGTTATATTAATCATCTGACAACGATCAAAACTCCTACTGGAGAAATGTTGGATGCGTTGATTTGGGAAACTGAAGAGGTGATTTATTTGGTTAAGATCAATAAAATTACTCCGAAAGCTGCAGTTGATGATGAAGATGATGATGATTTTGAAGATGATGATTTTGAAGCAGATGGAGACATGAAGGATGATGATATCGATGACGATGCGGATGAAGATGGAGATGATGATTACGATAAACCTGATGACGAAGCAGACGAAGATGAAGATTAAAAAATAAAAGCCGCATGAAGCGGCTTTTTCATTGTCCAAAGTTTTCAGTAATTAGTCATTAAGCTTCAACACTGCCATGAAAGCCTCCTGAGGGACCTCGACCTTACCGACTTGTCTCATTCTTTTCTTTCCTTCTTTCTGCTTTTCAAGAAGTTTTCTCTTTCTAGTAATATCTCCTCCGTAACACTTGGCCGTAACGTCTTTTCTGAGGGCCTTGATTGTTTCACGTGCAATAACCTTGGCACCTATAGCCGCCTGAATAGGAATTTCGAATTGCTGTCTTGGGATCAGCTCTTTCAATTTAACACAGATCTTTTTCCCAAGATCGTATGCGTTGCTTCTGTGAACCAAAGCTGAAAGAGCATCCAGTTGCTCCCCATTTAATAACATATCCATACGGATCAGGTCTGATGTCTTATAGCCAGATGGATGGTAGTCAAAAGATGCATACCCTCTGGATACCGATTTCAATCGGTCATAAAAATCGAACACGATCTCTGCAAGAGGCATTTCGAATGAAAGTTCAACGCGATCTTGTGTTAGATAGATCTGATTTTTCAATTCTCCCCTTTTCTCGATACAAAGGGTCATTACCTGTCCGATATATTCTGACTTCGTAATGATCTGAGCTTTGATGTATGGTTCTTCGATGTGATCGATACCCGCAGGATCCGGTAATTCAGAAGGATTGTTAACAATCAACTGCCTCTCAGGATCCTTACGCAAATAGCAATGATAGGAAACGTTAGGCACTGTAGTGATCACAGTCATTTTAAATTCTCGTTCCAAACGTTCCTGAATGATCTCCATGTGAAGCATTCCCAGGAAACCACAACGGAAACCAAATCCTAAGGCAGCAGAAGATTCTGGCTCAAATACAAGTGAGGAATCATTCAATTGAAGTTTCTCCATAGAATATCTGAGTTCTTCATACTCATCCGTTTCAACCGGATAGATACCTGCGAAGACCATTGGCTTTACATCCTCGAATCCTTTGATCGCTTCCTTACATGGATTGGCAGAAGAAGTGATCGTATCTCCCACTTTCACCTCATTTGCTTGCTTGATTCCTGAAATAATATAACCTACGTCACCAGCTCTAACTTCTTGCTTTGGGCTGAGGTCCATTTTCAAAATTCCGATCTCATCTGCGTTATATTCTCTTCCGGTGTTAAAGAACTTTACTTTATCACCTTTTCGGATCACGCCATTTTTCACCCTGTAGTATGCGATGATTCCTCTGAAGGAATTGAATACGGAGTCGAAGATCATTGCTTGCAAAGGAGCGTTCTCATCACCTTTTGGTGCTGGAATCCTATGAATAACGGCTTCAAGGATCTTTTCAACACCTAATCCAGTTTTTCCTGAAGCAGGAATGATATCATCCATGGAACATCCTATCAGATCAACGATCTGATCAGAAACCTCCTCAGGCATAGCGCCAGGAAGGTCCATTTTATTCAAAATTGGAATGATCTCCAGATCATGTTCCAAGGCAAGGTATAGATTTGAAATCGTTTGTGCCTCGATACCTTGAGAGGCATCTACAATTAGAAGAGCACCTTCACAAGCGGCAATTGAACGAGATACTTCGTACGAAAAATCTACGTGTCCGGGTGTATCGATGAGGTTAAGAACATAATCCTGTCCTTCAAATTTGTAGTTCATCTGGATCGCGTGACTCTTAATGGTAATGCCACGTTCTCTTTCAAGATCCATATCGTCAAGAGCCTGAGCTTGCATTTCTCTGTCTGAAATAGTTCCAGTCATTTGAAGCAAGCGGTCAGCGAGAGTACTTTTCCCGTGATCAATATGAGCGATGATACAGAAATTTCGGATGTTCTTCATAAAATAGTTCTAAATACTCTATCCTGAAAGGATTGGGAGTGCAAAAATAATCTAAAAAAATCAAAAAATGCAGATAAAAAGTAGGTACAAAAAGAAAGGTGAGAACTAGCATTCTCACCTTTCAAAACCTAAACTACTACTACTTATGAAAACTAACTTTTACTTCAGTGATCATGAATTCAAATTGTGTGCCAAAATGTTTTTCAGATCACTTTGTAATTGCTACTAATCTACTAACGACAAAAAAACAATAAAATTACGCGTGCATAATTTTTTTAACTTTTATTAAGAAAAATACCATGGTAAATAAATGGGTCGATTGATGAACATTTGTTCGTTGGTAACTATGAAGTAGTGATTAAACTGTTTTATTAGAAAGCTATAATTTTGAAGTCATGAGTAAGGCTGAAAAATATAACAAGAAAGGGGTCAGGACCAGCTATATTTCCACGGTGATAGGAATATCACTTGTTTTATTTATGATTGGACTTGTGATTGGTGGGGGACTTGGATTGGAAAGCGTTCAAAAGAAAGCAAAAGAAAGTTTACAAGGGGATCTGTTCTTTAAACCGGAGTTTAATGAAACAGACATCAAACAGATCGAGCAGCAATTAAAAACCTGGAATGAATTTTCAGACGTATTCTTCGTCTCACCCGAGAGAGCTGTGGAAGAGTTTAGCGGATCGGATGAAAGTTCAGCAGAAATACTCTCCATTTTTGAAGGAGAAAATCCACTTCCTCCTACGGTGGGGTTTAAACCGAAAGCAGAATTTGCTACCAAGGAAGGTATGGAAAGCATAAAGAAGAAGATACTGGAAGCATATCCAAACGAAATAGAAGAAGTCAATTATGATCAGAATTCTGTTCAGACAGTTAATTTAGGATTCAAGCAATTTGTCTTCCTCTTTTTAGCGGTGGCGTTGTTGCTGATCATAGTGGCAGTGGCAATGATTAACAATACCATACGTTTGGCGCTTTATTCAAAAAGATTCACGATCAAAACGATGCAGCTGGTAGGAGCAACTTCAGGCTATATTCGAAAACCATTCATTTTACAGTCAGTTCTTCAAGGGATCGTGTCAGCAATGATCGGTATTTCACTTTTGATGACGCTCTTTTTTGCCTTGAACAATACCCTGGAAAATTTTGAGATTACCTATTCACTGGACACCTTCCTCATCCTGGTTGGTAGTATCATGTTGATAGGGGTGATCATCACAGTGATCTCCACATGGTTCGCACTTAACAAATATTTGCGAATGAAGTTGGATGATTTGTATTAAATTTGGCTGCATGGAGCAAAACAGATCTCAATTCGGATTCCAACCGGAAAATTATAAATGGTTATTGATCGGGTTAGCGATCAACATCCTTGGTTTCATTCTGATGATTGGTGGTTCTTCTGACGACCCGAATGTTTTTAAGGAAGACGAATTATTCAGTGCTGTTAGAATTACAATTTCTCCAATTCTGATCGTTGCAGGATACGTGGTTATTCTTTATGCAATCATGAAGAAAAAACAACCTAAGTAATTTCAATGGGTTTTCTTGAAGCAATTATCCTGGCCATAATTGAAGGTCTTACGGAGTTTTTACCTGTTTCAAGCACTGGTCACATGATCATTGCATCAACCTTCATGAATATCGCTTCGGATGATTTCACCAAATTGTTCACAGTGGCCATTCAATTCGGAGCCATACTTTCAGTGGTGGTGTTTTACTTCAAGAAGTTTTTTCAAAGTATTAATTTCTATGTGAAACTTTTTGTGGCCTTCATTCCAACTGGAATCATTGGTTTGCTATTTAAAAGTAAAGTTGATGAGCTGCTCGAAAATATCTGGGTGGTAGCGACTTCACTTCTTTTGGGAGGAATTGTTCTCCTATTTGTAGACAAATGGTTTGCAAAAAATGAAGAAGAAGGAGAGGAAGAGGTTAGCTATAAAACAGGATTCATCATTGGAACAATTCAAAGTATTGCAATGGTACCTGGAGTGAGTCGATCTGCAGCTACAATTATTGGAGGTCTATCTCAAAAGCTAACCAGAAAAGCGGCTGCTGAATTTTCTTTTTTCCTCGCGGTACCAACGATGTTTGCCGCAACCGTTAAAAGTATCTGGGATGAAAAGGAGTTGTTAATGGAATCGACAAATAATGAGTTCTGGCTTTTATTGGTGGGTAATTTGGTTGCTTTTGTAGTGGCCTACGCAGCAATAAAAAGTTTTATCTCCTTCCTGAACAAACACGGGTTCAAATTCTTCGGATACTATCGTATCGCACTTGGACTTGTCCTTCTGATCCTTTTATTGGCGAAGGTTAATCTTACCATGGTCGGATGACAAAAGAGGATTTTCTTGAAGGACAAACGATCCTTATTGATAAACCATTGAGATGGACCTCATTTGATGCAGTCAATAAGATCCGATGGAAACTGAAGAAGAAATTCAACCTAAAGAATATTAAGGTGGGCCATGCTGGAACTCTGGATCCATTGGCTACAGGTCTTCTAGTCATTTGCATTGGTAAACACACCAAAAAGATCGAAACGTTAATGGCAGGTAAGAAGATATATACCGGAACAATTCTTCTTGGAAAAACCACCCCGAGCTACGATCTGGAAACTGAATTCGACAAAGAATTTCCTGTAGATCATATTGACGATGCTCTTATGGAAAAAGTGAGCCAGACTTTTATTGGAGAGATCGATCAGGTTCCGCCAGTATTTTCTGCGAAACAGATCGACGGTAAAAGAGCCTATGATTATGCCAGAGAAGGAAAGGAAGTTGTAATGAAAACAAATAAAGTCTTGATAGACTCTTTTTCGATCAATAGTGAAAGGTTTCCGGAAGTAGATTTTGAGATTACATGCTCAAAAGGAACCTATATCCGTTCGATTGCTAACGATTTTGGCAAAATGTTAGGTTCAGGTGGAACATTAATCGCTCTGCGCAGAACCGCATCAGGAGAGCAAAGAATAGAAGATTCTGTGAGCGTAGACGATTATTTAAAGACTATCGAAGAGCTTTAGGTTTCATAACACTTGACAAGGCCTCTTTCATTTTGTATCTTTGCGCTCTTTTTTAACAAGTTTATCAAACATCTCTTATGAGTAAAATGAAACTATCAGAGTTCAGTTTCGACCTTCCGGAAGAACTCATTGCAGAATACCCATCAGAAAACAGAGACGAAGCCAAGCTAATGGTGCTTCACCGAGATTCAGGTAAAATTGAACACAAACTGTTTAAAGATATAACTGATTATTTCTCTGAAGGTGATGTGATGATCATGAACAACACTCGAGTTTTCCCTGCCAGAATGTATGGAAATAAGGAGAAAACTGGGGCAAAGATCGAAGTCTTCCTACTTCGTGAATTAAACCGTGAGAGTTTACTTTGGGATGTTTTGGTTGACCCTGCTCGTAAGATCAGAATTGGGAACAAGTTATACTTCGGTGAAGATGATTCGTTAGTGGCTGAGGTAATCGATAATACGACTTCAAGAGGTAGAACATTGCGCTTCTTGTTTGATGGTCCTTATGAAGAGTTCAAGGCGAAGATCACCGAACTGGGGGAAACACCACTTCCAAAATACATCAAGAGAGAAGTAGAAGCTCAGGACGAAGAAAGATACCAGACGATCTTTGCAAAAGTAGAAGGAGCGGTTGCTGCCCCAACTGCAGGTCTTCATTTCTCGAGAGAGTTGATGAAAAGACTTGAATTGAAAGGAGTAAATTTTGCGGAGATCACACTTCATGTCGGACTAGGAACATTCCGTCCGGTAGAAGTAGAAGATCTTACAAAGCATAAAATGGATTCAGAGCAGGTGATCATTACTGAAAAAGCGGTGAAGATCGTGAATGAAGCTAAAATGAAGAAGCACAAGGTTTGTGCAGTGGGTACTACTTCCATGAGATCCATTGAATCTTCTGTTTCAACTGATGGAATGCTGAAGCCATTTGACGGATGGACAAACAAATTCATTTTTCCTCCATATGAATTCAGTATTGCCGATTGTATGATAACAAATTTTCATACTCCACTTTCGACTTTGTTAATGATGATTTCCGCTTTTGCCGGTCATGAATTAATGATGGAAGCCTATAAGCAGGCGATCGAGAAGAAATATAAGTTCTATTCGTACGGAGATGCAATGTTGATCCTGTAAGAATCGGAACTATGAAATATGAGAAAAGGCTGCAATCGCAGCCTTTTTTATTTTACAAATTTGTACTTAAAGATGCAGAAAATGGCCCTGAAGCCGTCCCTCCAACCGATCTTTTTACCTTCCTCATAAGTGCGGCCATAGTAGGAGATCCCTACTTCGTAAATGCGGATTCCTTTGAACCTTGCCAGTTTTGCTGTGATTTCTGGTTCGATACCAAATCTGTTTTCTTTAATGCTGATCTGCTTTGCATAAGATGTTCTGATCAACTTATAACACGTTTCCATGTCTGTCAGATTCAAGTTTGTCATCATGTTTGATAATCTCGTTAGGAATTTGTTCCCGATCGAATGCCAGAAAAATAATATTCGATGTGGATGATGCCCGACAAATCGTGATCCGTAAACGACATCTGCATCTGCTTTGAATACAGGAATAAGCAGTAGGTTATATTCCTCAGGGTCATATTCAAGATCCGCATCCTGAATGATGAGGTAGTCACCTGAACATTCTTTGATAGCCCTATTGATCGCTGCACCTTTCCCCATATTTACAAGTTGTGAGAAAAGTCTCATATCAAGATTGGGATATTTTAAGATGTAATTCTCCACGACCTCAACGGTATTGTCTTTGGAGCAATCATTTACTACAATGATCTCCTTCTTGATATTATTGCTCAGTTCTACGTTTCGAACTCTGTCCAGTAAAAGTTCGATCGTTCTTGCTTCGTTGTAAGCAGGTATCAATATGGATAATTTTTCGATCATGAGTAAACAAATGTAGGAAAAGTACCTGAACTAAGAATATGCGGCTTCATGTATCATCCAAACTAGGAATATTAGTTACTTTTGTTGTGCTTCAAATCTACTTCAACGTAGATAGCCAAATGTCGCAATGAATAAGATAAAAGCTTATATATCGTTTACCAAGTTCAGACTTTCGTTTCTGGTAATTCTTTCAGCTTTGTCGGGATATTTATTTGCAGACGGTAACGATCCTATGGAAATTGTGTATCTCACGGCCGGAGGTCTTCTTGTTACTGCGGCGTCAAATGGATCAAATCAGATCTGGGAGAGAGAACTGGATAAACTGATGAAAAGAACTTCCAGCAGGCCCATACCACAAGGCGTTATGTCGATTACGGAAGGGGTGATCATCGTCACTTTTTGTCTGATTAGCGGATTGATCCTATTGTCTTTTTTAAATTTCTATTCAGTTGTCTTGGGCTTTTCTGCTTTCGCAACGTATGTTTTTCTTTACACTCCTTTGAAGAGAGTTACACCTTGGGCTGTTTTTGTTGGAGCCTTTCCAGGAGCAATACCACCAATGCTTGGTGCAATAGCTGCGACGAATGATTTTGGTTTGCTGCCTGGCGTGCTGTTCTTTGTTCAGTTTATGTGGCAATTTCCTCATTTTTGGGCGATCGCATGGGTGGTATTCGATGACTATAAAGCTGGAGGGTTTTCATTATTACCTTCCAAAAAAGGGAAGTCAAAAGAATCGGCTTTTCAGATCATGGTGTATTCTTTGGCCATGATTCCTTTCAGCTTGTTGCCTTGGCTTTTGGGTTGGACTGGAGATGTGACTCTTGTTCTCGCAACCTTTTGCGGGGCAGGATTTTTCTATTTTTCATTTAAGCTATATTACTCCCTGGAGTTAAAAGATGCAAAGACCTTAATGTTTGCCTCTTTTATTTATTTACCGATCATTCAATTCGTATATGTGTTTGATAAAGTTGAAGGTATTATTCCAAAATAAAGATTATGAGAAAAGATTTTAGTGAAGAATTAAGTCCAGAAGTAAGAGAGAAGATGAAGAAAAATCTTCTTTATGTCGGGATATTCAGCATTATCATGATGTTCGCTGGATTTACATCAGCTTACATTGTCTCCATGGGTGATTCTTTCTGGTTGAAGTATCCAATGCCAATAGCTTTTTGGATCAGCACAGCGATCATCTTCTTGAGTAGTATTGCCTTTGAAGTTGGGATCAAGCAGATCAAGAAAGGCAGTTTGAAAGGGCTCAAGATCTTCATGTTGATTACCTTCCTTTCCGGAATTGGATTCGTTTATTTTCAATTCAAAGGATATGGTCAGCTGGTTGAATTTGGCGCCCATGCAGTCAACAACCATATCATTGTTACAGATGGTCGTTATGGCGATTATTACGACATTAAGGTGAACGATGATTTCCTTGAAGTAGATGGAAATAAGTTCATGATCGGTGGAAAGGAACTTTCAGATGGAGAAATGAAAGAACTTCAAAACTTCATGAAACAATTTGAATTAGTGAAGCCGGGTGTTAACCCAAAGATTTCTTCCTATGGAACGAAGTATAAACTATATTACAAACAACAACCCGTTGGTTTGATCGATGGGAAATTGACTACTCCCGATGGAAAAGCTTTCCTGTATACAGATCTTTTAAGGTTGAGTCAACTCTCTGTAAACATTAGAGATAAGAGGGGTGATTTTTTTGTTAAGGGTGAATATGGAAAGGACTTCACTTTTTATTACAAGGGCAAGGAACTTGAATATGTAAACAGAGAATTGAGGCTTGAAGGCAAACGTTTATCGAAGTATTTGCAGATCAAAGCTATGGATACGGCAGATAGTGCCACTTCGTATCTTTATATCATAACATTCCTTCATTTATTGCATATTCTAGTAACCATGATCTACATGGTCAAAATCACAATCTATTCATTTACAGGTAAATACACGAAAGAAGAAAATCTGAGTCTTCGTCTCGGAGCGATCTTCTGGCACTTTTTAGGGCTATTGTGGGTTTATTTGTTGCTTTTTTTACTTTTTATTCATTAAACTTGCATAAAAAATTTGCATAATGGCAGGACACGCTACTAAAGAAATCGATGCTGCTACACTGTGGGGAGGTAAGATATCTCCTTTCAGTACGAGCTACGGAAAGCTAATGATGTGGTTCTTCTTGGTATCTGACGCCCTTACTTTTGGAGGGTTGTTGGTGGCTTATGGTTTTACGCGTCACGACGCTCAGGACGCATGGCCGATCGGTGAAGAAACATTTAATTCACTACCTTTCTTGGGACATGGTTATCCTTTGATGTATGTTGCCTTAATGACGTTCATTCTGATCGTTTCATCTGTTACCATGGTGTTGGCTGTAGAGGCTGGTCATCGGATGGATAAGAGAGGCGTTGTAAAATGGATGATCGCGACGATCATTGGTGGTTTCTTCTTCGTAGGTTCCCAGGCTTGGGAATGGTATCACTTCATTCACGGTTCAGAGTTTGGTAAGGTTGAACTTGCTGATGGTTCTCAGGCAATCGTGAAAGGTCATTTTGGTGAGATTGAAAACTTTGAAGTAATTGAAGCGGGTCATCATCACAAAAAAGGAGAAAAGATCACCGAAGATCTCATGCACGAATTCCAGCATGCTGCAGCAGGTGGACACATCAATGGTGGTGTCATTACGCTTCATGATGGAACGAAAGCGATGATCAATAAAAAGGCTGATGAGCACATGGAGTTGATCGTTAAGAAAGACGGTAAGAAATATAGTGTTGGGGATAGAATCGAAGGTAAAGATGCTGAAAAGATGTACTATGATGCTATTTATGGTGGCACAGCGAATAAGGTGATTTATGGAGCGAATCTGGAGCAGAACGAATATGGTCCACAGCAGTATGGTCAGTTCTTCTTCTTCATTACTGGATTCCACGGATTCCACGTATTCTCAGGAGTAATCATCAACATCATCATCATGATTGGCGTAGTAATGGGGATATACCACAAGAGAGGACATTACGAAATGGTTGAGAAGACAGGTCTTTACTGGCACTTTGTCGATTTGGTTTGGGTATTCGTATTTACCTTCTTCTACTTAGTTTAATCATCAGAAAAAATTATCGATCATGGAAAGAGACGATATCATTGAATATTCTTTAGATGCTCATCACGACGAAGAGCATGGAAAAAAGATTCGTGCTACGATCTGGAAGGTAACAGCTATTCTTACGGCTATTACGGTTCTTGAAGTAATGCTTGGAGTTTATATCAAGCAAGGATCGGGAGCCTGGCCTTTTGTTAAATGGTCATTCATCATTTTGACGTTATTGAAGGCTGCATATATTGTTCTTGTGTTTATGCACTTGGGTGATGAGAGAAAGAGTTTGAAATATGTAATTCTTGTACCATACATTCTGTTTATGGTATATCTGATTTTTATCTGCTTGATGGAAGCATTGAAAATCGGAAATACCTGGATGACATACGGAGGATAATCCAATGGTAAAACGTACTAATGCCGGACGGTTAAAGGTAATATTTGCATTTTTACTTTTATTCGGACCGGCTTTTTTATTAATCTTTATTTCTACCCGAGGTTGTGAGCATAAGTTCAAACAACTGGATGATTATGGTGCAGCTCCCGAATATTCATTTATTACTTCCGAAGGTAGAAAAGTCACCAGTGAAGACCTTAAAGAAAAGGTCGTTCTGTTGAATATGGTTCAGGCTTCTTGTCCGGACAGTTGTTCAGTTTCATTATGGCATCTCGATCAAATGATCTATCAGAAACTGAGAAAAAACAAAAAGGAAAAAGGTAAAATTCGAATTATTTCTGTCGTTACGGATTGGGAAGGTAATTCTGTTGACAGTATTTCATCAGTCGCGGATTATTTGAAGGATAAAATCGAGGAATATGATCCTGAAATCTGGATGGTAGTTCGAGGTGATGCAAAGCCAATGTTTGCCCATAAGTATAAAAATGGAGCGGACCTACTTGATAAAGGGGAGCTGTTAATTGGAGGTGAGTCATTCACTGAACGAATGCTACTTTTAGATAAAGAAAATCACTTAAGAATGGTGAGGTCAGGGAAGATCGAAGCATATGTTAGAGAGACCTACGGGCATATCGCGCTCCTTCTGAAACAATACGACAAAGTGGCTTACGAGAAAAGAAAGAAAGCTGAAAAATGAAATACTTTTTATTGATCTTAACAGGCATTGTTCTGCTTTCTTGTGGGACCGATAAAGAGTCAAAAGCACTTCCTTATATTGGCAATTATGACCTTGAATACAAACTTGTCGATGGCAAGGAAGTAGTGGATACAGTTTATCCAACCATTTCATACTTTTGGTTTTATAATGAAGATTCAATAAGAGTCTCCTCGAAGGATTTAAAAGGTAAGGTCTGGATCGCTGATTTTTTCTTTACAACCTGTTCTACCATCTGCCCTCGTATGACGTCACAAATGAAGCGACTAAATTCAATGACGGAAGATATTTCAGAACATCTCCAATTCATTTCATTTTCGATCAATCCTAAATATGACGGACCATCGCAATTGAAGAAGTACAAAGCGAATCATGGAATAAAAGCAAAGAATTGGGTCTTTCTCACCGGAGATGAAGTAGAAACGCACCGTATAGGGATTGAAGAATTCAGAATCTTCGCAGGGCAAGATGATATGGCTGAAGATGGCTATGCACATTCTGAAGCATTTACGCTCGTTGATAAAGAGGGTTATGTTCGCGGAGTGTATAATATTCAGGATCCTCAGCAGGTAGATCAAATGAACAAGGATATTAGAAAATTGTTAGAGATTGAGTATGGCATCAAATAACGAGAAAAAGATAAAGTGGACGATCAATATTCTTTCCATCGCAATTCCGTTGGCGGTAGCGGCATTATTTGGAATTAAGATCGAAGGTGTCGACCTCTCTTTCTTGCCACCTGTCTATGCCACAATAAATGCATTGACAGCCATTACACTCATCTCTGCACTAATTGCCATTAAAAAAGGGAAAAGGGAAATTCACAGAAAGTTGATGACCACGGCCATACTGCTTTCGGTTTTGTTCCTTTTGGGCTATGTTGCGTACCATATGACATCTGATCCAACTATTTACGGAGATCTCAACGGAGATGGCAAACTTGACTTTTCAGAGGCAAAATCTGTAGAGAGTTCTGCAATGATCTATTACTTGCTTTTGATCAGCCATATACTATTAAGTGTAATGGTGATTCCCTTGGTTCTTTTCTCTTATTTCTATGCCTGGAAAGGAGATTTTGAAAGACACAAAAAATGGGTGAATTATAGTTATCCAATTTGGCTTTATGTTGCTATTAGTGGCGTAATTGTATTCATTTTCATCTCTCCCTTTTATTAAATATTCGTCAGATATAAGGTTTTAGTCAATAAAACACCTACTATATTAGAAAATTAACAAAGGCAGTTGTTAATTGGGTATTCATCGTAAATTTGATAGTACCTAACTAACTGAATATGAAAAGAGTTTTACCCCTATTAGCACTAATAATTTATCTATTTACTTCGTCATTTATTTCCTCAGAAGATAGATGGTTCTGTGAAGACCAGAAGTATAGTTATCAACTTGAAATTTATAATTCACGCAGTCAAATTCAGGTTCAATCCGATTTTTGCGATTATCTGACTCTGAACCGAAAGGCTTCTGAGGATAATTATATTCAATTGTATCCAAATGTAAGATTGATCATCTTTTCACAAAAAAAGATCGATAAAGGTTTGGAGACGATCCCGCAAATTATTTATAAAAATTAATCTGTTTAAATGATGAAAAGATTAATTACACTTTTACTGACTCTGACTATTGCTAAATCCTTATTTTCACAAAGTGACAACTGCGCAACAGCAACTGTGGTCAATTTATCCGGAGGTACTGCGTGTGTTAATGGTACAACAACAGGAGCAACTTCTGATAATATTCTATACGGAGCGTGTAATGTTGCGAGCGTTAATGAAGTTTGGTATACTTATGTGGCTTCTGGAGCGCAGAATGACTTCACGATTACTTCATTGGGATTAACAAATGCTGAGATCATCATTGATGTTGATGGATGCGGGAACGGGACTTTTGAGACTTGTAATACTGTAACAGGAGGCGTTACTTTGAATCAATCTTGGGGTATTGCTCCTGGTCAGCAAGTGTGGATTGGAATTGCAAGTAACCAGGGAGTGCAAGGAAATTTTCAACTTTGCATAAACTCGTACACTGCATCAACTGGCGGAGGAAATGCTTGCGGTGGAGCAATCCCAATTTGCAGCACTGCACCTGTAACATTCAACAGTATGGCTTCTTTTACTGCATCAGGTCAGTATCCGAGTTGTTTTCTCAGTGCTCCTCAGCAAGATGTGTTCTTACAGTTTACGATTTTGACTAATGGCACTTTCGAATGGACTGCCTCACAACTTTGTGCTGCTGAATTTGATTGGGCACTCTGGAATATTACATCTGGATGTCCTGGTACTATAGCAAGATGTAATTACAATTATGCAGGTCAAAATTCCGGAACTTTTGGAATGACAGGTGCTATTGGTGGCCCCGCCTGCACAGGTGAAAATTGTGACCCAATAAATGTCACCGCAGGTCAGATTTATGTGCTTCAAATAGATAACTATTCTACTGCCAATGATTGTGGCTTCACATTCACTTATTCGGGTACTGCCCAGATCACCCCTACCACAAGTTTTTCGATTAATCCAAATACATTCACATGTGGATCGTCTGTAAATGTTACAATAAATAATACCTCTATAGGAATTCCTACATGGGAATTTGGAAATGGAAATTCATATACCGGCACAACACCACCCTCTCAGACCTATACTGCACCTGGCACCTACGCGATAACTGCAACAATTCTCGGACAATGTCCAGCTACATCTGCTCAGTATGTTCAACTATATGGGCCTCTTGCGGGAACAATAGTAAGTACTCCTGCTTCATGTCCAAATTCAACAAACGGAACTGCTTCAGTAAATTCAGTCAGTGGTGGAGATGGTAATTACACCTATTTGTGGAACACGGGCGCAACTACCTCAACAATTACGGGGTTAGCTCCAGGCAATTATTCTGTCACAATAAGCAACTCAGCTTGTGGATCTAGTATCCTACTTAATACAACGGTGTTTGCCGCCAATCCGCTTCCTACAGTGACTTCTGTTTCAGGAGGGGGTACATATTGCTCAGGAGTTTCCCCGGGCAATATTTCAGTTTCAACGACAGGAACTGGGCCCTGGACTTTGAATTATACAATCAATGGGTCACCTCAATCTGTTAATTTTGCCTCTTCTCCGTCATCTTTAGGAAATGCTGCAGGAATATATGTAGTTACAGGTATCACAGATGCATATTGCTCTAATTCAGCATCTGGATCTCAATCAATAACAGTAAATCCGCTGCCGATCATATCACTTACTCCATCAGACCCTTCAGCTTGTAATGGAACGGATGGATCAATTTTAATTAGCGGTTCAGGTTCTGGAACTATTTTTTGGTCAGGTGCGGCATCTTCAAACGGTGCTGGAAGTTTGAATTACACAATACCTAATCTGTCTGCAGGTGCATACAGTGTCTATTTCGTAGATGGTACAACGGGTTGCCAAAGCGCAACTGCCAATACCTTATTATATAACCCAAATGCACCGATTCTTAACAACCCTGGTCCGGCTACAGTATGTGATACTTATACATTACCGGCAATTTCAGGAACCAACTTAACTCTATCTGCCAGCTACTGGACCGGAGCCAACGGAACTGGCGCACAGTTAAGTGCGGGTAACTCAATTACTAACACACAGACAATTTACTTGTACGACATCAATGGTTCTTGCTATGACGAAGAGTCATTTGTAGTGACTGTGAATAATACACCATCAATTACCAACCCGGGAGCACAAACAGCATGTGATTCATATACGCTTGGTGCAATTGCTGGCACAAATCTTTCAGGGATTCAGGCTTTTTATAATAACTCTCAAGCTATGGGTGGATCTGTAATAGCTGGTCCAATTACATCGACACAGACAGTTTGGATATATGATGCTGAGGGTTCATGTTCAGATGAAGAAAGTTTTGAGATAACAATAAGCAACACTCCGATAATCTTGAACCCTGGGCCATCAATTGTTTGTGATTCATATATTCTTCCATCAATTTTGGGAACTAATTTATCCCCATCATTATCATACTGGACTCAACCTGGAGGTACTGGATCTCAATTACTCGCAGGAGATCCTGTTTTATCCTCGCAAACTATTTACATCTATGATATCAACGGAGTGTGCTCAGATGAAGAAAGTTTCAATGTAACTGTTAATTATACCCCTACATTGAATAATCCTGGAGATCAAACGGAATGTGCAAGTTATACCCTGCCAATGATCACAGGCTCATCGCTTTCAGGATCTGAATCATATTGGACTTCGTCAGGGGGAACAGGTATTCAATTAAATGTAGGGGGGGCATTGTCTTCTACTCAGACGGTTTATATCTATGATGCTGATGGGTCATGTTCAGATGAAGTTTCATTTGTGACAACCATTAATCCGCTCCCCACGGTCACTTCGACATCAGGAACGAATACCTATTGCATTGGAGATGCTTCTCAAAATATAGAAGTGAATGTTACCGGATCGGCGTCGTGGACTATCGATTACACATTAGATGGAGTTGCGATGTCTGCCACTGGAAACGCTAGCCCTGTTGTTCTAGGAAATGCTGCAGGGGAATATATTCTGACAGGCATCACAGATGCCAATTGTACAAACTCTGCTGTCGGTACTGCGATAATAACCTTTGTAGGATGTGATTTCACCATCCCAACAGCAATCACACCGAACGCTGATGGTGTTCATGACGACTGGGAATTATACGGATTGGATGCTGCTTACCCGAACAACGTGGTAAGGATCTTCAACCGTTGGGGAGGTTTGTTGTATGAGCACGATTCATCAGTGGATGGTCCATATGACTCGAACAGATGGAAGGGAGACTACAATGGTGAGGCATTACCAGTTGGATCATACTACTACATCATCGAATTGAATGATGAGGACAAGAAAGTTGAATCAGGAGCGGTAAGTATCCTGTTAGAAAAATAAGAACTACTAACTACTAATAAGATAGAAAATGCGTAAGATAGCTTTAACCCTGGCTTTAGGACTTACAACAGGTTTTGCGATGTCACAGCAGAATCCACAGTATAGTCAATACTTGCGAAATCAGTTCATGATCAACCCGGGCGCTGCTGGGGTGTATGACTTCGTTGATGTAACGATGAGTGGACGTTGGCAATGGATGGGTTTGACGGATGCTCCGAAGACAGCCTATGTATCGGTGGCATCACTGCTGAACTTTAAGAAGAGAACGCCATACAACCCTGCACTTCGTGTGAGCTCTGGTCCTGTAAGGAATCCAGAGATCAAGACCGGGAAGTTGAAGCATGCTTTGGGAGGGCAGTTGTTGGCAGATCAGTACGGTGCCTTCAGAAGAATGAATGCGAGCTTGACGTATGCGGTACACGTACCGATGTCAAAGAAGCTGAATTTATCATTGGGAACAAGGATCGGATTATCGAACAATACGTTTTTGCAGGACAAGGCTGTTGTGGGTAACATCATGGATGCTACGAACTATAACAACGCAACAGATAATGTATATGCAAATTTCTATTCAGGGAATTCAAGCATGAATATCCTTGACTTGGGCGTTGGGATGTACTTGTATTCAAAGAACGCGTTCTTAGGGATCAGTGGAGATAACCTTTCCAAGGACTTTGTAGAGTTCGGATCTGGAACAGCCAACTTCAATACACAGATGCACTTCAATATCACAGGAGGATACAAGTTCCCGATCAATGATAACTTGACGTTGATGCCGGCAGTATTGGTGAAGTATATGGCACCTGCTCCTGTATCGATCGATGGATCATTACAGCTGGAGTACAAGGAATGGTTGTGGATGGGAGTATCTTACCGTCACAAGGATGCGATGATCGGAATGGTGGGTCTGAATGTGAACAACAAGTTCAAGTTTGGTTACTCATATGATTTCTCATTATCGAGATTCAACCAGGTGAGTTCAGGAGGTCATGAGATCGTACTGGGCTTGATGCTTGGCAGAAGAGATTAAGGAAGAGCAAGGAAAAAGGAAAAAACCATTATCACAAATTTTATGAAGAAGCAACTTCTATTAGGTGTTGTAGTATTAGGCGCATTTGGAGCAAACGCACAATTTTGGAAGATCTCAGAACCGATGGTATTACCTGGGACGGTAAATACAGAGGCAGAAGAGAGTATGCCGGTTTTCTCCAAGGATAGCTCAATACTCTACTTCACAAGAACGTATGATGCATCAAACAACGGAGGAGAATACGATCAGGATATCTGGTACAGCCGTCGTCAGCCAAATGGAGAATACACAGAGTGCGAGAAGGTAAAGAACATCAACAACAAGTTCAATAATGCTGTATTTGGAGTTTCCAGAGACGGAAAATCGATCTACCTGTTGAATGCCTATGAAGGGAAGAAGGATATGGAAAAAGGGTGTGCGATCTCCATGCAAAAAGGCAATGGATGGGAGTCACCGGCACAGATCGAGATCCCTACTTTGGATATCGAAGGAGATTTCTACGGTTTCCATGTGAATGAAGATGAGAATATAATGATCATCTCCTACAAAGGACCAGGATCTGTCGGAGAGGAAGACCTTTACGTAAGTACAAAGAGCGGAGGAGCATGGAGTGCGCCAGTCCATATGGGTTCAACTTTGAATACAACTGGATTTGAGATCTCGCCATTCCTGAACAAGACACAGGATACACTTTTCTTCTCGAGTAATGGTCATGGAGGTCAGGGGGATGCAGATATCTTCTATTCAGTGAAGCAAGGTTCATGGACAAGCTGGTCAAATCCGGTGAATCTTGGACCAAAAGTAAACTCAGCGAAGTTTGATGCTTATTTCAGCTACAGTGGTAACATGATCTACTGGTCAAGTAACAAGGAATCAGAGAGAAGTGATATCTACATGGCTTACATTCTTACACCACCACCGGTATCGATCACATGTTCTTCAACAAACATGAGCTCATATGGAGTGAAGGACGGACGAGTAGATGCTACAGTGAAAGGTGGTGTTGAGCCGTATAGCTTCTCATGGACCAATGGTGGAACAACAGAAGATATCATGGGAGTAGGAGCTGGTGAGTACACAGTAACAGTAACGGATGCGGTTGGACAAACAGCAAGCAGTACATGTTCAGTTACAGAACCACCTGCACCGATGGATATCAGCCTAAAACACTTCTTTGATTACAACGCAGACAAGCTAACAGTAGAAGAAGGGAAGCTGAAAGAGTTTGTAAATGGAGTAGAGAAGATCGTAGCACAGGGAAGACCAATGGTAACGATCACGATCAACTCATCAGCGTCATACGTGCCAACAACAACATTCAAGACCAACGACAAGCTTGCAAAGTCTCGTGCTCAGCAGATCGAGAAGGAATTGAATCAGTACTTCAAATCAAAAGGAATGGATGCGAAGGTAAAAGTACAGATCATCGCTGCAGTGGTACAGGGTCCTAAGTACGAAGGAGACTTCGACAACCAGGATAAGTATCGTCCATATCAGTTCATCGAACTACAGACAAAATAAGATCAAAACAAACAAGATAGAAGCCATCCGAAAGGGTGGCTTTTTTAGTTGGA